>LWDU01039136.1_pt1 | contig 53606 bp, 44 predicted proteins | sample 727161 | NCBI WGS metagenome assembly LWDU01 (sample SAMN04566230, study PRJNA314399) | hydrothermal vent metagenome | isolation source: deep sea hydrothermal plume seawater | place: Mexico: Gulf of California, Guaymas Basin | collected 2004-07-11
AAGGAGAATCCATGCAGGTCCCGCTTTTGGTCGATGATTTCTTGCGCCGAGCCGTCCAGTGTTATGCGGACAAAACCGCCATCGTCGATGGTGATATCCGCCTCAGCTACGCGGACCTCGGCGAACGCGTCAACCGCTTCTCCCGGGTATTGCTGGATCTGGGAGTAGAGCGCGGCGATCGCGTCTGCATCTTGTCGCCCAACTCGCATTTTTTTCTCGAGAGTTTCTATGCCACCAGCCAGATCGGGGCGATCCTGGTGCCCCTCAACTACCGACTCGCCGGCGCCGAACACGAGTACATCCTCAATCACGCCGGGGTCCGCACGGTTCTGGTCGATTGGGAGTACGCCCCCGTCGTCGACGAGATCCGCAGCAGCCTCCCCAACGTCCGGGAGTGGATCGTCGCGCGAGACGACGGCGCGCCGCCCTCGCCGGGCTGGCAGGACTGGGAGACCCTCCTCGCGAAGGCCGCGCCCTCGGCGCCTCCGCGCCTCGAAATCGATGAGAACGAGGTGGTCTCGATCAACTACACGTCGGGAACAACGGCCCGCCCCAAGGGCGTGATGCTCACCCACCGCAATCTCTACATCAACGCCTACAGCCTGATCGCCCACTTGGGCATCCGGCACGATGACGTCGAGCTCTGGACATTGCCCATGTTCCACTGCAACGGATGGGGCGGCGTCTATGCGCTGACGGGAATGGGCGGCACCCATGTGGTGCTCCGGGCCGTGGAAGATCGCCGAATCTTTCAGCTGATTGCCGATGAGGGCGTGACCTTCGCGTGCATGGCCCCCGCGGTACTTCGCACTATCCTCGACTTTCCCGACCGCGACGCCTTCGACATTTCGACGAATCCGCGCTTCACCGTCGCAGGCGCGCCGCCGCCTGCGGCATTCATCGAACGTCTGGAAGTCGAACTCGGCTGGAGCTTCATTCAGCTCTACGGACTCACGGAAACCTCGCCCTTTCTCACCACCAGCGTCCCCGACCACCACACCCCTGCGGACGATTTCGCTCGGCGCTCCCGGGCGGGTATTCCCGGCATCGGGGTAGACCTCGCAGTCCTCGATTCGGAAGGAGAGCCGGTCGCCATGGACAACAGCGAAATCGGCGAGATCTGCGTTCGCTCCAACGTAGTCTTTGGCGGTTACTACGAGCAACCCGAAGCGACGGACGCCGCGGTTTACGACGGCTATTTCCATACTGGGGATCTGGCTGTCTGGGACGCAACCCGGTCGATTCACATTGTCGACCGACAGAAGGACGTGATCATCACCGGGGGAGAGAATGTCAGCTCACCCGAAATCGAAGACGCCCTATATCAGCATCCCGGGGTGCTCGAGTGCGCGGTCATCGGAGTCCCCCACGAAAAATGGGGCGAGACCCCCAAGGCGCTGGTCGTCTCTCGGCCGGGACACGCCATGGAGGAGGCCGAACTCATCGCCTTCTGCCGCGACCGACTGGCTCACTTCAAGTGCCCCACCAGCATCGAGTTCATCGAGGCGTTGCCCCGCACGGCAACCGGAAAGCTTCAGAAGTTCAAGTTGCGCGAGAAATATTGGGGCGATTCCGATCGCCGGGTGAGCGGCGGGTAGCCCTCGCGCTCAACAGCCAGGACTCCGCCGCTACGCCGGGTTGAAGACCGGCGCCGACAGGCGCGGCCAACGCGATTTCGCCCTTGATCTCCGGTCCATTCTATTTTTCAGCCTCGGCGATCTGCCGCCCCAGGGCGAGCATCTCGGGAATTTCATCATCCGCCAAGGCCGGCATCCAGTGTTTGCGTGCCAGGGCTCGCTCGATGGCCGGCGCCAGCCGGGCCGCTTTATCCGCCTGGCGGGCGGCTTCACGCTCGCGAAACTCGGGCATGACCTTCTCGGCAAACAGTTCCAGGGACTCGCAGATGTGTTCGTGGCGGTTGCGACCCCCCTGCTGGATAAAGATCACCTGGTCGACACCCGCCTCCTCGAAACCCAGAAGATGCTCGCGCAACTGGTCGGGAGTCCCAATCCCACGCGCCTGGCCGGCGCTGGGCAGCGTGGCCCGAGCCTTCTCGAAGTTCGCCCAGATATCCGTCCGGCCTGGTTTGTGGGCGCCAAAAATGTAGTGATGTCCCAACCCGTACCCAAAAAACCGGAAACCGTCCTCCCCCCTGCGGCGCGCCTCTGCCTCGTCTTCGTGGCAGGAAAAGCCGGTCACCATCGCGATATTCGCATTGACGGTATGGCCGATGGGAGTGCACTCGGTTTCGATGATCGCGTAGTACTCCTCTACCCAGCGCGCCGCCTCTGCGGGGTCAACGAAGGCAAAGGTCAGTGCGCCGATACCCAGGCGCGCCGCGAGGTGAATAGTCTCGCGATTGGAACAAGCGACCCAGAGCGGCGGATGGGGTTTTTGCAGAGGCTTCGGGACAACATTTCGGCAAGGCATGGAAAACGATTCGCCGACGTAGCCCGGATAGGGGTCCATGACCATCATATTGCAAACCTGTTCGAGGGCTTCGCGCCAATGCGCCCGCTTCTCCTCCACCGGCACATGGAAGCCACCCAACTCCGCCAAGGAGGAGGACTCCCCAGTACCGAACTCCACCCGCCCATTGGAGACCAGGTCAAGGGTGGCGATTCGTTCGGCAATCCGCGCCGGTGCGTTGTAGCCCGGGGGCATCAACACGATTCCGTGGCCCAGACGAATCCGCTGGGTTCGCTGGGAACATGCCGCCAGGAAGACCTCGGGCGCCGACGAGTGGGAGTACTCCTCAAGAAAGTGGTGCTCCACTTCCCACGCGTAGTCGATGCCCAGGCGATCGGCGAGTTCCACCTGATCCAGGGCATCCTGAAAGAGCTTGTGTTCGTCTCCTTCAGCCCACGGCCGAGGCAACTGATGTTCGTAGAAAATCCCGAATTGCATAGCAGCGCCCTCCTTTTTTCGACCTTTCGGCGAACGCTACCCCAGCGCCTGCCCCCTCACCGGTCGTGCAACTAGGACTCCCGCGTGTCCACGGTTTTGATAGCCTCTGGATATGATTTCCACCCCTCCCGAAGATCCTCCGGCCGAACCCGAGGTCCCGTCTTCGGTTCCCGATATCCGCTTGGCCCGGGCGGTCCGAACCATCGCGATCGTCAGCCGGGTATTCGAACAAATTTGCCGTGAGACCAAGGTCAGCCTTCCCCAATACCGCCTTCTCCTTTTCCTTCGCCGCGGTCCCAAGCGTGCGGGGGAACTCGCCGCGCGCGCGGCCATCAAGCGCCCGACGTTGACGGCCATTGTGGCCGGGTTGGAAAAGGAAGGACGATTGACCCGAATTGCCGATGAGACCGACGGCCGAGGCGTTCGCATCGAGATCACGTCCAAGGGGATGCAGGCCCTGGACGCGGTCGAATCCCAACTTGGGCAGTTGGTTCACCGGATCTGCGATCTGGGCGACTACGACTTCCTGCTCGGGGCTCTCGACGACTTGGCGAGCGTCGTGGACGCGGAAACATTCCGTCAGATCGCCCAGTCCGAGGAAGAGCGAGAAGCCGCAAAAAAGAACCCCTCCAGCGACTGAGAAAACGTCCCTCGGGCGACTTCATAACCGCTGATCCACAACCGCTTATCCATACCCGCTTATCCACAACCGCTGATCCACCCACCACAACCGCTTACACAACCGCTTACATAACCGCTCATCCACACCCCTCGGCCATTCCTGGTTCTGGTGCTGCTATGCTGCGCCGCCATGACGCAGGACACCAACGCCCAAGTCGCCATCGAGCGGTTCCTTGCGATGCTCGATCTCGAAGAAATCGAACTCAATATCTACCGCGGTCAGAACGAAAGTGACCGACCCGGTCGCCTCTTCGGCGGCCAGGTCGCCGCCCAGGCCCTGGCCGCTGCGGGCCGAACGGTCCAAGACCTCCCCGCACATTCCTTCCATGGCTATTTCCTGCGCCCGGGAGACCCAGAACTCCCCGTGGTCTACACCGTCGACCGCATCCGCGATGGACGTTCGTTTACCACGCGACGCGTCGTCGCCCAGCAGCACGGCAAAGCCATCTTCAACATGTCCGCATCCTTCCATGCCGCCGAGCACGGTTACAGCCACCAGTTCGTCATGCCCGACGTGCCCATGCCCGAGGAACTGATGAGCCGCGCCGACTACGCGGACAAGTTCATCGATCGCATCCCCAAGGAATTTCATCCTTGGATTAACCGAATGGGACCCATCGACACTCGCTACGGCCGTCCGCCTTCCTTCGTCCCCTCGGAACCCAGCGAGGGACCGGGGGTCGTGTGGCTGAAAGCGGCCGCCGCCCTGCCCGACGACCCTCGACTTCACCAGTGTGCACTCACCTATGCAACGGATATTTCACTCATCGACTCCATCGTTCAGCCCCACGGCCGCATGGGGGAATACGGTCCGCTGATGACCGCCAGCCTCGACCACGCGGTCTGGTTCCACAAGCCCGTGCGAGCCGACGAGTGGGTGCTCTACTACCAGGACAGTCCCTCCGCCTTTGGCGCCCGGGGGCTCGCCCGGGGCACTATCTATACCCGGGAGGGCGAGCTCGTGGCTTCAACCAGTCAGGAGGCGCTGATTCGACCCGCTCATGCCCCTGAGGATCGGTCGGAATAGACCCCATCACCGGACGGCTTATGGCAACCGGAACGTGGGTTCAGACCAGGAGTCGACGAAAAACCGTCAGGCTCTCGATTTCCTCGGCATGAATCCGTCCGTCGGCCTCGATTATTCCGCGGATAGCCGCCAAGAAGATCTCCCGGTGGGCAGTAGGAATCGTCGTCGGGTCGAGGTTCTCAGGACCTGGAGGCGAGACGAGCCACCCCTCAATCCGGGCTTTCTCCTGGGCATCGAGCTCCAGGCGACCAATCCACTCCCTGACAAAGGCCCGCTCTTGGGCGTTGACCTCCAAGTCCGCCCAGGCAAAGGAACAGACAAACTCCATCAAACGCATGCGGGCCGCACTATCGAGATCCTTGAGCATGAAAACTACGCTAGCGCGGTATGCTGTCAGCCACATGACTCGCCTCCGACGCCTCGCCCTTGGTATACCCCGAGGCATACCGAGAGGCATAGCCCTTGCCCTTGCCCCAGCCCTCGCCCTTGTCCTCTCCCCAGGCGGGGGGCTATGCGCCGCCCCTGCGCTGGCATTGGACATCGAAGGCACGTGGTTCGTCCTGATCCACTACCAGGATCCGGAAAGTGCCAACCCCGACGCCCAGCGCTGGGGTGACCGAGTTTGGAACTTCGCCCGCAAGGGCAGCCGTCTCCAATGGACCGAGTACCCGCTGGTTATTTTCAAAAACACCCGCGGCCGCTTCGAAGAGATTCCCGGCAACCCGCGGAGCCGGGTGCTCGCCGCTTGGGAGCCCAATGCCGATCAAGCCAAAACCATTGCCGAGGGACCCCGGGTCAACGACCGGGGGACAAAGACCAAAACCCTGCGGGGCTCAGATACCGGGGGCTGGGCATCCAGCCAGCGCATGTCTCAAACCTCGGCTTCGGTGATGGGCTACCACGAACAGCTCTCCATCGGGGGGCTGGAAGCGATGCCCGTCTTCGAGCGTCGGGACGTAGTGGGCAATGCGCTCACGAACATGGGAGAAGGCCTCACCCGTTACGCGGTCAGCGAAATTCGCGACGACGGCCGTACCCTGGCGGGGACCTACGAGCGCGACGGTCGCCACCATGGCCGCTTCCGAGCCTGGCGCACCGCCCCGGTCCGTTCCCTGATCAAGAAGGACAAGACCCCCAACGAGCGCGCTGCCGACCGATTCATGCAGGGAGAGCCGCCGGCGTTCTGACCCAGGACAAACACCAAGGGGAGCCCCGAAGCAATTCCCAGCGCTCTTTCACTAGCGCTCTTCCACCAGCGCTATTCCACCAGCACTATTCCACCAGCCTCATCACGGCCCGGTGAATTAGGAACCCTCCACCCAAACAGCCAAACGCCATGGCGTAGACGCCCCAGAAGCCCCACCCCATCCGGGCCCCCAGAAAAAAGGGCACGAAGAAGAGCAGGGTCAGGGGAACTGCCACGGCGATGCTGCGCGCAACCGACAAGGTCTGGGCATAGCTTCCGGTATCAAAATACACCATGGGGAGCAGTACCGCGGTGGAGACCGGCAGGGCCACGAAGAATCCGGCCAATCCGGGGTTTCGCCCCGCTAACCATGAAGCAAACGAAACCACGCACCCGGCAATCAAAGCTTTCACAACGAACTCCAAGGGCTTTCTCCTGTGCGCGATTGCGGGCGGGGTGAGTGGGTGGATGCGTAAGTGGGTGGATCAGTGAGTGGGTGGGCGAGTGGATCAGTGAGTGTCGCTGGGCCCACCTTCACTTCGCCCGGGCGCGAGTGGGCTCTCCGAGCCTATCGCCTTTCGTACGCAATCGGATCGAGAGTTCACCCAGTCCAACCGAAAACCAGACTAGGGCAATCCAAAACGGATCCAGATCGGGCGCGCCCAACGGAGGCGGCGCGCGTAGGGGCTCGGTGGCCAGTCGCAGGCCCCCAAATATCATCAGGAAGAAGCCCGGTACCCAGCTCCCAGGGATGCGCGCAAGGACCGCCGTGGCCAGCGCCCAGCCCAGCAATTCGTAGAGCGCGGTGGGATGAGCGAAGCCCACCGCGGGCTCCCCGCCGAGGGTCTCCCCGGAACAACAACCCGCCCAGACGCAGCCCAGCCGGGCCACAGCAAACCCTGGAGCCAGGGCGCGGCATGCCGCCGCTGCGTAGCGGCGCCTCGCTTTGAACCCGTGGGCCCATGGGACGAAGACCAGGGGCCCGACCGGAACGAAGAGCACTGAGAAACCAGTCTCCGGGGCCAGCCACCCCCCCCATGCCGGTTCCTCGAGCCACGCCGCGGCGAAGCCTCCGGAGAAGACCTGCGCGAAATGCAGCAGCCCCCAGCCAAGCCGGGCCAGGATGGCCCCAAGCCCAAGCCCGAGCACAAAGCGCACCGCGTGCTTGCTTCGAAAAGCCAGCGCCGCGACCCAGAACGCCGCCCACTGCCAAAGAGGGAGAATCCAGATCTGCTCGGGCGCTTGCACTTCTGCGGGCCTCGCCCGGGTGCCGGGGGTCGACTTCCAGTATGCCGCTCGGGCCTCGGAGGGTGAAGGGCGCGAGCCTCAAATAGGCCTCATACCCTGCACGCCGGACTCTGCGTGCCGGGCTCTGCACGCCGGGCTCTGCGCCCCGAGTTCCGGGATTTAATCACTCGCTTCCGCTAAAGCGATATCCACCATCAGGTCGGCGGCAATCTCTTCCAGGGCCTCGCGCAACGTATCCAGGGAGCACGACCCGGGCAGATGAAGCAGAGCCCCGGCTTTGAACAGTGTCTCCCCCGACATCGGGGCCGGTGTGCACTCGGTGGAGAGTTCGGCCACGTTGACCCCGATCGCCGCCAAACCCGCCGAAATATCTCGAATGATCCCCGGCCGATCCTGGCCGACGAGTTCCAACTTGATTTCGCGAGTCACCGGACCGTCGGCGCCGCCCGGCGCGTCCTCCACAATGACGCGAAGTCCCTGGCCTTCGAGTTCGTGGAGCGCCTCGAAGAGCGGCGCCTTGCCCTCCGCCGGTACCCGAACCTCCAGGATGCCCGCGAAATACCCCGCTAGGCGTGCCATCCGACTGCTTTCCCAACTCCCCCCATGGTCGGCCACAGTCTGAGCCAGGGCCTCCACAAGGCCTGGCTGGTCCGAGCCGATTACGGTGAGAACGAGTGAGTTTGTCATGCCTAAAATTCTGCCTCTCTGTTGTGTGAGGACCGGGTGGGTGAGGACCGGGGGGGTGAGGACCGGGACCAACCGCTTGATCCCCCGGAGCCCCGCGAGCCTCCGGGACGGGCCGGCACGATTTTCCCAAAAACATTGACACCCACAGGCCCATCGGGCCACCTACTACAACATATAAAGCCAATATCCCCTTCCCAGGGAGACCCGGTCCGCCCTAGGTGGACCGGGGCGCTTTGGTTTGAGGCGCTTGGGACAGGGGACAGGCGCTTAGGGACAGGGGACAGGCGCTTGTGGACAGGGGACAGGCGCTTGTGGACAGGCGCTTATGAACAGGCGCTTGTGAACAGGCGCTTGTTGAACAGCCCCTTGTTGACAACCGCCCCTTGAGAGTGGGTTTACCCACGCGTGCAGGCGTATCCGGGGGTAAGCGACCTGGCGGATCTTTCCGGGCAGGCGCTTGACCCTCGGGGCGACGGTCCTCGGAGGCGAATCGTTCGGCGACCGCCCAGATCTCGGTCCAGCGAGAAAAATTTTAAAAACCCTGACACCTGAAGGGCTTTCGGTCCACCTAACCCGTACAACCAAATATCCCCTTCCCAGGGAGACCCGGCTCACCGCAAGGTAAGCCGGGTCACTTTTTTGGGGGGCACCGCCCCAAACCCAGCTGTTCTCNNCTAGTGCATCCAAATATCCCCTTCCCAGGGAGACCCGGCTCACCGCAAGGTAAGCCGGGTCACTTTTTTTGGGGGGCCGCCCCCCATACCCACCTGTTCTCGCAGATCTTCGCCCGGCTCGGCTCGCTCTCCAGGCATTGCCCTTGGGGATTGCGCTTGGGATTGCACTCGGGATTGCACCAGGGGCTGCTAGGAGGGCTCCACTAGGCGCTCTCCAGAAGGACTGCGCCCGGCATTGCACCCATCCCCAGCCCCCACGGAATCGAGTCCAAAGTTTTTTGAAAATAATTCGCCACCCAACCGGGTTGAAGGCCACTTACCCAGTGCATCCAAATATCCCCTTCCCAGGGAGACCCGGCTCGCCGCAAGGTAAGCCGGGTCACTTTTTTGGGGGCCTCTTCGGCCCACGTCAGCCCACACCCGCCTGCTTGCACCACTGCCCGTCTCATATTGTCACTGCGGGCACCTCGTCCCCATGAAGCCGGTCGACCGGGCGCGGCGATATCCCCTCTCCGTCCTCCCCACCATCCCCCCACCACCCCCCACCCCACCCTAGGGGATGCATTCTGCCGGCGGACTCTTGACCCCGATGACTCGGGAAATTTCTTAAAAATTTTTCGACACAAGCAGGGGAGTACAACCACTCACCTGTACATAAAAAAAGTATCCCCTTCCCAGGGAACCCCGGTTCGCCGCAAGGCGTGCCGGGGTGCTTTTTTTGGGGCTTGTGACGTTTGTTTTTTTTGGCGTTTGTTTTGGCGCTTGTTTTGGGGCGCTTGTTTTGGGGTGCTTGTTTTGGGGGGGCTTGTTTGGGGGGGGATTTTCCCCCTGCACCCGGTTGCACAGCCTCTTCGCCCAGGGGCCTCTCGACTTTCAGAAACGCTCTTCCGCGGTAGCCCGGCTTCTAAGGTCGCGACTTGCACGCAAGTGAAAGTAAAACTTCATTTTCTTTTCATTCACCCGATAGATTCAAGGGGAGCCCCAGAGACGGTTTTACTTCCCGAACTTTGGCTCAAATTTTTTAAATTACTTCGACACCAAAGCCGCTCGGCGGGCACTTACCCTGTACAACCAAATATCCCCTTCCCAGGGAGACCCGGCTCGCCGCAAGGTAAGCCGGGTCACTTTTTTTGTGCAGCGGAAAGTTCCGAAGAACTTCGAGGCCTGGACTCGCCGACACTCCCCCGCACTCTATCGGGGCCGGACAACCGAGTTCTGCCTCGCTTCGGTGGGTATGGTTCCCCGGGTATGGTTCCCCGGTCTCGGCTATCCGAGAAAGCGCGCGCGTTCCACCAACATCGCCAGCGCCCTGACCGCCCGGTGCGCGCTGGGATAACAAACCCGGCCGCCTTCCCGGACCGCCGCCGGACCGGCGTTCCCGGGATCGGAAATCGCGAGCTCACTCACGGACAAGACCGGCTTTCCGTACCGCTCCGAAGCTTCGCGAGCGGCCAACGCGAATCGCGCGTCCTGCTTCTCGTGGTAACCGACGACGCGTTCGAGTCCGTGGTCGGGAAAGAAGCGTCCGGTCCGAAACACGCCGGCTTGGCCCGATTGAATCCCCAGGCCCAGGTGAATCACCGCATCCACGTCGGGATGCGCGGTCACCAGATCGAGCACCTCGGGAATGGTGTCGCGGGTCTCTCCGCTCGCCAGATCGATGGGATTACTTCGGCTCCAGCGCGCCGGGACCAGGGTGTCGATCTTCGCGCGAACATCCTCGGGGAGAGCGATCAGTTCGAGCCCCGCCGCCTCGCAGGCATCCGCTGCCAGAACGCCCCAACCGCCCACCGACGTAAAGACGAGCGTGCGCGATCCCCGGGGCAACGGCTGGCTGACCAAGGTCGCCGCCCACTCAAAGGCCTCTTCCACAGTGGGCGCGCGAAGGGCACCGAGTTGCCGGCAGATGCCATCGAAAACGCGATCGTCGCTGGCCAGTGCACCGGTATGGCTTGAAGCCGCCCGGGCTCCCTGCCCCGTCGCCCCTCCCTTGACAAGCACCAGGGGCTTGAGCGCGGTCAACCGCTCCACGGCTTGGCGAAAGCGCCGTCCATCCCCCACGCCTTCGATATAGGCAAGAGCCACATCGGTATCCGGGTCCACGGCAAAGTACTCGAGAACATCGGCCAAACCCGTCTGGGCCGAGTTGCCCAGGGAGACCGCTTTACTGACCCCGACCCCGGTGCTCACCGCATAGTTGAGATAGGAGGAAACCAGATTGCCGCTCTGGGAGGCCACGCCGATGCGCCCCGCCGGCGGATACGGCGAAACGATCTGGGCACAGAGCTTACTGGGCGTCGAGATCACGCCCTGGCCATTGGGGCCGATCAGGAGCATGCCCAGTTCATCGGCGGTTTCCACCAACTCGCGTTGAAGCGCCTTGCCCTCTTCCCCCGCTTCCCCATATCCCGCGCTGGCGACGAATGCCGCGCGGATGCCCTTGGCCGCACAGGCCCGAAGCAGTTCGGCGTTGCTGGCGGTGGGCGTACAGACGAAGACCAGATCCGCTGCGCCCTCGGGCACACTCGCCACTTCTTTGAGTGTGGGCTGTCCCAAAACCTCAGCGCCGTCGATCTTCACGGGGAAGATTTCCCCTTCGAAGCCATAGCGCTGAAGATTGTGCAGCGTGACAAAGCCGAACTTAGCCGGATGACTCGAAACCCCGGCGACCACCACACCGCGGGGATGGAAGAGCGGCGAAAAACGTGCGCGAATCGCGTCGTCATCCATAGCCGGGGGGAGCGTGATCGCCTCGGCCGGAGGCGCGAGTTCCACCAGCGCATCCACCGCCACGGGCCGCCCCGCGGAAAGAATCAGGGGGTTGAGATCAACGCTCGCAACATCCGGGCGCTCGATGGCCAAACGCGACAAGCCCAACAGAACTTCTCCCAAGGCCGAACGGTCAAGAGCGGGCTCGCCGCGAAAGGGGGCGGTGAGGATATGTGCGGCGCTCAGGCGATCCACCAGAGACTCGGCTTCGCCCGGAGTCAAGGGCGCCGCTGCGAACACAACATCCTGTAGCGCTTCGGCCAGAATCCCGCCGAGCCCCACGACCACGCAGGGCCCGAATTGGGCGTCCCGAACGAGGCCGGCGATCAACTCCCGCGCCCCCGCGACTTGCTCGGCCACCAGCAGAGCCACCGCTCCATCTTCGGGCCGCGCCAGGGCGAGTAGCGCTTCCGCCGCGGCGGCCACCGCCGGACCATCTCCGAGGCCGACCTTGACCAGTCCGCGCTCAGTCTTATGGGCGATCCCTTCGCCGCTCAGCTTCAGCACCACCGGAAACCCCAGGGTCTCGGCCGCGAGCGTCGCTTCAGCCGGGGTTTTCACTCGCTTTTCTCGGGCGAAGGGAATATCAAAATCCGCGAGCAGATCCTTTGAAGCCGCTTCCGAGAGAGTCGACGAGAGTTCTGTAGTCATGGCCGCGCAGCGTAGTGAAATCGTCGAGTCGGGTCGAACGTCACCCCAGCGAAACCGGACCCAAGGCTTTTGCGCCCAAGCCGTCCCCTATCCAGGAAGATCGATTATCCTCCGGCCGAAGTTTCAGCCAGGGAGAATCCATGTACGCCCAAATCCAGAGTGCCCTTGTGGCCCTCGATTCGGCCTTCGCCAATTACATCGTTGCCCCCATTGGCAGCATTCTCTTCTTCGACCTCGCATTCTGGGACAACGGCCAAACGGGCGAAACCGTCTTGCCCGCCGTGGTTCTTTGGCTCGTCCTGGGTGCGGTGTACTTCACCCTGCAGTTCCGGTTCATTAACTTTCGCGCCTTTGGCCATGCCATTGACTGCGTCCGCGGGCGCTACACAGACCCCGACGCGGCGGGTGAGATCAGCCACTTCCAAGCACTTTCGGCGGCCCTCTCGGCCACGGTGGGCCTGGGCAACATCGCGGGCGTCGCCGTGGCCGTGGGTGTCGGCGGACCCGGCGCGATTTTCTGGATGGTTCTCGCCGGACTCCTCGGAATGAGTTCCAAGTTCGCCGAATGTTCCCTGGGCCAAAAATTTCGCATCATCGATGACCAGGGCCGAGTCACCGGTGGGCCGATGATCTACCTGCGCGACGGCCTGACCCAACGCGGCTTTCCACGCCTGGGCATTGCGCTCTCGGGGATTTTCGCCGTCATGTGCATCGGGGGCAGCTTCGCCGGCGGCAACATGTTCCAGTCCAACCAGTCTTTCGCCATCGTGCGCGATCAGATTCCCTGGCTCGCCGCCAACGGAGAAATTGGCGCGGCGGTCTTCGGCCTGGTCATGGCCAGTGTCGTGGGTCTTGTGATCGTGGGGGGCATTCGGAGGATCGGCGAAGTCGCGGGCATTCTCGTCCCGGCGATGTGTCTCCTCTACATCCTCGCCGGCCTGGGGGTTCTGGCGGTCAATTTCGATCAGATCCCCAGCGCCTTCGCCACAATTATTGGCTCGGCGTTCAGCCTCGAAGCGGGTTTCGGCGGCTTTATCGGTGTTCTCATCCAGGGCTTTCGCCGGGCCGCCTTCAGCAACGAGGCCGGCGTGGGTTCGGCGTCCATCGCCCACTCCGCCGCGCGTACCCAGGAACCCCTGCGTGAAGGTTTAGTGGCACTCCTCGAACCCTTCATCGACACGGTGGTGGTTTGCACCATGACGGGCCTGGTCATCGTGGTGAGCGGTGCCTACGAGCACCCCGATGCCGGCGAGAGCATCGCGATGACGGCTTTTGCGTTTGCCACGGTTTTCCCCTGGTACCCCGTCGTGCTTTCCGTGACCGCCGTACTCTTTGCCTTCAGCACCATGATTTCCTGGAGCTACTACGGGGAGAAATGCTGGGAGCATCTCTTCGGCCAGAGATCAATTTTTCTCTACAAGATGATTTTTCTCTTCTTCTGCTGGGCCGGTGCGGTATTCAACGCCGCCAGCGTTCTGGAGTTCGGCGACCTGATGATTCTCGGCATGGCATTTCCCAACATCCTCGGGGTGGTGCTCTTGACCGGCCCATTAAAAGAGGACCTCAAATCCTACATGGGACGCCTGAAGGCCAATGAATTCCCCCGTCACGATTAGATCCGCGATTCGAATTCTTGCCAACACGAAAGGAAGAGCATGACGACCGAAATCGGGCGGCTTGGAGTCTGGGCCTCCCTGGATGGACTTTCCGCCCCGGACGCCGCCGCGTTCGCCCAACGACTTGAAGCCTGGGGGTACTCGGCCCTCTGGACCCCGGAGGCCGTGGGTCGTGACCCGTTCAGCTTGATCGGGTATCTGGCGGCAAAAACAGAAACTCTGGTCTTCGCCACCGGCATCGCGAACATCTATGCCCGTGACCCCATGACGATGAAGTCCGTTCACAAGGCGCTTGGGGAACTGGCCCCCGGCCGTTTCGTTCTGGGCCTGGGAGTCTCCCACGAACACCTGGTCAAGCGCGTGCGTGGCCACGACTACACAAAGCCCCTGTCCACCATGCGGAGCTACCTGGACAGCATGGAGGCGGCACTCTACATGGGTGCGCAGCCCGCAGAGGAAGCCCCCATCGTACTGGCTGCTCTACGCGACAAGATGCTCGGGTTGGCGGCCAGCCGAACCCGGGGCGCCCATCCCTACCTTGTCCCGCCCGCCCATACAGCTCGCGCCCGGGAGGTCATGGGCCCGGACGCCTGGCTCTGCCCGGAACAGATGGTGCTGCTCGAAACCGATCCCGAAAAGGCGCGTGCGGTGGCACGGGCCAATCTCAACGTCTACATCGGCTTGCCCAACTACCAGAACAACATCAAACAATTCGGCTTTACCGACGAGGATTTCGCCGACGGGGGCAGTGACCACCTGGTGGACGAAATCATCGCCTGGGGCGACGAGTCGACGATCCGGGCGCGCATCCAGGCGCACTGGGACGCCGGCGCCGATCACGTCTGCATCCAGGCCTTTCGCAGCGACGGAAAACCCACCCCCGACGAGACCCTCCTCGAGGCCCTGGCTCCCAATGGCTGATCCCCAGACCGACCGACGCTGCTTCTGGGGCTGGGGGCGGGAAAACGAAGGGCCTGACGCCGCCCAGCAGGAGGGCATTCGCAAAACCATGGAGCAGCGGCTCGGGCTCTCACTTTCCCTGGCGCCCGAGCCCGACCTCGCCGACCTCGCCTTGCCCGAGCCCCGGGTGGCCGCACCGGAAAGCCTGAAAACCCGCTGCAGCACCGATCCCTTTGAGCGCGCCGGGCACTCCTATGGCAAGAGCTACCGGGACGTGGTGCGCGGCGCCCGAGGCGACTTTTCGAGTCCACCGGATTTCGTTGCCTTCCCCGAGGACGAGGGCGACGTCACCGCACTCCTCGACTGGGCGACCGACGCCCGAGTCATCGTCGTTCCCTACGGCGGAGGCTCGAGCGTGGTGGGCGGCGTGGAGTGTGTGCTCAGCGGGGATTACCGCGGCGTACTGAGCATGGATCTCTCCCGGCTCGACCGGGTACTCGAGATCGACCGATCCTCCCGGGCAGCCCGGATTCAGGCCGGCATCTTCGGACCGGCCCTGGAGAACGCGCTGCGGCCCCACGGCCTGACCCTGCGCCATTTCCCGCAATCCTTTGAGTTTTCCACCCTGGGCGGCTGGATCGCCACGCGCTCGGGCGGCCACTACGCAACGCTCTACACCCACATCGACGACTTCGTCGAGGGCATGCGGGTCATCACGCCCCAGGGTCCGGTGGAGAGTCGGCGCCTGCCCGGATCCGGGGCCGGGCCCAGCCCCGACCGGCTATTCCTGGGCAGCGAGGGCAGCCTCGGCGTCATCACCGAGGCCTGGATGCGCCTGCAGGATCGGCCCACCCACCGCGCTTCGGCCACAGTGCGTTTCTCGGGTGCCGATGGATTCGTTCGGGGGGCCGAAGCCGTACGTGGGCTCACCCAATCGGGCTTGGCCCCCACCAACTGCCGCCTGCTCGACAGCGGCGAAGCCCTCCAGTCCGGCGCCGGCGATGGCAAGGAATCCGTTCTGGTACTCGGCTTCGAATCCGCCGACCACAGCCTGGAGGCTTGGATGCAGCGTGCGCTGGAGATTTGCGCCGATGCCGGTGGCCTCTTGCCCGAGGGCGGCGCCCAACTGCAGCAACAGGCCCAGGGCTCGGCCGCGGGCGGCGCCCAGCGCGAAGGCGCCGCCGGCGCCTGGCGGAACGCCTTTCTTCAGGCCCCCTATGTGCGCGACGTGCTCGTCCGCATGGCGGTCATCTGCGAGACCTTTGAAACCGCGATCACCTGGGATCGCTTCCCCGAATTTCACCGGGAAGTCACCGCTGCGGTTCAGGACGCGATTGGGCGAGTTTGCGGGAGCGGCACCGTGCAGTGCCGCTTCACCCATGCCTACCCCGATGGGGCGGCCCCCTATTACAGCGTCATGGCCCCCGGCCGGCGGGGGAGCGAACTCGAGCAGTGGGCCGAAATCAAGGCAGCGGCCAGCGAGGCCTTGATCGCCCACGGCGGCACCATCACCCACCACCACGCAGTCGGCCGCGACCACCGTCCCTGGTACGACGCCCAGCGCCCGGATCTCTTCGGCCGCGCCCTGGACGCCGCCAAGCGCGAACTCGATCCCGGTCACATCTTGAATCCGGGCGTGATCATCGACTGACCCCGACCGCGCGCCCGACCGCGTCGGCAACGGATCCGAGTCGGCGGCGCGCCGCCAAGGGGCAATACGCGCGGCATCCCCGACAGCCCGGCTTTCCCATGGCCGCGGATCCGCCTATGCTTGGCCGCCCATGACTCGAATCAACGACCACTACCAGAAACTCCAAGCCGGCTATCTCTTTCCAGAAATCGGACGCAGGGTAAGCGCCTTCCAGGCCGAAAACCCCGACGCCGCGGTGATCAAGTTGGGCATTGGGGACATCACCCTGCCCCTGGCCCCGGCCATTGTCGAAGCCATGCACGCCGCGGTGGACGAGATGGGCGAAGAGGCTCACGGCTACGGGCCCGAAAACGGCTACGGGTTTCTCACGGAAGCCATCTGCGCCCACGACTACGCGCCCCTCGGCGTCTCCCTCGAACCCGGCGAGATCTTCGTCTCCGACGGCAGCAAGCAGGACAGCGGGAACATCCAGGAAATCTTTGATCTCGGTTCCAGTCTCTGCGTCACCGACCCCAGTTACCCCGTCTACGTGGACACCAACGTGATGGCCGGGCGCACCGGCGAGGCGGACGAGAACGGCCGCTACCAGGGCATCGTCTACCTGCCCGCCACCGAAGCCAATGCCTTCATGCCCGGTCCCCCGGATGAACGCGTGGATCTCGCCTACCTGTGCTCCCCCAACAACCCCACGGGCGCCGTCGCCACCCGGGAAAACCTGACCCAATGGGTCGACTGGGCCCGGCGCAACGAGGCGACGATTCTCTTCGACGCCGCCTACGACGCCTTCATCCAGGACCCGAACCTTCCGCGCTCGATCTTCGAGATCGAGGGCGCCCGGGAGTGCGCCATCGAAATGCGAAGTTTCTCCAAGCGCGCGGGCTTCACCGGGACGCGCTGCGCCTATATGGCGATCCCGAAAACCGTGATGGGGCGCAGCGCCCAGGGCGAAGCGATCTCCCTCAACGCGCTCTGGTCCCGGCGCCATGCGACCAAGTTCAACTCGGTCCCCTACGTGATCCAGAAAGCCGCAACCGCGGTTTTCTCCGAAGCCGGAGCCGCCCAGACCGCCGAGCAGGTCGCCTACTACATGGAGAATGCCCAGCGTATTCGCCAAGGGCTCGGCGGAGCGGGCTTTGCCGTTTTTGGCGGCGAGCACGCGCCCTATATCTGGATGCGCACCCCGGGCGGCCTCTCGAGTTGGGATTTCTTCGACCAGCTCCTCGAGCGAAGCCACGTTGTGGGCACCCCGGGCTCGGGCTTCGGGCCCGCGGGCGAAGGCTATTTCCGAATCAGCGCCTTCAACTCCCACGCGAACATCGACGAAGCCATCGAGCGAATCCTCAAAGCCTTCGGGAGCTGATGGGCTTCGGGAGCTGATGGCCGGTCAGGGGGCTTCAGCCCTNNNGCGCCGCCAGCTCGCGTCAGGCTTCCGCTAGATCCCTAGCCAGAGAAGCGCGCCAGGCGCCTTCGATCGGCTGTTCCGCCGTGTAGGCGGGATGGGAAACGCGCAGGGTCACGGGCGTGTCCGGGTCCTGGAAAGCCGCCGAGGCTTCGGCGCCCAGACAAAACTTGACGTACTGCACCGCCGAGATCCGATCGGCCTCGAATTGCTTGGCATCGAATGTCGCCGGCACCCGAGCCTCCCCCACTTCGAGGCACACGAACTCGTCGATCCCCACCAAGCGATCGAGTTCGCTGCGGATCCGGCCGGCCTCGGGAATCTCGATCATCAGGGTGGCCGAAAGTTCATGGTCCCCGGGCACGAGTTCGTTGTAGACCGCGACCTCGTCGGCGATGGCCTCTTCGCGCACGCTGCGCTCGGCCCGGGTCATTTCCTGGATCTGGAAAATCACCGTGTCCCGGTTCTCAAAAATGAACGTCAGCCGATCGCCCAGGGGAATCCGCCGATTCTTCTTCATCGCAATCGTCTCGGCCAAATACCTCTCACGAATTTTTTCGTAGGCCGTGAGGTCCAGAATTTCAGACGTTTCCACCCGTTTCATACCGACTCCTCTCCCCCCGGCCCCAACCCGTAGGCGTCCCGGAGCAAGACAACGGGGTGTACGGCCTTAAGGCCGGTTCGCTCTTCGATGCGCAGCGCCGATAGCGGGCAATCCGTGGCCACCCGATCGGGCTTTGAGGCCTCGATCGCGTCGATCAGTCCTTCGCAAATCTTCAGGCTCTCGTCGTAGTAGCGCGCCTTCATCCCCCAAGTGCCATCCACTCCCGAGCAGGCCTCCACCATCACGACCTCGTCCGCCACCAGGCCCAGGATCTGCTTGGAGCGAAAGCCAATGTTCTGGGCCTTGAGGTGGCAGGGAAGGTGATAGGCCACCTTGCCGATGCGCTGGGGAAACTCGCGATTGAGCTTCTTGGCCGCCGCCACGCCAAAAACGTACTCGCCCAGGTCCAGGGTGTTCTCCGCCACTTGCCGGGCGTCTTCGGTCCCCAGCAGTTCGGGGTATTCCTGCTTGAGTTGCAGGGAACACGTGGGCCCGGGCACCACGATTTTCAATCCCTCACGCACCCGGGGCGCCAGGTGAGCGACCACCTTCTCGGCATTTCGCCGAGCGTTTTCAAGGTCACCCCCATGAAGGAACGGAGCGCCGCAGCACGCGTTGTATCCCCCCTCCACCGCAATTCCGTTGTGCTCGAGCACCTGCACCGCTGCCCAGGCGGTTTCGGCCTCGCTGTATTCGACAAAGCACGTGGTAAAGAGAATCACCCGCTCCGGGTGGGATGCGTCGGTTTTCCGCTCGGCCAGGACCTTGGAAAAGGGCCGGGACTGGTACTCGGGCATAGGCCAGCGCCGGTCGATGCCCGTGGTTTTCTCCATCAACAACCGAACCGCCCGGTTCTTGAAAGCCAAATTGGTGACGGGTGCGGTGAGACACGACACCTTCCCCATTCGATCCTGCTGCGCCCCAATGCGATCCACTAAGGGCAGGCCGTCTTCCTTGGCCTGAACCAGCTTGGCCCGGGTCATGAGCTTGGGAAAATCCAGTGCCCACTCGTGAGGGGGGTGGTACGGACAGTGGTTGTAACAGAGCTTGCACTGATAACAGAGGTCCACCACTTCCCGGCTCTCGGCCGGGGTCAGCTTCGAGGCCTCCTGGTCGTGTCCGTCAATCGCCTCGAAGAGCGAGGGAAACGAGGGGCAAAGGGGAAGGCACCTGCGACAGTCTTGGCACTTTTCGAAGACACGCGTCATTTCTTCGTCGAGGGCACCGCGATCGAGAAATTCCGGATCCGAGAGCGACGGGTTCTTCATCGGCTTGACTGGAGGCCTTTCAATGCGGAGGCCTGTGGCCTCCGGAATACCCCGCACTCGGGGATTCTGGGGAGGGACGAATCAGTCGAGGGGGTGGAGCCGGCGCAACTCGGATAAAAATCGAGTGGAGAATGGAGCGGAGCGCGTGGTGCGCCCCGCTCCCGGTCACTCAAATCGAATTAGAGCGTCTCCAGACCGTCGAGCGCCTTCTGGAATCGACCCGCATGGGACTTCTCCGCCTTCGCCAGGGTCTCGAACCACTCGGCGACGTCGTCGAATCCCTCTCCCCGCGCGGTCTTTGCCATGCCGGGGTACATCTCGGTGTACTCGTAGGTCTCCCCGGCGACTGCCGCACCCAAGTTCTGTTCCGTGGAACCGATGGGCAGATCCGTAGCCGGATCACCGACGCGCTTCAGATAATCGAGATGTCCGTGAGCGTGGCCGGTTTCGGCCTCACCGGTATCACGAAAGAGGCCGCCCACATCGGGGTAGCCCTCGATATCCGCCTGCTTGGCGAAGTACAGGTAGCGACGATTCGCCTGGGACTCGCCCGCGAATGCGTCCTTGAGATTCTGATGAGTGGTGGTTCCCTTGAGGTCCGCCATAGTTTTTCTCTTCCTTTTTTTCGGAGTCTTCCGCTTGGATGATCGTTGATTGATGGCTCGGCTTGATGGCTCGTTTCCTGATGGATCAGTAGTTGATGGATCAGTAGTTGATGGATCAGTGATCGGAATGTCGAGTATCGGAATATCGAGGATCGGAATCTCGGAGATCGCTGACTCGGACTCTCTCGGCTTCACCCCCTAGGCGGGTTTCCGAAAGAGGCCCCGCGGCCCCGGAGCAGGGACTTAGTCGACGAGTGACCCGGCCTGGGCCTCGCAGTCGCCGCAGAGTCCGTAGAAATCAATGGAAACACGTCGAACCCGCAGATCGAGTTCGCGCGCGACGCGGTTTCGCAGTCCCCGGGGTTCGCCGAAGGGCACGTCCTTGATTCCCCCACAGGCCTCGCAATTGAAATGGTGGTGGGGCTCCGGGTTCCCGTCATAGCGCACCGCCCCGGTCGCCGAGGGAACGGCCTTCACGTGCCCCTGATCCGCGAGCACTTCGAGGTTTCGGTACACGGTTCCCAGGGAGAGCTGGGGAAAATCATCCGCCAGGCCGGTATGGATCTGGGCCGCCGTGGGGTGACTGGGGGTGGCGCGGAGCCAGGCCAGGATGCAGTCGCGCTGGCGGGTCCGATGCCGGCGGGGAGAAGTTTCGGGGAGCGAGGGGTCGGGGGGCACGCGCCGTAGTTTAGAAACCCCGAGCCCGGGCGCGCAACCCAAAATAGGAACTTTTCTTGTTTTTTGAAGTCCCTCCACCCAAAGCAAAACTTGTGACGGGCACGGGGGGTTGCTACCCAAGCCAATCGTTCATCTCATACGTTCATCTCATAAGAGGAGCCCACAATGTTTCGGTCCCGAGTTTCCCGGTTGGCTCCTCTCGCCCCTCTCGCCCCTCTCGCCCTGATCGCTCTGCTGGTCTCGAGCTTCGGGTGCTCGACCCCCCCGCCCGTCTCCAATAACATCAACCCGGCGACGCCGGTGCTCAACCGGATCCATCAGTCCGGAATTCTCCGGGTGGGCATGTCGGGGGACCAACCGCCCTTCAACGCCAAGACCCGGTCGGGCGTTATCGTGGGCATTGAACCCGCTCTCGCCAACGCCCTGGCCGAGGGGCTCGGGGTTCGGGCCGAGTTCGTCCAAATGCCCTTTGGAGAGCTCCTCGGCGCCCTGGAAACCGGCCGCGTGGACATAGTCCTCTCCCAGATGACGATCACAACCGAGCGCAACCGCCGGGTGGCTTTCACGAGCCCGTACTTCGTCACCGGCAAAGCGATCCTCACCCGCTCGGAAGTACTCGCCCGAGCACAGACCAGCGAAGATCTGGACATCACCGGCCTGCGCTTGTCCGCGTTGGCGGGGTCGACCAGCGAAGACTTTGTCCGGACTCAATTGCCCAGTGCGCGTCTGAGTACCACCCTGGACTCGGAACAGGCCGTGCGGCTCGTGCTCAACGGTAAGGCGGATGCAATGGTGGCGGATCTCCCCATCTGCATCATTTCGGTGCTCCGCAACCCGGGGGCTGGTCTGGTGGCCGTGTCCTCACCCCTCACTTTCGACCCCATCGGAGCCGCCCTACCCGCCCACGATCCGCTGTTCCTGAACGTGGTGGAAAATTTCATGCTGCGCCTCGAGGGCTCGGGGCTGATGGCCGCGCTCACCCAGCGCTGGTTCAACGATCCCGGCTGGCTCGACGAAATTCCTGGGCCCGCGCCCACACCCGCGGAGGAAGCCGCGAGCGGCCGCTCCTCGGATTCCCCCTGGCGAATCACGGAATGAATATCCTCGTGATGGGGGGAACCCAGTTCAACGGCCTCGCCCTGGTTCACGAACTGGCCCGGGCCGGCCACTGTGTCACGATTCTCAACCGCGGGAAAACCGAAGCGCAGTTGCCGAGCGGCATCGAGCGGCTGATTTGCGATCGAACCGATCACGCCGGGCTGAAGGCCACCCTGGCGGGGCTCGAGTGGGACTGCGTCTACGATATCAGCGCCTACAGGCCCGAAGACGTGGCCACCATGATAGATGTGCTCGAGGGGCATACCGGCCACTACATCTTCGCGAGTTCAACGGTCATCTACGGCACTTCGGACCTGCTCCCCATCACCGAGAATCACCCGGTGGAACGCGGCCAGAAGCAGAACGCCTATGGGGGCAACAAACTCCTCTGCGAAGACCTGCTCATGAAGGCCTGGCGCGAGCGGGGCTTCCCCATGAGCATCGTCGCCTTCTCCATGGTTTTCGGGCCGCACAACATCATTCCCGATCGCGAGCAGCGAATGTTCATGCGCCTCAAGGCCGGAAGAAAGGTCTTGATTCCGGGGGGCGGACATACCCTGGGACAGGTGGGCCACGTTTATGACGAAGCTCGGGCCCTGCGGGCCATGATGCAAAAGCCGGCCACGTTCGGGCGCCGCTACAACCTGACCGGGGACGATTATTTTACCGACATCGGTTACATCGAGACTTTCGCCCATGTCATGGGAATCGATCCCGCCCTGGTCGAGACGGTCTCCATTCCCGAATCGCTGATGGATGATATCTACGCCGGGCGTTATTCCCTCGCCGATGGCCCCATGGAAGTTCTGGCGGATACGCGAAGCCAGGAGGACACCCGAAGCCAATCTCTGTTTCAGGTCAATCGCATCATGCCGCGACTGGCGCCCAATATCCATCACTGGAATCGCAATGTCTGTTTCAGCATCGAAAGGCTCAAAGAAGATACGGGTTGGCGACCCGAATACTCCTTCCGGGGTGCAGTGGAACAAACCTGGCAGTGGATGCAGTCCACCGGCCGGGACCAGAGCCTTCGATTCGACTTCGATTTCGAGGATCGGCTGATCGCCGAAATCGAAGGTCGCTAACCCCTCGGCCATCGCTGGGAACACGGCACGGGCGGCCGGGCTCGCGGGGAGACCCCATGGGAGAGGAACGACCCACGCCTTGCACTGGAGTTCGGCGGCCCGGGCATTTCGGAGGGCGGTTCTGCGACCGCCCTCCGAAGTGCCCCGGGGGCTCCTGCCGATTGCCTGCCCTTCAATCTCGGAACGCCGGCTTTTTTTCTGGGAAGCATTTTTTCGCGCAACCCGGACCCGCGCCCGGGGTTGAATCCCTTGAAGCCCCATCGACCCCTTGGGCCGATTTCGATTCGGGAGGATCAATCCATGACTACGTATAACTGGCTCGTCCTGGCCACCATCGCCAGCCTCTGTCTGGTGGGCGCCTACGCGGCGCCCGCCGAGGAGACCCGTGACCCGGGCGAAAGCTCGATCGCAACCGAGATGGCTCCCCCCCTACCCCATTCCCCGGACAACAAAGTCACCGAGGAGCAACCCGTGCACCCGGCCCGGTGGGATCCGACGGGCGATCACATCAAATATCGCCTCGACCGCCGGGGCGATCGCATCAACGACCGATTGGACCGACGCGCCGACCGCGCTCGGGACAAAGGGCTGCTCCGTCGAGGAGATCGTCTGGATGATCGGGGAGACCGCATCGAAGAGCGCATCGACCGCCGTCTGGGCCGCCACAAAGATCGTATAGACCGGCGACTCGACCGACACCGCGATCGACACGCGCGCCGGCACCACCGGCGTCATCACCACCAGCGTTATCATCGTCATCATCGTCCCGTGACAGGCGGGACCAATGCGCCGTAAATTCTCCGACGCGGCTGGGCGGTTGCAGGCAAATCTGCGACCGGCCAACAGCGGCTCCCGAGAGCCCGGACGCCGACACCTATTTCAGCCGCCGGCGCCGATTTCAGCCGGCGGCGCCGCCCCCTCCGCAGTCAACCATCACCTTCGCCCCTGCATCGGCGTCCTGGGCGATGGCCAGGGCCTCCTCAAAATCCTCGAGGGGGAAGCGGTGGGTAATCATGGCGGAAAGGTCGACTTGGCCCAACATCTCGATCATGTCGTTCCAATCTTCGGGCTGAGCAATCGAACCGAGCAACTCGAGTTGCTTCATCATGATCAGCAAAAAGTTGATCGCAATTTCCTTGCGATGGAGCGCGACCACCACGATCCGTGCGCCCGATTTCGACCGCCGGATTATCTGGGGGAGCACCGGGGCCGCACCCGATGCTTCGATATAGATGTCCGTATCCGCCATGGGGGCCCCCATGACGAGGGAGGTTCCGTGCAACTCTCGGATTCGCGAACCGACCTTGTCCCTCGAAGGGTTCAGCGTATCCCGGGCCCCCAGTTCCCGCGCCACTCCGAGACGCGTATCCGAATAATCGACGGCGATCATATCCTCCAAGCCGCGATACCGAAGCGTTGCGATCGCGGCCAGCCCGATGGGACCCGCCCCGAAAACCACGGCCTTTTCCCCGGGTTTCGCGCGGGAACGATTCACCGCCTGCATGCCAACGCCCAGGGGTTCGGCCAAGGCGGCCAGTTCGAGGGGAAGCGCATCGGGAATCCGTATCAGACAGCGATCCTCAGACACGTTTCGCACCAGTAGACGCGGGGTGAACGCCCCCTCGCTCCCCCCGTTGCCGATCCGATTGCCGGCGCCCAGGGGGTCCACGACCACCCGATCACCCGGTGCCACGCCGGCGACCTCCGCGCCCACCGACTCCACCACCCCCGAAAACTCGTGGCCAAGGGGCATCGGCGTGCCCGTGGGACCCGCAACGCCTCCCAGGCTCAGGTAACCAAGATCGCTGCCGCAAATGCCGCAGGCGGCCACCCGAACCACCGCATCCCTCGGACCCGGCACGGGCGCGGGCACCCGGTCGAGGCGAAGTTCATCCGGGGCATGGATCTGGACCTGGATCTGTTGGGCCACTGGATCTCCTCGCCGGCGGACGGCCTAGGGGGCTCAGCTTGCCAGGATATGAATCCCCAGGCAGGCGACCAGAAAATACGGTCCGATCACGGCTGCGTCGGCATACGCCTTCGCCAGGCGCTGACCGAAGAGCACCATCAGCAGGGAGATCCCCGATAGGACCGCCCCCCAGTAGGCCAGGGTCGTGCTCCCGGTGAAGGCGATCGCCAGGGCACCGGAAGCCGAGAGGACACCCGCCGCGGTCTCGAAGAGGGCAAGGCACGCCAACAGTGGAGCAACGGGTACGGGCACCGGCGCGCTGGCGAACAGTTCGGTGATATACGCAACGTTGCCCGGAAAATCAAAAATCTTGTCGAGTCCCGACTGCAGAAAAACGATGGCGAGAAAGACCGCAATGCCGAGGGAGAGCACAAACTCTGGATTCACGGGGATCATTGACCTCACTGATTCGCTAGACGCGATACGGGGATTTCGGATACCCATCGACTCTAGCAGCGCTGTCCCCAAGCGTCGGACTAAAATAAATCTCTTGCCTGTACCAGCGGATGCAGCCGGTCATCGATACCCGAAAGATTGATGCCCGAGAGAATGCGCGCAGGCACCCGCCGATCCATTCCGTCAGGAAGGGGTCGGGGATTCGGGCTTGGTGGTGGTGCCGGCAGCCGCGGGCTTGCCTCGCCCCCGAGCCCCGCGTCGTCGTCCACCCCGAGCCGAGCCCTTTTTGGCGCGCGCTTTCTTACCGGCCCTCTTGCGCGCTTTTTTCCCGGCCTTCTTGCGGGCCTTCTTCTTGCGCAGGGGCTCAAAGAAGCTGCCCGGCCTCTCGCCTGCCTGCCTGCACATGTCACAGGCTCCGCATTCACTTCCGGCTCCAACACCGAAATACTCCCGCAACATCTGCGCCCGACAGACCTCCTGGCTCGCATAGGCTTCCATGGCGTCCAAGCGTTCCGCATCCAATTTACGCAAGCGCTGAAATTGCTCGGTCAAGCGCCGGGCGCGGTCGAGCAGTTCTTCCGGTGGAATGACCGGACGCACATACTTCTCGGTGGTGATTTCCACCAGGCTCGCGGACTCGAGAACCGCCAACACCGCCGAAGTCACGCGCTGGGCCAGTTGCGCCGAAGCCGCCAGGTCGATGACGTCGGGAAAACGGCCCTCTTCCACGTAGGCCACGAGTGCCTTGACGAGTTGGAAGAGTTGCTGCGGACGAACCCGGCTCTGACTCTGCAGGAATTCGTGGATATCCCGGTCGTCGAAGTGGTGGAGGAGGATACAGTGGGATTGCCTTCCATCACGTCCCGCGCGACCCGCCTCTTGGACGTACTGCTCCAGGGACGAAGGCGTCTGGAAATGAACCACGTAGCGAATGTCGGGCTTGTCGATCCCCAGACCGAATGCGCTCGTCGCCACCATCACCAGCCGACGGCCGCGCTTCATAAAGAGTTCCTGTTCGGCCTTGCGGTCGCTCCCCTTCATGCCCCCGTGGTAGCGGTGCGCCGGAATGCCCATCGCACGAAGCGCACCGTGCACCGCGTCGACTTCCTTGGTCGTCGAGCAATAGATGATGCCCGGGCGACGCAATCGAAGAATCAACCGAGTCAGCGCACGCAATCGAGCGGTGCTCCCGCATTCGATGACCTCAAAGCAGAGGTTCGAACGATGGGGAGAGGCTGCGATGATCAGAGGGTCCTGGAGGGCCAGAATTCGAATCAGGTCGTCGCGAACAGAAGCGGTCGCCGTCGCCGTCAGGGCCAGGACTGGGGGGCGGCCATAGCGGCCGATCATCTCGTGAAGCCGCAAATACGCCGGGCGAAAATCGTGCCCCCACTCCGAGGCGCAGTGCGCTTCATCCACGGCAAAAAGTGAAATGCCGGTTTCCATGAGTGCCAGCCGGAGTTCCTCGCCCCCAAGCGTCTCTGGGGTAGTCATTACCAGGAGTGGTCCGCCTTCGGCGATCCGCTCCATCGCTTCACGCCGAGCCTTGCCACGCACCGTACCGTCGACACGCACCACGGGAACCCCGCGTTTTTCGAGACTGCGAGTCTGGTCCTCGAGCAGGGCCAACAACGGAGAAACCACCACGACAGGCTTGGGCATGATCATCGAGGGGATCTGGTAACAAGCCGACTTGCCATAGCCCGTGGGCAAAACGACGAGGGCATCTCGACCCTGCAGGCTGTGAAGAATCGCGCGCTCCTGCTCGGGATACAGACGTTCGATTCCAAGCCTCTCCGCGGCCCGAACAAATTGTTCCTGAGTGGCAGCGTCCAGCTCCATCGCCACATCGCTCACGGAAACGAATTCGGGCTCCTGAATCACCACCGCTTCCGCCGTAGGCGGCTGGACCGGCGGCCTGGGAGGACGTGCGGAAGCTGAGTTGCCTCCTCGTCGGGAACGCCCGGATTTTCCGCGGGCAGCGCCCCGTCGACCGGACCGACGCGAACCAGAACCTTCGGCCGCTCCCTTCTGTGGCGAGGACGCGGATGAGGATGAGGCGTCGCTTCCGGAACTCGCGCCCGCCACATCCGTTTTTCCAGCCCGATCCTGGGCTGACTTGGATCGACTGCGACGGCGGCGAGACCCCGATCGCCGACCTGCAGATTTCTTGCGGGCGGCGGTCTTCGGAGCCACGGGCGAAGCCGAAGCACTGGTCGGGGAACTCCCCGATGCGCTTCCTTCTTGTTTGTTGTTGCCGTCTTCGGTCACGGACATATCGGAATCCGGATACGACGCTCACTGAGCTGCGCCGCCGACCCTCCATTCGGGCTGATCAAAACCAGCCTCGAAAGTCAATTCAAATCAGCACGCCGCGGAACCTGGGGCGGCGCACATCACTACTCAAGAAACATCAAGTGGCTCGCAAATGCCAATTCACATGACGCGGCATTTGCTCTGCCCAATTACGTATGACCAGTTAGTTATAGCCAGTAACTTATGACCAGTTACCTATGCCCCAGTTACCTATGCCTCGCCTGCTCCCTATTCAAGAGCCTGTACAAGCCGGCGGATGACCTAGACGTCCCTAAGCATCAGTCTAAGCATTGGGTCTTAAAACCTTGGATCTTAAAACCTTGGATCTTAAAACCATTGGGTCTTCAAAGGTGTAAGCGACTAGTGCCCATATCAGGGCCATGGGGCGCTTACGACTGCCGAAATCCTGACGGCAAACTCCCAACGCGAACCCGATCATACACACAATCCCCGGCTTCGCGCACCCGTTTTCCTCCTGACGGGCCCCAATTGGCTCTACAGATCAAAAAAAATAAGCAAATTCGGGGCAAAACATCCATAAAACATTCATGAAGAAGACATGAAAGACGCGTCCGGGAGCAACCGTTCTCCGTATCGCGGCGCGCCATGGCCCCAGCTAGACTCGCACTTTCGTCCTCGGCGAACCCACCACGGGAGTTTTGCATGCACACCGACCTTTGTGACTGGTTTGGAATCGATGTTCCGATCTTTGCGTTCACCCACTGCCGAGACGTGGTGGTTGAGGTGAGCAAAGCAGGCGGATTCGGCGTCCTGGGGGCTGTCGGCTTTACCGTGGAGCAACTCGAAACCGAGTTGCAGTGGATCGACGAACGCATCGGCAACAAGCCCTACGGAGTCGATACGGTGATCCCCGGCAAGTACGAAGGCATGGGCGAAATGGATCCCGAAAAGCTCGAGGCCCAACTGCGCGATGCGGTGCCCCAGCAGCACCGAGACTTTGCGGCCAAACTCCTCAGCGATGCCGGCGTGCCCGAACTCCCGAAGGAGGAACAGTCCGACCGGCTTCTGGGCTGGACCCTGGCCACGGCGCTCCCCCAGATCGAGTGCGCCCTCACCCATGACAAAGTCAAGCTCATCGCCAACGCCCTGGGTACGCCGCCCCCCGACGTAATCCAGTCGATCCACGGCACCGGACGCAAAGTCGCAGCGCTCTGCGGAAGCGCCTACCAGGCGCTGAAGCACAAGGAAGCGGGGGTCGACATTGTCATCGCCCAGGGCCACGAAGGAGGCGGGCATACCGGCGAAATTGGCAGCATCATTCTCTGGCCCGAAGTCGTCAAAGCGATCTCCCCGACCCCCATGCTCGCCGCCGGCGGCATCGGAACGGGCCCGCAAGTGGCCGCCGCGCTCTCCATGGGGGCCGCAGGGGCCTGGACCGGATCGATCTGGCTGGCCGTCAAAGAGGCCATGGGGGCCGTGGCTCAGAAAGAATCCTACCTCTCGGCGACGAGCCGGGACACGATCCGCTCGCGATCGGTCACCGGAAAGCCCGCTCGGATGCTCCGCAACCGCTGGACTGAAGCGTGGGAGTCCGAGGACAGTCCCGACCCTCTCCCCATGCCTCTCCAGGGCATGGTGACTCTCGACATGGTGCGGCGCACGCACCAGTACGCGGAGAAAGCCCAGGACGTAGCCTTCAATCCCGTCGGCCAGATCGTGGGTTCCATGAACCAGATCCAGCCTGCCCGCGACGTTCTCTCCGACCTAGTGGACGGGTACTACGATGCGCTTGACCGACTCAAATCCCTTTCTCCGGAGAGCTGACCTCTCGCCCACCGGGAACAAACTCCGATCTGCTTAGGACTGCCCCGGGCACAACCGAAGTCAACTCGAGGTTCCAAAATGCCGACCAACTGGGAAACCGCTGACATCCTGAAGAGCCCCATGGAAATTTGCTGGCAGTTCGATTACGAAATCAGTCGAGAGAAGCTGAAGAACCTCTACAGCAAGTCCAAGCGCCTGCAATGGGATGCGGAGAAGGACCTGGACTGGTCCATCGAGATTGACCCTTCAAGGCCCATAGTCAGCGAGACTCGAAACGGAATCGACCGAATTCCCCTCTTCCAGAGCCTTTCCGATAGCCAGCGTGAAACTTTCACTGCGCATTCCACGGCGCACCAACTCTCCCAATTCCTGCACGGCGAACAGGGCGCCCTGATGACTGCGGCAGCTCTCACCCATGCCGTCCCGGATTACGAGGGCAAGCTCTACGCGGCCACCCAGACCATGGACGAAGCGCGGCACGTCGAGGCCTATGACACCTACATCCGTAAACTCGCGGTGTCCTACCCTATCTCACCGTGGCTGAAGTCCGTGATTGACGACACCCTCCAAGCCGATCACTGGACCAAGATTGCCATCGGGATGAATATGGTCGTGGAAGGACTGGCTCTCGGTGCATTCCACAACATGCGGCGCACCACCAACTGTGCCCTCCTACGCCAACTCACCGAACTGGTGCTCCGCGACGAATCCCGACACGTGGCTTTCGGAAACCTCTACGTGAAAGAGGCCTTGGAGGAAATGCACGTCGATGAACGCGAGGACATCGCACAGTTCTCTTTCGAAGTAATCCAATCCATCGCCAATGCGATTGGCGGCGTCGATGGCACCGGGCCCCGGCAGCCTGACCCGGGCTTCCTTGGAGTGCTGGACCAGGTGGGCATCGACCACGAGGATTTCATACGGGCCATCGTCGAGGCGGGGGCGGCGGGCATGGCAGCGGAGGTGCCTGCGGGCCAGGTCCATTCCTTCAAGGACCTGATGATGCCCGCACTGGTCCGCGTGGGCGCCGTGACCGAACGCACCCGGGGGCTCTTCGCCGAGGCCGGGATACCCGTCTGGGACGACCTACGGGTCATCGAATCCATGGAGGACGCCAGCTCGGGAGACTTGTCCGACGATCCCTTCGACGCTTCCGATTCGGCGGTCGCGAACTGAGCAGGGCCCCGGCCTTCAGGCGTCGATGCGTCGGTACTTGATCCGGTGCGGCGTATCCGCATCCGCGCCCATGCGCTTCTTGCGGTCCTTCTCGTAGTCCTCGTAGTTGCCCTCGAACCACTCGACGTGGCTGTCGCCTTCGAAAGCCAAAATGTGGGTCGCGATGCGGTCGAGGAACCAGCGATCATGGGAAATCACCACCACGCAGCCGGCAAAATCGACCAGTGCGTCCTCCAATGCCCGGAGCGTATCGACGTCCAGATCATTCGTGGGCTCGTCGAGGAGCAGGACATTGCCCCCGCTCTTGAGCAGGAGCGCTAGGTGAACACGATTGCGCTCCCCGCCCGATAGGGTCTCCACCCGCTTTTGCTGATCCTGTCCTTTGAAGTTGAAGGACGAGACATAGGCTCGGGAGGGCACTTCACGTCGGCCCACCGCAATCATCTCATCGCCCCCGCTGATCGCCTCCCACACGGTCATGCCGGGCTTCAGGGCATCCCGGGACTGATCCACGTAGGCGAGTTGAACGGTCTCCCCCAGCCGAATTTCCCCGGCATCGGGCTTCTCTTCGCCGACGATCATCTTGAACAGCGTTGACTTGCCCGCGCCATTCGCCCCAATCACGCCCACGATGCCTCCGGGCGGCAGCTTGAAGTTGAGGTCGTCGATAAGAATCTCGCCCCCGAAAGCCTTGCCCAAACCCTCGGCCTCCACCACCACATCACCCAGTCGTTGGGGCACCGGGATGGGGATTTCGGCCTTGTCCATGGCGCGATCCTGCCCGTCCGAGAGAAGCTTCTCGTAGGCGTTGATCCGCGCCTTGCCCTTGGCCTGGCGCGCGCGCGGGCTCATCTGCATCCAGTCGAGTTCGCGCTGCAGGGTGCGTGAGTGCGCACTCGCCTGTTTCTCCTCGACCACCAGCCGCTGCTGTTTCTGCTCAAGCCACGAGGAGTAGTTGCCCTGCCAGGGAATCCCGCGTCCTCGATCAAGTTCCAGAATCCATCCCGCAACGTTGTCGAGGAAATATCGATCATGAGTCACGGCCACGACGGTACCCGAGTACTCGGAAAGAAAGCGCTCCAGCCAAGCCACGGATTCTGCATCGAGATGATTGGTCGGCTCGTCCAGTAGGAGCATGTCGGGCTTGGAGAGAAGCAGGCGGCAAAGAGCGACTCGCCGACGCTCACCCCCGGAAAGCGTTGTGACATCGGCATCTCCAGGCGGGCAGCGAAGGGCGTCCATGGCGACCTCGAGGGTCCGCTCTATCTCCCAACCGTCCACCGCGTCAATCTTGTCCTGGAGAGCAGCCTGTTTGGCGAGCAGCGCGTTCATTTCGTCGTCATCCAGGGGTTCGCCGAAACGCGCGCTGATCGCGTTAAAATCCTCAAGCAGCTTGCCCGTTTCTCCGACGCCCTCCTCTACGTTGCCAAGGACCGTCTTATTGGGGTCGAGCTCAGGCTCCTGGGCGAGGAAGCCGACACGAATTCCCTTCAGGGGCCTCGCTTCTCCCAGGTAATCCTCATCGATGCCCGCCATGATGCGGAGCAGAGAACTCTTGCCCGCTCCGTTATGGCCCAGCACACCGATTTTGGCCCCGGGAAAGAAGGACAGGCTGATCTCGTCGAGGATGACGCGCCCCTCGCCTACCACTTTTCGCAGGTCATCCATCACGAAAACAAATTCATTGGCCACGGTTGATTTACCTCCAGGGGCCCGAGTGTATCGGGGTCACCGAAAATCGCGAACCGTCGGCCTGGGTCGGAGATCACGCTAAGCTTGTGCCTCACTCCCAACCGTCGAGCCCGATTCGTATCCATGCGAGCGATTTTTTCCGTTCTTGCCCTGATGACCACGCTGGGCTGCACGCCCAGCCCGGTGGACCGCATATGCATCCTTGTCAATGATGCCAGCCCGGTCTCGCTCGCCATTGGCGAGGCATACGCGGAGGCCCGGGGGATCGACCACGACCGAATCGTCCACCTGAATATTCCGGTTCCCGATCCCGCTCTCGGAGATGCTCGCCACGAATCCATCGGTCGAGAAGATTTCGAGTTACTGATCCGCCAACCCCTGGAAAACGTCTTTGTCGAACGCGACTGGACCGACGCGATAGAGATCATCGTCACGACCAAGGGAATTCCGCTCCGGGTGGAGGGGCCACGAGTTTCCAGGCCCTTCCTGCTTCGCGACGACACCACCGCTTCGGTGGATGCCGAACTCTCCCTGCTCTTTTCGCCCCTGATTGGAAGCCCGGGGGTCGCCGCAAGCCCCAACCCTTATTATGGGCAGGAGATCTCCTTCCAGGAATTTCGCAACCGACATCCCCAGTCACCTCTGCGCTACATGGTTGCCCGCCTAACCGGCTACCAGACCCCGGGGAGTCCGAACGACCCGCTTCCCCGAGACGTTTCCCGACTTCTCGAAAACGCCCAGGCCGAGCCCACCCGCCGAGGCCTGTGGCTCGTCGATCTGGATCCTAACCTGCCCGAGGCCCTGGACGTCGCCAACCAGATGCTACTCGCAGGCACCATCGGCCGCCTGGAAGGCCTTGACGTGCGCCTGGTCGCCAACCTGGACGAAGGTTTCGCCAAGGACTTCGATGATATCCAGGGCTATGTCTCCTGGGGGAGCAACGCGAGCCGGGACGCCCAGCCGGGTGCCTACGGTGAAATTCAAGGAAGCGTCTACCCCGGTCGGTTTGCACCGCGCGCACTGGTCACAGACCTCGTCAGCACAAATGCGCGAACCTTCACCGCGCCGGCGGAATACGGACAATCCCTCATCGCCGACCTGATCGCCCTGGGTGTTGGGGGCGCTGCGGGCCATGTCGCCGAGCCCACCCTGCCGGGTGTCGCACGCCCGCAAATTCTCTTGGGTCGCTATGCCGCCGGCGTCCGCGCCGTCGAGGCCTACTACAGCGCCCTGCCCTACCTGGGCTGGATGAATGTCTACGTGGGTGACCCGCTCATGCGCCTCGACGAGCCTGGGGAAATTCCAATCCCCATGGACATCGATGGGGACGGTCAGCTGGATTGGCGAGACAACTGTCGGCTCATTCCCAACCCGCGACAACGCGACACCGACGGTGATGGCTATGGGAACTTCTGCGATGCCGACGTCAATGCCGATGGGCGCACCACCACCTCCTGGGGAGAGAGTTTTCCGCGCAGCTTGCGGGGCGATGTCGAAGCCATCGCGTTGACCGCCCGGGATGGCCACTACCGGCCCGACCACGATCTCGATGGCGACAACAAGGTCAGCGAACGCGACGTCTCCATCGCCCAACTGCTCCTCTTCATGCCCCCCGGCCCGGGGGCCTCGCCGGGAGCGCCTTGAAGCGCCCGGGGCATCGGGGCCCGGAGCCTAGGGCTCCAGCAGGCTAATGAGGCTCGATGTATCCCATCGCGCCCCACCCCGGGCTTGGACCTCGGCGTAGAGTTCATCCACGGCCGCAGTCAATGCAAGTTCGGCTCCGCAGCGACGCGCTTCGGCCAAGGCGATGCCCAGATCCTTTCGCATCCAGTCCACCGCGAAGCCGAAATCGAACTCCCCCGCGAGCATGGTCGAGGCGCGATTGTCCATCTGCCAAGACTGGGCCGCACCCTGGGCGATCACTTCCACCACGCGCTCAGCATCCAGGCCGCTGCGCTTGGCGAAATGCAGCCCCTCGGCCAGAGCCTGCACCATGCCTGCGATGCAAATCTGATTGACCATCTTGCTCAGTTGCCCCGAACCCGCCGGGCCCATCAGGAGATGCTTTTTCGCGTAGACATCGAGGACGGGAGCCGCCCGGCGGTAAACCGCCTCGTCCCCCCCCACCATGATGGTCAACTCGCCGCGTTCGGCACCCAGCTGCCCCCCGGAAATTGGAGCATCGAGCCAACCGAGTCCTCGGGTCTCCGCTTCGGCGGCGAGTTCCCGAGCCAATTCCGCTGAGACCGTCGTATGATCGACCAAGACGCTGCCCGGCTCCATGGCGCCAAAGGCGCCGGCTTCCCCCAGCGCGATTTCGCGCAGATCGGCATCTCTTCCGGTACACACCATCACGAATTCCGCGCCCACCACCGCCTCGGCGGGGGTGGCCCCGGCCCAACAGTCATAATCCGAGTGCTGGGAAAGCCATGCTTCTCGGGCCCGGGCGCTGCGGTTGTACACGCTCACCTGGTGTCCCGCTTGCGCCAGATGCCCCGCCATGGGGGCGCCCATGACGCCCAGACATAGAAAAGCAACTCTCAATGAATTCCCCTTGGCACCGAACAAGCGGCGTTCAAAGGAGCGCCGCCGCCCCGTTTTTCGGGGATGCCTCGCGCCCGTCTTCCGGCCGAATGGGTACACCGTCCCGATACTGAACAAACTGGTTCCGCGAGGCCGGAACCCGAGAACCCGGCGTCAGAATCCCCACGAGATTCAGCGGATCACTCGCCGATACTCGCACCACTTCGCCTTCGGTTTGCTTGCGCTTGACCGCGCGCAAGGATTCCACGGCTTCGGGCAATGCGAATTGTTCGCCGGAAAAGCCCGCCACAAAGCGGCCGCCGCGGACCGAGCCCCGGGCCTCCAAACGCCGCAGGGCCCAGACGATCTCGCGCCAGGGAATCGCCAAGTTCTCCCGGGCCACGACGTCGCGAAAGACAACGCCCCAGCGCGCCAGCAATTGTTCGGCCAGGGCCTCGGCCAGGCGGTCCGGCTCGTCCACCGGAACCGAAACGGGAAAGAGCGACCAGCGACCCTCGGCCCCCCCGGCGGGCCCCTCCCGTAAGCCCCGGCGCAGCCCGCGCCGGGCCCGCTCTCGGGCCCGGGTCCGCGCCCAGCGCTCCCGGGCGCCCAGAAGTGAGCGAACCGCCTGAAAGCCATCGGCGCTGACCCGCCCCCGGGCCACCAGGGCCCAGAGCCCCTCCTCGACCTCCACCGGGAGCCGAGACAAGCGCCCCACCAACTCAGCGTGAAAAAGCGCCCCGCCCCGGCTCAGTTCGGCCAGCACTTCCGCGGCGGCCCCCACGGTGGGCTCGGAAGGAGAGACATCACCGCGATGGGCCTGCAAGAGCCAAGGCAAATCCGAGCGCAGCACGAAAGCCAGGGGCGTCGCCCGAGACGGCACCGCCTTGAGGCGAACCTCTGGCTCGGACCCCGCCAATGGGGTGGGGGTGGGGGCAGAGGCGGAGGTGGGACCAGAGGTGGAGGCGCTCGAACGCGCCAGGGACGACCCGGCGCCCGGGGAAAGACGTCCCCAGGTGACCTGCCCAGAGAGACAGGCCGCATCGAGCCAAGCCGGTTGGTAGCCCTCGATGCGGGCGGCGAGCACGCCGTCCTCCCAAGCCCCCGCCGCCAGTTCGAATCCCTGCAACTGCTCGACCACCTCGGACACACCCCCCCGCCCGGCGCAGCGCGACCCGGGAGCAACGTGCTGCCATCGCAAAAGAAAGCGAATAAACGTGGCCGGGGAGACCGGTTCGATTTCGCCGCGCAGACGATCCCGGGTGTAGCGATGAATCCGGGCCAGCAGCCGCCGGGCACAGAATTGTTCTTCCCCCGCCGTCTGCGGAGGGAGCTTCACCTCAAACTCGCCGCGCAGCGCGAAGCCCTCGGCTTCCAGGTCCGCCAGCGCCAGGTCCACGTCGGGCACCGCGAGCGCCACGGGCGCGGCCAGGGAGGTCGCGGTGGCGGGTCCGGCCCGGTCCAGGTGACCGCGGATAAGCTCCCGGATCGCCGCCTGGCGTTCGGGCTCGGGCTCCTGGGCCAGCGCCGGGGGAAGAGGCCCATCGGGACGCGCTTGGGCCTGGGGATGAATCACCTGGGCCGCCCGACGCCGCTCGGTGGCGCACCAGAGCGCCCCGTTCGGGAGTTCAAACTCCACGGCTCGCCCCTGGGCCAAGAGAACATCGAAATGTTCACGCAGTTCGGGAACCGCCGGGCACAGCACCAAGGAAAGCAAATGATCGTGTACTTCTTCGGGGTTCCGCGGGTCGGATCTCTCTTCGCCGCGAACCCTTGCAATGGCCTCGGGGTCGAGGGAGGCGAGTTCCCGGGCCTCCACCGGAAGACCCCGCCGCAGGGCGACTGCCCGGGTTCGACGTTCCTCCAGGGGCGCATCGTCGAGAAAGGTAAAGGGACGACCGTTCAGGATTTCATGGGCCAGGGGAGAGGGTTCGCTGGTATCGACAAAGCGCGTCCGGACCCCGCCCTCCTCGAAGCCTCGGACCAGAGCCTCAAGCCCCACCACATCCATGCCCTCGTTGAGGCAATCCTCCATGGTCTGCCTCACCAGGGGATGGCTGGGGATCTCGATGGGGAAGGTGACGTTCTCCTGACAGGCCGCCTGGTTGGGAAAAACTGCCGCCATCAGGTCGTCGGCTTCCATCCGCTGGATGGGTGGCGGATTGCGGCGCCCGCCCTTGAAGCGAAGCACCATCAACGACCGATTCAGATTCCAGCGCCAGCGCGCGGTAAACATGGGCGAAGCCAACGCCGCCTGGGCCAGGGTCTCAGCCACCTGGCTGGAATTGAGAAAGCGTGGCACCGATTCGAGGGGGAAGCTGTGATGCGGCCCCAACGAAAGCACCATGGCGTCGTCGTTGGCCGCCGCCTGCAATTCAAAATTGAAGCTCCGACAAAATTTCTTGCGCAAGGCCAGGCAGAGCGCCCGATTGATGCGTCCGCCCAGGGGCGCGTGTACCACCAACTGCATGCCCCCGGCTTCATCGAAGAAGCGCTCGAAGATGAGTTCATCCGAGGTGGGCAAGCCCCCAAGAGCCGTCAATGCCGTAGCCAGGTAGGCGATCACCTGATCGGCGATCACGCCGTCCACATCCCCCGTCGCCAACAGCGCGGCCCGGGCGGCTTCCCTTCCGCCCGCCTCGATCTGCTCGCGCACCTCGGCGCGCAATTTCGAAACCTCTTCGGAGAGTTCAGCGCTCCGGGCCGGCGCCTCTCCCTGCCAGAAGGGAATCGTCGGTGGCGCTCCCCCGGCGTCCGCAACGCGCATCACGCCGGACTCGACCTTCAGAACCCGCCAGGAGGTACTCCCCAAAAGGAAGACATCCCCCTGCATGCTCTCCACCGCAAAGTCCTCGGAAACGGTTCCCACCAAGCTGTCATCGGGTGCAGCCAGCACCCGGTAATCCGCCACATCGGGAATTGCGCCGCCGGATGTCAGTGCCGCCAGGCGAGCGCCGCGGCGAGCGCGCAACATGCCCCCCACCCGGTCCCGGTGAAGATAAGCGCCTCGGCGACCCCGCCCGGTCTGAATGCCTTCGGCAAGCATCTCCACCACGGAATCGAAATCCATCCGGGAAAGCTCCGCAAAGGGTGCCGCCCGGCACATCAATGCGTAGAGATCCTCTTCCTTCCAGTCTTCCGCCGAGCAACTCGCAACGATTTGCTGGGCGAGGATGTCGAGGGGTGACCGGGGCGGAATGATGGCGTCCAACCTCCCGGCGCGAACCCCCCGCAGCAGGGCCACGCATTCCACCAGCTCATCCCGGGTCGTGGGGTAGACCCGGCCCTTAGGCGTCCCACTTCGGGAGTGGCCCGACCGACCCACCCGCTGCAAGAAGGTGGAAAGGCCCCGGGGCGAACCCATCTGGCAAACCAGTTCCACAGGTCCGATATCGATGCCCAGTTCCAGGGAAGCCGTGGCCACCAGGGCGCGAAGCTCACCCGCGCGCAGTTGCGTCTCCACCCGGTGTCGACGGTCCTTGGACAGGCTGCCGTGATGCGCCGCCACCGCTCCCTCTCCCAGGCGCTCGGCCAACTCGTGGGCAAGGCGCTCGGCCATGCGCCGTGTGTTGACAAAGACCAGGGTCGTCCGGTGCTTTTCGACGTGCTGGGCAATCCGGTCGAGGATCTCGCCCATTTGCGTGCCCGAGGCCACCGCCTCCAGATCCTGACTCGGCAGCTCGATCGCCAGATCCAGGTCCCTCCGATGGCCCACGTCCACCACCTGGCAGCGGGGGCGCCCGTCGGGAAGGCTGCGGTCCGGACCCGCCCCCACCAGCAGCCGGGCCAGGGTTTCGATGGGGCGCTGGGTAGCCGAGAGGCCTATCCGGGCTGGACGCTGGAGGCAGAGTTCATCCAATCGCTCGAGACTGAGGGCGAGATGCGATCCGCGTTTATCCCGGGCCACGGCATGGATTTCGTCCACGATCACCGTGCGCACACCGCTCAGAATGGCCCGGCTGCGTTCAGCGGTCAGGAGCAGGTACAGGGACTCCGGGGTGGTGACCAGGATCTGGGGGGGCTTCTTGAGCATGGCGGCCCGAGCCGAGGCCGGGGTATCGCCGCTCCGCAAACCAACCCGCAGTTCGGGGACAGGGTAGCCGCGTCGGCGCGCAGCCTGGGCGATCTCCTCCAGGGGCTCCCCCAGGTTGTGCTGGATATCCGCCGCCAACGCTTTGAGGGGAGAGATGTACACCACCTCGACTCCGGCAGCGGGGACGCGCGGAGAACCCGGCTCCTCGGGCAACGGGGGGGCGCCGCCAAAGAGCGGAAGTCCCGCTTCACCCCGCCGGCCCTGGGCTTGGGTAGCCGCTTGGTAGAAGCGATCGATGCAGACCAGAAAAGCCGACAACGTCTTTCCCGAACCGGTGGGCGCCGCGATCAGCGTATCGTGGCCGGCAGCGATGACCGGCCAGCCATGGGTCTGAGGCAGGGACGGACCTTCGGGAAAGCGGCTCTCGAACCATTCCCGCACCGCGGGGTGGAAGCCCTGAAGCTCTCCCGCCGATTCGATGACCGATCCTGTCTTCGTTTTCATTAAGATGCTCTCACCGACGCGCTCGGTGATGCTCCAATCGATGCGCTCACCGACGCACGTGGGCGGCCAAAGTAGCAGCCACTCCGGGAATCAGCGAAGCTAAAGCGAAACCTGCCCCTCGGCCCTTTCCCGGAGACCTCGCGTTGGAGATCGTGCTCGTCCGCCATGCCCAGCCGGATTGGGAACCCGATGACCGCGCTGTGGACAATCCCGGCTTGACCCCCCTGGGCCATGCCCAGGCCGACTGCATCGCCCAGGAACTGAAGGGAGAGCATTTCGACGCGGTCTACCTCAGCCCCCTGCGGCGTGTGGTGGAAACCGCAGCCCCCTACCTCGAGGCCAGCGGCCACAGGGGCAACGTGCGCGACTGGCTGCGGGAAACGGAGGTCCCTTCCCTAGAAGGCCAGACTCGCGCCCAGGTCGAGGACTATTTCGGCCGAGCCAATGCTCGGGAATTTGCCGAGTGGTGGGACGGACCGCCGGGCGGCGAGCGCTTCCGCCACTTCTACGCGCGGGTCAGCGGCGGTATCGAGACGTTACTCGGAGACGGGCACGCCGCGGGGATCCACGAAGAAGCGGGCCAGCGGCTCTGGAAAATTCCCGAGGAGACCCAGCGCATCGCGATCTTCGCCCATGAGGGCACCAACGCGGTGGTGGTTTCCCACCTCCTCGGGGTGGAGCCCGTGCCGTGGACTCACCTGCGCTTCTCAACGAGTTGGGCGGGTATCACCCGGCTGCACACCGCCCGGGTGGGGAGCCGGTCGGTGTGGTCCCTCGAGGCCTTCAACCGGGTCTCCCATCTGGACTCACTCCAGGGCTCTGCCCCGGGCCTCGGGCGCAGCGGCAGCTACTGAGGCGACCCGTCCGGGCGGGCACTCGAACGCGCGCCGGCGACCCGGGCGAAGTCCTCGATTTCCGCTCGAATGGTCTCCGGATCCCGGTCTCGGCTCGAATAGCGCGCCACCACGTATCCCCGGTCGTCGATCAGGAAACTGTGCAGGGTGTGGCCGATGCTGCCATCGGGCTCGGGGGTGGATCCAATCCCCCAGTTCCGGGCCACCGCCAAAGCAAGTTCGGGTTCACCGCCGAGAAAGGACCAGTCCGAGAGATCCGCGCCGTGGGCCTCGGCGTAGGCCCGCAGGGTGGGCCCGTCATCCACCTCGGGTTCCAGGGTCACCGACGCGAAGCGAGTGCGGGACCGGGCAAAATCCGAAAGTCCGCGCTGCACCGAGACCAGGTCGTGGGTCTGGGCCGGGCACGGTCCAGGGCAACGGGTATAGATGAAGTCGAGCAGCACCAAGCCCCCGCGCCAGTCGGCCAGATTCACTCGGCGCCCGTCTTGGTCCTCCAGGCGCACTTCCGCCGCGCGCTGGGCCCTGATCCTCCGATTCCCAGGAACCTCGATCCAGCCCTCTTCCTCCGTCGCCCAACCGAGTACGGTGAGACTTGCGACCTCCGGCCGGGGGGTGCCCTTGCGCAGGCGGTACGCCACGCGTTGGCCGGGCACCAGCGCCTCCAGGAGCCCCGGGTCGGAGACGACCATCCATGCGCTCTCGGACGGCGCGCCGGCCACGCCCGGGTCGCTGGCGATCAGAACGCGTCCCTCCTGGCTGACCTTGTCTTCGACGACCCCGCCCAGGGCCGGTGGCTCGGCGCAGGCCAGCCCTACGGCAGCGGTCAATAGAACAGCGTGCAGAACCGGGAGGCGGCTCAGTAGATCCATTGCCAGGCCACTGTGTAGTTCACGTCGGGCGCGAGTTGAGGACCGTCCACCGACTGGTAGAGAGGAAAGAGAGCCTCAAAGCTGAAGCGTTGGCCACCCCAAATCGGCAGCAGGAGATTCAGCCCAGGTCCCATTTCCACCCGGGTTCCCGCTTGTCGGTTGGCGGCGTTCAGGGGGCTGGCGGCGGTGGCCGCAGGGGTTGCCAGGGCGGGATCCGCACCCTTGATGTTCTCGGTCTTGGCCCAACCCAACCGGGCAGAAAGCGAGAGCCAGTCGCCCAACTCGGCCGCCATCCAGCTCGAGGCCTGATAGACGGCACCGAGTTCGTAGCCCAGGTCGTTCTTCCCCGTTCGGTATTCGCTCTCCACCTGGGCGCCCCAGGAAAAGCGGGCGCGCTTTCCCGTATACGTCAGACCCCAATGCACATCCCAGGATCCCGATCCGTGCTGCATCGTGTAGGGAAGACGGTAGGGATCACCGTTCCCATCGGTGCCATCCACACGAATGCTCCCGGTGGGCAGACTCAGGGCGACATTGAACTGGGTCTTCTGGGTCCCCTTCTGCATAAACGGAAGCAGTACGATCAAAAGTGCGTCGCCGATTCCGCTGGTCTCCTGGCGATCGATCACGCCGCCCACGCTTTGATCGAGACGTTTTTGCACAAAGGGCAGCAGCATGGCCACGGTGAAGCGCTCGTGGGGCGCATACATGACCCCGAAAGTATGGGTTTGGTTGAGTTGAGAAAGAGGCCGCGACGAGTAGGGCGGTTGCAGGGAGTCGAACTCGGCGGGAGAAAGTCTCTCCTCCCCCTGCATCAGGCGATCGTTAGAGACTCGCTGGTAGCGGTACAGAAATGTCCAGTCGCCGCGTTCGTGGGTGTGATCGAGAAGGACACCCGCCGGCGCGAAATCGCTGGCCCGATCCAGAGGCCGATGCAGACTCGGGGTCGAAGGCAGGGGCTCCGGCGGCGGGGCCAAGCAAGCAGCCGGCGGCGGACGCAAGGCAAGCCCCCAACCCGGTTCGTGTGCGCTTTGAAGGGCCAATCACGGAACGCACCCTAGCCCGAAGGCCGGGGGGGGGCCAAACGTTGACGCCTCATTCTTCGGCCTTGGGCTCCCACTCTGCGCGGAAGCGCGCGTCCAGAACTCCAAGATCGGTGCGATAGCTGCGCCGGGTGGCGCGCTCAAAATCATCGCCGCGAAGCACCGCCGCCACCCATTCCCGAAGCCGGCGCTCGCCGTGGTTGCGGACCAGATAATCGATGAAGCCGTGGGACTGGGCATAGGCGAGATAGGCGGACTCGGGACCCATCTGGGAGAAAGAAGGCAGGCCGAGATCGGCCAGGGCGTAGAGCTTTCCCTGGGCGCCGGCGGCGGCGAGCAGTGCACTCTGGCGGCGAGTCAGGCCCTGCCCCCCCTGGGCCCCGGCCTCGAACCACTCGGCAATTCCCTCGTTGAACCAAGCGGGCAAAACCCGTCCCGATGCCTCGGCATCGAAAGCGGCGTGCACGTGCTCGTGATTGAGTACCCGGATCAGCGAGGGCGAAATCCTCTCACCTCCGCGCACGTGGATCCGGCCGCCGTAGAAGCCCGCAGCAGGAAACTTGAGCAGGCCGGAAAACTGCGCATCGAATACGTCGGCGTCGTACACGACCACGGTGATAGGCCCCTCGGGCCGGAGGCCCAGATCCCGGTCCGCCCGAAGATAGGCCTCTTCAAGGATCTTCAGGACATCCTGTTCGAACCGTCTGGACCCGCGGAGGCCCGCGCTTTCGTCGATGTCCACATCCTGGAAAAGGACGAAGTGCGAAGAATCGCGCTTGCTGAATTTCCCGTCGGCGCCTCGGTCCAAGGCTGCGAGCGGACCGGCTAGAAACACCCCCAGAAGCCCGAACACCCCGACGAAATTCCACGGACGCCTTCGGGCGACCCTGGCTTGAGTCACTAGAACCAGCCGCCGGAAAAGGCGGTCATCACCATCTTTCGCATGAGTTCGGCCCGAGCCTTGGCCCGCGCCAGTAGCCGGCGCTCTTCGGCGTACTTGGGACACTTGTCTGCCCGACGAGATTTGAGCCCTTCGACATGATCCCGGGTCGACTTTTCCCAGGCAGCGTCGTCCCGCTCCTGGGCCATCTTCAACACCCGGCCTTCAAAGTGGTCGATTTGATGGGTGAGGCGGTTGCAGGTCTGCCGCTTGCTCATCTGCTTCTCGCCATCGGCGTGTGCGATGGGCGCCCCGGTGATCAACCCAAGCGCGAGCATACCGGCCACGAAGCCACTGCATCCCTTGACGGTCAGGGCTCCGGCCAACGCTATGGACTGACGGATAAATCGCATGATTGATCTCGCTGGTGAGTTACTTTGACCCGCCCGGTGAATCCGGACCCCTCGACCCGTATCGGCAATTCCCCACTTCAAGTGAAGGTCAGCCGGCGCCCCCTACGGACCGGGCGTGAGCGTACCGCGACCCCGGCCCGCCATCACCCCGCCCCGGACCCTGTAGGGGCTTCACACCTCCCTGAGGGTGGTGTAGCCGTACGCCAAAGCCTCCCCCTCGGGGTGAAAGAAGAGCGTTTCGATGAACGTCATCGCGCCCCGGCGATTCACCACCCGGCCTTCGATCTCGAAACGGGGACCTCGAACCGGGGCGTAGTAGTCGACTCGCATATTGAGAGTCGCCAACCAGGGGTGACCGGGCCTCGCTTCCCGGCCGGCCCAGTACGTGTGCAGGGCCACCAAGTCGACGTAGGTCGGCGTGAAGCCGCCAAAGAGTTCGTTCTTCGGATTGCGCAAAGCGTCGGGCAGATGCACGCCCACCCGCAGCAATCCGTCCCGACGCTCGATCACATCCCAGTCGTAGGCCTCAAGGAGATCACCCGCATTGTGACCTCGCCCCATCAGCTTGCCCGGCGCGGGCTCCGCCCAAATCCGCTGGGGCGGTCGCGAAGGCCCCGACTCATCGGCACTCATCTCTAGATCCTTTCCGCGAGGGATTCGGCTTGACGATGGGCGAGGGCCATAGCGGTGAGCATGGGATTGACCGACGGACAGCGAGGAAAAATCCCGGTGTCGGCGATATAGAGATTGTCGAATCCGTGGCAGAGACCGTCTTCATCCACCACGCCTCGGGACGCGTCGCCGTGCATCCGGGTGGTACAGAAGACATGAGAACTCGCCGTCACCAAATCGCCCGGACGAATCGGATAGTCGCGCAAGACCTCAGCCTCTTCGGCGGAATGCAATTCGTCGGGCAAGCCGTGAACCCCGGGTAGAATCTTTTCGGCCCCGGCGGCGAAAAAAATCTGAGCCAGTACATGAATCGAACGCAGCATGACCTTCATGTCCTCTGGATGAAGCCGCCAGCGAATCGCCGGATTCATCGAACGGAAACGCGACTTCACGCTTCCCGTAGAGCGATGGGTACTCGCGATCGCATCCCAGACCGCGGTCCTCGGGAGTTCACCGAAGTGCTTCACCAATGCCTCGCCCAGCCCGGGCATGCGCACCGCCAGTGCAGCCGGCGCCGACCACATGGTTTCGAGCTTGAACCCCTCTTTGAGAAAGGCCAGGGACTGGTAGCTCTGGGTCCCGCCGAAAATCGGGTTCAACGCCTGGGGGAAGACACCCGCCACCGCCGAACCCGGATGAAATTGAAGGTTTCGGCCCACCTGGCCCGACGCGTTGGCCAGGTCTCCGCTCTTTTGCAGCAGCACCGGCGTCGCCATGCAACCCGCGGCCAGGACAACCCAACGCGCACGAATCTTGAAGCGGTGGGAAGTCCGTCCGCTGAAGGGTTCAACCACCTGCCCTTCCACGCCCTGCACCTTTCGCCCCTCACTCAGAACCCGCTGAACCTGAAGCGACGTCAGAACCCGGGCCCCGAGTTGGATCGCCTGGGGGATATAGCTGATGTCCATGCTCTGCTTGGCCCGGGCGCGACAGCCCGTGTAGCACTCCCCGGAACCCCGGCAGCCCCGCACATTTCGATCCACCGGTTCACTGGAGATCCCCAGGGCGTCGCACCCCTGGCGAAAGAGCAGGTTTCGCGGACCCTGAACATCCTCGGGAGTCGGCGCGATCCCGAGAAACTCGCTCACCGCATCAAAGTGTGGATCGAGGTCCGCGCGGGTCGTTCGTTCGAGGTCGAAGCGCGTGGACCACTCGTCGAAGATGAACCCGGGCGGGCGAACGCACATGGCCGAATTGATCAGTGAGCCGCCACCCAAGCAAATGGCTTGAAGAACCGGCATGAGGGTGCCCGTGGTACTTCGCAGTCCGCCCTCGCGCATGGTCCGCGCCATGGAGATATTGCCATCTGGGCTGAACTCCTGGGGCGTAAAAGGCGGCCCCTCCTCCACCAGGATCACCCGGTGCCCCGCCTTGGCAAGCTCGTAGGTCACCACCGAACCGGATGGCCCGGAACCCACCACCACGACATCGGCTTCCTCCGTAAAATCCCGGGCCCCTCGCACATAGTCGGAGAAGACACGCACCCCACCGCCGGTATCGGGGTTGTCGGTCATGAAGTCTCCTGGTCGACACCGGGAATCAGGGGGGGCGAGAGGAGGGGAGAGGGGGGAGAGAGGAGGGGAGAGAGGGGAGAGGAAGCGGGGACCGAAGCCCGGTCGGGAAGCCGATCGCGCCCTTCGCCGATGGGCGGGTACAGATAATCGGCCTCCACCCGGGGCGACTCCAGCTTCCAGGGCGCAAGCCCCAAGGCGCCCAGGGAGCGCGGATGCCCCACGTATCCGAGAATCAACACCGCCTTCAGCGCGGTCAAAACCATCCGGCGCAGGTAGAGCCCACTGGATTCCCAGGCGCGAAGCACATCCAGGCGCTGGCCCTCGGACAGAGAGGAAAAACGTCGGAAGCCTCCGCGACCCGCCGCCGGCCAGACCAGGGTGGCGTGCTCAAACAACACGAAGAGAGCACGGAGAAGATTGCGCTGCCGAACCGGCAGGGCAACGAGGTAGCGATCCGCATAGCCCGGCAGATCCGCTTCGACACCCGAGAGGGGAAGCCCTTCGCTCGGAGGAAATAAGACCTCGGCGGCGGCTTCCAGGAAGGCGGCCTCCCGGCGCGCCAACACCGCGTAACTCGGCCCGGTCCGGGAATAGCCCGCCCATCCGCGAGCCAGGGCCATACCGAGTAACGCGATAAAGATCCCCGCCCAGATGATGTCGGCCACAGGTCCGCCGATCAGCCTTCGTATTCCGGCTCTTCCCACCAGGGAAAAAAGTCGGGCATGTCCTTGGAGACCTTCATGCTGAAGTCCGGCGAACGCTTCTCCAAAAAACTCTCCACGCCCTCACGGGCGTCGGCCCGGCTCCCCATATAATCGATGACCTGGGAGTCCACCCGATGCGCCTCCATGGGATGCGGAGCACCCAGCATCTTCCAAAGCATTTGCCGAGAGAGCGCCACCGACACCGCACTGGTGTTCGCGGCAATTTCTGCGGCGAGTTCCTGAGCCCGGGGCAGCAGCGCATCCGGCGCCAACACCTCGGAGACAAGGCCCGCGGCCAGAGCCTCCTCGGCGCCGAAGACTCGCCCCGTGGCCACCCACTCCATGGCTTTGCTGATTCCCACCACCCGGGGCAGGAACCAACTACTGGCGGCTTCCGGGGCAAGGCCCCGGCGCGCAAAAACGAAACCGAAGCGGGCTTTCTCACTCGCCAGGCGGATATCCATGGGAAGCGTCTGGGTTACCCCTACCCCCACCGCCGCACCGTTCACCGCGGCGATCACGGGCTTCTTGCACTCGTAGATACGCAGGGTCAGAAGACCGCCGCCGTCTCTGGGCGCAATCCGCTTACCGTCCTTCGAGAATCTGCCCTCCGCCTCGGAGTCGAAGGTTCCTCCCCCCGACGAGAGGTCCGCGCCGGCACAAAAACCACGGCCGGCCCCGGTCACCACCACGACCCTGACTTCGTCGTCAACATCCACGCGGTCGAAGATGTCCATCAGTTCGCTCATCATCCCCACGGTGAACGCGTTCAGTTTCTCCGGCCGATTAAGGGTGACCGTCATCACACCCGACTCCAGGTCGGTCAGTAGCGTCTCATAAGCCATTCGTTCTCCAGGGGTCATTCGCCGGGACGGTAAATTTCGTGTGGGGCCAGCTTAGCCCTCATCCCGCACTCGTAAAATGGGCGTGATAGGCTCTTCAACCCCGGGGCACAGCGAGTTTCCAATAGAAAATCCGTGTGGAACGACCTTGGTCGCTCACAGCCTCCTCGAGTTTGAACCGCATTTTTCCCTTCGCGACACCCCCGGCCTCCACGACCTCCACGACCTCCACGACCTCACCCAGCCGTATTCCCTCAAAGAGATCAACCCGGCCAAGGGCGGCTGGCCGCAAGGAACCCCCACGAAGGAAATCCCGACATGAGTTGGCAAGACGAGGTCGACGGAATCGAGGCGCGCAGCAAACTCGCAAAGAAAATGGGGGGCGATGAGGCTGTGGCCCGCCAACACGCCCGGGGACGGATGACGATTCGCGAGCGCATCGACGCTCTGGCGGATGCCGGCAGTTTTCGCGAAGAAGGTCCCCTGGCCGGCTTCGGTGAACTCGACGACGAGGGTCGACTCAAGCAATTTACTCCGGGCAACTACGTGCTGGGCGTCGCCCAACTCGACGGAAACCCCGTCGTGGTCGGGGGGGAGGACTTCACCCAGCGCGGCGGCTCCCCGACTCCCTCGGGCTTGCGCAAGAGCGTGTACGCCGAGGAACTCGCCCTCCGTTACCGGCTTCCCCTCGTGCGTTTTCTCGAGGGCGGTGGCGGTAGCGTAACCGGAACCGGCGGCAAGGGATCCTCGGCGCCCCGGCCCATGGGTGATCCGGTCTACGCCCCCTCGCGTTTCAAATCCATGGCCGATGCCCTTGAGTGCGCCCCGGTCGTGAGCGCCGCCGTGGGAGCGGTGGCTGGACTCCCCGCCGCCCGGCTCGCGGCCTCGCACTTCAGCGTGATGACCCGGAATACATCCCAGGTGCTGGTGGCGGGCCCCGCTGTCGTCGAACGCGCCCTGGGCGAGAAACTGACCAAGGAAGAACTCGGCGGAGCGAAGATTCATCTGCGAAGCGGCCTGGTGGACAACGTGGCCGAAGACGAACCCGGGGTCATCGACCAGATCCGGCGCTTCCTCTCGTACCTGCCCCGCAATGCGTCCGAGATGCCCGCACGATCCAACACGGAAACCATCGGCTCGGACGATCCCCTTCGCCAGGACGAGTCCCTTCTTGAAATTGTTCCTCGCGAGCGCCGAAAGATCTACAAGATGCGAAGGATTGTCGAGAGCGTGGTGGACCAAAATTCCTTCTTTGAAATGACGGCCCTCTATGGACGCTCCCAGATCACGGGACTGGCGCGACTGAACGGTTGGCCCGTGGGCATCTGGGCCAACGACCCCCGCTTCTATGGCGGCGCCATGACGGCCCACGGCGCTCAAAAGGTGCGGCGCTTCATCGAACTCTGCGATCGCTTTCACTTGCCCATGGTGGCTCTCGTGGACGAACCGGGTTTCATGATCGGTTCGGCCTCGGAGAAGGCGGCGACCATTCGCTACGGGGTCGACACCATCTGCGCCACCGTGCGATCCAAGGTCCCGTGGGTCTCGGTCATCGTTCGAAAAACCTACGGTGTTGCGGCGGCGGCTCATTTCGGCCCGGCAGGAGAAGTCTACGCCTGGCCCTCGGCCGAGGGAGGAGCGCTCCCCATCGAGGGCGGTGTGGCGGTGGCCTTCCGCCGGGAGATCGAAGCCGCACCCGACCCCGAGGCCCGACGCCAAGAACTCGAGGCCCAATTCTTGGGGCGCCAGAACCCCTTCGCCCGAGCCGAAGCCTTCGGAGTACACAACGTCATCGATCCCCGTCAAACTCGACCGGCGCTCTGCCAATGGATTGAACTCGCCCGACCCGTGCTCGAGCAGGCGGTCCTGGGCACCCGCATGGACGCCCCGGGCTGACCGGGAATCAAATTCGCTAAACCCGTCTCACGGGTGGCGGGCATTCTCGCCTTCGCCGGGACTCAGAAAATCCCAAGGAAACGTTTCCGCGCAAGACTCTCCCGGCAGGCGTCGTACTGCTTCTGGTAAAGCGCCGAACGACGCGACACCTTGCGCGCCACGGCCAAGAGCCAGTCCTTCCCGGTGTGAGTGCCCCGGGTAAAGCCGCCGATTCCTTCGTGGTAGGCCAGGTAGAGCGAACCCGCATCATCCTTGGGGATGCCCGCGCGCCGGTGGGCGCCGTCGCCGTACCAACCAATGAAGTCAACCACGTCGCCAAAATCGTCCCGGGCGGCCCCGCGCCGACCCACGCTCCGCCGGTACTCGTCCCAGGTTCCATCCAGGATTTGCCCGTACCCGTAGGCACTCGAGGGCCGTGCGCCCGGGAAAATCCAAAGGAAGCGTTTGCGAGGGGGACGGGCCCCCGCGACAAAGCGAGACTCCTGATGAATGATCGCGACCTGCACCGCCTCGGGCACACCCCAGCGTGCGGCGGACTCCCGGGTCGCCCGGAACCACCCCCGCCTCTGCTTGAAAATCGAGCAGAGATCGTCGGGCTCCCGAGGTGGCGCCGTGGCACACGCCCCCCCCAAGCCATAGATCGCCAAGAGCCCCAAACCCAGGGCAAGGCGCCCGCCGCGCAATCCCCGTGCGCGGCTTCTCATCCGGACGGGTTGCCGGGGATCGCCCGCAGGCGCCCAATCCCCTCGCCCAGGCGCAGGGGCGTTCCCGGCGGGCGCACATCGAGGTCCACGGCTTCCGCGGCCGCGATCAGAACCAGGGTGGAACCGAATTCAAAATGGCCCCACTCGGCCCCTCGCTCGAAAGCAATACCCGGGGCCGGGTAATTTCGCTGGCGCGGCGCGGCGCCCCGCCGGTGGCTGGTCAAGTCGTCAAAGCTCAGGCGAATCTTGCCCACCATGGTCGCCCCCACCGCCACCATGCAGAGCGCGGGCATGGCTTCGACCTGCCCGGGCAATCGCCACTGAGCGCAGATTCGTTCGTTGCGGGCAAAGAGCCGGTCCACCCCATGAAGGCCGATGGCGTTCACCGGCCACAGGGCTCCGGGGACGTGCTCCGCCCGGGAAACAAAGCCATCACAGGGTGCGTGGAAGCGGTGGTAGTCCCGGGGCGACAGATAGAAGGTCGCATAGTGGCCTCCCTCCATGGCACGAGCGAGGGGTTCGTCACGAATCAATTCCGCCAGGCGGTACTCGCGCCCCTTGACCTGCAACAGGGTGCCCCCCTCCACGCGACCCGCCTGACCCCACGCGCCATCGCATGGGGCGACGAGTGCATCGGGGCGGGCATCGATGGGACGAGCGCCCTCCACCAAGGCCCGAGTGAAGAACGCCTGCAACGACGGGTACTCGACCAGAGGATCGCGGACCTCGTTAAAGTCCACCCCGACCCTGCGTCCGAAGGCCCGGTACACACTCGGGCGCAGGGCCCGGGGCAATTGCAAGGAAGCGAGCCAGCCGGCGCCATGGGAGAGCAAGCCCTTGGGCAGTCCGCGAAGCACGGGCATCCATCGACTCTGCTGCGGATCGCCCAATCGCTTCCTCCTGAATGCCTAACGGCGGACCCCACCGGGGAATATTCAAGGAACCTCGGGACCGCCCCCCAGCGCAATTCCCCACCCCGGCTGGCAAATTACCGCTCCGTCCGGCACGGGGCCATCCCCACCCCAAGACTAAGCGTTGCCCGCCCATGCACGACCCGGGGCACTGGATTATGGTTCGCCCGCTCCGCAGCCCGAAACCAGACCCGGGATGCCGGCCCACTCACTCTATGCAGAGACAAATCGAAGGTGTTTTCGCCCGGGTCCTGGCACGCTGGGTCGACTTTATTCAACGCCAGGCGAGCCGCACCATTCTCGCGGTGGTTGTGCTGACCCTCGGCCTCGGGGTCTACACCGTCCTCAACCTGGGCATCAACTCGGACAATGTCAGTCTTGTCCCCACGGATCTGCCCTCCCGGAAGGCTCACGAAGCCTTCATCGAAAAATTTCCCAACCTCGAAGAAGCCATCTTCGTGGTGGTGGATGCTGAAACGCCCGAACTCGCCCGGGACGCAGCCCATCGCCTCAACACCCGTCTCCAGTTGGAGACGAGTGTCATCACCGAGGCCTACCTGCCCGGGGGAGGCGACTTCTTCGAAACCCACGGCCTGCTGTACCGAAGCATCGATGAAGTCGACGATTTCGCCGACCAGATGGCGCGAGTCCAGCCCTTGCTCACTCAACTCGAGCAGGACCCGAGCATCGCCAACCTGTCGCGCATCGTCCGGGAAGGCCTCGACTCCATCCAGGGAGAGGAGACCGATCGCGACTGGGAACAAGTTCTCGACCGACTGAGCGACGCCACCGTCTCCGCTTGGGAAGAGCACCCCGTGGCGATCTCGTGGGAAGAACTGTTCTTGCGAGACTCCTCCTTGGATATCTCCCATCGTCGGGTGATCGTCGTTCACCCCATCCTCGATTACACGGACATCCTCACCGGCCGCCGTCCCATAGCGGCAATTCGGGCGGCGACAGCCGAACTGAACCTGCTTCCCGAACGCGGGGTGGAGGTCCGTATCACGGGCAACCCCGCACTCAACTATGACGAGATGATCGGCATTGCGTGGGATGTCGGAGTGGCCGGCATCTTCTGTTTCGTACTGGTCGCGCTCGTCCTCTACCGCGCCCTTCGCTCGGCGAAGATCGTCGCGGCCACCCTCCTCACCCTGCTGGTGGGCTTGATCTGGACCGCGGCCTTCACTGCGGCGGCCATTGGAACCCTCAACCCTCTCTCGATTACCTTCGCAATTCTCTTCATTGGCCTGGGCGCCGATTTCGGGATCCACCTGGGCACGGGCTACGCCGATCGCCTCCGCTCGGGGGACGACCATGCCCGGGCCCTCAGCCAATCCGCGAGCCAGGTGGGGACCGCGCTGATCTTCTGCACCCTGACCACGGCCATTGGCTTCTTCGTCTTCGTGCCCACGGATTACCGTGGAGTGGCGGAGCTCGGCCTCATCGCGGGCACGGGCATGTTCATCATCCTGTTGCTCACCTTAACTTTTCTTCCCGCCCTGCTCAGCAAGGCTTTCCGGATCGACCCCGCCGTGGAACTTCGCGCCCCGGTCCATTTTCAGACCAACTTCTGGCAGCGAATCGGCGAGCACCCCAAGGCCATTCGGCGCACCGCCGCCGTCCTCGGCGCTGGCGCCCTAGCCTTGGTCCCCGGCCTACGGTTCGACGCCAACGTGATCGAGATGCGCGATCCCAAGACCGAATCCGTTGCGGCCTTCAAGGACCTGCTCAAGAACCCGACCACATCCCCCTGGTATCTCAACGTCCTGACCCCCAACCTCGCCGAGGCTTCTCGGCTCGCTACTGAACTCCAGGCCCTGTCCGAAGTCGACCAGGTCACCACCCTCGCGTCCTTCATCCCCGACGATCAGGAAGAGAAAATAGAAACCCTTCAGGACGTCAGTTTTCTCTTCGAACAACCCTTGAGTCCCACCTACCACCAAGTCCCGCCCCCGGTCTCGGAGCAGATCCGTGCCCTCGCGGAACTGCGCGACTCCCTGGATGGCCCGATCCAAATGGGCGGAGACGCTCCGCTTACCCAGAGCATGATTCGGCTTCGCGAACACTTGGCGCGTTTTCTGGATCGAACTCAGAAGGAAGAAAACTCCCTCGAGGCCCTGGCTGATCTCGAGTCGGTGCTACTGGGCCCATTCCCCGATCACCTGCGTCGCATGCGCACTGCCATGGAAACCGAGGGGGTCACCCTCGAGGATATTCCCCTCCAACTCAAGGAGAGAATGCTCGCCGCAGACGGGACGGCGCGACTTCAGGTCTACCCCACCAGCCAACTGGGGGATGGAGACGCCATGCGGCGTTTCGTGGCCGCGGTTCAGAACGCCTCCCCCAATGCAGCAGGGGTCCCCCTCAACCTGGTTGAATTCGGCGACGTCATCAGCGATTCCTTCACCCAGGCACTGGCTTCCGCTTTGGTGATTATTTCGATCCTTCTCTTCGTGCTCTGGGGCCGACTGTCCGATGTGTTGATCGTCTTGGTTCCCCTTTGCCTGGGCGCTTCATTGACCGCGGCCACGGCGGTGATTCTTGATGTGCGCTTCGACTTCACCAACGTGGTGGTGATTCCGCTGGTTTTCGGCATCGGGGTCGACAGCGCGATCCATCTGGTTCAGCGCGCCCGGGAGACGGGGCCTGGGGAAAAAGTTCTCGGCACTTCCACAGCCCGCGCCGTGTTCTATAGCGCGGTCACCACGGGAGTGAGTTTCGGCAGCCTGGCCCTGGCCAACCACAACGGACTCAGCAGCCTGGGCGTCATGCTCTGCTTCGGCCTCTTCTACACCGTGCTCTCGGTTCTCATCCTGCTACCGGCGCTCCTCGAGTGGCGCCCGGCCGCGGAGTAGACCATCGCGTGGGCGGGCCGGACGAAGGGCTGGGCAAAGCCCATCAGGACTCGGCGGCCTCGCTGCTCCTCTTGACCGAAATTTTGACCTTCGCGGGCTCCACCGACAGGGCGTGAATGCCTTCCGGACTCTGAATCTGGTCCAGTTCGAGCGCGAAGGTACGACGACCGAGTTGAACCAGAAGCGCATCCACGCGAACGAAGAGGTCATCCGAGCCCGCCATATAGAGGTCGCGCCGGGGGCCCTCCAGGCGAATAGCGACGTCGGCGGGTTCCACGGAAACCAACTCGAAACCCTCGGGCAGGTTCTCCACCTTCACGG
>LWDU01032099.1_pt2 | contig 53521 bp, 41 predicted proteins | sample 727161 | NCBI WGS metagenome assembly LWDU01 (sample SAMN04566230, study PRJNA314399) | hydrothermal vent metagenome | isolation source: deep sea hydrothermal plume seawater | place: Mexico: Gulf of California, Guaymas Basin | collected 2004-07-11
TTTAACCAAGAAAAAACCAAATTAACACCCTTTACTGCTATTCCAGTTTTCCTTGCACTAGAACGTACCCAATAACCCAAATTCCACTTGCTACCTTCTGCTTGTAACTCATCACCAAGGCCTAGTAAACCTACAAATACACCTTCCAAATGTACACTCCAAAAATGAATATTTCCAAGATTAGAATGTACTTCCAATTCAAATAATAAATCCGCAAATTGTGTATTTAGGGATTCATTTGGGTCAATCCCTGGTAGCGCAGTAAAGGTTCCCTCTGGGTCCTCTAAATGAGCCGCCATGAAATCTTCATAGAGCCGCCTATTTATTGGTTGGAGAACCAATTCTTCCAATTGTAGAAGTGGCGTTGCCCCCATTCATCACCCCTCCTCGTTACGCTAGGTGGTAGGCTGCGGTAGAAATATTTTGGTCTTCGGGATATTTTTCTTTTGCTGAATTAAGCATCGCTTGCAATTCTGCTTCGCGTCCAAGTGAGCGTAATACTTGACCTACATAATAAATCAAATCAATTCTTTCTCCAAGATGAGGGCCAACACGATCTAATGCTTCGGCTGCCGAAGGATAGCGCTATACATTTTCCTATATTCCCATTCACCATCAGAAGGCCAAGGCCAAACTGAACCATTTTGTACAATAGGTGATTGGGCAATGGAGGGATTATTTGCTTCGACTACAGGTGGGGGTGAGAATGAATCACTCGATGGTGCTGATTGAGGTGCAATAGAAGGAATGGGGGCGTCATCAATAATATCTAATTCAACAATTTCTGCAGGAGATGAGGGCGCCTCGTCTAAATCAATAGAGGGGGGGGTGAAATCACTTTCACTAGTTGATGGCACTGCTCCATTTGGCAATTCAATGACTGGTTGTGAAACGCCTACAGCATCTACTTCTGCTCTTGCAACAGGCACTGGTGGTGAATAGACTTGTTCATCTAATTCCAATAGATTTATGTCCTCTTCATCTGCATCATATTCTATCTTATCAGCCTCAATAAATTCAAATTCCTCCTCGGAAGGAGTTTCGCTTTCTTCCTCATTTGAACTAACACTCGGCAAAGAATCAAGTGTTGGTCCACTCGCCTCTATTGGCCCGTCTCCATCTGCCTCAATTTCCGAAAAAGTAGGTCCTGATGATTTGATAAAAGTAAAATCTTCTACTTCTTTACTGTCAGAATCAGACACTACTTCATATTGATCAATTTCCACTGCCATCGTATCAACTGTTAACACATCAACAAGTGTGGTGGAATCCTCTTCTGGGTCAAAAAATGAGTCGTCAAGTAATTCATCTAATAATAAATCTTCAGTACCACTGTCCATGGGTAATTCCTGCTCTCGAGAAGACTTATTAAGAAGATAATAACACTGTTTGCAAGTATCAGATTCTTCCGGATTTATCGTTTCACAAAGTGGGCATACCTTTCCTTCTGCCCCCTCCTTCTTGCGACGAAACCACATTGCACTCATGTTCTCCCCATCTCGCTATCCGTTTAAGAGTCATGGTTTACCGAGCACAAATTGCACACCTTCGCCGACCTTTATTCATTAACTAATAGCCGGCCAATACCCCATTTAATTACGCAATGCACTTGGTGGAGTTGCCTGTGGGGCAACCATGGGCAAAGTACACCGCATGGGCCCCGGGACTCCTTCAAAGCCCAATCTTGTTCCAACAACAGGGGGGAAATTACCGGCTAAATGGCCACGCCAACAAGATCATTATTCTGCATTTAAGAAATTAATAGATATTGAACTTGAAGATGAATTGCAACAAATTGAAGAGCGATGGAAAAAATGGTCACACAAAAGAATGCGAGATGCAGGGCAGGCTCTTTTCAATCTAGTGGGCAGGCCTAACGGACACTTTTTTGGCGAAGCAATTATTTCATTTACAGGTAAAAAAGGCTCAGACTTGCCATGGCATCAATTTAGCCACGGAGACATTGTAATTCTATCTCGCTCAAAACCTTGGGATGAAAAAGTAGTGGAAGGCATTGTCTTAGATCGCAATAGACGGCGGGTAAGAGTTGTATTTCCAGAAAAACCTGAGGGAATAAAAAAAGGAATGTGGAGATTAGACAGAGGGGCAAATAGGGTGGCTCATGACCGAATGTGTGATGCCTTAGAATCATTCCATAGTACGGAGGGAGATGGGGGTACTGTCCTACATGATTTATTATTGGCCAATATTCATGATTTAGATCATTCCTCAAAAATGGTATCTAAAATTAATGGTAAAAAGAAAAAAAGTGATGTAAACTTAAATTCATTAATATTAAATGAAAGTCAAAAAGATGCAGTAAAGGCAGGTATGGAGAGAAGGCTAACTTTGATTCAAGGCCCACCTGGTACTGGGAAAACGCATACTGCAGTGCAAATACTGAAGGTTTGGGCTCAACAAGGAAATGGGCCGATTATTGCTGTTGCCGATAGTAATGTCGCAGTTGACAATTTAGTAGAGGGATTAATTGAAAATGGAGTGAACGCAGTAAGGCTCGGTAAAGCAATAAAAGTTAGAGATGGATTAAGGGCCGCTACTCTAGATGCAATTGTTGAATCTCACCCAGACCGAGAAGAAGTTAACGCACTTCTTGCTGATGCAAATGAAATGAGCAAGGGAATCTCCAATCTTAAAGGAAGAGAAAGGGGGCTTGCTCACCGCGACTTAAACATGACTTGGAAAGAAATCCGCACCCTTGAAACGAGAATTATTGACGATGTACTTGACAGAGCAGAGGTTGTTTGCTGCACTTGTATTGGTGCTGGGCACCGCATACTCGGGAGTAGAAGATTCCCCTATATGTTAATGGATGAAGCAACTCAAGCGACCGAACCAACTAGCCTTGTTCCATTAGTAAGGCAAGTAAGACAACTAGTATTAGTTGGCGACCATCGCCAACTGCCTGCTACAGTTATCAGTTTGCGTGCCGAAAGGGGTGGACTTGGAAGGTCACTTTTTGAAAGACTAATTGAAGCAGGCATTACTCCAATGATGCTTCAAACTCAATACCGAATGCACCCTGTGCTCAAGGATTTCCCCTCAGGCCGATTTTACGATGGGCGGCTTGAGGATGGAGTTTCAGCAAAGGAAAGGCCTGCGCCAGCGGGATTTATTTGGCCGGATTGGGATGCACCGGTAGCATTCATCCCGATAGAAGGGGTAGAACAACTCGATTCAGAAGGCACCTCAAAATCAAACTTAGATGAAGCTGGGCGAGTGGCAACTCTTGTTCAAGAATTACTTGCACCTGGTGACTTAACCTGCAGAGATATTGGAATTATTACTCCCTACAATGGGCAAGTAAGAGTATTGAGTGATATATTTGAAAATATGGGGGGAAGGAGTGTTGGTGAGCCATATGAAGGTCTCGAAATAAAGTCAGTTGATGGCTATCAAGGCCGTGAAAAAGAAGTAATTATTTTCAGCGCAGTAAGGGCAAATGAAAAAGGGGAAATTGGATTTCTGTCCGATAGGAGACGACTGAATGTAGCAATAACGAGGGCAAAAAGAGGATTAATTGTTCTTGGAAATATGAAGACATTAAGACATGATCATACTTGGGCTGCTTGGCTTGATTGGGTGCAAGAAAAGGGATTAGTTGCTTGGCATGCAGTAAATGGTTAAGCGGTGGATTGACAACCTGAACCCCTGCCCAACAATCAATGGCATCTAACACAGTGAGCCTACATAAGGGACAGAAGAATCCAGCAAAAGAGATTGTTGAACAAGATTTCCCTCAAGGCGTTTTATTGGCGACGGCAACCAAACGTGCCGGAGCATATATGCTTGATTTGATTTTTATTTTTGGTATCCTCTTTGTCGCCACGCGAGGCACATTCACCACCTGGCTTTGGAGTGTTGATGAATTGCAAACAAGTGGCCATATCATCCTATTACACTGGATAATATTATTCTTAGTCCATTGGCTATATTTTAAATATACTGGGGTCTGGATGGGGCGTTCATTGGGCCAGCGGTGGTTTAGAATTGCCCTAGTTCATGATGATGCTTCTCCTCTCGGAAGAGCACACTGGGGGCGTAGGTCAATACGAAAAATCATTTACATCTTGCCACTTATTGGACCTTTATGGTTTGGAATAAGGGATTTGTACCGAATTTCAAATGATGAAAAACATCAATCACGTATTGATCTATTAGAACATACTGTTGCTGCTGTTGATTGGAGCCTGCCCACCGATACGAGAGCAAAGTTAAGGTGATTTACCCAAATAAGCGCAATCCCCTTCAAGTATAGGAGGCAGCGTCCGTAGGACGGGCGATACTATGGAGAGGGAGCATAGTTTAAAAAGTGGGCCGCTAAGAGCCACTCTTATTCTTGCAGAAATGGACATTGATGATGATGACCTAGATGCTATCCACCTTTGTGTTTCAGTTGAAAATGAATCTGCAATTCCCATGGGCGGACTTGTGGCAACAGTAAAAACTTCTACTGGCAAAATGATTGAACCAACGAGCGGGGTGACAAGTATTGGTCCCGGCTTATCAAGGGAATATGTTTTTGATTTTCATATTGATGAAGGTGAATGGACATTTGTTATTGAACACGATGGCGCCGGAGGAAGAAAAAAACTTGATTTAGGACCATATGGTTTTGATTTTGAATTTACTGCTAATATTGCCCGCAAGATGTCTAATGCAATGGGCAGTAGTATGTTTGAAGGAGCCTTTGACATGAACTTAGGGGATTTTGGCTCTGTAAGTGAAAGAGAATTGATTGATAAGTCTGCAGTCATTCTCACTGATTACGAAGCAGAAGACTCTTTGGGAGGGGAAACAAAAATATCTATTGAAGATTCCTCTGCAATTCCTGCCGCAAATAGTGAGTCTGTTAATGATAAGATGAGCGAAGAACATGCTATGTCTTCGCGCAATGAATTATTCGAGTCATTATCCCCGCCTCCTGCGCCCCTTTCACCATTAACTGCGCCGCTATCAGCACCTACTGCACCACTATCACCACTTACTGCACCACTTACTGCACCACTTGCTGCACCACTTGCTGCACCACTTACTGCACCACTTACTGCACCACTATCAGCACCTACTGCACCACTATCACCACTATCTTCTCCTACAGTTCCACCCCTACCTCCCGCAGGCCCCCCATCCGGCCCTCCTTCTGCTCCCCCATCCGGCCCTCCTTCCGCTCCCCCAGCCGGCCCTCCTTCCGCTCCCCCAGCCGGCCCTCCTTCCGCTCCCCCAGCCGGCCCTCCTTCCGCTCCCCCACTTCCGGTCCTCCTTCTGGTCCCCCATCCGGTCCTCCTTCTGGTCCTCCTTCTGGTCCCCCATCCGGTCCTCCTTCTGGTCCTCCTTCATCACCACCGAGTGAATGAGACCAACATTTTGCAGTTAACCTTCAAAGGGAATAACTCCGCGCCTTAACCATGAACGAGTCTGAAACCCATGATGAAGGGTTTGTGATGGAATTATGCAGTGGGAAAGCAGCATGGCAAATTGAACCATCTGAAAAGGTAGAAATCAATATTGAAACTGTTAGTGAGAAAATTCAAAATGCCGGCTATAGTGTGAAAATAAAAACAAGAATGTGTCACATCTTACACAAAGAAGATGTCAAAATTACTTTATTCCCAAGTGGAAAAATATTAGTTAAGTGTGAGGAAAAAAAGAAGGCAATTGAAATTGCAAAGCAACACTTACAAGAATGGTTGATTGGAGAGTAATAGATGATCACGCACCTACCTCGATCAATTCTTGAAGCCATTGATTTAGATTTGCCAATTATTTTCCCAACTTCAACCCTCCCTGGCCTTGGATGCAAATTAAATGCTCATGCCCTTGATAATTTATTTCAATTGAAAAAGCGCGATGAGAATGCGATAGTTAGTGTCGCCGTTGCTAATATTTTGCAAGCGAAGAAATTAGTATATATCTCTCAGAGTGTTGAAAATTTTATTAACGCATTTCCCAAAGGTAGCTTAACCATCATCTTGCCAGCCAAAAAAACTCTTGATCCGCGACTCGGGGGTGACAATATTGCAATACGAATTGTCACCCACCCCGTTGCACAGAAATTGTTAGAAAAAGTTGGCCCATTGACGGCAACATCAGCAAATATTTCTGGCATAAAATGCTTAGATAACCCAATGGGTGCAGCCAGTAGTTTAAATATTGAGAATGGGCGAGTATTAGAGGGGAAATGTTCGGGCGGAAAACCAAGTACACTAGTAAAATTGAAACTTTTGAATAAAAATCATAATGATGAGATTACGGCAATAGTTATGAGAGAAGGCGTAGTACCTATACATAGCGTGATGGAATGGACGATGACCAAGAACTGAAACATTGGCGGGACGCAGGTCATGTTGCTCGCCGCACCCTTGAAGGTGTGAAGGAACAGATTCAAGTTGGTAAATCATGGAATGAAGTAATTCTAGTTGCAGAACGATTTATTCGAAGAAATGGAGGGAAGCCAGCTTTCCCATCAACAATTTCAGTAAATGGAATCGCCGCCCACTTCACCACCGACCACACTCTTCGTAAACCTGAAGGATGGGAAGGGGAAATGATTTTTAAAAAAGGAGATTTGGTTAAATTTGATGTAGGGGTCCACATCAATGGTGCAATTGCTGATAACGCATTATCTGTTGAAGTTGGCAATGGAGGCAATCATACCGAGCAAATTAAAGCAGCAGAAGAGGCAAGAGATGCTTCAATAGAAAAAATGCATCCTGGCACCCCATGGCATGAAGTTGGTGCAGCGGCAGGGCAGGTCCAACTCGATGCTGGTTTCAATCCAATTCGTAACCTTTGTGGGCACCAATTGGAATTGTGGAATTTACATGCAGGAGTTAGCGTCCCATCATATGCTTGTGGCCCAGGGAATTTGGGGTTTGTAGGTAAGGTTCAACTCGGCGCATTTTATGCAGTAGAGCCATTTAACACAACTGGTGAGCAAGGGCTGATAGAAAATGTACCCCCGCGTAATTCATCAAATATTTATCGCGTAACAGGTAATATGAGTTGGCGGAAAGCAATATCAAAAAAGAAATTGAAGCCACTTGGAGCGCAACTCGCAAGAACTTTGGAAGAGAGGTACAATACCCTACCCTTTGCCGAACGCTGGGCATTTCCAATGCTTGAGAAACCATTCCCTAATGCGGATGAAATAAGTAGAAGAAGCAAATGGGATGCTTTGGTAAAAAAATTAATATCAATACGATTTTTGGAAACATACCATGTCCTTCGGTGTGCGGATAATGGTTCAGTAGGGCAATTTGAACATACCGTGCACATTACAGACGGCGGCCCCGAAGTCCTTACAATTCTATGAAATAAACAAATCGACTTTCCTTATTGTTTCTACTTCCATTGCAATTATTCTGCAAATTATTATACACCAGTGGCGCTTGGAGATACACGAACAGAGTCGATGAGTATCTCGTCGAGTGCATCCCATCCCCTCTTCGTAGGCTCTCGCTCTGTTCACTTTTTTTATCTCCAGTAGCGGGGCTACCTTTTCTTGATTGCTTTTTGATAAACCGCATCGTGCCACTATCTGATCGGTGAGAAACGCTGCACTCGTGTGTGCACGCGCATTCTAGAAAAGCTCTTCGAATAATTCATCCTTGTCAAACTGCCAGGAGGAGGGCTTATTCTGCCTATACAAATGGTATGTACCACTACCTCGGCGCGCTAAAAATATCATTATCAAAATATTACTTCGCGGCGCAGTAATGCATTTTTTGCCATGTTTTCAGACGAATGCCGGCGGTGACTATATATATGCCCACCGACGAGGGCGGAAAGCCCCCGAATGGGGGTTGGAGGACAAAAATATGAATAACGAAATGAATAATGACGAAGCCGTAAGCCCAGTTATCGCTACCATCTTGATGGTCGCAATTACTGTAGTGCTTGCTGGTGTATTATACGTGTGGGCCAGCGATTTGGCCAACAGTAACCAACAAGACAGCCCTGATTTGTACCAATATCGTGCAAGCAACCACAACGACAACCCAAGCGCTGCCACTGATGATGCCTTGATGGTTCTTGAGTTTATGCAGGCACCTGCTGACCTCAACTGGGCTAACATCGACATCCAAATTACTGGAGCCGATGGAGTACCACACACATGTAAGACTGACGGAAGCACAGACTGTACCATTACCCAATACGGTAGTGACGACACATTCTGGGAGAAATCCGAAGTTCTACACATAAGTGAGAACGGAGAAGACCTATGTAATGGTGGGTCATGCACCTTCGACATGAAGATCAGCGACACACGCACTGGAACAACCCTAACCGGTACACCAAGCGTTATCGTCGATTGAAGTTTTACTCATTAAAGGTAAACTGAACTGTCTATAACACGAAGCAAGACTTCGTCGTAACATGCCTCCGAGATGGCTGCGGCCATCTCGGGGGCTTTTTTTATTTTAAAACGGTGCCCAAAAAATAATGTAATAAAGAATTATTTCTCTACAAACAATATTCTCACAAAATCATTTTATTAAGCAAGGTAGATTTATCCAAAGATTATTTTTCTTTGGCCCATGCCTCCCTAACACCTTTCCCCTGAGGCCACAAATGTAGACTCTTGCCCCTTAACAACAATAATTGTGCTTTCAACAAGGCATACATAGAATCCATGAATGTTGCAATAAGTTCGGTACCGGGTATCTTTAAACCCCCTATCCTCGCAAACCAACCGCCATATACAACCACATCAAGAACCATTGTTGCCAAAATGAAGGGATTAGTAGATTGACTGATTATCACCAGTACCCACTTCAGAATGGCTAATAATGAGCCTACAGTAACCATCCAAGGAACTTCAATGTGCATGAAGCCCAGCCACTTTAGTATGGAAGAATATTGTTTGAGCCCTGCTTTGGCCCCAACCCTTTTTTTCCTCCATTTAAAAAGTAATCGTTGTAAGCCTTGGGCCCTTCTTACCTTCTGCTGCATATATTCATGCCGAGTTGGCGGAATTGGTTCAATGAAACTCATCCCTTTGTCAATTATTGACCTATACCCTGCCATTCTTGCAGCAATTGCTAATTGTGCATCATCTGCATTTGCATAAACATTCAATGTATCCTCATTAAAGAGTGAGGATCTAATCCCCATAATACTGCCCTCTAAGAATGGAGTACTATCAATCATTGACTCGGCTAATCTTTGCATAGAAAATAAATCACGGTATCTGGATTCGTTTTCACTGTATCTTGTTTCATTCACGCTGAAGCGCTGTGGGATTCCACCGACAGCCCCTATATCATCATTAGTAAACCAAGCACCCATTCGCATCAATGCACCCTCATTTAGCATTGCATCAGCATCAGTCATTGCAAATACTTCACTTCCGATATCTGCACTCAAAAATGCCTTTTGTATTGCTGCAGTTTTTCCTTGCCGGCTGGGCATTTTGATTACTTTCACATCCAAATACTGCTTGGGAATTTTTTTCAACCATTCTTCTACGAGCGATAGTGTCGAATCTGTTGATGCTGAATCAATAATAATTAATTGCAATTTATCGCTTGGATACTCTTGCTTGGCAATATCTGCTAGTTTCCTTTCCACTACTAATTCCTCATTCCACAGGGGCAGTACAAGTGATATTTGTGGCAATAATGATTCATCCACGTTTGGAATGGATAGAGGAGGAGCAGACATCAACCACTTGCCAATTTTGTAGCGATGGTAAAGGAAAGGGGTTGCGCTCAAAGCTCCTAAGCCGAGTTGGATGGCGGCCATGTATGCAATGACTATACCCATACCCCCACGCCCCCTTTAAACACCCATGCCCTTTGACTTTCACCCATAATATCACCCGATGCCCCCATATCCTCGCACCTGTGCGCATTACTCGGCGAACATGCAATCTGTACTCCATGTCGGTCCGGTAAACACCGAAGGAGGGATGGCTACTGTGATTAGAATCTTGCATGAAAATCCACCTCAAGGTTGGCGTGCTTCCACATTATCTACACACTGTAATGGAAATGTGGTGAAAAAATATCTTAAATGGAGAAAGTCATTTATTGAATTCAAAAAAGTTCTTTCAAACACCCAACTACGCCCAGATGTTGTGCATATCCATTGTGCATCAGATTGGTCATGGTGGCGAAAAAGGCGCATTCTAAAGTATGCAATCAATAAACATTCAGTCCCTTGTGTTATGCACATACATAGCGGAAAATTTTCGACTTGGTTAGATGAAAATCCTAAACGTATAATTCGCATAAATGAAGCACTTGACTCGCCACTAGTTACAACGGCGGTATTAAGTGATTATTGGAAGGGTATTCTTGGGGAAAAAATAGGAGAAGTAGTAGTTGCTGATAACCCAATTGATCCCCGCATAATGATAACAAAGGGCGAAAAAACTGCAAATGTTGAAAGAGATGAATTATTGAAAGATAATACAAAAACAATTTTGATGATGGGGAGAAACGACCCAATAAAGGGTCATGCATTTGCCATAGAATTATTCCAAAGAGTAAGGAAGAAGATTGCAAAAATAAAACTTAATATTACTGGATATGATGGTGAAACTGGAGAAGCGATTAACTCCCTCGGTTGGGTTTCTGAAGATAATAAAAGGGCACTCTTGGAAAGCGCTGATGTATTATTAGTTCCTTCGAAATATGAAGGGCAACCTATGGTAATCATTGAGGCATTATCCTGTGGTTTACCGGTAATATGCTCAGATAATATCCCACCTACACCTAGTAGTGTGGTTCGTGCAAGAGGAAACGATATTGATGATTGGGAGAGTAAACTGATTAATATCTTGAATGAACCACCATCAAGCAACCAAATCATTTCAGATAGTCAGCCACATCAACTTGAAAATGTGAGGAATAATTGGTTGCAGATTTACTCCACCGCTCTTTCTAAATGATTAATGAGAATTGTAATACTGTGATCCCACGAACAATTTTCTTCGGCGTATTTTCTAGCGCGAACTTTGGCTTGTCCTAACGAAGCACTCGTGGCTGCATTTATTACCCAATCCGTACCTTTTGTTGCTAATTCCTGCTGAGTAAATAAGCCAAAGAAATCATTTTCCGCACCTTCTAACTGATGTCCAGGGTGATCTATTCCAAACACGAGCAGGCCGCTCGCAAGATACTCGCTTCTCTTTAAAGGGCTGGCTGCTGCCCAAACCCTTTGGCATGGCATAGGTAACAAACCGAAATTTGACTGAGAGATTTTTTGCGCCAATTTATCTTGAGGCATGACGTCAAATATTTCAATTTCATAATTATTTTGAGATTTCAATGCCAATTTCTTCATCACCCCTACTGCATTACCTTTACCGATTAATGTTAACTTGGATTTATGCCCAAGTGCAGATAATTTCTGCAAAATATCTACCGCTTCAATGATACCTCTATTCTTATCAATTCGACCATGATAGACAAATGAAATATCAGAAATGGATTGGGCGCTGGTTCGGATTGAAGGATTAAAGAGAGTTAGATCAACTCCAGCAGGCAAAATGGATATATTGTTTATCTCCCTCCTACAATGTTTTTCAACCAACTTTTTATGATTTTGTGATACTACAAAACCTCCTTTGCAATGCCCCACTCCTGCCAAATCCCATGCCTTTTTCCACACTTTTTTTTGCAGTTTCGCCAAAATACCCGAATCAGCAGGAAGGCTTCTGTCTGTTATTAGCCATATTATATCTTGATTGTTTAACTTAGTGCTGAGATATTTCACTAATGACCAATGAACCAATACGGCAACTTTCTGCCCTTTGTTTGTTGAGATATTCTTCACGTATTTGGCCATATTTTTTCCTAGTGATCTCGCTTGCAATCCCCTGATGCAACTGCGCTCAACAACAACATGATTCCATTTTACACCAGTTTTCTCTGGGCCAGGGCCGATAATGGTCAAATCATGTCCGTGGCGAATAATTCCATTTGCTAATGATAATTGAGTTGTTGAACATAAATCATTAAATGATCTATTGGTAAACCAATAAATCTGCATTTAATCACCTACTATGTGAATAATTAATTCACCAATTCCATTTTCTATTGAAACAGTCGGGTTCCAATTGAAGTCCTTTTTTACTAGTTCAATACTGGCACACGATCTTACTATGTCTCCTTGGCGAGAAGGGTGAAATATTGGATTCAATACTTTATAATCACTATTTAGCCCTCCAATCTTTGAATTAATTAGTTCTATTAATTCAAGTAAAGAAGTTTCTTTTTGAGTTGCAACATTGTAAACATGCGTAGTTGCTTTCCAGTCGCCTTCAATTATTGAAATAATTAATTGAGCCACATCAGTAACATGAATGAAATCTCGGGTGTTTGAACCATCACCAAATACCGATGGCTGTTCGCCCTTATTCATCATTGAAATGAATTTAGGTATTACCGCGGCGTAGGAACTATTGGCGTTTTGAAAAGGACCATAGACATTGAAAAAGCGTAAAGCAATTGCCTCTACACCTCTTTCCCTTGCGGCAATAATTTGTTTCTCGTTATTCCACTTTGATTCAGCATATGGGGAAAGTAATTCGCCGGCACTTTCCTCCTCAAGGGGTAATTGGCCCGAGTCCCCATAAACTGCTGCACTTGATGCCACAATAAGCCGATTGATGTCATGCTTTTCTGCTAATGAAATTACTAATGATGTTCCTTCGACATTTATTGAATGATTATCTTTTGGGTTTTCAAAGGAATAGGGTACAGAGATTTGAGCAGCTAGATGAATAATAGAGTCACAACCCTCCATTGCCTTTTCCAATATTTCAGCATTACGGATATCAGCCTTGTAAAATCTGACTTTTTCACTTTCGGCATGAGATTGTACCACAATATCGGGTTCATTGATATCAATAATTGAAACTTCCATGCCCCTCTTCAGAGCCACTAATGTACAAGTAGTACCAATAAAACCGGACCCGCCGGTGATTAGCACTCTGCCCATAACACCAATGTATCGGTTGATGATACATAACCTTCGCCACTTATGCCATCACAAGGACATTTGAACTAAGCATAAAGGGCTGGGGCTATACAGAAATCTCTGGTGGGCTCTTTATTGCTTTCAATCGTCTAAGCACTGAAATCATACCACCTATTATTGCATCCAATGCCCCACATTATTCAATAACACCCAAGACAGTACATAGTTTAGCCAACTAACCAACTAGTTGATGAATAGGGTTAGGTGCCCAATAATCATGGAGAGGATAGCATCGCCCGTCAATGGCGGGGGAAAGAAGGTGCAAACCATTGGTATTATTGGCCTAGGATATGTGGGTTTGCCAACCGCAATAGGGTTTCTCGATGCTGGATTTTCCGTTTGGGGAGTTGATATTTCTGAGAGAACCGTGGAGATGGTAAAAAGAGGCGAAAACCCAACTGGAGACCCAGATTTGAACAATATCATCCCACAACCGGGTACAGATAATTGGAATATTACTACAAATACCGCTGAAGCGGTCCCAAATTGTGATGTCATATTAGTAACTGTACCGACCCCAGTAACCATTGATTTGAAACCAGATTTATCTTTTGTTGCTTCGGCAGGTAGAACTGTGTTTGAATCCATCAAAGCAAACAGTAACACAATCGTTGTATTAGAATCAACAGTGTACCCAGGGGTAACTGCAGAAACTTGGATGCCAATAATTGAAGAATTGGGTCTTGAAATTGGCACAGATGTGACAATTGCCTATTGTCCAGAAAGATTCAACCCAGGTGACCCAACAAGAGGTGTCCGCCAAGTTGCAAGAGTTATAGGATGCCCGGATGAAAAAGTGGGCGCACGTCTTGTATCCCTATATTCTCAATTAACCTGTGAAGATGTACGATATGTAGGAGCAATTGAAGTTGCTGAAGCAAGCAAAGTAATTGAAAATGTTCAGCGCGATGTTAACATCGCATTAGTAAATGAACTAGCGCAACTTTTCCCTGAAATCGGAGTGGATGTTGAAGATGTTCTTAATGCAGCAGCAACAAAATGGAATTTTCACAGATATACACCTGGCGTAGGGGTTGGAGGACATTGCATTCCTGTTGACCCTTACTATCTAATTCAACGCGCTGCCCAAGTGGGTGTACCTACTGAATTAATTACCGCAGGTAGAGCAGTTAACCGTACAATGCCAAATCATGTGGCCAAAATAATTCATGAATTATTATATCGAAATGGAGTTGGAGCAGGATTGGGTAAAGCCTTGCTATTAGGTTGGTCATACAAGGCAGAAGTAGGTGACCCAAGGGAAACTCCTGCTGAACCATTAGCCGCATCACTAATGGAAAAAGGGATTTCGGTTTCAGCCTGGGACCCACATATAAGCAATGATGATTTCCCAGAAAATATTACGGTTATTGATGACATATATTCAGCAGAAGGGTTTGATATTGCAATTCTCGTAACCGCTCACAAGGCCTGTGTTGAGTTACAATGGGAGAGACTTAAGGGGCAAATGAGAAACCCAATATTCTATGATGGACGAAGAGTGATGGATTTACAATTGCTTCAAGAAATGGGCTGGAAAACCCATGCAGTCGGAAGGCCAATAAAGTGAAACGGATTAACTAATACTTTCAAATAAGTTGATGTATTGCAATAGATGGAGATGGGGATTTGACTACTACGCGTTCACGCAAACTCGTCATTGAAGGCGGTGAAAAAATCGTTGATTTCAATATCAAGGCATTTAAACCGGTGCCCGAAGAAGGTATCCTTAATGCCGTTGAATTGATGCGAGATGGAATGATGTATCGTTATCAACACAAAACTTTCGAGTCATCTCACACCTCAATGTTTGAAAAAGAATTTGCCGAATATCATGGCTCCAAATATGCCGTAGGACTAAACTCGTGCGGTTCAGCAATGTTTGTGGCAATGAACATTGCAGGAGTAAAACCGGGAGATAAAGTTCTTTCAAACGCCTTCACATTTACTGCTGTACCCTCGGTAATTCACCATGCAAGAGCAACCCCCGTATTGGTTGAATCAAACCATGAATGGGGAATGGATGCTGAAGACTTAGAAAGAAAGGTAATTGAATCTGGCGCTAAGGTCCTGTTAATGTCATACATGCGCGGTCATGTACCAGACATTGATGCAATAATGGCTATTGTAACAAAATACGATTTGTTTTTCATAGAGGATTGTGCCCACGCATACAATACATTTTGGGACGGCATTCCTCTTGGAAGATTTGGAAAAATATCTTGCTTTTCAACCCAATCAAGCAAGGGGTTATCTTCCGGAGAAGGTGGGATTTTTGTCACCGATAATGAAGAATTTGCCGCTAAAGCAATTCTTTATGCTGGATCCTATGAGAAACTATGGCAGGCTCACTATAATGTAAATCCTGAACTAATGAATAAGTGGCAAAACCAAATCCCAGGATATTCGCTTAGAATGCAGGAGATTACCGCCTCTATTTTGCGCCCACAAATCCCCAGACTCAATGTTATTCATGAGATTCATACTGAAAATTATAACCACCTTGAAGAATTATTTACAAATAATGAAAACATTTTGGTCCCTGTACCATTTTCTCAGGTAACGAATTTCAATGATACAATGCAATTCCATTTAGTTGGTCTAACAAGAGAACAAGCAGATCAATTTATTGAAGTTGCAGGACTCGAAGGGGTTCCAATGCAAATATTTGGCGCTGGACAAAATGCTAGGGATTTCCGCGAATGGAAATATACTGGTGATGTTGTCAATAATGAAATGGAGCAAACTGTGACTAACATTGAATTTGCTTGCGACTTGTCACTGCAACCCCATTTGGGTATTGCTGAGATAGAAACTATTGCTTCAGTCATCAGTGATGTATTACTATATGTGCAAGAATAATTCACACAACATAATAGGATTGCCGATTATTTTTGAAGCCCAGCATCAAACATCTCTTTGAGACTTCCATCTTCATACATATCCGCTACGATATCTGAACCGCCAATTAATTCACCATGAACAAAAATCTGTGGCATTGTGGGAAAATCAGACCATCCGCAAACTGAAGGAATTGCCCGCGGGTCTGAAAGAATGTCGACGCTCGCAAAGGGTTCTCCAAAAGCCTCCAATACTTGTGCTGCTCGATTTGAAAAGCCACATTGGGCGTTGGAAGGTGTCCCTTTCATGAATAACACAAGTGCGTGTTCATCTACAATTTTTTGTAATTCAGTTGCTGTCCATTCCATTATTTTCACTCCATTTTTGATTGCTTTTTCTGAATACTCTTTAAATGTACGCCTTGTCCGCCACCATGTGGATTGAAAATAGTATCACCAATATTTTCCGCTTGAGCCGGCGTCATTGCTCTAATATCAATTGCATGAACGCTATGGGGGATATGTGGTTTGAAATGATTCAATATGATTTTTTGCCTTTGCAGGGGCCTCATTCCCTCAAAGCTTACATCGACTACTTTTATGTGAAAATGGTCCTGAGTTCCAGTTAGATCTGTTACTTGAACTTTGCAATTGGGCAAAATACTTCGTATTTCTTCCTCTACCCATTGTGGTGTTGGCATAGTGACCCTCAAATAGCCCGAGGGGCAAGGGGGCTTTCAACCATTGGCTTCTCGGCTATGATATGCGGGAGGTGAATGTACGGCGCCCAGTCCTCTTTCGCGACACTGGATGGCTCGCAGGTGCAGATATTTTGACCATTGCCGGAGGGCTCCTCGGGCAAATACTATTGACTAAAGCTCTAATTCGTTCAGAATATGGATTATTCGTATTACTAATAGATGCTTTTGCAGTAATGTTCTTGTTAGTAGATGCCGGCTTACCAACAATAATTACTCGTGATGTTCCCAAGGCCAGACATCACGCAGCGTCCATGGTTCATCAGACATTTAAACTACAAGGAATATTAGCCGCATTCTTTGTTCCAATCGGGATGCTTGTAGCGATCCAACTTTGGCCAAATGCACCATTAATTCTACTCTTTGCGTGCGCAGGCATTACAATATTCCATGTTTTCACATATGCACCTAGAAGTGTATTAAGAGCACTTGGAGAAGCAAGACAAGAAGCAGTAGTTAAAGTCCTAGAACGAGTAATTACCACCACAGGTTATGCATTATTACTTTCATTTAACTCAAATAATCCAAGTCATTATGCCTTGGCATTCTTGTTTGGAGTAATCGTTAGTATGCTATATGCAATGTATCAAGGGAGTAAACATTGTCGAATTGCATCCGGAGAAAAGGGGCACGTGAATATACTATTATCGGACAAAAAATTTCTCATATCAGCCCTTCCCTTTGCAGTAACCCTCGGTATTATTCCACTAATTGGAAGATTTGAAAAATTTCTCCTAGCATATTACGAGAATACCGAATCTGTGGCAATATTTCATGTGGCCTTTTTAGCATATCTCGCAGGGCTTACTTTACCTCAAGCGATGCGCGCATCATTACTTCCAATAATGGGGGAATTAAGAGGAGACTGGAGGAAAATAAATATAGAAATTTCAAAGGCAAGAAATCTTGCCTTTCGCTTATTATTTTTTGGAATTGTTTTTGGTATAGTGGCAGTGTACTTTTTGATGAAATATGCCTTTCCTGACTATTTTTCTGAATCATATCCATTATTTCTTGGACTTCTAATTGGTTGGGGTTTTACAATGATCGCCGCCCCAAATTATGTTGCAGTGCAAGCAGGAAATAATCCCTGGAGATTCACATTAATGTTATTCGGTGGAGTGGGGGTTGCAATTATCACAGGCATAATTGGAATCCCGTTATTAGGAATTTGGGGGGCGGTGATTTCGAGTGTTGCTGGAGCAATTGCATTATTATTTTTATCAATAGCCTTGACGGACAATACTCAATCTATTATTCTTGCAGAAGAGTAAATAGTTTTTCTAATTGGAGTCCTACTTGCTCAGGCAAATAGTATTTAGGAACAGTGAAATCATCAACTTCACCTTCAAGCACCCTTTCCATCGCATCTGCAATTGCCGAGGGGGTATCGGATGTAGAAATACAACGCGCAGGGAGCCATGAAGCAAGGTCACCAACATCAACCCCCGCAACGGGTAAACCACAAAGAATAGATTCTCGAGCCACCAAAGGCCCTGTCTCCCTCTCACTCGTTATTAGTGCTAAATCACAACTTACCATTCTGTCCCAAACTAATTCACGAGGTACTTGTTTTAAAGTTCCAAAATTGACCACCCATCCTCTTTCCTCAAGTTCTGCACACGCCCTTACTGCCAATAAATGTCGTTTTTCTGGGCGGCGCGGGTCGGCTGGGAACAGTATTTCCAATTTGCTTCTTCGCCATCGGCGATGGGGTTTTCGCATTGATTGTTCCCACTCCGAACCAACTTCGGCATGACAAGGGATGACGATGGGGTCAGATTTCAATCCCATATCTTTAGCCAATCCTTCGTGGCTCTTTGTCACAATTACTAATTGGTCGGCTGAAGAACAAAGTGAAATGATAGATTTCGTTTGTGGACTCTTTATCCCTACATCAAAATCATATCCATGAATTGTCAAACTCCATTTTACATTAAATTGTTTACTCAATTCGGCTGCTAAATGGGCCACTGGCCAAACTGAATGACAGGATATTACATCTGGCCTCCAATCCCCAAGCCATTGAATTACTTTTGATTTCAATCGTCTAAGTGAATTATTGGTTATTCCAATAGAAAGTGATGGCTTTGGTAGACGAAAATAACGCGGATGAAATACTTCCCGTGACTCATCTCCCACCGGATGCGAATAACGGGGCGCTTTCGCTACACCTGAGAGGGTTGAGCGCCCCATTTCATTTCTTTTCATCATCCTCGGCAATGGGTTAACAACTTTGACTTCATGTCCCAATGAACGTAATAATTCAACGCGGTCTGAAATAAATGTCCCTCTCGCCGGATTAGTCGGCAAAGGGTGATATGATGAAATCAATAAGATCCGCATCAATAAACCTCATTTAAGGGCTAATTCAATTTCAGCTAGATTTTCAGAAATACTTGCATTATTATTTATTAGACCAGACCCCACAACTGCGACTTCAACACCCCATTCTTTTACCATTGCAATATTGTGCGATTTGATTCCTCCATCAATCATTATGCGGGTTTTCAGTCCACCTTCACTAATTTGTTTGTCGATTGCCGAGCGTAATTTTCTGATTTTTTCTTCAACTTCGGGCATGAAAGACTGCCCCCCTTTCCCTGGCACGACAGACATAACTAATACAAGGTCTAATTTATTCAAATGTGGTAATACTTCATTCACTGATGTTGCTGGATTGAATACTAAACCGGCTTGAACATTTGCTGAATGCAAAGAGTCACAAAGTTTGGAAAAGTCTGAAACTGCTTCAACATGAGCAATTACCAAATCCACCCCTGCATTTACATATTGTTGCCAAGTTTTTTCTGCATTTGTAATCATTAAATGGCAATCCATGAAAACTTCTGTGCCAAAACGATTTCTGATTGATTTTATCACTGCTGGCCCTATTGTTATTGTCTTATTATCCACCCAATTGCCATCCATTACATCAAGGTGAAACCAATTAATACCTGCTTCAACTGCCTCATCGAGTACTTTTCCAAGTTCACAAAAATCTGCGGTTAAGATGCTAGGTGCAATTATCACAATCTTCCCTCAAAGTAAGTGTCTTGGCCGCCATTCAATAGGACTTGCCCTTCAATAATTAATCAAAAGGTCAATAGGCGGTCGGCTAAGAGAGGTCAAATGTAGGTGAAATGAATGGCAGGACCACAAGATGTTAGTGATGCAGAATTTGATGAAGTTGTAAACGGTAATGAATGGGTATTAGTTGATTTTTGGGCGCCTTGGTGTGGCCCTTGTAAGGCCCTAGCGCCTTCTCTTCAAACAATTGCTGATGAAAGAGACAACTTGCTTGTTGCAAAAGTAAATACTGATGCCAACTCTGCAAATGCAGGCCGAATGGGTGTTCGAGGAATTCCAGCCATGTTTTTATTCCACAATGGAGTTGTTGTTGACAAAAAAAGCGGTATGTTGCCCAAAGCAGCATTAGATTCATGGCTTGATGGGGCTATGGCTAACTTCTAAATCAAGAAGTAAGCCTAGCAGTTTGTTTCAAAACAAGGCAGTATGACAATAATAAATACAAGTCATTCATTTAGAAGATTTTTTCTCTTTTCTTGTATTTCACCTGCTTCACGAAGTAATCTTTCACGTAGGGCGTCATGCAACCACATCCCTTCTTCTGATTCAATGATTAATCCCTTTTCCAATAGGCGTTTGGGCGGAGGTCCATCCCAATTAGCGGCTTGGGCTAATTTTGGCCAAAGAATCGGACGCTCGGCAACTGAAAGTAAGGCCAATACTTCTTTTTCATTTGAAGGAAGAGGGTGCAATATCTCTTCGTCTAAAAATCTCAACCAATCTTTATGAGTTTGATTTTCATATAGTTCAAGCATTTCCATGGCTAAAGGATGGCCACCGGTTGCATCGAAAACTTCTTTGGCGGTGGGTGAATTTTTCTTATCCATGTGCTCCAACCATTCACCTAATGCGTCTAACGATAACCCAGAAACAGGTAACTCTTGTACTAACTTACGTGTATGAACATCCCTCCTATCATAAAAATGCAAATCATCCCTGCTTATCAGTAACATCTGAATTGGGGATTGACTTGCAACTTGTAATAATGCACCAAGTAAATCATTACCCTCCTCCCCGAGGTGGTGAATGTCATCAATTACAAAAAGCCAAGTTGGCGGGGGAGAGCCGGTAGCGGGTTTTTCGCGATAGCGTTCACGTACAGCATTTCCATCGGTCAAGTAAGCAAGTAAGCGGCGGCGCCAAGAATCTACATCAAGTGAGGCACCAGGAAGCATTGGTAATGTATCCATTAAATTGTAAGGGTCATGGTTTTCATCAATACCTAATCTATGCAATATTGAGACAGCAACCCCTAATGGGCGATCCCATGCTTGGCAAGGATACCAACATACAGAAAGATTTGGCTCTTTATTCAACTGATTGTTTACCCAATGGGCGGCCAACGTTGATTTACCAATTCCCGCAATTCCCGAAAGCACGAGTATTGGAATGCGACTTTCTCTCCATTTATGTAATATGGATTGCTCATCATCCCTGCCATGAATGTCCCTTACTACTGGTGGTGTTGTATGGTAGGTCGCATGTGCTCCAGCAAGTAAAGTCAAACGGCCAGGGGGTTGACTTTTACCGCTCTCACGCGACAAAATTGGGCCAAATCTAATGTCGCCAAATACTAATACTCCTTCGTGTTGCGCATGCATCAAAACTTGAATAAGTGATAATCCGGTTTCTAATCTTGCTGCTGCCTTGCCCGCATCAAGTTCCAATAATGTACCAAGCCGGTCTCTGATTAATAACGGAGTTTTACTTAATGTGTCATGCCTATTGCTAGCCTCTATGTGCCCTTCTTCGGTTAGTTGCCATGTTTTTTGCCGGCGTGAATCGCCTTTAATGGCCCGACTATGTTCACTTACCAAACCTTGCTTATGCAAAGCACGCATTGTTCTACTCACATTTGGTGGATGTAATGCACATGATTCGGCAATTCCAGTTCGTGTTACCGTAGCCTCAACCATAAACCGATCGGCTTGAAAATGATGTTCAAGTAAATGGAGCAAAATACGGTCGCTAACAGCAACAGAAATCCGCGGTAACTCACTCGCCACGAATTACCTCCAAATGCTCATCTTGATGAATCCACCCCCCAAATGTACCAAAAACACTACGAATGATGATGTGTACAATAAACCCACAAGGTCAAATATGAATATTTCTCATTACTATTTATGCACACGGTGGTGCCCTTGCGGTTTGGCAGTTATTTTCTCATTGGATTACTATTGCTCAGCATTCTACCTCTAGTGAATGCTGTTGACACAGATGGGGATGGGATAGAAGATCACCTTGATGATTGCCCACTGGCAATTGGAAATAGTAGCATTGACAAAATCGGCTGCCCAGATTGGAATAATGATGGAACTAGCGATTGGAATGATAGAATTTCAATTTCAAATGCTCACTTCTTAAGCCAGCAAACAATAAGTTCGAGTTATGATTATATTTCAGTAGACCATAGCCCGAATGGTGATTTTATTATTACAGGAGATGAAAATGGGTGGGTGCGGATTTGGGATACGATAATTCATTCCAATACTATTTCAGCAACTCAAATGACAGGCGATGCGGCTCAAGTCGCTTGGAGCCCGGAAGGGAGTATGGTTGCGGCCACAAATAATGATGATGAGTTATATATTTGGTGGGCAAGTAATATGACTTCAATCCATTCAGCAATTAGTGTTGATGTAGGCGGTAGCGACCTTGCAGGAAACCTTGCATTCAATAATGACGGAACGCTAATTGCGGTTGCGATTGGGCGTTCTGGAAACGGGGGGACAAGTGGGCAAGTGAAAATTTTTAACACATCTTCAGGGCTAGAAGAGAGAAGTCTAAACCCAACAGGCGAAGATAGATTTGATAGTGTTGCTTGGTCACCAGATGGTTCACGGATTGTCATTGGTGGAAATGATGACATGTGGATATATGAAACTACCAATTGGCAAATTAATAGAAGCATGACTGGAGTTGCTAGTTCCACAATAGCTGACTTAGCGTGGTCCCCTGATGGAAACTATATTTCAGCATGTGAATCTTGGGGAGGTTCTAATTCACGTGCACGATTATTTAGTTCCATTTCTGGAGCGAAACTTTGGGAAAAAACTCATTCCAGTAGTTGTTTGTCAACTGATTTCTCCCCAGACAGTAGGTTGGTTGCATATTCAATATCATATTATCAGACTGATGGGGCATCGATAAAAATATATGCAACTGATTCGGGGGTAGCCGATGATACTTTTTCTGCACCGAGACCTAATGGCTGTTCAGGGAGTAGTGGTAACCAGTGTGGAACGGTATATGGGCTTTCATGGGCAAGTGATGGACAACATATTGTCACTGGACACGGAAGAAATGACGAAGGATTATACTTCTGGCACATTGATTTAGACCCTGATGGTGATGGATGGAATACTACAGACCAAGGAGATGGAAAAGTTGACCACTTCCCACTTGAACCAAGCCAATGGAATGATACTGATGGAGATGGCTTTGGAGATAGAGCCGCTCCTGCCCATCAACCCGATTCCTGCCCATTAGTATTTGGACTTTCTATTTATGATAGATTTGGTTGCCCTGATACAGATGGTGATGGAGTTTCTGACCAAGATTCCGAATGGGGAATAGACGATGGAGCAGATGCATTTCCTCTTGACCATCTACAATGGACAGATTCTGACTTGGATGGATATGGTGACAATTATTATTTCACTACCGGAAACCCTCCAAATGAATTACACATAAATCAATCAGGGGATGCGTTTCCCTTTGATAACACCCAGTGGAATGACACTGATGGCGATGGTAGAGGAGATAATTACGAAAATCATTCGTGGGCGGCGCAATTTCGATGCAATGAAGAAGTTGGATGCGTTGGTGTATTACTACAGGCAGCAAATGAATCTGATGCCTTCCCTCTTGACCACTATCAATGGATAGATAGTGATGGAGACTGGTTTGGTGATCAAGCAAACACCCCACGTAGCGATGCATGTCCGTATGAATTCGGGAATTCTACCTATGACCGTCTTGGTTGCGCCGACTCCGATGGAGATGGGTACTCAAATGAAGATGGAAATTGGCAAGCAAGCCCCAATGGAGATGCAGATGCTTTTCCAAATGATCCAACACAATGGAGGGATTCCGATGGAGATGGATATGGAGATAATGCTTCGGGAAATAATCCGGATGATTGTCCTGGAGATGCTGGCACATCCACTTTAGATAGAGTTGGATGCCCTGACCGAGATGGAGATGGGTGGTCAAATGCTGGAGATGCGCTGCCTGATGACCCCTCGCAATGGACTGACCAAGATGGCGATGGATACGGAGACAATGCATCAGGAAACTTCCCAGACGAATTCCCTCTTGACCCAACTCAATGGGGAGATTCCGATGGAGATGGATACGGAGATAACCCAGTAGGATTGTTTGGTGATTGGTGGCCAAATGACCCTTCACAATGGCAAGATGCTGATGGCGATGGATACGGAGACAACACATCAGGAACCGATGGCGACCAGTGCCCTAATGAATATGGTGAGGCGCAGGCAGATGATATTCGCGGGTGCCCAGACAGTGATGGAGATGGCATAGTAGATGTTGAAGATGCTTTTCCTGATGATCCATTCCAATGGGCAGATGAAGATGAAGATGGGGTCGGAGATAATGATGCCGTTGCAAGTGGTGATGACTGCCCTGGCGAATATGGTACTAGTTCCATAAGCCCAATTGAGGGATGCCCAGATAGTGACGGAGATGGTTGGGCTGATTCAATTGATATTTTCCCTGATGATCCATTCCAGTGGAGAGACTCTGATGGAGATACATATGGGGACAATCATCGTTGGGAAAACAATACTATTGATGATCCAGACTCCCCTGGCAACTTCATTCTCCTGCGAATGGAATATGGTGATGCTTTTCCAGATGATTCATCGCAGTGGAATGACCGTGATGGTGATGGGCGAGGAGATAATCCAAATGGCACAATGCCCGATGCTTTCCCAAATAGAGTAACTCAGCAAACCGATATTGACCTTGATGGGTTTGGAGATAATATCACACGCGGTTCATGGCAACCCGATGACTGCCGTTCAGATTATGGAACTTCATGGAGAGATAGATATGGGTGTCCTGATGTCGATGGGGATGGTCAATCGGACCACAATGACATTTGCGAGTGGGATAAAAATATTTGGGTTGGAACCTCAGAGGATTGTGAAATAACCGGTCCAAATACTGCCGGCAATAATGATGATGCCGGTTCTCAAATTCCATTTGGATTGAATCCTTTGTATATCATAGGGTTCATAATTGCATTATTATTGGTGGCGTTATTCACCGCACAAGCTGCTAAGCAGAGCGCGAAAAAGAGTTATGGCGATGTAAATGAGGTGCTTAGTGCACAACTACATAGTAATTCAATGGAGGATGAGGCAAGACGCTTACAATGGGTTGATTATTACCTCTCGCAAGGAATGAAGGAGAAGGCCAAGGAGTTGGGCTGGGAAGACCCAGCCGACTTACCTCAATGGCAACAGCATGAAATCGAACAAAAGGAAGCGGTTGAAGCCTCAATGCCACAAATGTTTGACCTTGATAATCTTCTATAATCACTTTCAATTTTGTGCCCGCTGACGTCTTGCTTTTTCAGCGAGATTATCGTCAAAAGACAGAAAATGCAACTTTTTGAAATTATCCCATGTCTCTATTCCAATAAGAGCCAAATTATTATTCAATAATTCTTCAATTGTTGAAGTAGTAGGTGTTGAGCCATCTGCCAATAAGTATTGGTGACCGGGTAATACTAGCCAATTATTCGGAAGTTTTCGTAATACTGATTTCAAATAATGTAAACTCTCATATTGTGATTTGAGGTCTCCACCAAATAAGTCAGTTCTTCCACATCGTCCTAAAAACAGGCAATCTCCCGAAATATATACGCCATTCCCAATAATACTTACATGGCCGGGTGTGTGCCCAGGAGTCAAATGAATGTTGAAAGAAAGTACTCCAATTTCAAAATTTACTGATGAGTATTGTTCATGCCTCCAGCGATCTGTATCTGGGCCATTCCAGCCGCGCAAAGCCTCATTTTCATGTAACCATATTTGACACGATGAATTTACTTTCAGTAACTCCTCAACGCCCTTTGTATGATCCCAATGGCTATGAGTCAATATACACAAATTTAATTCCCACCCGTTCTTTATGCAAACATCATTCCAATATTTCCCACTAAAAGGGTCAACAATGCATGCGACACTTGTTTTTTCACATACAAGAAGATGATTTAAATTATCCCATTCGCCCAACTGCGCCTGTAATACTGTTAATCCGCCACCAGATAATATTACCACAGGAGGGGTTAATTGCTCTTCTACCACAAATAACCCGTACCACATGACTTCTAAAGAAGCCACCCGTTGCAGACTTCGTGGCCGGAGTGGAAGCAAGGGATATCATCGCCGGCGGGCGATTGGTGCTTGTTACTTTAGTAGCACTAATATTAATTGCAATTCCATCTGCATCTGTGGCTGCTGAAGACAGTAATTTTTCACTTTCTTTGCAAATAGATGAACCTACAATTGAAGATTGGTATATTGCTGGTGACGCCTTAACCATCAACCTTGCAATAATTAATTTGGGTAATGCTGACTCACTAATAAGCAACCCAACTTGCCCAGTTGCACTATTGGCACATGATGCATTGGGCAACTTACTTTATGATAGTCTGCAAGATTCTACTTGCCGTCAACAAAGCAGAGGTACAGATTTTGCTGCTGGCGAACAAATTGAATGGGCAAATATTGAATGGGATTTCAAAAATTTCTCAAATGAATGGATTAATTCGGGAGATATCACAATTACCGTTAGTGTACCAGAAACTGGACTGAGTTCTTCGTTTGAGATTCAATGGCAATCACCACTCTTTTTGGGAGATGGGGTCGAAATACAATTAACTCCTGCACAAACTCAATCTGGAACATATAACTCGGCAAATCCTCTTTTTGTTTCAATTCAACTAATTAATTTGGGAGAGGAAACAATTGCTGAGAAGGATTGTCGAATTCAAATTAAGGCAACGCAAAATGAGAGTATTATTCATAACAAACTCACTAATTTGCGATGTGCAAATAATCAAGAAGTAATTTCACAATTTGAAATAATTAATCTCGGCTGGTTGGAATGGAACTTTGATGGGGCAGAAAGCGGAAATATATTGATAGAAATAGGTTTTGCTGGCCAGCAACTATTTTCAAATTTTTCACTAAACTATTCAGATATAGGCAGCCCTCTATACCCTCAATTACTAGGTGATAATTCACCTCTTGCAACAGAATTATTCCTTTCACACCCAGCAGACCCTAATGGAATTGTTATCACCGGGACTGGCGATTCTCTTGGCTTCTCGAGCACCTACACCAATACTCACATAGAGGACCTTTTCTTTTCGTTCCAAAGCACATGCCGAATGGAAATATTTGTCCTCAACAAGAGGGGAAATATTGTATATGACTCAAGAGATAATCGTGAGTGCCGAGCACTAAATGTTGACCATTTACTTGAAGAAAATGAAATGCTTACATTCACCCATGCTGATTGGGGAATGACGGATAGACAGGGGTGTAACATACTTACTGGTGATTATTTAGTTGTGGTTGAATCTGATGAATTAAGGGTTCATGCTTCAGCGCGTTTCCATCATGTTGATGATGGATCAGGTCAGATTTGTAATGCAGGGGAAGGAGATACGCCGATTAATATTTCCACTGAAGTACAAGAGAGTAATAATGGCTATTCAGTAGGTGTTTCCTTGTTGAGTGAAGTTGATGGGATAGGGTTGTATTTCAATGGACCATGTAAAGTAATTGTATCATTAAGTAGTATTGATGGAGAGCAGCACTTTGGTGAGTATTTTGAATTATGCGGTGCTGACCAATCTCAATTACAATATGTCATTAGTTCTGAAAATTTATTTGAAATAGGGCAAATTAATATTTCAATGACCGAGGGTGAAAATACTGTTCTTGAACCAGGGGAGTATGAAATCACACTAACATTAAATTCTTGGCCATATGCAGAAGAAAAAATAATTGTTGATTGGAATAATAATTCTATTGAAGAAAATGATTCTCAAACACCTAGTGATGAAATTGATAGTGAAGGTATCCCTTCAAATAGCCAAATAGTGAGTGGTTCGTGGTCATATATCACTACCGAAAGTGGCGGTTGTTGGATTCTAAATACAAATTCTCAGCAATTACTCTTGACCGATACATCAGCATTATCAAATTGGCAACCCGAACCCCATTTATCTGGAACTTATGGAGTCTTGTCAAATGTGAATGTATGGAGTGAATGTTCAACTTGGAAAAATTCAATTTCTATTATTACTATTTATGATGAAACAATAAAACCCGTAGAGAATAATCAGGAAATAGATAATAATGCAGAGGTTAGTGACGCACCATCAGTAATTGAAGAATACGCGCCTGCAGCAATATCTGTTATTGCCTCTGTCTCGGTTCTTAGCCTACTAATAGTCACTATTGTAAGTAATGAGGCGTGGAGGATTCCTGCAAGCCAATTTGGGTTGAGCATCATTGGCTTAATTGGACGCACGCATGAAACAACAGACGGGCGTTACCAGCGTGGACGATTGATGGGTTACCTTACTGCAAACCCAGGGTGTCACTTTAGAGCGTTAATGGGGGCATTGAGCATGAGTAATGGGCAAATCACCCATCATCTGAAAGTACTAGAAGAGGAAGAAAATCTTTGGAGAAGGAAAGATGGCAGACTTGTTAGGTATTATCCTGCAACAATTTCTTTTGACACACCAGAAGATGAATTACCCATTCCTGCACTTACTCCTGATCCAAATTCACTGCAAGGGAAAATTCTAAGACTTCTTGACCATGATGGAGAAATGGGGATGTATCCCACTCAATCAGATCTAGCCGATAGGTTAGAAAAGAGTCAGCAATTGATTAGCCATCACTTGAGAACCTTGCAGAAATATGGGCTTGTGGAAAAAACACGAGGAGGGCTAAAACATCGTTACCACTTGACAAAAGAAGCGGTCTTCTTACTCAATAATGTCCGCCCTTAATCTTTATTTGTAGTCTACTTGACCGTATGCTTGAAACCACAGCCTATTGTCGCAATGAATGCCTTGAGGTGAGTTGATGGAATGGAACCCAAAAAAACGTGAACCCTTTTGGCAAAATGCTTGGAATGATGCCAAGGCTTTTGAAAGTGAAGTTGACCAAACAAAAGAGAAATTTTTCACCCTCGAAATGTACCCTTATCCAAGTGGAAACATGCACATGGGCCATGTAAGAAATTACTCTATTGGAGATGCCATTGCGAGGTCAAAGCGTGCAATGGGATTCAATGTTCTTTATCCAATGGGCTTTGATTCATTTGGCATGCCAGCCGAAAATGCTGCTATTGCTGAAGGAGGCCATCCACGTGAAATAACAAATAGAAATATGGATTCAATAACTGCTCAATTTAAAAGGATGGGGTTTTCATATGATTGGCGACGAAAAGTAATGAGTCATGACCCTAATTACTATCGTTGGAACCAATACTTCTTTCTCAAGTTTCTTGAAAATGACTTAGCATATAGGAAATTTGCTCCCGTAAACTGGTGTGGAGAATGTGCCACGGTACTTGCAAATGAACAAGTGAAAAATGGTAGGTGCTGGCGATGTGCAAATGAAGTTTCTCAAAAAGATATGAGTCAATGGTTTCTCAAAATTACCAATTATTCACAGCAATTATTAGATAGCCTCGAGGAAATTGATTTCCCCGAACATGTGAAATCATTGCAAAGAGATTGGTTGGGACGTTCTGAAGGAGCAGATATTTCATTCCAAATAGCCGGCGGTGAAGGGTGGGAGCTTGAGGCATTTACAACCCGTCCCGATACAATATTCGGAGTCACTTTCGTTACCCTTGCGCCCGAACACCCTCTCGCAAAAAGGTTAGTTGAAGCCACCGAATATGAACAGGGGTGGCGAGATTTATGCAATGAAGTTGCTACATTAAGTGAATTTGACCGTGGTATGCTAAAGGAAAAGAAAGGCGTGTCAACGGGCAGATTTGCCATTCACCCACTTACTGGTGAAAATATTCCAATTTGGGTAGGTAATTTCGTACTATCTACTTATGGAACTGGTGCCGTAATGGCAGTGCCCGCTCATGATAAACGTGATTTTGAATTTGCAAAAAAATATTCAATTCCAATTATTCAAGCGCTTGTTGAAAAAGAAAATGATGATGTTGATGAGGAAATGAAAAAACCAATTGAAAGTTACGGATATATGGCAAATGTCCCTTCCGACTACTCTGAATTGAATGGTTTATTCGCGGAAGAGGCGAAAAAAGGCGTTATTTCTATTTTGCGACAACTCGGTAAAGGAAAAGGTACAATTCAATGGAAAATACGCGATTGGCTTATTTCTCGTCAAAGATATTGGGGCACCCCCATCCCAATTATCCATTGTAAGAAATGTGGAGCCGTGCCAGTTCCATATGATCAATTACCTGTTGAATTACCCGACGACGTTCAATTTACAGGACTGGGAAACCCCCTTGAAACTTCAGATTCATTTTGTAATGTAAAATGCCCAGCATGTGGAATCGATGCAAGGCGAGAAACAGATACAATGGATACTTTTGTTGACTCGTCATGGTATTTCTTGCGCTATACGGATGCGATGAATCAGGATCTTTGCTTTTCAAAAGAGAAAACAGATTATTGGATGAACGTTGATTTTTATTGCGGGGGGATTGAGCATGCACAAATGCATTTAATTTATTCCCGCTTTTGGACAAAGGCACTGCGTGATCTCGGATTCCATTCGTATGATGAACCGTTTCAAGAATTATTATGCCAAGGCATGGTTAACAAACCCGCACCTTATTGCCATAAATGCAAAATCACCCTTAATGTAGATAATGAAAATAAAGAGTGCCCTCAATGCGGTGACCTTCTTGGAATGAGAACTGCCAAAATGTCAAAATCTCTTGGAAATACAGTTAGCCCTGAAAACTTGATTGAAAAATACGGAGTAGATACTGTAAGGCTGTTTATTCTATTTGCCGCCCAACCGGAAGCCGGCATGGATTGGTCAAATGAAGGAGTTGAAGCGGCTTGGCGGCAAATAAATCTCCTCTATAGTATTCCAAATGCAATCATTGAGTGGGGCGGGAATGAAGGGCCAGTAGACAATTGGCTGATAGCAAGAACTGAGCAGCGCAAAATAGAATGGATGGAGGCAATAAATGGTGCTGACCTGCGAAAAGCGGTTGAAATATCTCATTATGAATTGGTAAAAGACATTAATTGGTATGTAAGGCGGGGGGGTGAAAACTCAACAATTGGCCTTAATGTGCTGGGCGAATGGTGTCTGATGCTGCAGGCAGTAACTCCGCATTTAGCTGAAGAATGGTGGTACTTAATCGGCGGACAGGGGTTGAATGCCCTTCGTATTTTCTCAAAAACAGAAGAAGGCATCACGGATTCAAGCCGAATTATTTCGGAGGAAACGTATTTGAGAAGTTTCTTAGAAAATGCGCGTTCTACAATGAAATTGGCAGAAAGACACATAGGTTCCCCTCCTACAAAAGCAGTTATTCAGACCGCATTTGAATGGAAAAATACTCTTTCATTAAATGCATTACAATTCATACAGGAAGGGGGCAGTGTGAAAAATTATCAATCAATAATTCAACAAATGCCCCTCGCACAAGGTGAAAAACGAGGAGGTATCCTTGGGTTTTGGAACAATAAACTACTTCCGCAATTATTTAAATGGTCTGACCATGAAAAAGGGTTAATATTTGATGCAATAGATGAGGCAGAAATCATCTCATCATCGACTCAATTTATTTGTAAAGAACTTGGGCTGCTTGAAATTGAAGTTTGGCAAGCGGGAAAAGGGGGGGATGTTGGTGGGCGAGCGGATGCCGCAATGCCTCTTCGCCCAAGTTTATTCTTTGAATAATATAGTTCAAAATTACACAATAGTTCAGTTCATTCAAAGGTAATGAGCGCGTGGACCACTCCATGCAGAAATGGACAGCAGGGATTACTATTTGGATTGCACTATTAATTAGCAGTGTTTCTTTACTCGGATTACCATTATTTTCCGAAAATAATGATGCACAGTTTGAAGGGCAAGAAATTCATGAAACATATTCATCAGCCCGCTCTTCTCTATCGTGGTCTTTAGCCGCCGGAGGATTTGATTATGACGAAATACTTGACCTCGTAGTATCTGACAATGGGGAAACGTATGTTGTAGGTAAATTTACATCATCAATTAGCTATGGAGCAGAAGGTGGATTACAAGCAACTGGAATGGCAAATGATGTAGATTTTTTCGTAGGTAAAATATCTGCAGATAATACTTGGGACTGGATTGTTGGCGGAGGAAGTTCTTCAGGAGAGGATTCAATAACTGCGATTGATATTACCCCCGAAGGTGAAATAATAGTCTCTGGTCTTTTTTGTATGGGAACGGTTGGTAATGCTTGTCAACTAGAAATAAGTGGTTTATCTGCAACTAGCAAGGGAGCGGATGAAAACGAGGGCAACGCATTTGTTGCAAAACTAGACCAAAATGGTAGTTGGCAATGGGTGGAAACATTCGGAAGTGATTTTGATGAGACAATAATTGATATCGCTGTCGATTCATTCGGAGATATCTACATTAGTTCCCTACATAGGGGGATGATGTCCATTGGTGGAAATAATCTCGTTGCCGGAGAAGAGGAGACTTCAATGGCTTATTTGCGAATGGATGAAAATGGAACATGGGATTTTGCAAAACAGATAATGAGTTCTGGAGGCATTGAACCATTCGGGGCTATTTGTGAGGCACCAGGTGGAAATATGTTTTTGATTGGCACATATTTGACTGAATTATTATTTGACCCTGACATGATTGAATCCGTCGGAATGGCGGATATTTTTGTTGCATTAATGCTAAACAACGGTTCCTCGTCTTGGGTGAAATCTGCGGGAGGTTTGGGAGATGATTTTGCTAAAGATTGTGACACTAATTCAACTGGGGCTCTAACGATTGTTGGCTCAATAGACAGTACCGCCAATTTTGGAAATGAAGCGAATATCACCCCTTCAGGATGGATTGATGCTTTTATTGCAACCATAGATTATAATGGCAATTGGGTTGAAGCAGAAGCTGTTGGAGGAGCAGGTTGGGAAGAATTCAATGGAGTGAAAATGACTGCAAATGATGAGGTATTAGTTGTAGGTCGTATGGGTAATCCATTTAATCTTGGTCAATTTTCCGTCACTTCTGCTGGAGGTAGTGATACGCTTCTTGCCCAACGTGGAGAAAATGGTTCATGGCAATGGGCTCTTTCCGGAGGGGGTACTAGTGATGATGTTGGAGTTGCAGTCGACCTTAGAGATAATGCTCCGATTTCAGCAAACAGTTTCGGTGGAATCGCAAGTTTCTCTGGTGCTGAAAATACCAGTCAAGGTGACACGGATTTTGTAATTTGGGGCTATGCACAAGATGTTGATGGAGATGGAATCACAGATGGTGAGGACAATTGCCTTCAAACATCAAATCCGGACCAAAATGACCTTGACCTAGATGGTGAAGGCGATGCCTGTGAAGATGATATTGACGGAGATGGATTAGCGAATGAGGATGATGATTGCCCAATTGGTCAAACTGGCTGGGTTTCCAACCTTCAATCAGACCATGATGGAGATGGGTGCTTAGATGCTGCAGAAGATTTAGATGATGATAATGATGGAATAAATGATACTAATGATACCTGTGGTAAAGGACCAGTAGGTTGGATTTCTAACATATCAAACGATCAAGACCAAGACGGTTGCGAGGATATTGATAGTGATTCTGATGGTTTTGTTGACCAACTGGACAACTGCCCTTCAACTTCAAATCCACAACAAGATGATTTGGATGGAGACGGTATTGGAAACGCTTGTGAAAATGATACTGACGGTGATGGCATCCCTAATGCAATGGATAATTGCCAAGCTGGATTATTTGGCTGGACTTCTTCGGTAAGCAATGACCTTGATGGAGATGGATGCAGGGATAATGGGGAAGATGATGATGACGATGGAGACTCCATTAATGATTTATCTGATGATTGCCGAGTTGGAAACACAGGTTGGCTTTCAGATAATGCTACAGACCATGATGGTGACGGTTGTAAGGATAGCCTTGAAGATAATGACGATGATAATGATGCGTTTGATGATGACATTGATCTTTGCCCACTCGGTGTAATTGGAATTTCTCCCCTCGGCCAAGACTTGGATAATGATGGATGCAATGATTTGCTTGAAGATGATGATAAAGATAATGACGGAGTGATGAATTCAAATGATGCTTGCTCAGGGACTGCTATTGGTTCAACGGTTAATACAGAAGGTTGTTCCCCAAGTCAAAGAGATACAGATGGAGATGGAATAAAAGATGGTGCTGATCAATGCCCTGGGACTTCAGCTTCAATCAGTGTTGATTCCCTCGGTTGTGAAATTGCTTCAAATGCCAATAATGATGGCACATCCGGTGCTACTGAAGATGATAATGCGGGCCTTGATATTTTGACAATCGGGCTAATTATCGGAGTACTGGTCTTAGTTGGAGGAGCGGGCGTTGTCACTTGGATGGGAAAACAAGTACCAAAAGTAAATCCTGCATTGCAAAAAGTAAATCCAGTTGATATTACAACTATTATTCCAGATGAACAACAACAAAATACTGTCGTGGAAGAAGATAATTTATCACAAATTGAGGCAGTTGACTAATTACTGAATTACTTTTAATTTGTAAAAATTGATAACTAATTCTTTTGTTGAGTTTATATTTTCACAAGTAAGCATAAATGGACATAAAATGAGAGGTTTTAGTATGTCAGAAAACAATTCCAATAATAGCCCAAAGCGCCAGGGTGGCGGTAGAAATAATAGAAGGCGTAATAATTCTAAGACTCGTAAACACGGAGGGCCGCCGAGAAAAGATATGTTGGATAGATATGAGGAATTCAATAATATGGCCTATCAAAAAGCAATAGATAGATTCTCACAGGATCCACTGCCGATGGCATTCCCTGCTGATGTTGACGAAAAGTATGTTGAGCTTAGTTGGGTTTCAAACCCAATCCCACTTACTTCGGAACAAGAGGTTGCAAAATTTGTAGTTCGGAGGGGTGAATTCGGATTCTTGCCTGACGAGAGAGTTGGTGAAATTGCGGAATTGGTTGATGGTGCGGAAATGACTCTTGACCAAGCCCTTTCTCTGCGCTCGGCGCTATTGCAAGAAAAAACCGTTTATGGTCACCATCGATTAAAGGATAAAGCACGGGAATTAAAGCGATTATATGATGAAGGAGTCGGAATAATTGACTTAACTCAAAGATATGACTTCCCCCCAATGAATATTTTTAGAGCTATTTTGGCAGCAAGAGGTTGGTCAAAGAGCAGAATAAAGGAATCACTAAAAAATGCTGAAAAGAAGTTGAATGAAAGAGATTTGGCTCAATTCAAACGTGCGGAGGAGGAAGATCGGGTAGCAAATGTTGATCAAACTGAAACTCATTTGCGTGCAGAATTATTTGAGGATATTTTATGCGATTGGTTTGAGGAAAATGGAGTGCGCTTTCGGCGCCAGGGTGAGATGGTAAAAGAACAAAACCTTGCGCATGGCCGGCCATTAAAAACACCAGATCTTCTAATTCTTGATGATGTAAGAATTAATGGCCAACCTGTTGCTTGGATTGATGCAAAGCACTACTATGGAGGAGATGTGGGGTTTCAAAGAAAGAAAACTACCAAACAAATGCTTCGCTATGTAGAGGAATGGGGCCAAGGTGCAATCGTTTTTAGACACGGTTATTGTGAAAATCTGCACATCCCTGGTACAATATTACTCGATTCTTCCCCATTAGACCTTAGTAGATTGTCTCCTACTGAAGATGAGTGAGTGTGGCTGAATATCCCTGAGCAACTAATGCATCAATTAGGCCAAGCAATCTCACCTCGCTGGGGGGATGCTCTAGATCACATGGCAAAATGGCCACGCTTGTACCCAACATGCACAATGCAGGGCGAACTACATCCTCAACCCCTAATTCACAAATAGTTCCTTTTACACTTTCAAGTAATTCAGCCCTGTGGCTCTCAGATAATAATTCTGATTTTATTGCAAAATCTTCGGCTTCATCTAACAATTCCTGCCAGCGGTGGGAACCCCAAGTTCCTTCACTTAAGCGACTAACTGCCTCTTCGCCAGCAATAGTGATCATTTTCTTCCAATTCTCATCGTCAATATATCCCTTTGTATGACGATTTTCTTCTTGAGCCCAAACTAACACCGCCTGACACTCTCCCGGAAAAGAGACAGCATGGCCCGGCTCTGGTGGAGCACCCGGATCTAATCTAAGTTCAACCCCCCCTACATCCAAAGCCAAAATATCTCCAAGGCCAGAAGAACGCCTACGTTCAACCCTATGTGAAACTCGAGATGAAATATGTTCATCTTCAAATTCATAGTATTCAGCCAATGCATTCCCTACCGCCAATAACCCTGCTGCAGACATCCCAAAACCTTGACTCACTGGTAAATGCACTTGTACTTCCAATACAATTTGCTGGCCATTTTGAGGGATTAATCCGACCATTTCTAGTTCTTTAAGCAGCATTTCATATTGTTCTATACTATTACCTGAAATTACTTTACCATTAAAATCTAAGACCTTACAAGAAAGGGTTGGTTTGCCGCCATCGCCCTCGACACTCCACAATTTTACACTAACTCCCTCTTTCACACAAAAACCTGCACCACGGCTTCCTTGCCGAGTTAATCGGTGTGAATCACTATGAATACTAAATAGCAAAGTGATATGACCGCCGACCTGCTTTTCTATTACTCGCAATGTTGCACCACCCTATGCGATGAAGTCAAGGGCAATGAATCCAACGATTTGGTTTGAAGGCAAATCAGTTCACACATATGTGTTTGAAAAAATTGCGGCAAGACTCCCACCTGGTAGATAACCGCAAGTGGCCAATATCTAATTTTAAATTAAACGAGAACTAAATCTAGTTCATCAGAGATTGAAGAAAAACGTTGGTTTAATTCAGCACATGCTCGATTGAATACTTCTTCGGGTGTTAGTGAACCATCGGTTTCAAACATGAAATAGAATTCATTATCAATTTGATCAATTGTAATTGCATCAGCAAAATCACCATCACGGTTTGTACCGCGGCTAACATGAGCCAATGCATCAGAGATTGCAGAAACTGTCTTAATATCAGTAACTGTGCCGCTACCGAATAATTTAGCGTTAATTGCTCTACCATCTGGAGCTGAAAGGTTTAGATCAAATAATATTTTAGCTTTCTTTTTGTCGTGAAGTGTTGCTGTTTCACGGGGGTGGAAAGCAACACCGGATGCTGGAGTGAACTTTGCGTGCTCACGGCCACGACCAAGAATTGCATATGCATAGAATTCAAGATATTGACCGCTAACGAGTAATGTTATGGGTATTCCATGATATGCTTCAGGTATTTGTAAATCAGCTTCACCCAATACATTCAAATCACCTGCACGAACAATAACATTCTCTTCGTCACTATCAGCAGATGGCCCTCTTACGCTACAATGATAAATAATTTGAGAGGCAGGACTTCCCCATTGATCCTCTGGCAATCCTTCATTTGCAGGGTCGTCTTCAGGGAAGACGAAACGATCATAATAAGTAGGTATTGGAAGCATTGCTAAGCGGTGTGCGATTACTTCATCAGGTAAAGCATTGATAGATTCAAAATATTCGCCTTCACTATCTTGAGTAAGACCCATTTCAAAACGAACCTTATTAATAGCCATACGAGGTACATCTGAAAGAATTGTCCTACGAATAGCATTAACCTCAGAGGTTTTTGTATCTGTAAGTAATAGAGTTATTTTCTTGCCTTCTTGACTAATTACTTTTGATTTCATCCTAATCACTCCTATTCAAACACGACGGCCGCGACGGCCGCCCTTTGCCTTGGTACCATCATGTGCTATTGGCGTAACATCCTCAATTCGAGTAATAGTCATTCCAGCACGAGTCATTGCCCTAATTGCTGCTTGGGCGCCACTTCCAGTATTTGTGGCTTTATTGCCACCAGGTGCACGATAACGTACGATAACTTGGGTGAACTCTTTTTCCTTGAGCATATCAGAAAGTCGTTCTGCTGCACGAGTTGCAGCGAATTGCCCCCCGCTATCTTTCCCGCTCTTTACTACTTGTCCGCCAGAGCACTTAGCAATGGTTTCAGCACCAGTCAAATCAGTTGCAGTCATCAAAACGTTGTTGTAAGAACTGAAAATATGCACGATTGCCTTACGGGACATCACTGCTCACCCCCAGAAGGTTTTGTGTCTTCGGCAGAAGGAGCATCATCTGCTGCTTCTGAAACTACAGTAGCATCATCGGCGGTAAAAACTTCAGACATTTCAGCTGGTTCTTCTTCACTGTATTCTGCAGATGAACGAACTCCTTCAATATCTTGACGGATTGAATGATCTGCATCGGCAATTACAGAACGGCCAACATAGGTGATTAACTCTTCTTCAGCACGAGAAACAGGATAACTTGGGATTGTTACTTTTTGCTCACCGATTGAAATATGCCCGTGAGTAACTAATTGACGAGCTTGCTTTGGAGTCATTGCAAGGCCATTCATATATACGAGGGCTTGAAGACGGCGTGCGAGAATATCATCAACGGTTAATGAAAGTACATCGTCAATTGTTGACCCTTCTGCGATAAGTCCGCGGGAATAAAGAGATGCAAGGAGAGCATCCTTTTCGCGACCCCAATGAGGTTCATTCGTATCAACACGGCCAATTAACTTCATCGTCTGGTTTCGTATCTTACGAAGAGCGGACTTTGACTTCCATATTTCCTTCATATTCTTTAGACCATGATTATCACGAATGGCGTGCTCTTCTTCAATTCTAGCTCTCTTCCAAGGGTGAGATGGTGTGTCATACTTTGAACGTGCAAATTTTGGATCTCCCATACATCATCACCTCATTTCTTTAAAGTTACTCCGAGTGTTAGACCAGTACGGCCATTACTCCTGCCACGTTGCCCACGTACCTTCTTACCAGATGCGTGTCGAATACCCCTGTATGCTTTTGTAGCACGGAGGCGGTCAATATCATCACCTGTTACCATTTTTAAGTCCATGCCGACAAGGTGTAATTCATCTCCACTCTCAAGATCGCGCTGACGGTTTAGCATCCAAACGGGAACTTCAGGGTTTTCAGCATATGCTTCAATTGTTGTTTTCAATACCTCTTGCTCATCAACTGAAAGATTTCCAGCCATGCCAAAAGCATCAAATCCTGCATTATTACAAATCATTTCAGCAGTTCTAGAGCCGATACCCTTTACCGAAGTCAATGCAATTCTCAAAGGTTTTAAACCATCCATATCTGTATCTGCAATTCTTAGAATATAAGAGAAATCTTCTCCCAATTCAGTTTCATCTTTTTTAGACATTTTTTTGACCTCTTTGAAGGGTTTTTAGTGAATCATCACAACACGAACTATGTTCGGGCAACCGCCCGAGAAAACCCCCCTATATCAATACCGCGATACATAATCACAAGGTCCCAAAATGATTATGAACCATCATACTGTTTTACAGACGAGTAATTGTGAAGAGGTTGGATCATCTATAACAAAGCCTCCGTAGTGCTTTTGTTGGTGTTTTAATAGCCTATGTAATGTGCTTTGAAGTCGGGGTTGAATGTCTGGTGAGAGGGTGGCGCGGAGAGTTAAGGAATGTATACCCAATGAGGCCGCCAACTCTGCCAACTCGCCCACAGTTGCCGCCGACAACACCGGGCTAAAAAACGCTTCAATTTGCCCAGAAGTTTGCACCATTATGCTATCGCCCTCGTCGACAAATTGCAAGGGTTTAGAATGTGCAATCATTGGCCTCCTGCCATCGCAAACCAGCCATCGAAAGGCATCTTCATCAGCAAGAACAGAATTGAGCCATTCTTCTGCAAGTCCGCTTGAAGTTAATGCAGCATCAATTATTGAAACATACTCATTTTTTCGTACTTTTGAAATGCCAACGCTCAAGGGTTTCAAGGAATTACGCTCCATTTCTCCTTTAATGACCTTAGACTGCCCAAAAATGTGAGGTGATATCCTAACGAACCTACATCCCACACTGGCTTCTGCAACTGCACCTGCCCAAAGAGATAGTCGGTCAACTCTACCCCCTCCTCTTGAAGTCCACTCCCAAGTCATTTCTATTTCGCCAAATTCATTCCTTACCAATTCTTCAACTTCATCGCACTGAGCCATGCTCAATCTTGGAGATAAATCAAGTAATAATGCTGGGCTACCACTTTCTGCAATTAAATGAGTATGCCAATTTGCAAAAATAGCTGGCAACTGTGGACGCATTTCATTTAGCCCATGAGTACGACTATTGGCTGGTCTTGCCGGATCAATATGAAGAAAGGAGATTTGTGATATTTCAGCAAGATTCATGCACGATTTTGCATCAGTCCCATCACCTACAATTATTTTACTCATAGATAGCCAATCAGCTTCCTCGCTTCGCTCAAAAACTCCAACTCTCCATAAATTTCCCGCTGCGGCAATTGCCACCTCATTTGAAAGTTCAATGCCCACTCCTGCCTTGTCCAACACATGACAATAAGCAGCTAATTGAATACCAGAACCACAGGCTGGATCAAGGATTACCCCTTTTGGAATATCGCACAATTGTATTCGTTCCGCTCGATCAACAGCCACTTGCCAAGGCGTTGCCAATCGTTTTGCACCTTTGCCTAAATGAAATTTCAAACCGGCTGGTGCGGTCGGTCCTTGAATCAATGATTCAAGATTGTTTGTTATCAACTTCGGTAATAAGCATCGATGGGAAATAGTACCACCTCAATTAGCAATATCTGAAAGCGACATTATTGCCTCAAAGCGAAGATTTGAGTCGGCAAAAGCCGCCACTCCGCCCTCCTCCCTATCGAGAATTGTGATGACACCCAATACTTCACAGGGCGTCTCTTGCAACAATCTTTCAACTGCCTTTAGTGAAGAGCCGCCAGTGGTAGTCACGTCTTCAAGAACTACAATTGTACCTCCACCCATAATTCCCGTACCCTCTACACCGGGGGGGTTATTTGTTTTTCTACCACCTCTGCCTTTTGATTGCTTGCGGACCATGAAACCCTTTCGAGGACATGAAGTGCCGCTTGTTGAAATGACAATTGCAGTTAATGGAACAGCACCTAATTCAAGACCCCCCACATAATCCGGTTGCCAATTATCAAGCCTTTCATTGATTAATTCGCCCAATAATAAACTTCCTTCAGGATGCATCATTATAGGTTTCATGTCAAAAAAATGTGGAGATTGGCGTCCGCTTGCAAGAGTGAAAAGTTCATCCTCAGCGCGCATATATGCCAATTCTTTTACTAACTCAACTAATCTTTGCCAGCGTGGGTCTTTTCGAATAGGCTCGTGGACCACCATAACATTCCCCCTATGCACTTTCATTTGAAGGCAGCGGATGAACCTTAGTATTGATTATTGCAAAAATAGTATTTTCTGGACACGTAATTCTTGCGCATTGATGATAAGGGGTCGCCAACCACGCCCAATAGTAAAAGGCCGGTGAAAGGATGAGCAAGTCTAATAATTCAAGTGATGTTGATGAAACATCACTTGAAAATGAGTTAGACGCTTACCAATTGTGGCTTGATGAAAAAACAGAACATTGCTATCAAATTGCAGAAAAGGCGAGATTGCGCGGGCTTGACCACCAAACATTTGTTGAAATACCTCGCGCCTCGGATCTTGCTAGTAGGACTGAAAAACTATTAGTTGATTATTTAGAGGGGTTTGAAGTTGCAGATGACATTAGAGCAATGCTTGCCGAACATGACCGTGAAACAACTTCTATTAGGATGGCACAAAAAATCTCTAAGAGATTTAATGAGGAGGGGTACGACCTAGTAAAATCAGTTGATATTGGCATTCGAGTAGGATTAGCAATATTGACTGAAGCTGTATTAGTTGCACCGCTTGAAGGAATTAGTGAAGTTAGATTGCTGCATAATGTTGATGGAACTCAATTCGTAAGTGTTCACTTCGCCGGACCGATTCGGGCAGCAGGAGGGACTGCTCAAGCACTTGCAGTTCTAATTGCTGACATGGTGCGGCGCGAATTGGGCATTAATCGATACATTCCAACAACTCCCGAAGTTGAAAGAGTAAAGGAAGAATTTGGCCTTTACCGAGGTAATTTACAATACCGTCCACCTCCAGAAGAAATTGAAACAATTGTTAGGGCCTGTCCTGTTATGGTAAATGGTGAATCAACTGAAAGCATTGAATGTAGCGGATACGGGGAATGTCGTAATGTGGATGGAGCGAGAGTAAGAGGGGGAGTATTACTTGTCATTGGAGAAGGATTATGTTTAAAAGCCCCAAAAATCCAAAAACATACTGAAAGATTGGAAGTTGCCGGATGGGAATTTATTGCAGAATTTGCGCAAAAGGGGGCGAAAAAGGAAGGGGATGAAGATTCTTGGAAGCGGAAAAAGGTCAAACCTATTGCAAAATATATGAAAGACATTATTGCAGGAAGGCCTGTTTTTGGAGAGCCTAGTACCCCTGGTGCTTTTCGTCTAAAATATGGCAGAGCAAGACCTTCTGGGCTTGCTGCGGCCTCATTAAATCCAGCCAGCATGGTGGTAATGGATGATTTTCTTGCAGTTGGAACGCAAATGAAAATTGAACGCCCTGGCAAAGCATGTGCAGTTACCCCTTGTGATGAAGCCGAAGGGCCTTGGATAATATTACGCGATGGCCGGTTTTTACGAATGGATGATGTAAATCAATGGCCCCAACTAAAAAAGCAACTTGTGTCTATTTGGGATAATGGGGAAATAGTATTAGGGTACGGAGAATTTCTTGAAAATAACAAAAATTTAGTGCCTGCTGCATACTGTGGGGACTGGTGGGCGAGTGAATTAATTGACAAATTTGATAGTGAAGGGATAAAAAAATACATCCAAATCACCGGTAAGAAAAGAAATGAACTACCGAATGAAATACCCGTTGGTGGGAGTGAATTAGTCCGCCGCAAATGGCACCAATTCCTACGAAATGAGGATCTCAATTGGAAGCAAACTTCCGCCGTATGTACTGTATTTGGAACTGCACTTGTTGGCGCTCATAATTTATGGTGGGCAGATCTACCTATTGAATGGGTTGAGCACATACTACCAATATTAGAAAAAGCAAAAATTGAAAATGATAATCTTTGTTTTACTGATGCAGTTAAGGGTTGGAAATCAAGGCCTCTCGAAATATTGCAAGCCGAAAAAGAGGAACATGAGATGCCAGGAAAATATGTGGAGCCCCCTGCTGCATTAATCTCAACTTATTTGTTGCAAAATAAACATTTGAAAATACATGGAATGGCCAAAGCCACGGCGTTAATTCTTGGAATATCACATCACCATGAAGGTGATGACCTAATCCTCACCAACGGATGGCAGGCTCTTCTTCATGGATTCGGTTTCTCATGGGAAAATGGCATCAAACAAACAACAGATTGTAAAATACACCTTAAGAAAAGAATTAATGGATTATCAAATGCAGCAAACATTATTGCTGCTGAAAAGTCAAGATTGGGTGAACTTAATGCGAAGCGTTCAACAGTGAAAATTGCTGCTGAAACTGAAGCAAGGCAAATAGGAGATGATATTGAAGAAACTGACAGTAAGGGCCGTATTGCAATGGAAGGTGTACCCGATAGTGGCCCTGAAGATGCTAGTGCCTTACGTGCCGCACAAATATTGGAAGATGACCATGCCTTTGAAGGAGTGATGTGGCTTGTTAGAAAGATAAGTCCGTTGCGCCATGAGCATGCGGCTCCCACGCGAATTGGGACAAGAATGGCAAGGCCAGAAAAATCTGCTCAGCGAGAAATGAAACCTATGAGTCATAGCCTATTTCCGATTGAACTCACAGGAGGAAACCAACGCCGTCTTGATGCTGCAGCCGAAAAGGGTAGTTTACGAACAAAGGTTGGAGTAAGGGAATGTTCGGTGTGTGGGCGTTCGTCACCAATGATCTCATGCCACCACCCAGCAAATGATAGAAGGGAAGGGAATACTAAATCATGTGGGGGTAGAACGGAGCCAAAAACCAACTCCCAAAATGCCTATTCGCGCCGCCAAGGTGTTTTTCAAACCCTGCCTCTTCTTGAAATGACCGAGGAAGCACGACGAAAATTGAATATTGATAGATTGCCCAAGCTAATCAAATGTAGAAAAACTCTCAATTCCAAATCCCAAACACCAGAGGCACTTGAAAAAGGTATCTTACGCGCTTTGAATGGCCTTCCAGTATTTCGTGATGGAACTATTAGGTTTGACATGTCTGATATTCCAATCACACATTTTAAACCTATGGAAATTGGAGTCCCTTTTGAAAAACTCATTGAATTGGGCTATTCAAATGATATTGAGGGTTTGCCACTTAACAATAATTCACAAATGTTAGAATTATTTCCACAGGATTTCATTGCTGGCCGTGGAGCAGGTGAATTCTTTTTGCGTGTTTCAAAATATATTGATATGTTACTTGAAAAATATTATGGCCAACCAGCTTTCTATAAATGTGAAGAAATAAATGATTTAGTTGGGCACTTAATTATTGCACTCGCGCCTCACACATCCGGCGGTGTTCTCTCCCGTTTAGTCGGTTGGAGTCAGTCGAGCGGAGGGTATGCACATCCATTATTCCATGCTTCAAAGAGAAGGAATTGTTTTGAAGGAAGCACGGAAATAAATATTATCAAAAACAAAAAAAGCAATGTTATTTCACTAAAAGAATTAATTGACAGTAAAATTTCCTCAGAGGGACTTGTTTCTGACGACTTTGGCACAATGATGTGTGATGCCCCATCGGGTTTTGAAATTATTTCGCTTGATACAAATAGCCAAACTCCCATTACATTACCAATAACAAAATTTATCAAAGGAAAAACAAATTTGTGGATAGAAATTGAAACATCGAGTGGAAGAAAAATAAAAGTGACACCCGACCATCAAGTATTAATTACTAAATCAGGAATGATGGTCAATATGAAGGCAGATAAAATAAAAGTAGGAGATAAGGTTCTTATTTCAAGTAATAATGTAAAGGACATTATGCAAAAGATTTCAGTTGATAATAACAATTTACTGATAGGAAAAAATCAGCACACCTTCAATGAAATCATCACAAATATTGAGATGATTGAAGTTGACAATGAAGAAACATATTGCATTGATATAGATTCAGGCAGTTCTGAATTAATCAGCAAAAATATTCTCTTAGCAAACGGAATGTATCAGATTCGCTGTGATGGTGATGAAGATGCAATCATGCTATTAATGGACGGATTACTTAACTTTTCAAAGAGTATCTTGCCTGCAAATAGAGGGGGGCAAATGGATGCACCTTTGGTTCTAACCACCAAATTGAATCCAACGGAAGTAGATAAAGAGGCACTAAATGTTGATTGTGCATGGTATTATCCTGTTTCATTTTATGAAGCAACACAAAAACAACCCCATCCAAAGGAAGTTGCTCACTTAATGGATTTTGTTGAGAAACGATTGGATTCACCGCGAAGCAGGCGAGGTTATGGATATACACATGATTGTATTTCAATGGATGCAGGACCATCTCTATCAGCATACAAAACTTTAGAATCAATGGTTGACAAAATGAATGGGCAACTCGAGTTAGGTCGGAAATTGCGTGCTGTTGATGTGCGAAATGTCGCAAGTAGTGTTGTAAGGTCACACTTTTTGCCAGATTTACGAGGAAACTTGGTTGCTTTCACAAGGCAAAAAATTCGCTGCTTAAAGTGTGGGAAGTCATATCGGCGAATGCCTCTCGCTGGAAAATGCATTGATACTGGAAAAGGTAAATCAAAGGGATCTGAAGGAGGAGGTTCTGGACTTGGAATAAAGGTTGATAATAATCGCCAATGTGGAGGAAAGTTAGCATTAACTGTTACTGAAGGTGCTGTTAGAAAATACATCAAGGTGACCGAGCACGTAATGGACACCTATGGGCTTGATACTTATACAAAACAAAATATGGAGTGGTTAGCAAAATCTGTTGATAGTTTATTCAATAATGACCGTGCAAGACAGGCATCTTTGTTTGACTTTTTATAATTACAAATCCCAAATATCTTTTACACTTTTTATTGATTCATCCTTTTGCAAAGGGCCCTCAAGGCCATGCATTGTACCTTCGCCGAGATCTGATAATTCCTCAATTTCCTTTTCCTCAATTAAACTCTTTTCATCGACAGAAGATTCCTCTTCTTTTTGTTCAAAGGAGGGAGAATAATACTCTTTTTCACTTTTTACATCTTGCTTTGTTGGTAAAGCTATCATTTTTTCATATTTGCTTAATGAAGATGATGTTTCATCATTTTCTGACATCCTTTCATTAACCTCATCCCATACTTTTTTCTGAGATAATTTGTGTTTTGGTAAAGGGGTTTTTGTTAATCTAAACTTCTTCCAATTTCTCCAAAATGAATCTCCGCCGAGAATCATTCCAAATAATAATGCAACCATATGGCCTTCAAACTGCAAAGACTTCCAAATGTGCAATTCTAATTCTTGTACCAATATTGCATCTGATTCATCACTTACTATTTGATAAGTTCCAAAGGGCAGTTTTTTGGAAAAAGAACCACAATCTCCGCCTGCATTACCATTCCATTCGGCAACAACTTTGTTTGAAGAAGAAATCATTTGCCAAGATACTTGAGGATATGAAGAATAATTTTCAGGTAATGAACTTGAGCATCTATAATCGACATTCATATTATTTCCGGAAGAAAGTAAATTTGGAACTTCAAATAAATGTATTTCTTCAAATTCAGAATCGGGTTGGTTGACTTCGCGAATTGCACTTTGTGAAATAGCAATTATCCATGCAATTTGCAAACCTATTATCAAAAATACCGCAGTAATAATCGCTCTACGCAATTGCTTTTTGGCCAATAATATTTCTTCTGGCGAGGATTTGGATTGATTTGCTATTTTTCTCCCCCCCATCCATCAACACCAATATTATCAAGGATTTTTTTCATCCAAAGTAACTTTTCCCGTTTCCTCTTAGGATTTGAAACACCAGACCATTTGCCAAAAATAGTTGAATCAAAGCCAATCAATTTTATTCTATCAATATGAACTCCGAAAGCAAGCAACATGCATACTGCTCTATCTCCGTCTGTGAAACCGCCAAGGTTAATTGCCCCATCAATATTATGGTGAACCTGATGGGTGAAAAAAAGAGATGGGGGGCAGGGGAGGTCCTTCCAATTATTCAATAGAGATGCCCATTCATCCATATTATCACCATGTGCATGAAGAGAAATTGTAATGCCCATTTCAGCCGCCTTGTTAATGTAAGGTAGTCCATCTGCATCCGAAACTACCATTGCAAGCAGGTTCCAAGATTCGGGCGATACTTCATCCAACACCCCAACTGCTCCATCACAAGCAATAAGAATGGGGGAGTTAGATAGTAATGGCTCTAAATCGGGATGTTCTACAGCGGCACCAATTATTACGACTAGTCTTTCATCTTCATTCAACTGTGAAATAATATCCGTCAATACTTTTTGACGCCCAGATTTACCCCACAAGGGAGGTGTTGATGGGTGGCTAGAGTACTCAATCAGGGAATTAATACTATCTATGTCACTACTTTCTTCCCAGGAAAAATATTCTCTCACCTCCTCTTGTATATCAACCATCCAAGGAGAGATGGGTGAAATATGGAGGTCGGCCATACAAATCCCATAGGTCACCTCATTATCAGCAGTACCATCCTTCAAGAACCCCGACGGTCGTCCGAGCAACATGCCTCTGCCGAGAGATGTACCTGTCATCTCCGACCCAGTCATTTTGGCGCGCTATCCATTTCTCCCTCAAGCAACTTCGCTTACACAAAAACTCGCTCTTGAAAATAATATCACTCTAGAAGAATTACTCAATTCGCCTCGGATGGAAGAAACAAGGACAAGAGGGCGATTGAGGCTGATTGAATCAATGCAGAATAAGGGTGGAGTAGATGCAATGGCTATGCGAGACATCCACACTGAAGGCGGACAAATGTTAGAATCATTTTCCTATTCCTATGCACGCCTAATCGTTGCTGCCTCAGAGCAAGAAGTACTGATGTCAAGGTGGGCGCAGGCAGAAGCGGAGCGCGCTGAAAAACTGCTTGCGGTTGATGAAATTGCATTGCCATTGATTGCTGAAACATATATCGATCAACTTCAGCGAAAAAAAACTGATGAAATTGATAGTGAGATGAATTCAGAAAAAAACATTTGGCAAATTGGAATGGTGGATTTTATTGAATTGTGCACCAAGATTACTGGTGAAAGATGGAGATTATTGAATCATAATGTGAAAAAAGGTTGGGTTGACCTTGGAGATCGGCGAATGGCAAGCGCAAAACAACTGGCAAGACTTCTACGAGAGAGAATAAAACAAGAAATATTGCAAGATGTAAAAAACAGAATGGCAGGCGTTACTGATGAACTTGCGATAAACTTAGCAGAACCACTTGGAATGGTGACAAATCTAATGCAAAGGGTTAGTTCTGAGCGCCTTGAAATGTCGGGAGTTGAACAACAAGATTGGCCTCCTTGTATGCGAATGGCAGTGAATGAATTGAATTCAGGAGTAAATGTAAACCATTTTGGCCGCTTATTTTTAGCATCTATGGCTGCGACAATAGGGTTAGAAGTTGAGGCTGCTACTGCCTTCTTTGAAAATGCACCAGACTTCAACCCAGGGACTACTAAATATCAAATTGCTCATGTGTATGATAGAGGATATACCCCCTCTGGTTGTTCCAAACTAAAACTCAATCACCGTTGTGCAGTTCAAATCGGTGATGATCGCTTGTGTGACCAGCCTTGGCTTGACCACCCAATGAAATACTTGCGCGCAAAACAACGTAGAAGGACGCAAGAACAGCAATTTGCTGAAGCACAATCAGCCTCTTCGAAAGAAATTGAAAATGACAAAGGAGAAGAAGAAACTCCTTCGCAAACAAAATAATATTATTGTTTTACAATAGTGATTCTGGGCCACCAGGTGTAAGTTCTGTGAGTGAGTTTAACTCTCCAAATAATGAGGGGCCGGTTACAAATGTTCCAACAATTCCTTGCTCGGATTCAACATTATGTGCTAATGCAGCCCAAGGGCGTCCAAAATCATCAATTTCAATGTCAATAAAATCACCGAATCCACCGCAACGAACTTGCCCACAATCATTTGTATCATCTAATATATCGTCTGCAACATTAACCGCAACAGAAGTAATTAACGGCATATCTGCGTAAATATCAGTGATTACACTAATGTAGCCACTCCATCCAGTTCCATCATCACCCTCGCCGATATAACTAACTGCAACTCTGCCATCATCGCCAGCAAATACAGTTGGGAATCCTGTTGAATTAATACCTGGGGGTGCGACATTTATTGGTTCACTCCAACTATTTCCTTCATCTAAAGACCAAGAAAGATAGGGGAGTTGGTCATTTGAAATCCAAAAAGCATACACATTATCGACTTCATCTGTAGCAACTGCAACCTCATGACTATTGGTGCCGATTGTGGTAGATACGGTATGTTCGCTCCAAGAATAGCCGCCATCATCGCTCTTGTAAACCGCTGGACCGTCACAACTTGGATTGCCTCTATACACATTTCCATTATTGCTACCAACGACATGCCCGTGAAGACCTGAGCATTGTGGGGTTCCGATAGGATATCCTGGGCGTTGAATATCCCAAGAACGCCCGTCATTAAGGGAACGAGAACATTGTGGCCCTAAAGCAGAACTGCCGGTGTTTATGCAGAATACATAGATCATATCTGATTGAGAAGTATGTCCTGCTGCTGGCATACTTGCAATTGATTGATGGTCTTGAGGAGAGTAATATCCCTCTGCAGAATATGGAATGCTCCAAGAATCTCCACTGTCATCGGAGAATTCTACGAACATTGCAGTTAATGCATGCATGTCGAATTTTATCACTCGGTCGGTCCATTTGTCGACATACAAGTATGGGTCATTTGAAGAAGGGACCTGTCCTGTTTCGGGAAATACTTGATTGAAAGGTCCAACATCCTCCCAATTCTGGCCCCAATCTTGACTCCTAATAATGTGAGTTCCATCGCCAGTGCCTCTATAATTTGTCATGAGGATTGTTCCGTCAGAAGTAATTCCTATTGTTGGCTCAAATGTTGATTCTCCAATACCATAATATGTCCCAAGAGCCCATACAGGAGTGTTATTTCCTGTCAAGTTAGCCTCCCATTCAGAACCTACTGCATTTGTCTGGTTGGCAAAATGATAGAAAGTGTTTGGAGGTATTTCATTACTAAAGTCAAATGGGCTAAGAGAAGGTTCTGGTGTTGATTCCTTTTCATTGGAAAAACAACCAGATAATGGCATTACTATCATTAATAAAGAAACGAATATCACGCGTAGGCCTATCTTCACAATATCCCTCAAAATAATGCGGCAAGGTGCTTGACTTAAACGCGTAGGGATTTTGGACAAAGTTATTTTGAGGTTTTTTTTAAGTAAACCGTCTATTTTTCCAACACTTTCAATAACACATCAAGTGATTTCCCCCCTCCTCACATAGTGAGGAAATATTTGCTGGTGAAAAGTTCATAATCACACACTATGCACTAGAGGGAGTCTTTGTAAAATAACTATTAGTGAGTGATTAGTCGGTATCATTGGTCGAGCCTATGGACAATACCCCTTTAACAATCGAAAATAATGCAACCCTTTTACTATTTCTACGCATGTGGAATAGCAGCGGAAGCATTGCGGTAAAAATGGCTACTGATTTGCAAAAAGAGAGTGAACAAAGGGGAATTATTTTACCAGTATTGCCGGAGCGAAAAATATTTGATGAATTAAAACAATTTCATACGTCCTTAGGAGAAATCCTAGATATCATTACTGTTGAATAATAATTAATTGCTGCATATTCTGTTAATATCCACCATATTAGGGCGATTATTGATAGCATAAGCGCCCCCGTCCCTGCATGAGCAAGGCTTGGGTGGAGTAAATGGTCCGTACATTGGTAATTACTGTCGACCGTGACAATGACCTTGGTATCAAGGCTGCAATTAGGGGGCCAGTTATTGGACGAAAGGCAGTATTAACTGCTGCTTTACGACTTGGAATAGCAGACCCCGAAGAAAGCGACACCAATGCAATTCTTGGAGCATTACATCACCATGATAGGATTTCAGAAAGTACTGACGGTGAAGAAGTTGAAGTGGCTATCTTGACCGGTGATGAAAAAGTTGGCCCGAAATCCGATCGCGCAATTGCTGCCCAACTTGAAGAAGTTGTGAATCAATTTCAACCAGATAGGGCGATATTAATCACCGATGGAGCAGAAGATGAATCTGTTTTGCCTATTCTACAGAGCCAGGTAAGAATTGACCATGTGCAAAAAATAATTGTAAAGCAATCAAAAGGAATTGAAGGAACATATTATTTCATTGCAAAGACGATGGAAGACCCTATGTGGAGAGCAAAAATGCTTGTTCCAATTGCCACCATTATGATGATCTATGGACTGGGGATAATGCTCCCTCAAGAATCGGGTGGCGATATATTAATTGGCGGCTTGCCATTTTTTATTGGCGCATTTCTCCTTTCAAAAGGGCTTGGAGTTGAAACAACAGTGGCCAAAGTTATTTCTGAAATGCGAGAAAATGCCAACGCTGCTATGTTTTCCTCCCTAATGTGGGTTGGGGCGGTTCTTTCTGCAATATTTGCAGTTGCCCAAGGATATGGGTCATTTAACGAAGAAATAGAGAATGAATCTGCATTATCTATTGCCTACCTAACATCACTTCATACATCACTTGCATGGATAATGATTGTCTTCTTGCTTATTATTGGGGGCCTTATGTTGTTGAGATTGAAAAGAGGTTCATTTTCAGGAAGTGTCTTTATTCTTGCTGCCTTTGGAATGGTTGCATACTCATTCCTTAATACTGGAATTGATTTGTCGATTAAAGCATTACAGGGCGCAACATATGAATTTAGTATTCGACAAATATTTGCGGATTGGTCAGAGCCTATTGTCTGGCTAGCAATATTGTGGATGACAATGCTTGTAGTAAAAGCAATCAAACAACGTCAAGAAAGTCGTGGTGAAAGTTTTTGGGGAATATGATTCCGCAAAAATAATTTGAATACATATTATTAATTTTCAAATCTTGATTGTGTCATGCAATTTGGGCAAGTAACTAGAATTGGCCTTTGGGAAGGAATACCCAGTGGTGCACTACAGGTAGGACACAGTATTGCTTGCTCAACTGACTTTTGCCTCGCAGCTCCTTGTTGAGTTGGATCATAACGCATCCTCAAATTTGATGTGGAGGAAATGTATTTGGGCTCTGCAGTAGGATTTGATGGAAGGCTAGGTGATGTTTTTTCTGCAGTAGCATCAAATGAAGCGGAGGCATTTGTTTGGCTAGCATTTGACTGTACATTGGACGTTGCCGCCATATAATTGGCCAATTCTTGTGACACTTGTTCCGGAGATAAGCCATGCTCTCGAGAAATTCGGTCAATGGATAACATCTTCTCGTATTCATCCATCAACAATAGAGAGTCGAGTATAGAACTAGGGATTGCCATATCCCTGCCAACTTGCCTGCAGTATTGATGTTTTTGATGTTGGTCATGCAAATTCATTGATTCTCTTTTCGCTTTTCTTCTTTTTCTGACCTTCATTACAAGCATCATTGAAACAAATAATACAGATAGACAACTAATTCCAGTGTAAATTAGAGCATTTCCATTCAATAATTCTGAATCTAATTCTTCATCGCTTGGACTATTTACTATCCCCGAATTACCATCATTATTTGCGTCATTATTATTGGTGTCGGTATTATTCACGATAGGATTATCGTTATTGGTGTCAGTATTATTGACCACAGGATCATCATTGCTTTGATTGCCATTGCTTTGATTATCAATTGGTGAATCATCTTCTGGAATGAATACTATCTTTTTCGCCCCTAAAGATGCATTGCTGAGCATATACTGGATATCATGAGATGTGGCCAGCGGCCCTTCTGAATTCACGATTTCTGCTTCCCAATTTCCTTCTAAGAACATCGGGTCATCTACTAGATAACCTAGCCCAAAGGTCAACCAACCAGGTTGGGCAATTCTTAACCGCAAACCGATTGAACCAAATATATCAATAGATGAATCAAGCGTGGTGAATGGGTACAGGGTACAAGTTTCATTGTCTTGCTGGTCAACTGTTAAAGTACTTTCAAAATATAGTCCATTAGATGTTGGTCCGGGTCGATAATATATCTGAATGTCACCTTCATTGTTAATATCAAAATCAAGGTCAATATCTACGTAAAGTGCGTAATCAACCGCTAATCCAAGGAACAACAAAGGTAATTGAGAACCAGGAATTGTTTGCACTAATAATTCAATATACTTAATCAAGTCAAGAGTTGGTATTTCTAAATCCAATTGACTATTACTGGACATGCCATCAACCCATATACCATCATCAACTACTGCTAATCTATCCCAAAAGTAAACCGTTTTGAAAAATGGAAACGAAGATTGTGGGATCATTACAGAACTTTGATTTTCATACATTTCCTCTGATGTTGGCATTGG
>LWDU01044446.1_pt1 | contig 53500 bp, 42 predicted proteins | sample 727161 | NCBI WGS metagenome assembly LWDU01 (sample SAMN04566230, study PRJNA314399) | hydrothermal vent metagenome | isolation source: deep sea hydrothermal plume seawater | place: Mexico: Gulf of California, Guaymas Basin | collected 2004-07-11
ACTAGAAAATTTATTTTTACGGCATGACCCGGAATCGGTTTTAATGTTGTCAGGGAATCCATTTCACGAATAAAAATATTGGATGAAAAATAAACTTAATGTAAATGATTTTACTTCAAGAAGTTATAAAATCTATTACACACTAAGAATAAAAAATAACTGCAAGTAAGATAACCTTTAATTTCCTTTTCAATAGATTTCCTAATGCATCCATTTGCGTGTTGCTCCACATGGCGGGGAGAGCTGCCCACATATACCCACATTCGTGGTTTTTTTGTTTGTGGAATTGTGGGTAGATTTATTTAAACAGATAAGGATTAAAAATGAAAACATTATTAAATATTGTATCAGTTATATTCCTTCTGGTAACATGGATAAATGCCCAAGTAACTATTATTCATTGTGGCGTTCTCATTGATGGGAATTCAGGAGAATTATCTAAAAATGTTTCAGTCGTTATAAAAAACACAACAATTATCGACATATCAAATGGGTTAAAAGCTCCCACAAGAAATGATTCATTAATTGACTTGAGCAACTATACAGTTTTACCAGGCTTGATGGATATGCATACTCATTTATCTGGAGAATCAAACCCGAAACGATATATGGAACGTTTTACAATGGACCTGGATGATTATGCATATCGATCCATTCAATATGCAAAACGTACTTTGATGGCAGGGTTTACAACTGTACGAGATCTGGGAGGGCCAGTAAACACGTCTCTCCGGGATGCAATCAATAAAGGATACCTGATCGGTCCTCGGATATACAGTGCCGGAAAATCGTTGGCAACCACTGGCGGACATGCAGATCCCACCAACGGCATGCGATTCGAATTAATGGGTAATCCTGGACCGAAAGAAGGTGTTGTTAATGGAATATCAGATGCGCGAAAAGCGGTCCGACAACAGTATAAGAATGGTGCTGATCTTATAAAGATTACTGCAACTGGTGGTGTATTAAGTGTAGCTAAAAGCGGAGAGAATCCTCAATTCAAGGAAGAAGAGATCCGGGCTATAGTGGAAACCGCTGCTGATTACGATATGCATGTAGCTGCACATGCCCATGGTGCTGAAGGAATGAAGCGTGCTGTCCGGGCAGGTGTAAGATCCATAGAGCATGGTACGTTAATGGATGAAGAAACTATACGTCTGATGAAAAAATATGGCACTTATTATGTCCCCACTATTTCTGCAGGTGAATTTGTGGCTGAAAAAGCAAAAGTAGATGGATATTATCCAGAAATCATTAGACCAAAAGCAGCCAAGATAGGGCCGCAGATAAAAAACACCTTTCAAATAGCGTATAAAGCGGGCGTAAAAATAGCGTTTGGTACAGACTCCGGTGTGTCTTACCACGGCGAAAATGGGAAAGAATTTCTATACATGGTTGAAGGAGGGATGACTCCTATGGAGGCAATCTTGTCTGCTACTAAAATTGGAGCTGAACTCTTGGGTATTGAAAATAAATTAGGTTCAATTGAAATAGGGAAAACTGCTGATATTATTGCTGTTAAAGGAGACCCTATTAAAGATATTTCGGTTTTACAGAATATTTCATTTGTGATGAAGAATGGTATTATCTATAAAAGAGATGGAATATAACCTACACCAAATTAGTGTACTTTTTTGTTTGTGGGGGCGACATGATAATAATTGCTCAAATATTTCTGCTCACCTTTAGAACCCACTGAAATCCAACTGCTATAGCCCTCCATAACGGGAACTCAGCCCTGCTGCCATGATCATTAATGTAATATTATTCATTGATTCTCTTTTAGTTTGGAATAATATGTTTAAATAATTGATATTATATTACACCTTCTTACTTTCCATGAAAAATAAAAATAAAAGTTCCTGTACTGGATGCCAAAGCGATTGTGTAAGTGACACTTTAGCTGGTTTTAATATTTCTGAAAGGTTTAAACGTTTTAATCAAAAAAATGACATTTTCAGTCGATCATTCTGGGATGATAATATTCATTCTGAAAAAACAGAAAGGTTCTACACCTCCTACCGTAAACCGCTTAAAGAATGGAAGAAAATAGAGGGATATCAACACCGTGATTTTTCGATTCGTAATGCTGCCTGGCACGTAACAGATTTTTTTGCTGAACGATTGGAAAAATCCCAAGATCGAAGAGAAGGATTTTTAGATTTTCTAACTGCACACAGACCATCAGCAGCTGTATCCAGGGATATACCTGATCCTTTGGAAATGAGTAGGGAAATCAAGCACGTAGCTAAACTCTTTGATGCTGACCTTTGCGGCATCACCTTTTATGATCAACGATGGACCTATGATAAACGGTTTAATCGAAATCAATTGGAACAAGTGGAGATGGACCTACCTGATAGTATTAAAAATACGATTGTTGTGGCCCACGAAATGGATTATGAACTTCTGCGTACCGTACCGTCTGCCTTGAGCGGAACTGCCACAGGTGTGGGTTATTCCCGAGATGTGACTACCCTTTTAGCTCTTGCACAATATATTCGTAATCTGGGTTATCAGGCGTATGCCAGCATGAATGATACTGCTTTGTCCATTCCTATGGCTATACAGGCAGGTTTGGGCGAATACGGAAGGCATGGATTACTCATCACTAAAGAGTTTGGCCCTAGAGTTCGCATCGGAAAAGTTTTCACCGATTTGCCTTTAGCTCATGATAAACCTATTCAGTTTGGTGTTAAACAATTCTGCAATATATGTCGGGAATGCACAAAAGCCTGCCCACCAGGAGCCATTGATGATGGCAATCAAAAAGAAACCATTTATAATCAATCCAATATTCCGGGTATTGAGAAATGGACCACCGATGCAGAAAAATGTTTCGATTTCTGGGTAAAACAGGTTACCGATTGTTCGATTTGTATACGTGTCTGTCCCTATAATAGAAAAATGCCAAAATGGGCATTTAATTCTTGGACATTTTTAATGGCAACACCATTAAGGCGAATAATCCTTTGGCTAGATAGAATTATCGGACAAGGAAAAAGGAATGCACCTTCCAATTGGTGGAAAGGTATTTAATTTTTTTCAGTTTTGCTACTTCCCCTTAATAGGGTCCTAAATCCTTTACATAGCTAATATTTATTTATCTCACATTTGTTTTTGCCTTGATGTTTGTTACATAATAGTCTTTATCATCTTTGATAGTCGAGATTCTGTATCTTATTGATCAGTTCCCACCCGCCAACTTTATCCGCCCATTCATTGTAAACATCTTGCGCTGCCTTTCGAAAAGGTTCCGAATCAGGATAAGTAATAATAATACCAAGCTCTTTTAATTGTTCTAATCTATTTTTACTTATATCGGTGTATAGTTCCCTTTCATAATCGATAAGCTCAGCTAATGTCTTATTAACAATGTGTTGCAAATCCTTTGGTAATCTATCATAGAACACTTTACTCATAATTACTGGAGCTACAAGGTGTAACCACCCAATCTGTGCCCAATACGGTGCTACTTCATAAAATTTCTTTGAATAATAGTTTGAATTAGCCGCTTCAGCACCATCAATTATACCTGTTTCCAATCCGGTGTATAATTCACTGTAGGCCATGGGTAAAGGACTAGCTCCAAAAGCCTTAAAACTATCGAGATGTGGTTTACTTTCCATTGTCCGAATTTTTAATCCATTTAAATCAGTAATTGTATTAATAGGCTTGGAGGTAGTCATTATATGCCTTACGCCAAAAGTAAAATAACCCAATAAATGAAACCCTGCCGCTTCAAAATCAGAACGATATTGATTTCCAATTTCAGAATCCAGAACCGCAAACATATGGGCATTATTTTCAAAAAGAAATGGCATCTCAAAAATATTTAAAGAAGGAACAAAAACTGCTAATGGTGAGCTTGAAGCCATTTGCATTTCAATGCTTCCAATCAACAAGCCTTCACTAACATCACGATTATTACCAAGAGCACCATTTGCATATAATTTAGCTTCTATTCTACCCTTTGAACGTTCATTAACCATTTTTGTAAACTTAAGTAGTGCTTGTGAACCCGCTTCTTCCAATGGCGCTGATGATGCCACTTTTATTTTAAAAATATCTTCTTTACTACTGCACGAAAAGATAAGAAAAAGAAAAAGAAAACTAATAATAATTTTCGACATGAGATCTCTCATACTGTTATAACATAAAAACATTTGAGTTCGTTAAATAAAAAGACGCGGAAGCCATAAAACAGTAGCTGGATAAAAGGTAATGATTAATAAAACAACCAGCATTGCAATCACTATGGGCAGTATGTGCGGAGTAACCTCCCTTATAGATGTATCTGTCAAACTACACGAAACAAATAATGTCGCACCAAAGGGTGGAGTAATATATCCAATCGCCCAACCTACAGTTGTTACAACACCAAAATGTACAGGATCAACACCAAAACTTTGCGCAATAGGAAAAATCAATGGTATAAAAATAATGGTTGCGGAAAAACTTTCCATGAACATGCCTACTAAAAGAAGAAGCATGATATATATTATATAAAACCCTGTCTTGGAAGAAATTATACTTAGCAATGCATAAGACAGATTAGCTGGAAGGTCGTTTACTGTAATCAACCAAGCAAATAAGAATGCTGTTGTTTGTATAAAAAGAATTACCGAGGCTAACTCTGCCGATTCGAATAATATTTTTGGCACATCTCTAATTGATATTTCTTTGTAGATAAACATCCCTACCATAAAACCATAAACAACCGCAATTACCGCGGCCTCAGTGATAGTAAAGACACCACCTACAATCCCAAAAATTATTATGAACGGTAAACCCAAGCTAGGAAGAGCTGAAATACCAGTTCTAAATAACCTTTTTATATTTAAATCTTCTCTTGTTTGTAAGTAGGCTTCACCACCTTTACTAGAATGAATATATACTACAATCATAAGGCCTACACCTATTAACAGGCCTGGTATAATCCCCCCTAGGAACAACTGGCTAACGGAAGTATCTGTTACATAACCAATTAATATCATCATTAAACTTGGAGGAATTATTGGACCAATTGACCCTGCAGCAGCTTGCAAAGCAGTCGCAAAATTCATATTGTACCCACGTTCTTTCATAATTGGAAGCATAATAGAACCAATAGCGGCTGTATCAGCTGCAGATGAACCAGAAACACCTGCAAAGATCATAGATGCTGCAACAGTAATATATCCCAAGCTACCTTTAATAAACCCAAAAAGTTCTGTTGTAAATTGTACTAATCGCTTGGACATCCCCCCATGTATCATCAATTGCCCGGCAAGCATAAATAAAGGAATAGCCATAAGCAACCAAGAATTTAATCCAAAAAACATACGCTGCGGGATGATCGTCAGCGGCAACTCACTACCAAAAACCAGTGCCACTAGTGTGCCGGTACCCATCGCAAAAGCAATTGGCATACCGATAAGGAAGAATAATAAAATACTGATCAATAGCAGTGATACCATTTCAATTTGCCATAGATATATTCATTTAGCCACCACCTTTATTCTATTTAATTCTTCAATAGAACGGGCGTTTTTAACTTTAATCATTATAATTAAAGATTCAAAAAACATATGTATTCCAGCGATGGGAAAAGCAAAATAGATCAATCCAATAGGAACTTGCAGCGCTGGTGTTTTTTGCGCACCAACTAATACGATAAATTGTATTCCAAATATTATTACAACCAAGTTGTAGTTTAAATGATAATCTATGTGTCAGGTAATCGATAGCAAGGTGCTTGCTCTTTTGGATGCACACGGTTGATGTAAGCAATATTATCCATACCTGTAAATAGCGTGCCAATTCTTCCGACCAGGGAAATGGATCATTAAATACAAAACGCCAGATAACCTGACTAAAAACAACCAGGACTTGAACACTAAACAGAAAAATGATTAAGTGATAGTTTATCTTTCTAACAGGTACCATCCAACTTTCTAAATTATTTTCAATCCATGTCATAAAATTACCTGTTAATATGCACCTGCAAGCATCAGTTCATTATTAAAATATATTTAATAAAATTAAAACAAATTATTCAAGGACGCGGGCCTTGTTCCAATACGAAGTATTATGAAAGTCAGCCACAAAACTTCCCGGAGGCACCAACTCATCACACGCCTTTCGAGTACTATCATCAAGTGTCATATCTAATACTGGTAGCAATATATCTAAATGTTTAATTGTTCGAGTGCCAATAAGAGGAGCAGTTATTCCTGGCTGGTCTTTACACCACAACAGGGCAAGTTGAGCCGCTGATAAACCCATTTCTTCCGAAATTTTGATAAATTTATTACCGACTTCGATTCCTTTATTACTTAGCCTATCTGCATAGAAACCGCCACGCCTTGCAGCGCGGGAACTTCTAGGGTATTCAACTGTTGTGCTATACCTACCAGCTAGCATACCCATTGCTAGAGGACCCCATGTTATAAGGCCAAGCCCATATTTCTGAGCAAGAGGGATAAGTTCATTTTCAATGCGACGATCCAATAGATTATAAGGAGGCTGTTCAGTAGATAAACGTATAAAATTCTTTGAGTCACTAACCATAATAGCTTCCATAACTGCCCATGCGGGATGTGTTGAACAACCGATATATCTTATTTTTCCTTGGGTTACTAAATCATCTAATGCCCTTAATGTTTCATCAATTGGTATATTAGGCGAATGCCGATGTAATTGATATATATCTATATAATCTGTTTTCAACCGTTTTAAGGAGTTCTCACAAGCACGAATTATATTTAGTCGCGTGTGACCATGATCATTTGGACCATAGCTTGGTTTGTATTCATTAAGCGATACACCGATCCGTCGTCGACCATGATCAACTTTGGTTGCTATTATGACATGATCTCTTTTTTTGTTTTTTCTAATTGTTTTACCAATTATTCGTTCACTCTCACCTTCGCAGTATATGTCTCCAGTATCAATTAGATTTATTCCAGCTTCTAGAGCTCTATTAATAATTATTTCCGCATCTTTTGCTGATGTTGCATCACCAAAATTATCAGAACCTAGACCTATTGGTGAAACCATGACCCCTGTTCTACCAAGTGATCTGTATTCCATATATTATTTCCCTATATTTAATATATAAATATTATTTTACCTTGTTAATAATTTTATTTCATCATTCAGACCAGTCATCTCCCATCGTATTAGTGAAATTGGAATAAATCCGGTTGAGATAAACTGGTCCAAAAACTGTTTTAGACTAAATTCCGTTCCCAATTGTTTTGCTCTATCCCTGAATAATTTCATTAATTGAATTTTTCCAATAACCATACCCATATGCCAACCAGGTATGCGTAAAGTAGTTCTCGCTTCGTACCACAAATGATGGCTATCATCTAAAAATTCACCATGCGGTGCACAATCAATACAAAAATCCATAGCTTCATCCAAATTTAATATTCTAGTATGCATATTAAGATCCATCAGTGCGCGACAATTTCGAAATATAGCCTGTTCATAAACTATTTCTCTCCCCCTTCTAGGCCTACCATCCAATACACCAGCGTGCATTAATAATTCTTCCAAAGCAAATGCCCAGCCTTCATCTCTTATCCATTCAATAAAAAAAAGCCGTCTAATACCGCGTATTTCTCGCTGATCATTATCTAATCTTTGCCATTCAAAATCATGACCAAGACCTTCATGTGCTTCGTGCGGGACGGGTTCTCTTTGCACATAATAAGAAAAATAGTCTGGGACACCCATCTCATCATTTCCTGTGCGAAATGCCGATTTTCTAGCTGCCCAATATTTTTCTATATCTATATTCTCTTCAACCGTGAATATTTCATTTGAAACAATAAATTCCATCAGATGGTCTACTGCATCTCTTACAAGATCTTGATATTCCCGATAAGATTTAACTGGTTTCAGGTCCGGTATATCTTTATTTCGATTCTCTTCTAATTTTAACATCGTATACAAACGGTAATCTTCCATTTTCACCTTATCAATTATTTCTTCAATTGTATATGGCACCAAATGGACATTTTTTAACCACCAATTATATTCATCTGCTCCTAATCCCGCTGGTTCTGTTAGTGATGGTTCATTTTCAATTAACCAATCTAGATAATTTTGAACAGCATTCCTCGCGTTCTTCACTTCTAATAGTAAGGTGGGATGATATACTTTGAGATTATTCGTTAGATCATCTAATAGCATAACATCTTCTTTAGTAAAATGAATAGCAAGAGTGGCGAGATCTTTAGCAGGATTGAATAGGTTCTCTACTGCTTGAGAGTAAATTTTTGGAACTTTTTTTAATTTCCCATTCAATATATCCAGATCATCATCTGATAATGGGAATGATTCAGGGTTGGGGAGGACACCTTCAATATCAAGTGGATCCGTCATGCCAGGACGGATACTGTAAAAACAGGGGTCGCGTGACCATGGTCTAAGAACACGATGATGAAAATCCAATCCATTCATCTCAGCACGCACCAGATGATAATCTACTTGTTTTGTTATTGACCATCCAGCTGTATCAATAGCAGCCAATTTTTTCTGAAAAGTTTTTAATTCTCTGTACTGCAATTTCATGGTATTTTTCGAATAATCTGGAACACCATCAATCATGGAAGGTAGTTGAAATTCCCTAAATTCTTTAAAAAGAGAAACTAGATTTGAATAATCGGTTGTGGTCTCAAATCGTTCATTACCTGAACAAGAATAATGGGGGAAAGAAAATATAATAAGTTGAAAAAACAAATATAAGAAACTGGTTTTATTTTGAAGAAAATTCATTTTCATTTAATTATCTCTGCTAATTCCAAATTATAATCTGTATTAATTGAAAGTGGAATACCTAGATTGCTAAAATGTGCTAAAACTTCAAGCTGGTATTCATTCAGGATATTTTTTGACCCGCAAAGATTTATTAACCATATCTGATGCATATACTCATTTACCCCGGTTATGAAATCATATCCATCATCTTCTAACTCATTCTGTTCAGATATATCATAAGTACCCGCATTTATATCACTCTGCATATACCCACCTAAAATTGAATTAGGTGTAAAGCTAAAATCAGGTGAAATACGGTTTTGTGCTTCAGTGATTGTATGAAAACATTCTTCCCAAAGAGCATTATAAGTTTCCGGTCGCCATAAAGACGTATTCAAAGATGAAATTCCCAAATCACAATCTGAATAATGGAAAGATGGCATATACGGCCAAATATCTGATTTCATTGTCATGACATAATTCCCATATAATGATTGAATTTTTTCTTCTTCAACATCAGTTATATCTGTGTAATCAATCAGGAACATTAAATTAGATGCAAGGGATTCAACTAGCGCTGGATTATCTATTTCACCATCTTCATTTTGATCCAATAAACTCTCAAAGATACGAATTGAGATTTCGAAAACATCTTTACCTGTAGCGGAAGATGCATCTGTTTCCTTTGGACGCCTATTCCCAGCAGCTATATAAAAGCTGTCAATTTTAGCAACATAACTAAAATTTTTCACAAGATATGATTCTAATGTATTTGGTTTTGAGTTAGACTCGTTTGAGCAAGAAAAAATAATAGAAAAAATAATAATTATGTTTCGGTTCATGTTCTAACTATAAGTTTTAATTCGCTTGATATATCAGTAATATACTAACGATATTACCTATGTCAAATTAGCATTAAGTCAAACCAAACATAAGGATTATAATTCTATGTCTAATATTTACTCATCTTGCTTAATTCTTACTATATTAATTGTCTTTACATCTTGCGAATCAAAAACAAATAAGGCAAATAATACTCCTTGGGAAGATTCAACCACAAATTTTCAGAGTGATAAACTTGAAAAAATTAATACTCAAATTAGAAAGGAAAAGTTTGATCTGATAATACCCAATGCCATGAGGAAGCATAAGATTGATATGTGGATACATGTAATGAGAGATGCATTACCTGATCTAAACATTCAAGAAGACGATCTTTTTGGCGCTGAAGATCTTGGTAGCACATCTGGAATTTTTGTTTTCACTGATCGGGGAGGAAACCGTATTGAGCGTGCGGTTATGGGGCGACGTTGGGGAGCAACACAGCGTCAGTATGAAGAAGATAAAAGTCATTTAATAAATGAACTTGGAATTTATGATATTATATATGATCCAATTTTTGTTACAGAGCCATTAGCAACTACTGAGACAGAGTATGATTTCAGGTTCAAGGGTCTGAGAAAATTTGTAGAAGAGCGTGATCCAAAACGAATTGCAGTTAATTATAGAGATGAACTTGGTCCCTGGGGAACAACAAGAATAATTCGAGATGGTATCTCTCATACTGACTACCGGTTACTGGCTAAAGAACTTGGTAAAAAATACTCCGCAAGATTGGTATCATCAGAATATGTAATAATGGATTACTGTATTTCACCAGTTCCAAGTGAAGTCGAACTTTTAAAAAGTATGAGGCAGAATGAACTTAAGCTAGTTGATAAAGCATTTTCTGAAATTAAACCAGGTAAAACCAAAATTGAAAATTTAGGTAACACTGGAGACTATGAAGTTGATATTGTTGCGTTTCGTCGAATGTATACTGGAGAATCACAAAGAGGAAGGAGTTCTGGATGGGAAAATGCAATTGTACAAGGAGGTGATATTATTGCAGCCCCAAGTCAGGGGAAATTTGCTTATGTTCTGAGAGATGGTGAGACTGAACCACCTGCTGAAATACAAAAGATCTGGAGTGAGTATCAAAAAATTGAAAAGATCTTTGCGGAAACAATAAAAGCAGGGCTTACTTCCAGGGAAATTATACAGAATTATAAGAAAAAATTTGCTGAAGTTGATGTTATCGTTATTGAGCCCCAGATGCATATGGTGCAACCAAAAAATAATTTTCCAGTATATTCGAAGGGCCATGATCAAAATAAGACTTTAATTTCTATTGACTGTCATGGCAAAGGAAAGGGATCGCGCAAATGGAAACACGATATATACCTTGGCCCTAGAATTGGTTCTTATGGTCCGGAATGGACTTATGATGTTCCCCTCGCCCCCAATCATCACTTTGTTCTAGAATACTTTTTCTATATGCCAGCACCCACAGCTTATAAAAATGAAGATCAATATTTATTATTTTGGAATCATGAGCAAGCGGTTACTACAGAGAGCGGTGTTAAATATTTATCTCCACCGCAAAAGGATCTTTATCTTATTAAATGATCGATCTATAAACGAATCTGATGTTTGAGCAGTTGAAAAATAGCGCCGTATATGGTTGATTTGTTATTGCAACACATCAAAGAAACCAATTGTGTTTATTCAAAAGATATTTCATATATAATTGAGCTATTAACATTTCGTATGAATATTTTTACTCAGCGATGAGTTGAAATTTGGTTCTTCTATACAAATAGGAAACTAGAATTTGCAGCCAAATACCCTCATTATTATTGGTGCGCTAATCTATGTGGCCATTCTGGTCGGCATCAGTATTTTCGCCAGTCGCAGTGTTCAAAACAGTGCCGATTTTATTGTTGCAGGAAGGCGGTTGCCGCTGGGTTTATGTGTTTTTACTGTGTTCGCAACCTGGTTTGGCTCCGGCACCCTTATTGGGGCGGCCGGCGCTGCATATTCCGGTGGTTTTCGTGGTGTACTCGCTAATCCGTTTGGTTCCGCTTTATGTCTGTTGTTAGCCGGCGTTTTTTACGCCCGTGTTTTGCGGCGATTAAAACTATTGACCTTACCGGATCTGTTCCGTCTGCGCTTTGGTCGCTGGGCAGAGATTATCGCTGCACTGAGCATTATTCCAGCCTATATTGGGTGGGTTGGTTCAATTTTTGTCGCATTTGGTACGGTGCTCAATGTGGTCGCCGGTGTCGATTTCCAGACCGCAATATTTATCTGTGCCCTTATCACAATTGGTTATACTGTCTGGGGCGGTATGTGGGCAGTATCCTTAACAGATTTCTTCCAGGCAATCATCATTATCGCAGGTCTCTTAGTGCTATTTCCTATAGTAATAAACGACATCGGTGGTTGGCAGAATTTGATCCAGCAAGCACCACCGGGTCATTTTCAGTTGGCACCGGAATCAACTTTCTATGGTTGGATTATGTTTATGCAGGGCTTGCTGGTGATCGGCCTCGGCAATATTGCCTCCCAGGACTTATTGCAAAGAGTGTTCAGCGCTAGGGATGAGCACGTTGCACAGTGGAGTATGTATATCAGTTCGTTTTTTTATCTGACCATCGCAATGATTCCCGTACTCATTGGAATTGCTGCCACAGTGGTGTTACCGGATATTGCCAATCCTGCGTTTGTTCTTCCGGAAATGGGAAAATTATATTTACCCCCACTTGCTATGGCGCTGTTTACCGGCGCAATGATTTCCGCACTAATGAGCTCTGCTGACGGAGGAATGTTGGCACCTGCTTCTATCTTTTCTGAGAATATTATGCAATCATTCAAATCGGATTTTACTGATACCTCGGATTTGAGCATAACCAGATGGGCCGTCGTTGTGGTCGGAATATTGGGGCTGCTAACCGCACTTTATTTTCAAAATGTCTATCAACTTATGATCAAGTCGTTCGCGATACTGATGGTGGGTCTTTTTGTTCCCATGACCGCAGCAATTTACTGGAAAAAGGCGAACCAAGTTGGCGCAGTTGCCAGTACCTTGGGCGGTCTGTTGAGCTGGCTCTTTTTTGAATACCTAAATCATGTTGGAGCCACTATTCAATTGCCTTCTGAACTGATGGCGGCCTTCGTTGGTCTGGTTCTGCAGATAGGCATGGCTTTGCTGTCGCAGCGTTTCAACCCACCCAAAACCTTGTCTGATATTGATGGGAACGCTATTGTAATGAGTGACTTCTTGGGTGTTTTATCTTTGCCAAGTCCAGTACGTCGAATTCATTCTAGAGAATGATAATGAATGCTATAAACTCCGTATTTATAAGATTTTACCTGTCCCTCATTGCGGCCACATTGTTTTTCCTGCCACGAGTCTATGCTGCAGAAGGAGACCCGCGTCTGGTTCATCTTGTTACGCGCTTCTACCAACCTTCTGGGGATGAAATTAAACTTATCGATGGCAAGAGTCGTACTGCCTTCGAAGCTCGGGCTAAAAGAACTGATCAATTTCTACAGGCTCTTTCAAAAATAGATAGATCGTCACTTGGGACTCCGGATCGTATTGATTATGACTATTTCTACGCTCAACTCGATAATAGCATGCAAAAATTACGAGATATTAAAATTTGGCAAAAACGTCCATCCGATTACATTCCATTCAACGGCTTTTTTGCGACCAGCCTTGACCAGGTAGTGCCATGGGAAGAACGCTACACGGCCATGATTAGCGCTTTGACTTCGGATCTGCATGATTTTAAATATGGCAAAGAGAATCTGGTAGGCCCACCACCACTATGGATAGAGAGGGCAGTGACATTGGCCGATAATACATTGAGTTTTCTTGATACAGAAATGCTTGACATTATTGCGCGAGCACCAAACGGAATATTGGCTGGCAAAATGCAGCAAGCCGCAGATGCCTATCGGCATCAACTACAAGAATTCAGGACATTTCTTGTGGAAGACTTAAAACCAGGCAAGATTGGCGAATTGGCTGTTGGAAAGCAGGAATATGAGCGCCTGCTGCGCAATCATTTCCTGAACTACTCTGTAGATGAGCTGGTGACAATAGGCACCAAACTATACAAAGAAACGGAACAATTGATGCAACATACTGCTGCAGAGATCGACTCCAATAAGACCTGGCAACAGTTGATTGAAGAAAATAGAATGGACCACGTGGCTCCATGGAATCTTTATACCGATCTCGCGCGAGAAGCGGCCCGAGCAAAAGTTCTGGTCTATGAAGAAATTGTGTCTGTTCCGGATGGCGTTATTGAGGAATACCGCTACGTGCGGCGTGCCCATCCTGAAACGATTCCTCGCGGTGCTTCAGGCATTGGACCGTTTGGCTTTACGCATAACGATAGGTATGTTGGCTATTATTCGCTGCCGTCGATCGACCAGTACAACACATGGCCACGAAAATCAGAGTTTCTTCAAGACTGGAGTAGGGCTTGGTATATCGCACAGCAAATTCCTCATGAGGTTTACCCAGGTCACCACTTTGCAATTTTCATGACGGGAAAAAACCAACGACCAGCGAGGCAGTTGGTGGGTTCAGCACCCTACACAGATGTCAGTTCTACAATGAGTGAGGGCTGGGCGGTTTACGCAGAAGAGTTGATGTACAATCACGGGTATCTGAATGATGAGCCACGATTATTCCTCGGGCATCTTCAGCACAGACTTTGGCGTATTGCCAGAATAATTCTCGATCCACAGTTTCATACAGGTCTTATCGACTATGAATACATGGTGGATTTTTTTGAAGGTACCGGCACATCTCGAGGCCAGGCGCATGTAGAGGCAACCCAGATCACTAATATCCCTGCGCACGATGTTGGTTACTACATGGGGGTGGTCGAAATTAAGGCACTCAAAGAGGAGTATCGAGACATTCTGGGACCCGACCAATTCGACTCCAAAGAATTTAACACTACTTTGTTGTTGAAAGGAAACGTGCCGGTCGCACTCATTCGCCCTGAGATGCTGGAGCATGCACGCTCACTTGCTGGTAATAACTAAAAGGTCATCGACGAGAAGTCAGGGTAAATATTGACCAGAATACATGGCGGCGCCGGAGTTTTCGGCGTGGTCGGTGAACGTCAGTTGACGCTGGTTCGAACCATCGGCATCCATAACAAAAATTTCGAAATTGCCGTCTCGATTAGAGTCGAAAATAATTTTTGATCCATCACTTGACCAGGCAGGTGATCCACTGGCATAACGAAGGTCTGTCAGAATCTGCTTTTCCTTAGTGATTGTATTGACAACTGCAATCCCAAGACTATTGCTAATATAACTTTGGTAAACGATTTGCTTGCCATGCGGCGCTATTGAAGGGTTCTCGTCGTTGGTTTGGGTACCCGTTATTTCCAATACTGTGCTGCCGTCTGATGCCATTGTGAATAAACCAAAATTATAGTTCCACTCTTCAATACTACGGTCTCCTTTTCGTACATCATTACGATCAGATTGGAATGCCAAAGTTTTGCCATTTGCAGACCAGCTTGGTGTTTCGTCTGTTGCCAGATGATGGGTTAAATTTCGTGGATTGCTGCCATCAGAATTGATCACAAATATTTCGCTATTGCTGTTAAGCTCAACAAAAAATGTTATGTAACGGCCATCGAAAGACCATTTTGGGTAGCGACCATTTTCAGTATTCGGTATGCGTTTGGCATTCGAACCATCGGCCTTCATTATAAAAATTGCCCCTGCGCCCTCGCGATCGGACTGAAACACGATTAATTGACCATCTGGAGACCAAGAGGGAAAACCGTCATAGCTGTCATTGAACGTCAATCGTGTTTCTTCAATAACGGGCAGCTCGATGCAATAAATTTCGCTATTGCCATCTCGGTCTGAGTGAAAAATGATGCGTTCATCCGACTGGTTTGCTGAGACAGGCCCATTTAAACAAACCATGAAAAATGTTATTACCAACAGACTGGCACGAGCAAATCTATTTTTTATATTAGCCATTAATATTACACTATGGTTGAATCTTTGATATATTTAATCTACCGAGTAACAAGTCAGCGATATATTTAATATGAATTTGAGCAGAAGGAAAAAGTTCTACGTTTGGTATATCAGTCTGTTTGACAAGTAGTTCTATCTCAGTGCACCCCGAAATACATGATTTTGTCTCATTTTTCATTAAATTTCTAATAATCTCAATTATAGATTTTCTTGAATCATCCTTGAACACATTATAAGATAATTCATTACATATTATATCATATATCTTAATTCTATCTCTAGCATCATCAGGTACAGTTGTATTGATACCGTGTAGCTGTAATCGTCCAATAAGGTAATCCTCTTCCATCGTTGGTTTTGTGCCAACGAGACCAACATTATAATAAGATTTTTTTTTCAACTCCCATGCTATACAGTCCGCAATGTGAATAATATTTAAATCCGGGTATTTCTGCTTTACGTTTTCATAACATATGTGGCCTGTATTTGAAGCGATTGCTAGATAATTGCACCCTGAATTAACTAGTTTTGTGATCCCATCCATCAAATGATCCGAAACCTTATCAAAGTTTCGCTCTTCAAGTAATTTTACATATTTATCACAATCTACAGATGCAAATACCATACTTGGGTTAGGATTAAGTGAATAAACAGGCTTACTATTTTGCATAAAATATTCATTTATCCCATTATAATAATCCAAACCAGTTACATAGGATATACCAGTTAGAATACCTAAGCTAATTTTTTCGTGCATATTGATGTATTACTTCCATTTCAACAAAATTCAACCCAATGTCCTTTATTGTTATTTTTACATTTTTCGTATATATAGAATGCAGTTGCAATATCTTCTATAGCTAATCCTAAAGATTTAAATAGTGTTATATCGCTTTTAGATTCTCTACCATTTTTATTATTTATTAAAACTTCGCCTATTGTCCCTAGAATATGTTTATCATCTATAATACCTTCTTTCTTTGCAAGTAAGAAATCTCCAGATTCATTAAGTGTAGATTCTATTTTGTCAACATAGAGTTTCGATAGTTTAATAGCATTTCCATCAAACTCTCTCGCATTTTTAGCACTTGAACCTACTGCATTAATATGCATACCCCTCTCTAAATGATTACTAAAAATTATTGACTCATTCGAAGATGTGGTTGTACAAACAACATCTGCTTTTTTTAGAGCATCACTTATTGAATGAGCATGGATAAAAGGTATGCTATATTTTTTTCTTTGGTTTTTAATGAAAATCTCAACATTCTTTTTATTTCTGCTCCATACTCTTATTTCCTCCAGATCAAGAATTTCATTCATTGCTTCAATATGGGATATTGCCTGTACCCCGGAGCCTATAATTGCCAAAACTTTACTATTCTTATTTGCTAATGCTTTAGTTGCGACTGCACTGACTGCTGCAGTACGAATTGAAGTAATCTGACTTGCATCCATTATTGCAAGTGGAATACCATTTTTTGAATTAAATAAGGTAACCGTTCCTTGATGGGATTCTAATCCAATTTTTGCATTTTCAGGGTATACACTGACTGTTTTAATTCCCATAATATTCTTTTGGCTATTGTATCCAGGCATCATACTAAGTAATCCACCACTATTTTTAGGGAGAACCATAGCTTTTCTCAATGGATTGTTTGCAATCCCTTCTTCAAGTTGTACAAACAGATCTTCCATTAGTTCTATACATTGCTGCATAGTTATAGCAGCTTTAATTTCATTTTTATTTACGATTAGTACTTTCAAGGAACCAAAACTTTTTTTACTATATTTTCAATTATGAATTAAACTAATTAAGCAACATAATTTTTTATTGACCTTCAACAGGGGCAACCAAACCTCTTTTAAAACCAGCTTGATTCTCAGCATCTTCAAGATAACCTTTTCTATACTTTTTATTACCATAATAATCCCAGTAATTTGATGGACCATTTGGATAATTAAGGTCTACTGAAACCCCATCCTTAAATACCATTAATCTCTTTCGAATATTTGATATATTTTCCAGCGGATTGTCCTTTAGCACTAATAAATCTGCTAATTTATTTTCTTCAACTGTACCTAATTGGTCCAAAACACCACACATTTCAGCAGGGTTACGTGTTGCAGCTATTAGAGCATCTATTTCACTTACACCAGATAAAACAAATTGTTCAATTTCTAAAATTCCAATTTCGCCTATAGGGGTCGAGTCTGATCCAATAACTACTTTAACTCCAGCTTCTACAGCCTTTTTCAACGCATTCCTTTGGTGCTCAGCATGTTCTTGTGATCGTTCATCTGCATATGCAACCATTACTCTACCATTTACCACCTGTTCATCTTTTGAAAATCCAAGGTTTGCTAATCTACTTTCACGCTCTTTTATATACTCGTCACTAAGGTTACAAATAATTGTTGGACTATAATAGGTGCCTTTTTCAGCCATCAATTTGATTGTTTTATCTGTTAATCCATACCCATGTTCTATACAATCAACTCCTGCTAAAACAGATCGATATGTTGCTGGTTCTCTTGAATGACTGGTTATTTTTCTTCCTAGACTATGTGTTGTCTCAATAGCAGCATTAAGCTCATCAGATAACATTTCAACGTCTACTATTTTTATCCAATCAACACCTTTTTGAATTCTTTGCCTAACAGCTTTTCTAATTTCAGAAACTCCATCAGATCCAAACTCAACATCCCCACGATGACCACCTGTAACGGTGACAGCATCACCACTTGCAAAAATACGCGGTCCCATAAAATACCCCTGAGAAAATGCATCTCTCCAATAGATATCAATATAATCTCTTTCGCCTACTGAACGAATGCTCGTAAATCCATGCCGAATACCATCCATCCCATTTAAACCAGCACGTATTGTTGCAGATGAAATTGACTCATTATCTTGCACTCGGTTTGGATCGGGCAACAGTGCTGTAAGATGCATATGAACATTCCAGAGTCCTGGTAAGACATAAGCCCCATCAAGATTTATCAACTTAGTATCCTTATCTTTATATTTCTCTTTATACCTTCCTTTTTTAATTGATGTAATATTCCTTCCTTCAATGATGATGGTCATATTTTTATTTAATTTTTTATCGGCACAGCTAATAATATTGCAGTTGGTTAATACAATTTTTTGAGGATGGTTTTTTTCACTAGTACTGGCTTCAATAATTGAAAAATCTATAACAAGCAGAACAAGTAAAAACATATAAAAATATCGAAAAATTAAAAACATTATAATTACTCCTATCTAACACCAATACTCTGGTTATTTACATTAATGCATATATTGGCCACCATTAGCATAAAAATTTGCACCAGTAGTGAATTTTGCATCAATAATACTTTGAACCATATGAATTATATCTTCAAACTCACCTAATCTTCCCATAGGTAGTGTCGCTAATTCTTTTTCTAAACCATCATCAGTTTCTAAGTCATATCTATCAATTACTTCTCTTGTCTTTACTGATCCCGGCACAAGACAATTCACCCTTATTCTAGGTGCAAGTTCGAGAGCCATACACTTTGTTAATGCAAAAATAGCTCCTTTTGCACTGCAGAAATTTGCACCATTCTTTCGTCCCATCTGACCGCCTGCAGCTCCAATATTAAGTATTAAACCTTCTCGATCCAGATTATGGGCAACATACTCTTGACCACAAATGAAATGTCCTTTTAAATGTGCAGCAATTACACTGTCCCACATATCATCAGTAATTTCTGTAAAAGGTGCATCCCTATTTATCCCTGCAAAATTAAGGAGGATATCTACCCGTCCAAATTTGTTAATTGCGTTGTCAAACATACTTTGCACTTGTTCCCGATTTGAAACGTCAGCCTGAGAAAATAATACTTTATCTTTATTTCCCAAAGCGGGGTTATTACTAATTAATTCCTGCACATCTTTATCAAAAAAATAGTTCACCACCAATCGAAATCCTTTGGAAACAAAATATTTAGCTAATTCAGAACCGAGTCCTGTTGAGCCACCCGTAATTATCATAACTCTTTCTTCGTTCATAAAATAATCTCCTTTAAATCTTATTATTATTGATTAATCTATAGATATTCTATATTTATCAAGTGCGTCATCATCAATCTCTACTCCAAACCCAGGACCATTAGGTACATCTAAAAATCCATCAATAGCCTTTATAGGCTCTTTTAAAATGGATCCATCCACCTGTGTTAACTCAGTGAACTCACTGGCAATAGGATGTACGCGCATTGATGCAGCCATATGAATTTTTGCAACAGCAGAAATACCGGGCTCTAGCTCTGTTCCAAGAATACATGGGATTCCAAGTGCTTCAGCAACAATTTCTACTTTTTTACCCTGGTGTAGCCCGCATGTTTTTGCAATTTTAAGGTTGAATAAATCACAGGCGTTATAGTCATGGAGTTTAATCGCATCTTGATGGGTCCAAATACTCTCGTCCGCCATCAACGGCACCCCAATATTCTCTCTAATATGGGCCATGCCTTTATAATCCCAACTCGGGACAGGTTGTTCCAATAATTGCAAATGACAATCTTCAACCTCGCGCATAATTTTAATAGTACTTATAGTATCCCATGCAGCATTCGGATCTAACCTTAGTGGTATATCAGTACCCACAGCTTCTCTAACAGCTTTTATGCGATCAATATCGAGTTCTTTTTCATTTGAGCCCTTGATTTTTATGACATTAATACCCATATCCAAAACTTTGAGTGCACTTTCAGCCATTCTTTTCGGATTATCAATACCAATTTCACTTGCTACTGGAATTTTATCACGAAATTTTCCTCCAAGTAATTGATAAACTGGAATATTTAAGGCCTTACCAACTAGATCATGAAGTGCGATATCGACACCTTCTTTTACACAGGTAATTCTTGCTAATTCCTGATCCAGAATTTTCATAATTCTATTTATATTAAACGGATCTTCTCCAATAATCTTAGGACCTGCATAATTCATTATCATAGCATGTATAGATTCAAAAGACTCGCCATAAAATTCCGGCTCCCAAGCACATGCTTCTCCTATACCAGTAATACCTTCATCGGTATATAGTTTTATTAAAACAGCTTTTGAATGACTAAAAGAAGTATATGCATCTGCAAAACCTTTAACAGGTATGCCATAAGGTATAGATTCTACTTTTATAATTTTCATGATGGCCCAACTCCATGTATTACTGTTTTCATCCAGTCTGCAGTATTATGAAAATTAGCAACCACACTACCTGGCGGTACTAATTCATCACATGCTTTTCTAGTTTCTTCATCTAGTTGCATCTCAAGAACAGGTAATAATGGTTCTAACTGTTCTACCGTTCTAGGCCCTATAAGTGGTGCGGTTATGCCCGGTTGATCTTTACACCAGAGAATAGCTAACTGTGCCGGTGTTAAATTAAGTTGTTTGGCAATCTTAGAAAAAGCCCTACCAACTTTAATACCTTTTTCAGTAACCCTATCCGCATAGAATCCACCTCTCAATGCTGCCCGCGATCCTTCAGGGTATTTTTGAGGATCATCGTATCTACCTGCAAGTACACCCATAGCCATTGGAGCCCATGTAATAATTCCTACACCATATTTTTCACAAACTGGAATTAATTCGTTTTCAATTCTCCTATCCAATAGATTATAGGGTGGTTGTTCTGAAACAAAGCGAACATAACCCTTCATCTCACTAATTAATACAGCTTCAATAACAGCCCATGCAGGATGGGTGGAACAACCTATATAGCGCACTTTTCCTTGGGTAACTAAATCATCAAGTGCTCTCAGTGTTTCATCAATTGGAAGATCTGGAGATTGACGATGCAATTGATATAAATCAATATAATCTGTTTGTAATCGCTTCAAAGAATTTTCACACGCTCTTATAATATTAAGCCTTGTATGACCGTGCTGATTTGGTCCCAATGAAGGATCGTATTCTTCAAGAGTAAATCCTGGCCTCCTTTGACCATGATCCACTTTAGTACCAATCAATACATTTTGTCTTTGGCCACTTTCCTTTAGTATTCTTCCAATAATCTTTTCACCTTCACCATCAGCATAGACATCGCCTGTATCAATAAGATTAATCCCATGATCAATTGCTTTCTTTAATATATTTCCACACTCTTTTGCTGGTGTTGGGTCCATAAAATTATCTGTTCCAAGTGCTAGACTTGAAACTTGTATACCAGTTCTACCTAAGGTACGATATTCCATTAAAGACTCCTCATATCGATTTAATAATAATCTGTTTAAGAAAGATATTCATAAAATATTTAAATAATACCAAATAATCGAGGTAAGAACAAAGTGATCTCTGGAAAAATTGTTATTATTATTAATGTGATAATTAAAAATAAAAGAAAAGGAAATAAAGGCTTTACAACATTTCCAATTTTTACGTCACTTATACCACAAGCAACGAATAGACAGATCCCGACTGGAGGTGTAATCATACCAATACCAACGTTTGCTGCTATTAAAATACCTAAATGAATTGGTTCCATTCCTAGTGATACTCCAACAGGCAAAAATATAGGCATCAAAACAATTATTGCAGGTAAAGCATCCATAACCATGCCAAGCATTAGAAAAACTAAATGCACAAGAATAATAAATATTATCCAATTATCTGCATATGTTACTATTAGCTGGGCAAGAGCATGAGGTATTCTTTCAAATGTAAGGATGAATGAAAACATAGAAGCTGTAGCGAGAACCAATAATACCACACCTGACAAATTAGCTGTGTTTAATAATAATTTAGGCATGTCTTCTAATTTTAGTTCCTTATAAACAAAAAATGAGACCAGAAAACCGTATACCACGGCCACGGATGCTGCTTCTGTAGGAGTAAAAACTCCTCCATAGATTCCGCCAAGAATTATTCCTATCATCAAAAGTGGCAATATACCATCCTTTAAAACACGGATTTTATCTGATGTTGTTGTTTTATCAGCTAAGGGTAAATTCATTTTTTTAGAGTAATAATACGCTATTAGCATGATAGCAACCCCATTTACAACTGCAGGTAAAATTCCTGCAGCAAAAAGTCCTCCTATTGAGATATTAGCAATGACACCAATTATAATTAGATCAATAGCTGGAGGAACAAGTGTCGAGACACCTCCTGCTGCAGCTAAAACTGCCGTTGCAAACTCAGGTGGATATTTTAACTTTTTCATAGCTGGTATCGCAACAGAACCTATTGCTGCTGTATTTGCACTTGGAGAGCCTGAAATTCCGGACATAAGCATAGTTGAAAATATTACGACTAAAGCCAACCCACCACGTATTTGCCCCACAAATATCAACGCCATTGCTATTATCCTTTTTGCGAGGCCACCATTTGACATCAATTGCCCTGCCAACACAAAAAGCGGAATAGCAAGTAAAGGGAATGAATCTAGACCATACAGAAATTTCTGCGGCATCATTATTAATATATCTGGCGAGACATATAGCATACCTACAAATGCCGCTAAACCTAATGCTATGCCGACAGGAACTGAAATAAGCATCGATAAGATCAAGGTGCTAGTTACTAACCAACCCATAATCAATTCTTTCTATTATTTAAAAATGTATTCAAATCTCGTAAAACATAATATATCATTAGACTACCGCCAACAATTGCAGATGAATAGGGTACAAACATAGATAATCCAGTACTGGGGCCAATGTGATCAATAACACTTAGGTTGTATTCAAATGCTTTCCAGACAAAAACAGATAGAAAGGTAAGTATTGAAAGATTTACTATAATAAAAATAATATTTTTTTGTTTAACTCCAACTTTATCTACTAAAAATGTTAATGCAAAATGTGATTTTGTTTTAAATGCATATGCGATAGATAGTGCTGACAGCCACAAGAATATATATCGAGCTAATTCCTCTGTCCAAGCAAGAGAAAATTGAAACACATATCGAAATAATACTTGAATAAATGTTATAATAACAATCGCAATCAATAGAAAGCATAGAGCAATCTCTAAAGGGTGTAGATTAATAACTTTTTTTCTATCCATATCTAGTTCTTTCTTTTACTATATTAATCAGAACCATGCGATAATATTTTATTAATCATTTCCATTCCACCAACTCCAGCTGCATTTTTTGCATATACTATTTCGGCTTTTTCTTTGAAAAGTTTTTTATCAACTTTATTAAACACTAATCCTTTTTCTATCAGTTTTATAAATGCCTCGTTAGTCTTCTCTTCCATAGCATTCCTTTGAGCAATGGTTGCCTCTTTTCCTGCCCTAACCAATGATTCTTGAACATCTATCGGTAATTTATTTAATTGTTTTTTACTAAATATAAGAGCCACAGACAAGTAAAGATGCTCTGTATACGAAACATATTTTGTGACTTCATAAAATTTTTCAACCAATAAGTCAATATGATCACACTCTGCTCCATCCAGCACTCCTTGTTGTATTGCAGAATATAATTCACCAAAGGACATATTTGTCGCTTGTGCTCCGAATGCATTAAAAGTATCCAAAACAATTGAACTACCTATAACACGAATTTTCATCCCTTCAAGGTCTTTAGGTTGATAAATAGGTTTTTCAGAGTTCCATGTATTCCGGATTCCAGAAAACCACCATCCCAATACGACACAATTAAGTTTCTTTTCAATTTTATCACTTATCTCTTTTCCAATTGGTCCATCCATGATGTCATAAAATTGCCCCAAATTATCAAAAATAAAGGGCAGATTGAACAAATCCACTTCTGGTACAAAGGTACTTAAAGCACCGCTACTGGCAGGTGTCGATCCTATAACCCCTAGTTTAACCATTTCAATTGCTTCTTCTTCACTAGCTATCTGGCTGGCAGGAAATATTTCTAATTTTGCTCTTCCATTTGTTTCTCGTTCCAGTATTGAAGATAATTTTTCAAAACCTGCCTGGTGAGGATGTTGTTGGCTTCCATTGTGGGAAACTTTAATAATAATATTCTCATTTTGAACTTTTGAACATCCATTAACTGAAATCACAAAACACAAAAAGACTATTTTCATCAATATTATCTTGAGTTTATCTGGCATTAATATGCCCCTCTAATTAATTCTTCTTCATCAGGAACATAATTTATTATTTCAAATTTTGGCTTAGATATATTTTGAGTATTATTAGATATAACAATAAATAAAATACAAATTAAAATTGGGGTTAGTATAGTATCTAGGCCACTCAATGATTCAGGTACTAATAAAAACAAAATTATACGTAATAATGCCCCACAAATAATTGACGTAATTGCAGCGATAGAATTAGCCTTTTTCCAGTATATTCCAAGAAAAAGCGGTACGAAACATCCTGCTAGAACAATATCAAATGCAAGTATTAATAAAATACCTGGCTTTGGATGTAAATAAGCCACTGTGGTGGCAAGAATCATCGTTGGTATAGCAATTAATCTAGAAAGGTTTAAGATTTTTTTATTGCTGTTGATACTTGTGGAATATTTTTGGACTAGGTTACGAGTTATAATATTTGATAAATCAAGAACAACGCCTGCAGCAGTCGACATACTTGCACCAATTATCCCTAGTATAAGTAGAATACCTACTATTTCTGGCATATTATTTAATGCCATATCAACTAGTAAATCTTTATTTGCCAATTTATTAAGATTAAATGCATATAAACCTAATAAGACTGCTGGTAAACCAACCAATATAGTGAGTACACCACCAAGATAACACCCTCTTTGGGCATCTCTTGGGGATTTTGATGATATAACTCGTTGTATAAAATCAATTGCAACAATATCACCTAAGGCCATAGAAATACACTTTTTAAAGTGAATAATCCATCAAAATTCTTATGTGTAACAGGCACATCTGCCATCAAATTTGCCCAACCATACTCAGCAGTTAACCAAAAAAAAGATAATAAAATTCCAATTATAAAAATGAAAACCTGAAAAACACTTGTAGAGATGGAAGCAATAAATCCCCCAGTTGTTGCATATAACAGTATCATTGCAGATATTAGAATTAATGTAATAAGATAGTGAGTATTAAAAATTAAACTGAACAATAAACCTAATCCCGCCAAATTCCCTGCAATTAAAATTATATTACTAAATAGCATACTAATGGAAGCTGCAGTTTCTGTGCGTTTATCATATCTCCGGTTATAAAAATCTGGTAATGTCATTAAATTCATTTTATGGAGAGGTTTTGCAAAAAATAATCCAGTGATAAATAAGCATAACCCTAATCCCAATGGGATGCTTGCACCAGACCAAAACCCACTCTCATAACTCATTGCTGCACTTCCCATAGACCCATTTGCATCAAATGCTTGAGCACATAATGTTATTCCTATAACCCAAGCAGGCATCACTGCACCAGCTTTATAATAGTTTAATGCCTTACCTTTTATTTGAAAAAAGGACCACAATCCAATTATTACTGTAATAAATACGAATAATATGACGGCTATCTGAATTAAGGTCATTTAATAGTTCAATAAAATATTATACTATTCACTTTTTACGAGGAAGCAATTCATCTCTCATCGCAGTATGATAAACAAATGTTGCTATTATCGCTGCATTATGTTTTAAACTACTTTCTGTCACCAAATCAAGGACATCCAGATTTGTATGAATTTGATGGGTAAAATAATGCATGGGATCTTGAATCCATTCAAACGCTGGTATATTTAATGCATCAAAAGGTACATGATCTGTACAACACGCATTTTCAACAGATACGGTCTTTGCACCAACGCTATGGAAAGGAGAGAGATAATCTTCAAATATTGGCCTTAACTCAGGATTACCTTGCATAAATATTCCACGAATATTATGTCCATTATTATCGTGGTTAAAATAAGCAGATATTTTTGAATGTTCTTCTCTTTTTGCTCCTGTTACCACATCACCAACATAATTTTTTATGTAGTGCATTGATCCATTCAAACCCTGCTCTTCTCCACCCCATAAAGCAATACGTATGGTTCTACGCGGCTTTACATCAATTTTCTTTAATATTCGCATAACTTCCATTAATGTCGCACATCCCTGCCCATTGTCTGCAGCACCTGTACCACTATGATAAGAATCATAATGTCCGCCAATTAAAACAATTTGATCTTTCAGTTTTTCATCTACTCCAGGAATTTCACCAAAAATATTCACATGATTTTCACTGACATCTTTAAAATCAACTTTTAAATGTAGTTTAAGCTCAGGATTTAGGCCCTTTTCAATCATACCTACAATTAATTGATGATCCTCTTTACCAATAACAAAGTGAGGTACTGGTTTCAGATCTTCTTGCTTATGATATGGTAATTGTCGTGCATAAATAATACCAGGGCTTGAAGAACTACCAGTTATTACAGCCGCCACCTTTTCTTTTAATAATAATGATTGTATAAGATCAGTTTCATTTTTTGCTAAGACTTTGCGCTTTAACGATTCAGTGAACGGTTCAAGACCTGAATTATCTAAGCCATCAGGATTATTTGGTTTATTATGGTTTGCAGCAGCAGCCAGAATTTCATCAGTAAATGGGCCTGTTCTAACATCATCTCGATTACCAACATTAGGATTTAGTAATATTTTGCCTCTAAGTTTTCCACTATATTTTTTTAATTCTTCTAGGTTATTATGATCTATTATTACTGGTCCTCCCTTTATCACACCTTTCGTTTGATTTACCCAGGCATAAGGGAGTGTATTAATTTTACTATACCTTGGTTTAAGTAACTCAATGGAAAATGACTTTGCGGCCCAGTTTCTAAAATCATCACTATATGATTCAAAATGTACATTATCTAAACCCAAGGACTCTAATTCATCTTTAGCCCAAGTGGCAGCATCCATATATTTTTCTGTTCCAGATAGTCTAGGACCAAATAAAGTAGTAATATCATTCAGCATCTCATAGGCTTGAGAATTATCATAACTTTCAGTTTTAATCGCATTGACAATTTTATAATTCAATTCGCTCTGTGCATACATAATAACAGGAATTAAATAAAAGAGAAATATTTCAACTTTTTGAAAATATGGTAATATATATTTTATTTTATTTTTGTTCAATAACTACTCAACTATTACAAAAAATACACCACCGCCTGATGTAAAACCATATTTCCCACCTGCTTCAATCGAATCCAAGTATTTTATCTCAATAATGTCCATAGCTGGTATTGTACGTAGTCTATCTTTATATCCTGCGCGAGCACCATTTATAAAAACTAATGCATTCATTCCACCAGTAAAACCAACATGCCGTCGTCGATCTCTTGTTAATAGATTTGGGCGCAAATATTCCAGTACATCCCAAGCTGTATCAGCTTGGGGTACTGATTTAATTTCTTCTTCTGTAATTCGGTATCTATCTCTTTTCTGGTCATCAATATTTGGTGGAATACATGAACTTAATAACACAACTGTCACTAAGAATAATGGCATGATAAATGATTGCCTGCTATAAACTACCAAAGCAATAGGCCATTAGAATAAAGACTTATGATCAGTGAAGAAAGGATAATCTGAAATACGACTTCAGATCATCCCAATATCTACGGACGACTTACGTTCGGATTATTAAGAATTTCGCTATCTGGTATTGGGATATAAGACCACGTATTGTCTCCGAGATGCCACAAATCAAATCTTGTTTGATCTGCAAGGCGGACACCTTTCATCCAAAGTGTTTTATCTCTTTCTTCAATTAATAGCCCTAATGGTCCGTCGTTGCTTCCTGCTCCTGATGTTGCGGATGGTGTAAACCCAGTCATAGCATCACTAGTTAAAGCATCTAGACCGTGATGAGTCCTAACATTATTTATATGAGCGAGCCCGGTTGCATTATCACCAGCTCTTATTGCAACTTCTGCTAAAATAAGTTCCATCTCTCTCCAATCAATTAGATCTAGGTAATCACTGCGTCCGTCATAAATATCTTGGCAATATGCTAGATTTGCATCTCCTTCGAGTTCCCAAAGCGGAATTCTTTCATTAGAATTGGTCAGACCATCTCTTGCATTTTCTACACTTGTAGCACCAAGACCATCTCCTTCTGGGCCTCGTAATGATTGAGAATCTTCATTCTCGTCTTCAAGATTCGAAATGATCTCACCTTCATTTCGATCTGCAACTACATAATCAACAAACCTCGGGCTGGCACTGAAAAGAACATTATTTCTACCGGCTTCGTACCACATAAAATTTGTGTAGGCTGCTGAATGCACTAATTGAAAGCCAATATCTCCTTGCTGCAATCCTTTTTCTGCGGCACTCTTTGCTTCGCTATAGTTCCCATCAAATAAATAGGTTCTAGCTATTAAGGACCATATAATCTCATCTGCATTACCATTAACTCCTTCATAAGTCTCACCAGGATCAAAACTCAGTGCTGCTGTTAACATCTCACGAGCTGAAGCTCTTATCTCAGCATCAGTCTGAAAGCTACCAGTTTGACCACTTTCAATTTGCTGGATAGTGGTAATAACTGCGCCTGGATTTTGTCCATCCTTAGTAAGCCCCCAGTGATCAGCTAGATACATTCTCATTAAACCACCAATCACATTGCCCCACCAATTCACTCTCTGTTCAAGAGCGGCATTACTAATGGTCATTTTACTAGCTCTATCGAGAAGATCATCTGCGTGAAATCGAATCTGATGATAGTTCTCCCAATCATTTGCCACAAAATTCAAATCCATAGGAATATCCTGAACAAAATTTGAATGATCTGGCGCAAAATCAACTTCACCATGTATAAATTCATCACTAAATCCTGCTACCCGCCAAATAATATGAGCCAGACCTGAAAATTCACTGGACCTTCCCATATTTCCAAGCACACCTTTCAATAAAAAATCAAGGTATTCTTCGCTGTCTAAACTACCATCTTCAACCTGATCACTTAAGGGTTCTACTTCTGATACCCAATCTTCACAAGACATGAATGTTAGTGTTAAAATTGATAAAATGCCTGTTAAAATAATTCTTTTAATACTGTTCATAACAAAATCTCCTTAATTGATATTTTGGAATTAAATACTAAACTTGAAAAACATATTAACCGATTTTGGCGTTGGTAGGCTTCCCGCCTGCATCATATTCTGCGGCCCGCCATGATATCCCATTGAGTTAATCTCAGGGTCTACACCAGTGAAATCCTCATGATATTTGGCCCATAAATTTGTACCACTAACACCCAAGGTTAAATTGTTTAAACTTCCAATTAATGGCAATGATTTTGTCAATCTGCTTACATTATAGCTCAGACTAAGCTCTCTCAATTTAATAAAATCACCTGGTTGGATTGAGTTTGCATCAAAAAATGGGTTCGTCTGCGCGTATTCATTCGCCGCATCGATGTATTCCTGAGAACTATAATCTGTAATCTCACCCTTACCAGCACAGTGATTGCCGAAACCTAACATTTCTGCCAGTTCATCGTAACGGATCACATTTGTACCGCAAACATCGTCTGGGACTGGGGTATCACCATATTCAACGCCGCTTGCCATATCTACGGCCCACCAAATCATATCTACACGAGCTTCATTGTATAAGACATGACCCGACTTCCAATTCATCAAACCAGATAGATCAAAGCCAAACATATTTAGGTTAAATGAAAAACTACCAATTTGATCTGGCATCCCAGTACCTAGATAAATCTTCCCATCAGACACGTCATCGCCATAGTAAGCACCAGCAGGCATAACTTCGTCATACATAGGATGTAGATCATTTTCCATTACATTAGTGCCATCTGAAAACAGAGCACCAACGTTTACATCATTATAAAATGTATGCTTTGGGTATCCTTCGGCAAAAGCCTGTTTACCACCGCCAGGACCACCATAAATGGGATCTGCTCCACCCATACTTACAACTTCATTTTCCTGCCAGCTATTGGTTAAGGTTAGATCTAGCTTCCAGCCACCTAAATTTGTGCCTCCAAAATAGGCAAATATTTGTGATTCGAATCCAGATCCCTGAATCTCTCCAACATTAAACTTCCCAGGGCTCTGTGTCATGCCCGAAGATCCAACATTCATACGATCTACAATAGATTCCTTTGCATTTTGTTGGTAATATGTTAAATCAAAAGCAAAGTTTGCAATTTCAGTTTCTAAACCAATTTCAAACTCTGAAATTCTTTCCGGCTTGATTTCTGGATTACCAATATCTGTGAGAACTGCACCAACACCGTATTGTGAGTTTACAGCACTCCATAAAGTTGGTATAGCATCAGTTCTTCCAGGTAGAATACCAGTTTCTCCATAGGCCGCTCTTAGTTTTAAAAATGATATCGGTCCAGGAGCAATACCCAATCTGTCTAGTCTAACTGCACCACTGAATCGCGGATAAGAAATATTTGATGCTGTTGAACCCAGTACACTAGCGTAATCTCTACGAAGCATAAATGAGCCAAAAAACGTTTGGTTCAGTGAGAAGCTATGCTCTGTGAAAAGACCCGCAGATCGAAAATGATTCATAAAATCATAGGTTTCAACAGAAACTGCACCAGCACTAATTGTAGTAATTTGATCTGTAACAAACCCTGAACGAGTGGCGCCAAAACCCCTGCTTCTTTCATCAAAAGCTTGCGAACCTATAACAGATGAACCGGAGATTCCCCCTAAAGTATAATCATATTTTGCATCCCAGGTATAAGTTGAAACCTGACTGTTTCTCTGGCTTACCATTTTTTCACCTTCATCAGACTCACCGGTGATATCTTCATCTGTAACCTGAGCTGTATAGATATTTCGGTTATCCCTATCATTTAAGCCATAAGTGAACCTAGCACTTAAGCCACTTAGAAGTCCACTGGAGAATGGTGTGAAGTCACCCGTTACTGACCCAACGAAACTATTTATATAGTTCATTTCTGTTTGATAATCAAAATATTCTTCTTTGGTTGGATCCATCATTACCCAAGGATTAGCAGCGTAGGTAACTACACCAAAGACACCATCAGCACGATATCTGGCAGGTAATTGTATTTCCGCATTATTAAATGCTGTACTGGCCATAATATTAATTTTGTCATTAGGCCTAAAATCAAGATTTGCTCTAATATTCTGCTGATCCATCCAATTATTTGGTGTATGCATTTCTTCGTATGGTCTATCTACTGAAAAATAAAGATTCGTCGTCTCTGATCCCCCTGAAACACTTACAGAATGCTTCGCAATTTGACCGCGACGGAAATAATCATTCACCCACTTGTAAGAGCGGAATTCTTGTTCAGTATATTCCCTGTCCTGGTCATTATAACCGAAAGTTCCCTTGTAATTCATTTTCCAGTTACTGCCAGATGCACTTGACTTACCACGTTTTGTAGTTATAAGTACCACGCCATTTGATCCACCGGTACCATAAGAAGACGCGCCAGCAGGTCCTTTTATTACTTCAATACCCTCAATATCTTCAGGGTTTAGGCTGGCTAAAGCTGTTATACCAATATCAGGCGGATCACCCTGTGAGCCTCCACGCCAATTTGAATTTTCAACTTTAATCCCATCAATGAAAAATACCGGCTGACCATCACCATTAAGACCACCGCCTGATCTCATTTGCATCTTAAACTGTGATCCAGCATTACCTGATGCTTTAGTAAGTGATACTCCAGCCACCCTGCCTGCTAGAATATTATCTACTGAAGAATAATTATTTTTTTCAGTGAGCTCGGAAGCACTAATTCTTTGAACTGCAATCTCCGCTGTAGCTTTTGTCGTGCGTGATGCAGCACCAGTCACAACTACTTCTTCTGAACGAAGTGGATCAACTGCTAGGGAAAAGTTTGCGCTCGCTTCAGCACCTGATACAGTTACATCACTTGATGCTGACTTATACCCAATATAGCCTGCAGTTACTGAGTAAGATCCATCAGGAACATTTGAGATAATATAATTCCCTTCTGCATCAGCAGCAGCGCCAAAACTCGTACTTTCAATAAAAACATTGGCACCAGGCAAAGGGTTATTAGTTAAACCATCTGTAACAGTCCCAGTTAGCTTGCCCTGAGAGTAAACGCTACTTAAAAGTAGAACAGTGGCAAAACTCAGTTTCAATAATGGGTTTTTCATATTATTTCTCCTTGATTTCAGCAAGTGATAGTATACCTAAACATCTAAAATAAATGTTTAATTATTAAATACTGGATGGGTAAGAGATGAACGGGCAGGGGATTGTCTTGGGAATGCCCTATCACTCTTACCCAGTAACAGTAATTATTATATATATATTTGTAATATATCACTAATATCTCAGGCAATTATAAATTTGTTTCAATAAAAAACCAAGGATTATATTAATTATATTAATTTGTTAGTGTCTAATTAGTTTTGTATTTAAATGAATTACTAACGTATCATACATATTTTCCATCACCAAAGTTATAATTGGTTAATATATTAGAATAATTTCATCATTAGGAGGTTGTATCCATTCAACTCCATAATTTGTAACTACTTGAGGATTCGAAAAGTTAATTGTAATAGGATAACCAGGGCGCTCTGGAAGATTGGTATGTACTGCATATTCAAATGCAAAAATATGATTTTCATGTATAATAACATGATCTCGGTCTCTTCTAAACGAAGCTATTGAAGGTCCAACTGTCACCAAATCGCCGCCATTATTACCCATAGCATGTAGATCCAAATAAAACCCAGACTTATTTGTATTTTTCAATGCTTTTTGTAACATTAAGTAATCTTCCCGAGGATCATCAGTAAATGGGGTGTATATATATCCTTCCGTTTCCATGGCATCAATTATTGCCTGCAGCGCTTCCCCGGCGGTCATCCCCACAGCTACCTGTTTCCGCATTATGCCCTGAGCTTTTTTCCCTTGATCCCACGCGTACTGAATACTTTTAGGAGGTTCAGTTTCACCTTTTTTTAATATATAAACGTGTGTTTTCGTATCTACACCAAAAGATCCAAAATCAAAATCCATCCATTTCGCGCCATCACCTATAGCAAAAAAGTCTCCACGCTGAAAAACATATTCTGGGTGCCGAATCCAGGCTGTTGCCAATGGTGGAGTTGGTGGCTCCATGCTTTCAGTATAATATTACCAGGAACAATCGTCTTAATCTTTGCGATAACCTTTTGACGAGCAATTTCTAATGTATTTGTTTGTACTACAATTTCTCTAAGTACCCTTCTGGTACGAAATTCTGTGATTACATTTTCGGCTGATACAATCCTTTTAGAATATTTTGGTCCCAGAATTTTCTCTAGTTTTTTAAATTGCGTGTGTGATATACCATCACTGACTGCAATCCAATCTGAATAATTAACAGCAATTGTTTTTGGGTCTCTGCTAGAAACATACTCCGTTATTTCATTATAAACTGAAAAATTTTGCTTACCATAATCATATCCTGTAATCGCACGTCTTAATTCAACTGATGCAGTGATATCAATATCTTCTATTCCTCCTTCACCACCAAAATATCCAGCAAAAACAGCTTTTTCAATTCGATCGCCTAGATCAGTAAAGATTAAATAACCGGAAGTTGATCCAAATTCATATTCTAAGGGATCCGGATCTCCTGCCCTTGTGACATGAATCCACATATCGACATTATTATTCCGCATCGCTAGAGGAAGAACATGCTTCATTTTTTCTTTCCTGATTAACTGCAAGACGGATTGCGGATCAGGTTTGTATTCATCCCACTGTGCTGAAAGTGATAAAGTAAAAACCATTATAATAGATAAAAAATAATAGAATTTATTTTTCATAATTTTCTTCTCCATATTTCTTAATGAATGATTTTATCGGAAAATGAGACAATACGATCAACAAATTTCCCATTTTCTACATTATTTAGTGTATCCCTGCCATCTCGTTCTAGATTATTATCTACAACTTCAATTCGATCTTCCAAAATATTAATTTTGTAATCAGCGGCAGGACCTCGATACACTGCCGTATCAACACCTTTGGCCCCATCAATGAAATCATTTCCACCGTTACCTTGAAATGAATTATCCCCTTGATTCCCATTCATTTTATTATCGTAATTATTGCCAATTAATGCAACATTGTTATCACCTTTAATTTTAACGTTTAATAAATATTGCGATTTATATGTATAAGGAAGATTATTATCGAACTCCATTGAAAAAACTCCTTTGAAGTTCACAGGCAACTCCGGAGTGAAGGTTAAGTACGGATGGAAATAATTTTCAATCACTTGGTACCCAAGGTGATCTTTTTGTTTGATTGCACTTCGGCTATTTGCAAAATATCTTCCAAAATGAGATTTTCCATCAAAACTCTGCACATTATCCGACCGATCTTTTCTACGAGCCATCTCAGCAATTTCCCTACCCTCGTATAGCTTTGGCATTATTTTCCATAAATCATAATAATTATCTATTAAAACGCCCACATATTCATTTGGGTGCTCTTGTGGTTCATCTTCAGGCCATGCCTTCCAACCATTTTTCGCTGCATTATCATTTGCAATGCGCATTTCTTTTATCATTTCTGGTAGTGTTGGTATAATTCCATAATCATGGACCAAATGCCAAATTTCTTCATAGGAAGCATCTCTTGTTATGTGATTCATATAATCTTCACTTCCCACCGCTGTACATTCATTCGCACGCAAGTCTTGCATACTAAGATCTGTTGCCGATCCCAATCCTCCCTGAAACGCTTTTTCTAAATCTGGCTCTGTATTAAAAAAGACCATTGTCGCCTTCTTTTCAGACATTGAGTTAGCTACATTTGTTTTATTATTCCCATAAGTAGATCCTGGGAAATCCGTTAGAATATGCTCTAGGACATTCCGACCATGCTTTATTTGATCATTCGTCCAACCATCTTGTGCTAGTATATGAATTGGTTTACCATTTGGTGCCGTGATTTTTGTATACTTCACGAAATATTTTTTAAATATATCTGGGACATTATCTGGCAATTCTACAACACCATCCTCAGAAACCGAAATATCAATTTCCGGTAGTGATACTTTTTTATTGCATGCCATAAAATAGATTATAAATATAAATATTATGTATAATTTTCTCATCGTCCCCCCTCTTTTTGGTCTTTAAAATACAAATCCCAAAAACTGGATTGTTTTTCAGGAAATGAAATATCAATTATATGACCATTTTTTATAACCATTTCCAATTTTCTTATATTTGATATATGATCTAGTGGATTGTCTGATAATACTATTAAATCCGCAATCTTTCCTTCTTCTATAGTGCCTACTTTATCCAAAACTCCATTCATCTCAGCAGAGTTTTTCGTAGCTGCAATAATGGCCTGCATTTCAGTTAGTCCTGAAAATGCAAGCTGCTCAATTTCAAGCAACCCTATTTCACCCAAAGGATTCGAATCCGCACCCACAGTAATCTTTACACCAATTTCTTGTGCTCTTAAAAGAATTTTCCTTTGCCTTAATGCCCTCGCAGGCGAGCGTTCATCCGCATATGCAACAAGTATTCTTCCATCAGTAACAGTTTGATCATTCTCCAATCCAATTTCTGAAATTTTATCTTCTCTCTCGGTAATATACTCTGCACTCAGGTTACAAACTATTGTTGGGTCATAGAAGACCCCTCTTTTTACCATTAATTTCAGTGTTTTTTCAGACAAATCATACCCATGCTCAATACAGTCAACACCCGCTTTAATTGCTCTATAGGCCCCTTCTTCTGCAGCATGTGCAACAACTTTTACATTGCTTTTATGAGCAATAGAAACAGCTGTCGCAATTTCTTCTTCTGTTAATTCATCTGCCATGATTTTGATCCAGCTCACTCCCATTTCCAAATGACGCCGTACTGCTTGTTTCATCTCATTTTCACCATTAACTGGAATTGTAGCTGGCCACGCATAATCATCTATTCCATGCCCATCTTCGGCAGCTAATGGATTTCCAGCAGGATAAATTGTTGGGCCAATAAAAACACCATCTTCAAATGCTTTTCCCCAATACACATCCAGATAATCTCGTGAGCCGGTTGAGCGCAAGGATGTAAACCCACGCTTTAAAGCATCCATAGCATTACGACCTGCCCGAATTGTAGCCGAAACAGTATTCTCCGAACCGAGTATGTTGTTCACATCAGGAAGAAGATCAGATAAATGGGAATGGTTATTCCAAAACCCTGGTAATACATATCCGCCTTTTAGATCAATTATCTTCATGTCTTTTTCAATTGTATTTTTGTATGGTCCTTTATCTATCTTTTTTATTTTGTTATCAGATATAATAACAACCATGTCTGATGCTATAGGGGCACCTCTTCCATCAATTATATTGCAATTAGTTAAAGCAATATTGGGTAATGCGTAAGAATAACTAATTAAAAGAAAGAGACTGGCCAAATATGCAAAATGATAGTATGTCTGTTTTATGAAACGCATTTGTCACCTCATGGTTATTAGAGTGATTACTTTATATCAATTATATTCAAAATATTATCAGAGAATTTTATTTTTTCCATATTTATCAAAATGTTCTGCCCATCCCGATAATAGTGAATATCATCAACGATAATTCTTCCATCCTGGTTACGCAAAACATATTCTGATCTTTCGCCAAGAAAGATTGCTGTATCATTGCCTGGGCCTCCATCCACAATATCAAAACCCCCAAGTGGTTTGATCTTATTATTTCCACTATTACCAAAAAGAGAGTTATCAAAACTATTGCCGGTCAAATCAGCATTTTTGTTTCCTGTAAGTGCTGCCTTCCTCAGGTACTGCGACTTATTAGTATAGGTTTCATTCTCATCTTTGAATAAAGAAAAATGGCCATCAAACTCGTCCACGATTTCTGCCAAATAAAGCCAGTGTTTGCCCATATATCCTTCTACAATGTTATACATCTTGGGATCATATACTTTTAAACTGGAATTCGATATTGGTATATATTCATTCTCTCTCGTACCATCATTTTCTGGATCATGTGCCCACATATCAAAATAAGCTTCAAACCCGCAAATAAAATATTCGTGTGTTTCATCATCGTCTAGTAAATATATGTTTTTTGCTCGCGCTTCCCAGAAAGCATCAAATAAATCCTGACTTAATGTCGGGTGAGCCTGTTCAATTCCCCATTGTTGTACAAAGTGCATTATTTCTTCATAACTTGCATCCCTAGTCGGATCCTTTTTAGCCATATATCCATCCGTGCCTTCTAAAATAGTTTCATATGCTCTTAAGTCCTGTCCATTGACATCAAAACCTTTGCGATCGATATTTCTGAACCAACCCTGAAATGATTTTGTATCCTTGAATAAAAATAAGATAGACTGATTATTAGCCATCACATTTGCGATAGTTGTTTTATCATGACCATACTTCGTACCAGGCAAATTTGTAAGATGATTTATTAATACTTTACGAGCGTAGATAACTTGCCGATCACTGTAACCAGGCTCTACAACTATATGTATAGGTTTCCCGTTTGGAGCATTAATTTTGGTATATCGATCAAAATCCTTAAATATACCGTCAACATTTTCTGGTAGATGCACAATACCATTGGATGATTTAGATATATCAATATTATCAGGAAGTGTCTTAAAGTTTTGGCCTAAAACTTGATGATGGAAACAGAAATAAATAATTACTATATACTGTGAGATTATACCTTGTAACACTTTTCTAAACATACCTTTTTATCCTTTTCTTATTCTTAGCTATGGAATTCATTTCTTTAATTTTGAAATATTTTTGGTGGCTAATCATATATTTAATCAACTTTTATCTATTCAGAAGTATTATGGAATAAATCAATCAAAATGAATCTAAACTAATTAACAAAAGATTCAAGTATTGTCTTGCTTGGAGCGGTAAATACTTTTGTAACATACTTCTCAAAAAGCATATTTGAATCAGGTAGTTTATCAATTAGTTCAGCTTTGGTCATTATAGACCATTCCGCATTTTTAGGTCCATATGGCTCTCTCAGATTCCAAGCAGTATAAATAGTCCAATACGCATATTCTTGTAATAATACCCTGAGTCTATCTTCTTCCTCATCTATCTCATTATATTGTGTAATATCATAAAATCCATTATCGATTGCTTGATTCATTGCTTTATATAATTCTGAATTCCTAGATATGCCCCATTCGTTAGGGAATGTATAGTGCATTCCGATAGCAGTTACGAAGTGTAATATATGTTCAACAACTTCTGTTACTTGACCAGAGACACCTTCCATGATAATATCACAGATACTGTTTTCAAGGACTGTCCTATCCCATTTTTCTTCATTAGATGGAGAAAATTCATAATTCTCTCCTTTGAAAAGAGGAATAACAGTACGGTATTCATACATATTGGTTATTAATCTTTCTTGCAATTCTTTATCAATGTTTTCACCATCTGGCGAAAACATTTCTTTAATCGTCACAGCTACATTTTTCATGAAATCATCAGAAATATCTTCTCTGCCTATTAATGTAATACCACAAACTGTAAGTTTTTTTGTAAATGGCTGATATTCGTCAGTTTGAATAATTTTAGATATCGAATATAAATTGCTAGGTGGTTTCACTGAAGGTACACGGAGAATACACCCGCCAATATGGGTGGCATTAAGATTACTTTTTTTTGCATCACATGATATTGTAAGTAATATGGATAGATTTAAAGCTAAGTAAAATATATATCGTTTCATGATATTGCCTTTATTTTTTTCTAATCTATAAAATTGAACCTAATCTAAAAAGGGTGACCAGTTGGGGAAAAACCCTTCACCTATTTTTCTTAGATCAGACCCATCTAAGTTAATAATATTAATCGATGCTGGCTCTTCTTCAAAGTTAGATTGGAACAAAAGCTCCAAGCCATTAGGAGAAAATGATGGAAAACCATCCCCAATATTGATATCATAGCTTATCTGCCTAGGGTGACTTCCATCCTTATTCATTACCCAGATATTCTTATCGCCTTCAACGCCTCTAACCCAGGCAATCAGTAAACCATCCCTTGAAAAAGATGGCCATTCATCAAGCATTTTATTATTTGTTAATCTTTTTAACCCTTTTCCAGTAACCGGATTAATAGTATAAATCTCAGGGTTTCCATCACGACCAGATTCAAATACTAGTTGATCATTTGTAGGGGACCAGCTTTGATAAGCACCATTTATTCCTTTCCCTGCTATTGTTCTTAAAACATTGCCATCTAAAGATGAAATAACTATACCAATCTCATCCTCACTCATAAAGGCGATATTTCTACCATCACTTGACCAACACGGTAACTCCGCTGATGGAGATATTTTTATTTTTTTTAGAATATCATCAATGACATTGAGACTATAAACACCTACATATTCCTCATCATATGTATTAAATAATATCTCCTTTCCGTCAGGAGACCACCTTGGCCATTGAGGTTCAAAATCAGTTTTTAATAACATAGTATTCCCTGAGCCATCCGTGTTCATAGTATACAGATGATTTTTATTAACTGGGAGATAAACAATCCTTGACATTTTTATAAGTTTTTTTTGACATCCCATTTCAATTGTAAAAAAGATAATTGAAAAAATAAAAAGTATCTTTAATGGTTTTTTTATAACTAGCATTTCGATTAAAAATTATTATGGAATTAAAACCAAAGTATTAAAGGAATATTATTTTCAATTTTGTGTATCATTATCTATTTCGATCCCTTCAAAAGGAAGTATGCCAGGAATACCTTTATCGTACTTCCCGTTAGGTAATTTTTTAGGCAATTTATACTCATCATTTGCATATAATGTATAAAAAGCTTTATCTGTTTCTCTTACTTTTTGGTGAGTATTTAACTTCCACTCATGTTGAATCTGATCTAATCTCCCAGAAAATTCTTGTGCTCCAAGCACTGATGTAATTGCCCAGTATAAATATTCATGGATTTGGCACCCATATTCACATGTTTTATCATTATACGTATACCATGCATTTTTAGGATACTGATCAGGTATTGAATTAAAATACCCACCTCGTGCTATATCAACGGCCTTAGATATTTCTGAACCTTTTTGAGAACCAAATATGCTTGGGTAAGCATTTGAATATCCACCAAATGTAATTAGGTGTAGTACTTCTTCCAGTGAAGCATCAAATACACCTGTTGCAGCTCCACCAGGGTGTGTCTCATCATCGTACAGATCCTGGACCGCTCTTTTCACTGTTGTTTGACCATCAGGCCAATTACTGGATCCAAAAAATTGTTTATATTTTTTTGATTCATAGGTCTTAAACATTACTAAAGTCGCATTGTGTTCGATCAGCGAACTAATGACTTTAGGATTATCCGGAGCACCGTCTTCATCATTGTCAAGGTACTGTGCAAGAATGTTCGCAGCATGAGCTACTTTAATATTATCTGTTTCTTCGGTGGCAAGGATAGTTACTCCAAAAATATTTACTTGCTTACTAAAAACAGAATAATCATAATCCTTCGTTACCTTTTTTGAGCAATTAAACGCGAATAGTGAAAAAAGTAATAGTAGGCCTAGTTTCTTTATTTTTAATGACATATTATTAAGGAATTAAAATTATTTTTTCATTCACAGGATAAAGGAATTCAACACCTTTACTAGTTACAATTGCATTATCTTCAAAATTAATACTAACCCTTCTACCCCACTCCGGTATCCATGTATGTACCATATACTCAAAAGCAAATAAATTATTTTCACGAATGATTAAATGGCCTCTTCCAGAATATCCATTAGCGGATATATCCCGGAAAGGAGCGAATGACGGTCCAACAGAAATTTCACTGTTACCTGTATTGCCAACCGTATGGCAATCAATGGAGAACCCCGATTTTTTTGATTTACCTAATGATTCTATCAATTTCTTATCTTTCTCAAAAAAATCTGTAAATGGCGTGTATACATAACCAGCATCCTCGAGGGCCTTTGCACAAGATGCCAGAGTTTCTCTAGCATTTCTGCCAACTTTTATATTTTTTCTTATAATTTTTCTCGCATCCTGGCCACGGTTCCAAGCATGCATCAGGCCTTGAGGTGGTTGAGTCTCGCCCTCATTCAATATATATGCATTTCGTTTATAATCTGTTCCGTAGTTCATATAGTGAACGCCCAGATCCCAAGATATAAAGTCTCCTCTTTGAAACCTATATTCTGGGCCACTACCTTCTCTGTGCACTACTCCGGTTTTACTATCAGAACCAAAGTATAATATTCCAGGCATCGGAGCACCAAAAAGTGATGGATATATACCAGATTTACTAAGCTCATCTTGAGCCAACCATCCGATCTGCTCTCTTGTTGTAATACCTGGCCTAATTATTTTTAGAGCTTCTTCCATTACTCTTCGTTGAATTTCGCAAATATTTGCAAAGACGATAATCTCTGACTGAACCCTTCTGACCTGGAAATCTGTTACAACATTTTCGGATGATACTAATCTATTGGAATACTTTTTGCCCAAAATATTAATAAGGTTTAGATAGTTAGTGTGTGAAAGTCCATCGGCAACAGTAATCCAGTCTGACATGTTAACAGCTATAGTCTTTGGATCTCTTTTGGTAATGTAATCGTTAATTTCATCATCATTTCCAAACACATCGTATATTGATTCATCAGCAACTTCAGCAAATCGGTTGCCAAATAAAGCTCTTTCAATGCGATCCCCTCCATTATCTGTAAAAATAATATGCCCCATATTCACACCAAAGTCTAATTCCATCGGGTCCGGATCCCCTCTCCTTATCACATGAATCCAAACATCAATATTATTATCACGCATTGCTCCTGGTAGAACCAAGTCTAATTTATCTCTACGTATCGTATTCATCATTTCGAAACGAGCTTTGGCATCTTGGGCTACCGAAAATACTTGAAATGAGAAAAATATTATATATGCATAGTTTTTAAAATTCATTTTCACTCCCAGATGATTTAATTGTTTGAATTTATAGGTGAATTATTGTGCCAATACTGTGGGCCCATTTCCCTCTTGACTGGCCATATCGTATCGAGCGATCTAGCATCATAAAGTATACCATTTTTCATAACATACTTAATCCTTGCTGTGTTCTTGATATCGATTAAGGGGTCATTCTCTAGTAAAATAATATCTGCTAATTTCCCAATCTCTATAGAACCTAGATCGTCTGAGAACCCTAATGCATCTGCACCTACTTTAGTTGCACTTCTCAATGCATGCATTGGAGCCATTCCACCCGATTGAATATTCCATAACTCCCAATGAAAACATATTCCCTGCATCTCACCATGGCTCCCAACACCTATCTTCCCACCAGCATCAACAATATTTTTAAATGTTTTTGCATATTCTTTATAATAGAATTCATCTTCATGATACCAGGGAACACGTCTTGTTTTACGATCTAAAATATCGTGTGGAAAAAAATGATTTAATTTCTCATCATCATGAACACTCGTTCGGGTCCAATAATAATATTCTGCTCTCGGACCCGTGCTTACAATTACAGTTGGGTCATAAAATGTACCTGATTCTGAAATTAATTTTATCATATCCTTGTACAAAGGGTAATGCGGGAAAACATGTTCAAGGGAATATCCATCCATAACTTGGGTAATCATCATTTTCATATCGATCCCCTCTGTTGTAGGCGTTAATTCCGCATTATCAATTGCTATACTTAATAATTGTCTATGTCTACGATTCCCCGATAGATATTGTTTAACAGTATTCACATGATAGTAATCAGAATATTTTTCAATAATTAGGTTTGCATCCTCGATGTTGTTAACAGGAGAATTATTAAATATCCCTGGACCTGTTGTAAATATTCTTGGGCCAATCATATCACCAGTAGCAACCCTATCAGAATATGTAAATATATCAATCTCCATACTCTGAGGATCCCGAGTTGTTGTAACACCGTATGCTAGGTTTGCTAAATATGACCAAAGTGTGCCACGATGGATGTCCATATCACGATCCATATGAGAATGGAGATCAATAAAACCGGGCATTAAGTACAATCCTTTAGCATCTATAACCGTGGCATCTTTTGGTATGTTTATATCCTTAACGTTTCCCACTTTAACTATTCTATTATCTTCTATTAAAACTATACCATTTTTGATAATTCCATTCTCTGGTATTTTTTCATCCATTGATAAAATTGTACAACCCTTAAATACAATTGATCCTTTACCCTTTAATCGAGGAAATTTTAAATCCACATCTAATTTTTCTATCTTTGAGTATTTGGGATTATTTTTTTCTGTTAAATCCCACTTGAAAAATGAATTACCAAGGGACCAGTGCACGCCATTTCCATTTTGATACCATCGCGGAAAATGAGTGCTTTGTAGATTAATCTTTTCTACCGGGAAGGGACTATCTGGTCCATCATCCAAGAATATATTAGGAACTTCCGTTCCTAGTTTTGGTACTCTGACTAAGTAAATATTATAATCTGCGCGAACTAGAGCATGTTGTTTATTTGGGCCTAAATAAACTTGATTTGATAATCTTGGTCCACCAGGTCCAAGAAAAGGTCTCTGACCAAAAACCTTTAATTCTGTACGTTGATCACCACCACTGAGATTGATTGAAACTAGGCCCTCATTATAATCATTATAATAGATTCTATTCGGATCATTTGTAAAATGTAATCCTCCACCATTTATTTCTTTAAGAATTTTGATTCCTTTTTCTTCGATATTGATTAATCCAATAGATAAATTTTCACCTGGTTGATGCCATGAACCCATTATTACGGCCAGTTCTTTATTATTTGGAGACCAAACTAATTCTTTAAAGTAACCAGTTTCGGTGGTGAGCTTTCTGAGAGATTTCCCATTAGGTTTTATAATATAGAGATTGCCTCCAGTATAGTCATCCCATGTAACAAATGATATATATTTACTGTTTGGGCTCCAAGATGGATAAAATTGTCGATCATCTAAATCTACAAGTTTTTTAATCTTTTTACTGGATAGATGCATTTTATAAATTCTATTCAGAGCGGTAAACAATAAATCTTTGCCATTAGGAGATAAAGAAGGATAGCGTATTTGTCTAAGCTCTACAGATCCATCAGGAACTTTTTTATCATGATGGATGACAGGTTTGATTTTTAATGAAACATTGGCTTGAAACGGAATTTCTGTTCTATCCCCATTGTAGATTGAGACTTTGTTTATTTTCCCATCAATTGCAGCAATAATAAACTTATTATCTGGGCTAAAAGAAAATCCTGGTAAATGGTCACTTGAAGTGCCCATCCAATTATTTTCTTGTTGATCAGGTTGGACAGGGAATGTAAGCCATTTTTCTGTACCATCTATTAAACTTCGTAATCGGTAACCTGTTTTCCCATCATACCTGGATCCATAGACCATCCATCTGCCATCTGCAGAGATAGCAGGTCTAATTGCACCACCTGCCTGGGTCGTAATTTTTCTACGACTACCAGTCTTTAAGTTATAGCTCTCAATTTGATGGCCGAATGCTTCATTATCATCTGGATGTCGATTAGAAAAATATAATTTATCAGTGTTTGGGGCAAAAACAGGCCCAAGAGCAAAGATAGGCTCTCCATTATCTAGCAGAGGTGTACCTCTTCCCCCATCAATATGATATATCCATAGATTATGATTTACATCAATCCATGTAAAACGAGGTGTACGAGAAACGACAATATATTGACCATCAAAAGACCAATCTGGAGAAGAATAAGAAGCATCACTATCTTTAGTAATTATTCTAAAAGAAATATTATTTTTATCAAAAGTTTTAGTGCTTAAAGCTTGATTAAACTCTAAAACCCATATGTTTTCAGATCCACTCCTATCACTTAAGAATACTATTTTTCTATCGTTAGGTGAGAACCGAGGCTGTGTATCATAAGCCATACCACTTGTAATTTGCTTCGCTTGTTTTTCTCCGACAGCTAGTAAATACAAATCACCTAAAAGATCAAATACTATAAAATTACCATCTGAAGAAACATCCAGATTTATCCAAGTTCCTTCATCAGTAGTAAAATCTATAACTTTTGTAGGTTTAAGAGGTAGTTCATCTGTTTTTGCTTGAATCAAAGCTATTGCAAAAAAGAAAAGAAAACATATTCTAAGGTATAGAGGGACGCTAACGCTATTTTTCATATTATAAGAATTATTTAATAACATGCCATTTGGAATTCTGAGGCCTATTCAGATACCGTAACCCACCTTCCGAAAACAGAACTATCTGACCGATACCGATTTCGACACCATTAGGTCCCCAACCATCAACATTAATGCGTGTATGCGGCTCAAAGGCATACAAAGTGTTATGATATAAAATATGGTTATTTGTAACTATGGATGTCGGATAATATCCGGGCCCAGATGTCATTCCGGCCACATAAGTTTTATGACTAAACATATATCCACCAAGGAGGAACCTTCGAGTATACATTGGAGGAGGATGAAACCCTAGCTCAGTCTCAATAACACCTGGTAATAGTTCTATTTTCTTAGATGAAGCAACTATCTCTTTCCCAGTGCGACCTAAACGAAATTCAGCAGCGAATAGATCCTGCATTTGATTGACTTTTTCCAGTGCTTTTTTTAGATCATCAGGTACATCTTCTTCATTACTCTGCAAAACATATGCATGCTGGTGTGAATCAGTGACCAGTCCCATAAGCATTATATCTGAATCAAGACTGATTATATCACCTTTTTGAATAACCACATTAATACCATTCTGAGTTTGTCCATCTCGAAATTTATTTGGGGAATCTATGCTACTATATTTTTCAATCAATGATGGCCTTCGTTTCACAATTACACTAGGATGGTTCTCTATTTCAAGGTCTAAGCCTAAGTAGCAATGTCTAAACCACCAATTCAAATCATCTGTAGTAGTTATACCGGGAATAACAACAGCATTTGAAAATCCTTCTGCTATTATATCATTTGCAAGCCCTTGCACAAAACTATAAGCATCAATCTGCCCAGGTGATATTGTTTCTAGCCATCGTACGCCTATTGTCCATGAATCAACAATTTTTTTCGAATATTTCTCACCTAGTGCACTAAGCATATCTTCATTATTGAATAATGATATTGCTATCCGATTTGGCTGAATTTCATTTACTAAAGTATTGATATTTTTATAATCACTTGGTTCATGATATTCAATACGATCATCGTTATAATGAAATAATAAAAATTTAGGAATAGCTTGTGATCCGGGGGAAGCATACACACTTGGTAGTGTCATCCCCTCAAAATTGGCTGGCAAAAGAGAAGTAAATACAGGACCTTCATTATTGTAATAGAGGTCAGCTTCATTATTACGAAGTATCCATACATCTACAGACTGTTCTAGCATGACCATTGGCAGAACATATTCCTTTTTCCATTTCCACCAGGATTCCATCTTCTGGACCCGTTGTCTCATAGGTAATATATTTTTTATATATTGACCGGACCCAATATAATCATCTCTACTATATAGCATAGATAATAGTAGAATTGATAGCAATAATAAGTTTGAAGCTCTCATTAAAAAGGTCATTTTATTATTTTGGACCCCAGTCTGGCATTCCATCCCAAGAATTATTTTTAGTTAACTGTTTTTGGTTTGTTCCATTTGAATTCATACTGAAAATTTCACTATCACCATCCCGATCAGAGTCAAAAGCAATTAATCTGCCATCATCTGATACAGTGGGATCAGTATCTGTCCCATCTTTAAAGGTTAAGCGTATATCTCCTGTACCATCTGAGCTGATTGTATATATTTCATAATTACCACCTTCTGGGTCATCTTTATCAGAAGAATAAACAATCTGATTACTTTGTGGTATCCAACTTGCATCTCCACTATTTCCAGAATTATCCGTAACTGCAGAGATTTTATTGTTCATATTGATGTTGATAGAAAAAATGGTGAAATTGCCCGTTTTTGAGTGCTCATATCCTCCCATATCATAGGTAATCAAATCACCACTTGGTGACCAAGAAGGATAACCTTCATCCTGTTTGGTATTTGTTAAATTTTCGGGATTACTACCATCTATACCGATAATAAAAATATCTCCTCCTGCTGCACCCTCAGAATATGAGTCATATGTTATTTTTGTACCATCTGGATTCCACGATGGATAGTAATTTTCTGATGAACTATTGGTTAAATTATATAGGTTAGAACCATCCGCATTCATTATCCATACATTATGCTTACCGCTACGGTCCGAGACAAAGGCAATTTTTTTGCCATTTGGGGAAAAGACCGGGGAACCATCAAAACCGCTATGTTTAGTTATATTGGTTTGATCTGAGCCATCTGCATTCATAATATAAATCTCATGGTTACCATCACGATCAGATTCAAAAACAATATTTGCCCTTGTACTGTTTTCAACCTGATTCTTTATTATTGTTGACCAGGATGGATTTCCATTACCAATATATTCTTTATTATTATCATACTTTTTGTAATTAGTTAGGCGGTTTATTTGCGTTCCATCTGATTTCATTTTATATAATTCAGGGTGTCCATTCTGCCACGATTCGAACACAATATTCTTTCCATCGGGAGACATCGAAGGATAGGTGTCTTGACCTTTTATATCCGTTAATCGCTTAATATTCTCTCCATCATTATCCATAATATATATTTCATAATTACCATTATGAGGAAGTCCTATCATATCTGATGAAAATAAAATTTTTCTACCATCCGGTGACCATGATGGTACCTCGTCCAAAGCACGAGTATAGGTTAGGCGCTGTGCATTGCTACCATCTACTGCGTTAATTAAATAAATCTCCGGATCATCTCTATCGCGATCAGATTCAAAAACGATCCATTTACCATCAGGACTCCATGATATAAAGTCATCTGCATTTGACGAATGATGCTGTTTGGAATAGGTCAATCTTGTGAGATTAAAACCCCATGTATCCCCATCATTTATATTACGTCTCACTATTTCTGTGCCACCACTTTCATAGCGCCTAGTACAAAATGCTATCATAGAACCATCGGGAGACCATACTGGGCAAATATCATCTGCTGGACTTTCCGTTATTCTAATTTGCCCTGAACCATCCCGGTTCATGATATATATTTCACTATTACCATTTCTATCACTAACAAAAACAATTTTATCTCCATCTGGCGACCATCTGGGCCACGAATCATTATAATTATTATTTGTAAGTTGATTTATTTCAGAGCCATCAGGCTTCATTGTATAAATACCACTACTACCCGATTTATAAGATTCAAATACTATTAGGGATAAACCTTCTCCATAACCGTCTTTTGTATTTTGAGAAGCACAACTATAAAAAAATACGCTAAGATATAAAGTAAGCGGTAAAATTGAATGAATAGCTTTAATCATTAATCCTCCAATGCATCAATTAATAAGTTTTTTAAATTATTGTAATTGTGCTCAATGCTTGGGTCAACCTCTGTGAGATTAACCTTTGTATAATAATTACTGCCAGGGTCAAAAATAATGAAATCTCTAAGCTCTACTTCCCATTTGTCCCAGATCTTTTCTGAATCATTATCTTGCAACCATGGTAAGGTATTGCCATCAATCATTCCGCTTAAATCTTCATTCGCAAAACTGATGCCATTTATTCCGACCATTTTGATATCTTCGTATCCTTCATTGGTTAGATCGTTATATAAAACTTGTAAGCCACCGAACCGGTTTCGACATAATCCTCATCCTTGATCACCAAAATAGTATGATGATACCTTCCCATTAAAAAATGATAATCCAATAGCCTGACCATAGGTTTCAGAGTCTGGATTTATGTCAGTTAACGAAAAATCTTCATAAAATAATCCTCCGTCTTTATCTGAGCTATCTTCACAACTGTTAAAAACAATCAAACAATGGATAACAATAAAGATTAAGTTTTTATTTTTCATAATTACATCTAACACTGGAAAATAGCTTAAACAAATCTAAAGTTTCTCTTTTCGAATAAACTTTGAACATCTATTAAATACTTTGTTTTAACTAAAAAATAATCAGTATCGTAGGTAGTTATCGCTAACACTGGAGAACCTGCATCAGCAACAATAGACGTTATTTTTGCCCAGACACCTTTAATTTCTAAATCAAATTCTCCGACCAATTTAATACATGTCCATTCATCATCTTTCTTTTTGCTATTAATTTCTATATTTGATTCGCATATCACTGTTGTTTCATTCTCTGTGAAAGAAATTGATAAAAAATGACTATCATACATATTTTTTGATATTATAGATTTTTCAGGGAATTGATGTATAGTATAATCATTAGCTAGTATAGTTAGTTTAAGTTGACTCATTACAAAATTATCTAATAATTAATACTTTATTTTGAGGAGGATGCAGCCACTGTATTCCACTTTCTGTGATCAATGCATTTTCCTCAACGCATATTGGTACTTTATTTCCATTCCATTCATCTACCGGAGTAAAGACAATAAACTCTACAGAAATAATACTGTTTGGCTGAACTATATACTTTTTTCGTGTTGGATAAATAGCGAAAATTGATCCACCTTGGTCATGGCCTAGATTCCCAGCTGAGTGCATTCCAATATTTACTTCAACTCCATCCACCTTACTTGGTCTTTCAAGTTCTGTGTAAACATATCCGGCTTTACTGATTAGTTTTCTTAGGTCATCAAGTATTTGTTCTCCAGTTTTACCAGGTTTTACATTTTTCTTTATTATATTTCTTACGTTTACAGAATTATTGAATGACTTTTTTATCCAATCAGGAAGCTCTGTTTCATCATTTTTTAATACATATGCGACTCTCTTGAGATCTGTAAAATAATTATTTTTACCAATACCCCAATCTATCTGCATTACATCTCCAGGCTGGATGACTCTAACAGAATTAGCTATTTCAATACCATCGGGAGGGCTTAAAAAAACAGTTGGCTGCCACCCTCGCTCAAAATTGAATTTTTCACGCTTGTCTTCAAGCCACCAACCGATGTCGATCTGTGTAGTCTTGCCAACAGAAATGACTTCATTAGATAATGCACGCTCTAGCAAACGAATTGTTGTGTTTGCCACTTTTGAAAATTCAATTATTTCACCAATTACCCTCTCTGATCTAAAATCAGAGATCAGTAGCTCCGCCGATACCAAACGGGAAGCATAAGGCTCACCCAATTCCTTTATTAAATTGATATAATCTGTATGCGATAAACCATCAACCGCATGTCTTCCTTCCATAGGAATTAATTTCTTTTCAGTTGAATAATTGACTCCAATAGTTTTTGGATTTCTTTTAGCAACAAAATTTTTTAAATCATCAGGTGATGCAAAAATATCAAAAGCCCCACATTCATCAATCATTCCTCCTTCACCACCCAATACTGCCCTCTCAATTCTATCTTTGCCTATATCTGAAAAAATGATAATTCCACTCCCGTAACTTGTCGCAGGTCCAAAATCTTGATTCAAAGGTTCTGCACTCCGTCCTTTATCTATGATTATCCACATATCCATTTTATGCCTGCGCATAACCTTTGGGAGGACGAAATCAAATTTATCTTTCCGAGCTGTACAACTTAGTTGCCAATTATAATAGACATCATTGGTCTGTGATGATAATCTGTCAGATAAAATAAATGAAAGAATAAGAATCAATGAATAAGAAAATCTAAATCCCATGATTCTTATAGAGTTGGTATAAGTATATTATTTGAAGATCTCTTTAAAAGAAAATCAATTGATTTAGGATTTCCTGTTAGCTGCCACTCTATTAGTGACATTGGTATAATACCCGAAGAAAAAAAATCTTTGAAGAAACCTTTATATGTGAAATTATTTCCTTTCTGCCGGATGCTTTGTGCGATAAGTTGATTCATGGAAAGTTTCCCGATTACCATTCCCATATGCCAGCCTACAAATCTAAGATTCGTCTGCATTTCATACCATGCGTGGGGGCCATTAGGAATGTTCCAGTCATTTGGAGCACAATCACTAACATAATCAATTGCCTGCTGTAAAGAAAATTCATTACTGTGCATTTTAAGATCTGCAACAGCTCGACACGTACGAAATGCAGCCTGCCAATATACAATCTCCCTGCTTCTTTGTGATCTGTCATCCAAATAACCTGCATGCATCATCATTTCTTCTAGCCAAAATGCCCACCCTTCTAGCCTAATCATTTCAATTGCATATTGTCTCTCTGAACCTAGTATGATTCGTTCATCACGATTATGGTATCCACGATCTAGGTGATGTCCAATAAATTCATGTGTTTGTTCTGGCAGTGGGTCCCTATCCGCGGTCTGATGAAAATAATCTCTAACACCAGGCCACTCGCTGGTTTCTCCTGATCCCACATAACTATTTATAAAAGTATCATTCCACCCTGTTGCCAAAGCATTTGCTCCCCCAAGGTAATCTTCAAATCCTATCCAATCTGGCACGGTAAATAGACTCTCAGATTCAGTGAATTCCATTACATATTTTAATGCATCAATTTTTCTTTGTGAATGCTCATCCCTTGTTTGAACAGGAGTAAGTTCTGGCAAATTCCGGTTTCGATTTCTCTCAAGAGCAACTGTTGTTAATAATCGATTATCTTCACGTATAATAATATCATATAGCTCATCCCAGTCGTATGGTACTAGCTGTACATTTTTCATCCACCAATTATAATTTTCTTTTCCAACGCCTGCAGGCAACGTCATAATTTTTTTATTATTATCTAGCCAATCACCATAATCTTTAACCGCTTCCAAGGCATTCTTCGCATCATTAATTAAATCTGGATGATGTTTTTTAACTGCACTGTAAATTCGCTCATAAAGAGTTATCTCAAATGGTATATAATGCAATGCACAGTAGGCGAGATCGCCGGAAGCATTCTTTAAATTAGTTTTTGCTTGATCTAATACTTTTGGGAGAGCCTTTAGTTTTGCTTTTGCGGCAAGTATTCTTTCATTTGCGATTGGAAATTCATCAACATCAAAGTAGGCTACACGTGTCGGCCCAGCTCCATCCTGCGTTTGCAAATAAAACCCAGGATCGCGTGACCATGGTCTTAAAACCTTATGATAAAATTCCAGACCATGCATCTCCGCTTTAACCAGATGATACTCAACTCTATCACTAATCGGCCAACCCGTAGTATCAAATAAAGCTAGACGTTTTTGAAGATTATCAAGAGCGATTTTTTGTTTTGTCATAGCATCTGAGCTATAATCTGGAACATCATCTATTATTACAGGATCTTGAATAGCCCTAAAATCATTGAAAAGTTTTATCAGATCTTGGTATTTATTTGTATTGGGCTTATCTATATTTTCTGTACAAGAAATAAAAAGAAAAATCAAAAAAAAGTACTTGATTCGTAATAACAGTATATGGATGGAACTATTCAATTAATTTCCCCAATGCATACTTATTTCATCTGTGTAGCCTGTCATTTCCCATCGAATAAGTGGCATAGGTATTATGCCATAGGATAGGAATTCATCAATAAAATCCTTTATAACAAAATTATCTCCTAATTGTACCGCTCTCTCTCTAAATAATTTCATAAAATAAGCTTTTCCAGTGACCACATTACTATGGAACCCGCCTGGATTACGAAGATTAGACTGCATCTCAAACCAGACCATATTTTCTTCTGGCTTAGTCCAACCTCTAGGCATTATATCTGCACAGAGCTTTCTGGCTTCTTCTAGATTTATCTCATTAGCATGCATTTTCATATCTGGAATCGCTAGACTCATATGTGAAGCATTCATTAGATATTCCATCTCTCGACCTTTTTGAGGACGATCATCTAACACACCCGCTTGCATTAGAAGCTCCTCAAGAGCAACCGCCCATCCTTCCAATCTCATAGACCCCATATTAAAACGCCTATATGCTTTTCGAATA
>LWDU01039133.1_pt1 | contig 53491 bp, 55 predicted proteins | sample 727161 | NCBI WGS metagenome assembly LWDU01 (sample SAMN04566230, study PRJNA314399) | hydrothermal vent metagenome | isolation source: deep sea hydrothermal plume seawater | place: Mexico: Gulf of California, Guaymas Basin | collected 2004-07-11
CCAGGGAGAGGATCGCCCCGGTCGTCCAGGCGGCCATGATCCAGCCCGGCGCCGGCAGCAACTCGGCGACCTGGCCCGGGGTAAAGAAAATCCCAGCGCCGATCACCGACGCCACCACGAGCATGGATGCATCCAGCAGCGAAAGTTCGCGCACGAGATGGTCGCGGGGATGGCCTGAGCCGGGGTTCTCCGTCACGACCGCGAGCATAGCGGTCGTACTTCCAAGAATTGAGCCCCACCCCAGTCACTGGCGATTCGGCCAACCGGTGACTTATACATCCCAGGCAATGGAATCCGCAGGATTTCTCTTCGGAGATCTCGGCTCGGTACAAGTCGGAATTCTGTCCGTCGCAGCGCTCCTGACGTCCACCCTCTCGGCCATCGTGGGCATGGGGGGCGGCATTACGCTCCTGGCTGTGATGCTCCTCTTCCTCGACCCCCTGGTCGCCATCCCCCTCCACGCGACGATCCAGTTGGTCTCCAATGGCACCCGCGCCGTGGCCCAACGCCGCCATGTAAACTGGGGAATCCTCTGGCGCTACTCGCTCCCCCTGCTGCCCCTGGGCTGGCTCAGCCTGCAACTTGCCCAGGGTATTCCCCCCGACGTGGCCCGCGCCCTAATCGGACTTTTCGTCCTGATTTCCACTTGGCGCCCGGCCTGGTTCCTGCTCGGTACGCATCCGAGCGAGACCAATCCCAACCTTCGCTTCCTGACGCTCGGAGGGGTGGTGGGCGTGCTCAACGTAACTTTCGGGGCCACGGGTCCCCTGATCGCCCCATTCTTCCTGAACCTGGGCCTGACGCGGTTTGCGATCATCGGCACCAAGGCCGCCTGCCAGCTGACGTCCCACGCGGTCAAGATCGGCGTCTTCGGCCTGGCCGGATTTGCTTTCGGTCAGTGGGCGGGCCTCCTGGGGCTTTTATGCCTCTGTGTTGTGGTGGGCACCGCCGTGGGTACCCGAATCCTCTCGGCCGTGAGCGAGACGGCCTTTGTGAAGCTCTACCGGCTCATTCTCAGTGCCGTGGCGCTCTTCCTCGTGGTTTGGCACGGTTGGCAGACTCTCTGAACGAACTCGGACGTCCCGGAGGGGCTCAAACCGCAACTGGCCGAAAAAACAAGGCGAGTTGGTTGCCGGGATACCTCCGAGTCGCTAAATCACATCCGCAAGAACACCTCCGCCGCGCGCGGCCCCCGACAAGGGGCCTGGGCCGGACGGGCTTCTCTGATGGAAACGCCCCACACGGGACCCTCCTGACAACCCTGCATCGCGGCGAGGCCCCGGGGACTGAAGAAGCCCTGGGGACAAAAGAGAGAGGCTCGTAAGCGAGCAGGGAGCGCTGCAGGCCAGGACCCGGAACAGACCCCGCCCGACGAGTCAGGTGCCAAGGGCTCGCAGAGCGGGTTGAGAGCCGGGAAGATTTCTACAGGTTCGAAGCCAGGGGCTGAAGAGCCTGGGCAACGGAACCGACCAACCGAATCGATCCGAAGACACGTACACGCACACACAGAGGATGGAATTGATGAACGAACTACTGGACCAACTCACGCTGGCGCCCATTGGGGCGGGGGTTCTTGGCCTCGCCATTGCGACCTTCTTCTACTTCCGGGTCAAATCCCTCCCGGAGGGCACCGAGACCATGAACCTGATCGCGAAATACATTCGCGAAGGGTCAATGGCATTCCTCTCCCGGGAGTACAAAGTACTCGCGGGCTACACCGTTGCGGTGTTCACCCTGCTCTTCTTCGCCTTCCGCTCAGAGGGAACCGGCATTCTGGCGGGGCTGTGCTTCGTCCTCGGGGCGTTCCTGTCCCTTGGATCGGGTTTTGTGGGCATGAAGGCGGCCACCTTTGCCAACGTACGTACCAGTCAGGCCGCCCGAGAGGGTTCCAAGCCCAAGGCACTTCTCACGGCGCTGGACGGCGGAGCGGTCATGGGCCTGTGCGTCGCGGCCACCGCGCTCCTGGGACTCGGCGGGCTCTACTTCCTGTATCGTGGAGATCCCCACCTCGGAACCGTCCTCCATAGCTTCGCCGTGGGTGCCTCCTCCATCGCGCTCTTCGCGCGGATCGGCGGCGGCATTTACACCAAGGCCGCCGACGTGGGCTCGGATATCGCAGGCAAGGTGGTCGAAGGCATCCCCGAGGACGATCCGCGCAACCCGGGCGGGATCGCGGACAATGTCGGAGACAACGTGGGCGACGTCGCCGGCATGGGGGCGGACATTTACGAGTCCCTAGTCGCCGCCATCGTTGCCGCCATGGCGATTGCTTTGACGGCGCGGACCGAATACATCGAGAAGCTCTTCACCAACGGCCTGAGCGGCAACGACGCCACCATGCTCGCCGTCACCCTACCCGTCTTCATCTCCGGACTGGGTCTTCTGGTCAGTATCGTTTGTATCTTCATCGCGCGCAGCATGCGCCAAAACAGCCCGGCCATGGTGCTCAGGGCCGCACTCGTTGTTCCTTCCTTGATCATTTGCGTCGTGGCCTACATCGTCATGCCGATGCTGGGCGTTAGCCAATCCGTTACATACGCGTTGGCCGCCGGCGCCATCGGGGGGGCCATGATCGGCCTCATCACCGAGTACTACACGGCCTGGGCCCCCATCGAAAAAATCGCTGAGGCCTCCAAGACCGGCGCCGGGACCGGAATCATCAGCGGCCTTGCCGTCGGCATGGAGAGCACCGTGGTTTCGCTCCTCATCGTGGCGAGCGTGGGCTTCGTCGCCAACGCGGTCATGCCCGAAGGTATGGGACTCTACGGAATCGCCATGAGCGCCGTGGGAATGCTCGCGGGCACCGCCATCGTGATGACAGTGGACGCCTACGGACCCATCGCAGACAACGCCGGAGGCATCAGCGAAATGAGTTCCCTCGGCCCCGAGGTGCGGGCGATCACCGACGAGCTCGACGCCGTGGGAAACACCACCGCCGCCATCGGCAAGGGCTTTGCCATCGGTTCCGCCACTTTGACCGTGCTGAGTCTCTTCTCCGCTTTCATTCTTGAGGTCAACCACAAGCGCATGGAGGCCGACATGGAACCGCTGATCCTCCAACTCGACGATGCGCGGATCTTGATCGGCCTGCTCATTGGCGCGTGCCTCCCCTACGCGGTGGGCGCCAGCACAATGATCGCAGTGGGCAAGGCCGCCCAGGCCATCATCAAAGAGATCATCCGCCAGTTCAACGAGATTCCCGGACTCCGAGAAGGCAAGGCCGAGCCCGAGGGCAAGGTGATCGTGGACATCGCCACCAAGGCGGCCCTGGGCCAGATGATTCTGCCCGGAACCGTCGCCATTGCTGCGCCGGTGGCGGTCGGTTTTATCCTCGGCCCTGTCTCCCTGGCCGGAATGCTTGCAGGCGCGGTTGCGGTGGGGGCATCGCTCTCCCTGTTCATGGCCAACGCCGGCGGCGCCTGGGACAACGCCAAGAAATTCATCGAGTCCGGAGGCCTTGAGGGACACCCCAAGGGCTCCGAAGCCCACAAGGCATCGGTGATTGGCGATACCGTGGGCGATCCCTTCAAGGATACATCGGGCCCGGGCGTTGCGATCCTGATCAAGGTGATGAGCGTTGTCAGCCTGCTGATTGCGCCCCTCATCGCCACACTCTGATCCCGGGGTTGGTTCTCGAAAGGCCCTGGCCGCTTCGGCCAGGGCCTTTCTATTTTGGGCGCCCCCCTAAGCCGGAGGGTTCCCCCCTTCGCTCCCCAGGGCTCAGACAACGCCTCCTGCTGGGACAGGGCTCCGCTTCCTGCCCAGGACCAGGGAACGATTCACCGCTGACAGCACGGCCTCCAGGGAGGCTGTGACGCTACTGCTGTGCCGCCCGACCCCAAAGAAGCTTCGGCCGTCGGCATCCGAGACTTCGACGTAGGCCGCCGCCACCGCATCCGATCCCGATCCCAGGGCATGTTCCCAATAGTCGGTCAAGGTCAGGGACAAGCCGAATCCGGCGCAAAGCGCCGTGAACATCGCATCGATGGGTCCAGTCCCCCGAGCTTCGAGGACGTGCCGGGCCCCCGCGTAGGACGACTCTCCTCTCAGGCGACAGTCGGACCCGGCCATGTCGTCGAGTTGGCAGTGCTCCACCGGGCAACCGATGGGTTCACTCCAGCCCAGGTATTCGGCCTCGAAAAGCCGCCGAATGCCCTCGGAACCGATCTCACCTCCGGTGGCTTCGGCGGCCCGCTGAACCCGGGCCTGGAAATCGATCTGGAGAGCTCGGGGAATCGAGTAGCCGTGATCGCGTTCGAGCACATAGGCCACGCCTCCCTTGCCCGACTGACTGTTGACCCGAACCAGAGCCTCATAGCCCCGGCCCACATGGGCGGGGTCCATGGGCAAATAGGGGACCTCCCAGAGCCCCTTGGGATCCGCATCCAGCGCCGCCAGCCCCTTCCGGATCGCATCCTGATGGGAACCCGAGAAAGCAGTAAAGACCAACTCCCCCGCGTAGGGGTGGCGCGGGTGAACCGGCATCCCCGTGCACTCTTCGTAGAGTTCGACCAGCCCATCGATGGCGCCAAAATCGAGACCCGGCTCCACGCCCTGGGTGAGGAGATTCAGTCCCAGGGTGACGATGTCGACGTTTCCCGTCCGCTCGCCATTTCCGAAAAGCGTGCCTTCCAGGCGGTCGGCGCCCGCCATCAAGGCGAGTTCCGCCGCCGCCACCGCGCAGCCACGGTCGTTGTGGGGGTGAACGCTCAGCACCATCTTCTCTCGGCCGCGGACGTGGCGGCCAAAGTATTCGATTTGGTCGGCATAGATATTGGGTGTAGCCATCTCCACCGTGGCCGGCAGATTCACGATCATCGGTTGCTCGGCGCTGGGCGCCCATTCATCGGCGACCGCCTCGCAGATCTCCAGGGCAAAGTCCAGTTCGGTCCCCGTGAAGCTCTCGGGGGAATATTCCAGGATGATCTCGGTCTCGGGCATGCGCGCCGCCCGCTCCCGGATCAGCGCCGCACCACGCCGGGCGATCTCCTTCACGCCGGCACGGTCCTGCCCGAAGACCACCCGCCGCTGGAGCGTCGAGGTGGAGTTGTAGAGGTGGACGATCGCCCGCTGGGCGCCCTCTAGCGCGTCCAGGGTGGGGTGAATCAGATCTGCCCGAGCCTGGGTGAGGACCTGCACCGTCACGTCCTCGGCAATCGCCTCCTCCTCGATCAGCGCGCGCAGAAATTCGCGCTCGACCAGAGCCGCAGCGGGGAAGCCCACCTCTATTTCTCGAAACCCCATGGCGACCAGCGCCTCGAAAAAGCGGCGCTTTCGCCCGAGATCCATGGGCTCCACCAACGCCTGGTTGCCATCGCGCAGGTCCACGCTGCACCAGCGTGGTGGCGCCTTCAGGGTTTGATCGGGCCAGCGACGATCGGGCAGGAAAACCGGCGGATAGGGCCGGTAGGCCGGTGCTGCGGTGGCCGGGGACCCGGACACCACGCCCTCTGGGACGACTTTCGGTTCACGAAATTGACGGGACATCTTTCTCTCCTCCGGACTCTTCACGGCAAACTCTCTTCCGCGCGAAGGACCGGAGGGCTTCGGGAGTGACTTGCCTGAAAACGGGTCGACGTGTCAAGGCGTCAACCGGGCATCCCGAGGACGGTGATTGGGCTTCGGTGTGTTGAATGCATTTCAAGCGTTTTAAGCGCTCGAATGCACGAAGCCCCCTCCGGCCTTTCGGCGGGAGAGGGCTTCGCGCATCTCGAGTCCGTTCTTTGGACCGGCGCTACACCTCTCCCGCCCTGCTAAGGAGCAGCAGGCTGAGAAGCTGTAGTCGTCGGCCGTGATTAGAACGCATGATGGGAATCTTATACAGGAGGGTTTTCTGGGCGTCAAGAGAAATGCGCACGGACGGGCTCCCCTCGCCCTTCAACCCACGTCGACCAGGGCGAGTCGGTCCCCCCAACGCGCCCTCACCGCCCGGGCCAGGCCCGGATCTGCCGCCAGGCCCGGGTCGCTGCGAACCGTCGCCCAGGCGGCCTCACGCGCCACCGCCACGAATCTAGAATCCCGAATTAAATCAGCGATCTTCAGATTTGGAAGTTGGCCGCTCTGGCGCGTCCCCATGAACTCCCCGGGGCCACGGATCTTTAAATCCGCATCGGCGATGACGAACCCGTCGGTGGTTTCAAGCATGGCACGCAGGCGAGCTTCGCCCTTCTCACTGCCTCCCCTTGCCACCAACAGACAACGCCCGGGCCGCGCCCCCCGCCCCACCCTGCCCCGTAGTTGATGAAGTTGGGCCAGGCCAAAGCGCTCGGCATGCTCCACAACCATCAGCGTTGCGTTCGCCACGTCCACCCCGACTTCGATGACCGTCGTGGCGATCAGGATCTGAGTGTCACCCGATGCGAACCGGTCCATCGCGTGGGAGCGCTCCTCCGCATGCAGGCGACCGTGAACGACCCCCACTTCCGCCTCGGGAAAAGCCCGGCGGATGCGTTCGGTGGACTCCAGGGCCGAGCGCAGGTCCACCTTCTCGCTCTCCTCCACCAGGGGGTAAACGACATAGACCTGCTCACCTCGAGCCAGGGTTTCCCTAATAATCCCAACGATCCGGTTGCCCTCGCCCTCGCGAAGCAAATCCGTGACCACCGGCGAGCGCCCGGGCGGCAAAGCATCGATCACCGACACGTCCAGATCTCCGTAGACCGTAAGGGCGAGGGTGCGCGGGATCGGAGTCGCGGTCATCAACAAACTGTGAGGCCGCAGGCCGTCGGCTCCCTGGCGCGCCAACGCGGCGCGCTGGCGGACACCGAATCGATGTTGCTCGTCGATGATCGCCAAGCCCAGACGATAAAAAACCACGTCCTCCTGGACCAGTGCGTGGGTCCCCACGACCAAATCGATTTCACCCGCAGCCAATGCCGCCTTGATCCGCCCGGATTCCGCGGCCGAGCGCGAAGCGGTGAGCAGCGCTGTCCGCAGGGTAAGGGCGCCCCCGGCCTGATCCATCAGTCCTCCCAGGGTTCGAGCATGTTGCTCGGCCAGCAATTCAGTGGGGGCCATCAGCGCCGTCTGCATTCCTCCGGCGCGAGCCGCCACCGCGGCCAGCAAGGCCACCACGGTCTTCCCGCTCCCCACGTCACCCTGTAGCAGCCGGTGCATGGGATGCGGCCGGGCGAGGTCCCCAGCGATTTCCGACCAGGCGCGCTTCTGGGCCCCGGTCAACTCGAAGGGCAGCGCCTGAATCGCCGACGCCACCGCCGAGGCGTTGGGCAAGAGGGGACTCCCGGGCTCCAGGCCCCGGGCCTGGCGACGCAGGGCCAGACCCACCTCCAACAGATACAGCTCTTCGAGGATCAGGCGCTCGTGGGCCGCCGAAACCTGCTCCGAATAGGCCTCCACATCGGCACCGGGATCCGGCCGGTGGACCTGGCGAAGAGCATCGCTGGCCTCGGGAAGTTTTCGCTCGGCCACCAGTTTCTCAGGCAACCAGCCGACCACCAGATCCGCGTGTTCCGAGACCGCAGTCTGGATCAATCGGCGCAGGGTCCGGGGATTCACCTTCTCCGGGGCGGTATAGAGGGGAACGACCTGGCGAAGACCCTCTGCCTCGCCTTCGGCCGGGTCGTTTGCTGGACCTTCGTCCAAGCGCTCGATCTCCGGGTGCACGATCTGTTTGGAAAATCGATAGCGCTTCACGTCGCCGGTAATCAGAAGCCGGTCTCCCGGCTTGAGATTGCGCGCCATGCTCTCTCCGCCGCGAAACCACATGAGGTTGATCGTGCTTCCGTCGTCTCCCACCACCGCCTGGAGGGCCTGGCGCATGCGGCCCCCCGCCCGGGAGCCGACAAAATCCACCGCCAGCACCGAGCCGACGAAGGTCTCCCGGTGCCCTACCTCCAGCTCGGAAATCCGCGACAGGCGGCGGCGATCCTCATACCGTGACGGCAGGTGAAAGAGAAGATCGCCCACGCTCGCGATCCCGCGCTGGGCCAGAGAGGCCGCACGCTTTTCGCCCACCCCCAGCAGCGACGAAGTTTTTCGGGCCAGCAAGGCGTCCATCCAGCCGGGTTCCCGCAAAGGCGCCAAGCGGGCCCATACGGCATTCAGAGCTTCGAGCCGCGCCTCACCTTCCGGGGGCAGCTTGCCGAGGAGGCCCTCCACCTCCTGCAAAAAGCCAATCAGATCCCGAGGAAGGCTCATTGCCTGGAGCGCCCGGCAAGCGGCCGCGGCATTGGCCTCGAGGTCGCGAATGCGTGCAAGTTTGCCGCTGCCCTCGCCCGCAGCGAATTCCAACGGCCGCATCAGGGCGGCCAGGCTCCGCTCAAGCGGGGTCCGCATCAAAGGAAGCGAGTTCTGGGGAGGGGCGTTCTTCGCCACGCGATCAAAAACTCCGAGGGATGGGGCGCCGGGAAGGCACCCACAGGCCCAAGTCTACATCCTCGCGTGAATCTCCTGTAACGAGCGAACCCCGATGGACTCGGCTCGAAGTGCCGCTATGGCAGCCGCCGAGGCCAGGGCCGCGGCCAGGGTGGTGCAGTACGGGATGCCGCGCTGCAGGGCGACCCGGCGCATGGAGAAGGAATCCTTCACTGCGCGCTCGTCGGCATCCACGGTATTGAACACCAACTGAACTTCGCCGGCCTCGATGAAGTCCACGGTGTGGGGCGAATCCTCGTAGGCCTTGTTGACCTTTTCCGACACGATGCCATTGCGCTCGAGGGCGTCGGACGTCCCGTCCGTGGCCAGAATCCGAAAACCGAGATTTTCCAGGGTACGGATCGCTTCCACCACCGACTCCTGATCCCCGCTCCGCATGGAAACCAGCACCGTTCCCTCGCTGGGCAAACTGTTGCCCGCCTCGATCTGGGACTTGGCAAAAGCCCGGCCGAAATCCGAGTCGATTCCCATGACTTCGCCGGTGCTCTTCATTTCCGGCCCCAGCAGCGTATCCACCCCAGGAAATTTCACGAAGGGAAAGACGGCTTCCTTCACCGAGTAATGGGTCGGGACGATCTCCTCGGTGAACTCGAGTTCGTCAAGGGTTTTGCCCACCATCACGAGCGCTGCCAGTTTCGCCAGGGGGCGTCCGATGGCCTTGGAAACGAAAGGCACCGTGCGCGACGCCCGGGGATTCACCTCGATGACAAAGACCTCACCGCCCTTGACGGCATACTGAACATTCATCAACCCCATCACCCCCAGGCTGAGAGCCAGGTCATGGGTGGAGCGCACGATTTCATCCACCACCGCCTTGGGCAGGGAATAAGGGGGCATCGAGCACGCACTGTCCCCGGAATGGACGCCCGCCTCCTCGATGTGCTCCATGATGCCGCCGACCACCACCTGATGGCCATCGCAGATTGCGTCGACGTCCACCTCGATGGCGTCACTGAGAAAACGGTCCACCAAGACCGGATGCTCCGGAGAAGCCCGTACGGCGAACCGCATATACCCGCGAAGCGCCTCGACATCCCGGACGATCTGCATCGCCCGCCCGCCCAGCACGTACGAAGGACGCACCAACACCGGGTAGCCAATTTTCTCGGCGACCGCCTCGGCTTCGGGGGCACTCCGAGCCACCGCGCCCTCTGGGCGCTTCAGCTTCAGGGACTCCAAGAGTTCATCGAAGCGCTCGCGATCCTCCGCCCGGTCGATGGCATCCGGAGAGGTCCCGATAATCGGGGCACCAGCGCGCTCCAGGGCAACTGCCAGCTTGAGCGGAGTCTGCCCGCCAAATTGGACGATGATCCCGTCGGGCTTCTCCACATCGACAATGGCCAGCACATCCTCAAGGGTGAGAGGTTCGAAATAAAGCCGGTCGCTGGTGTCGTAGTCCGTGGACACTGTCTCGGGATTGCAGTTGACCATAATTGTCTCAAAGCCCGCTTCACGCAGGGCAAACACCGCGTGCACGCAGCAATAATCGAACTCAATGCCCTGGCCGATCCGGTTGGGGCCACCCCCCAGGATCATGATTTTCTGACGGTCCGTAGGACGCGATTCGCATTCTTCCTCGTAGGTGGAATAGAGGTAAGGGGTATGGGCCTCGAATTCTGCCGCACAGGTATCCACCCGTTTATAGACCGGCGTCACACCCAACCGTTTCCGCGTTGCCCGTACCGCATCCTCATCGGTGTTCCAAAGTTCGGCCAGACGCAGATCGGAAAATCCCATCTGCTTGGCGGGTCGCAGCCAGGCTTCACGCTGTTCGGTATCCGCCGCCACAAGATCCTGCTCGGCGAGAACGATTTCCTCAATCCTGCGCAGGAACCAGGGGTCGATCCACGAGGCGCGATGAATTTCCTCCACCGACCAGCCTCGGCGAAAAGCCTCAGCGACGGCCCAGGGACGCCCTGGGCGCGGTATTTCCAGGGACTCCAACAACTTCTCCCGGGCCTCGGGGCCGGCGGGGAGAGCCGGGGATTCCAGTCCGGCGTGACCGATTTCCAGCGACCGGATCGCCTTCTGAAAACTCTCTTTGAAGGTGCGACCGATGGCCATTACCTCGCCCACGCTCTTCATTTGAGTCGTCAGAGTACTATCGGCATTGGGGAACTTTTCAAAAGTAAAACGGGGCACCTTCGTGACCACGTAGTCGATGCTGGGCTCAAAGCTAGCCGGTGTTTCCTTGGTTATATCGTTTCGCACCTCGTCCAGCGTAAAGCCCACGGCCAGCTTGGCGGCGATCTTGGCGATGGGAAAACCCGTGGCCTTGGAGGCCAGAGCCGAGGACCGCGATACCCGCGGATTCATCTCGATGACCACGATCGCGCCGTCCGCGGGATCCACGCCAAACTGGACGTTGGAGCCCCCTGTATCCACGCCGATCTCGCGCATGATGGCCACCGCAGCGTCACGCATCTCTTGGTATTCGCGGTCCGTGAGCGTTTGGGCGGGGGCCACCGTGATCGAATCGCCCGTATGCACCCCCATGGCGTCGAAATTTTCGATGGAGCAGATCACCACCACGTTGTCGGCCTTGTCGCGCATGACCTCCAACTCGTATTCCTTCCAACCAAGAACACTGCGCTCCACCAGGCATTCGGTGGTGGGGGATTGGGCCAGGGCCCACTCCACCAGGGAATCGAAATCCTTGTCCTCGAAGGCGACGCTGCCCCCGGTTCCCCCCATCGTGAAACTCGGCCGAATGATGGCCGGCAGGCCCGTGTTCTTCAGAACGCTTCGGGCCTCGGCCAAGGTCCGAGCAAGCCCGGAGGCAGGTACCGCCAGACCTATGCGATTCATCGCCGCGCGAAATAGCTCGCGGTCCTCGGCCTTGTTGATCGAATCGATATTCGCACCGATCAACTGCACCCCATACCGGTCCAAGATTCCCGCTTTCTCCAGGGCCACCGCCAGGTTCAGGGCCGTCTGGCCGCCGATGGTGGGTAGCAGGGCATCGGGCTTCTCGGCCTGGATGATCTTCTGTGCTGTCCGCCGTCTCGGGATCGGTCATGATGGTCGCGGGGTTGCTGTTGAGCAGCACGACCTTGTAGCCCTCTTCCCGGAGGGCTTTGCACGCCTGGGTGCCCGAGTAATCAAACTCGCAGGCTTGGCCGATCACGATTGGACCGGATCCAATGACCAGGATGGTGTGGATATCGTCTCTTCGGGGCACGGGGGTCGATTCCTCTCGCTCGCCTAGGCGCTCTGGCCTTTGGCGATGGTGGCTCCGGTCACGTTCTCACCCGATGCGTGGCGATCCACCATCTCACGAAAACGTCGAAAAAAATAGGCCGCGTCATGGGGCCCAGGTGAAGCTTCGGGGTGGTACTGAACGGAAAAAAGAGGACGGGTGCGATGGGCAAGGCCCTCGACGGTTCCGTCATTGAGGTTGACGTGAGTCACCTCCACGGGTTCGCCCGCCCTTTCGAGAGACTCGGCATCCACCGCGTATCCGTGGTTCTCCGCGCAAATAGCGACCTTGCCCGTGGCAAGATCCTGACCCGGCTGATTGCCGCCATGGTGGCCGAATTTTAATTTGTGCGTTTGTCCCCCCAGCGCGAGGCCAAGGATTTGATGCCCCAGGCAGATGCCAAAGAGGGGCTTTTGCTCGGCCAGTTCTCGAACGATCTCGCGCACCCCCTCCACGGCTCCGGGATCCCCGGGACCGTTGGAGAGAAATATTCCATCGGGTTCCATGGCGAGACTCTCAGCCGCCGGTGTCGTCGCCGGAACCACCGTCACCTCAAACCCCTGCTCGACCAGAAGCCGGAGAATATTTCGCTTCACCCCGAAATCGTAGGCGACCAATCGGCGGGGCTGCGCTGGACGGGCCTCCCTCGGAACCTGCCCCGGAACTCCCTGCCAGCGCCCCTCGGTCCATACGTAAGGGGCCGCACAGGTCACCTCGGCCACGAGGTCCCGGCCATCCAGTCCCGGCGCACTGCGAGCCCGAGCCACCAGGGCCTCGGTCGCCTGTTGTCCGGGTTCCGTACTGAGAACGCCCACTTGGGCCCCGGAATCCCGAATCCGGCGGACCAGGGCTCGGGTATCGATCCCGGCGATCCCGGGGACCCCTGCCTGGGCAAGAAACTCGCCCAAGCTTCCCCTGGCGCGCCAATTGCTCGGCACGTCGAGGAGTTCGCGCACGACGAAGCCCGACAGGAAGGGACGTGCCGATTCGTCGTCTTCAGGATTCACGCCGACGTTGCCAATCTGGGGATACGTCATGGTGACGATCTGTCCCGCATAGGAGGGGTCGGTCACGATTTCCTGGTAGCCCGTCATGCTTGTGTTGAAAATGACCTCCCCTGCCTGAACGCACTCGGCCCCAAAGGCCTGACCGCGGTAAACGGTCCCATCGGCGAGGGCAAGGGCTGCCGGACGAAATTTCCCCGACCCGCCTGTCCCAAGGCCGGCGCTGGATTTTCCGGTCTCTTCACTCATTGAATGAGGATCCCTCTGCCCGTCTGGTACACCAGCCGCCCATCGACGAGGGTCGCAAAAACCTGTCCTTTCAGTTCCGCCCCCGCCCAAGGTGAGTTTCGGCTCTTGGAGAATCCCTCTGCGGGGTCGTAGACCCAGGAGCAGTTGGGATCAAGGATGACAATGTCCGCGGCGCTGCCAGGCGTCAGGCTCCCGCCCTCGAGATCAAAGATCTGTGCCGGGGCGGTTGACATGCGCCGCATCAATTCGAGGGGGGAGATCTCGCCGGTCCGAACCATGTCGCAAACCACGCCAAAAGCGGTCTCCAGGCCTAGAACACCGCAAGGGGCGGCCGTAAACTCCACGTCCTTTTCGTACGTTGCGTGAGGGGCATGGTCGGTGGCCACACAATCGATAATGCCTTCGGCCAGAGCCTTTCGGAGTGTCTCAATATCGCTTCCCGTCCGAAGCGGGGGCGCCATCTTGGTACTCGTGTCATAGCCCCCAGTCGCCTCGTCGGTGAGCGCTAGGTGATGGGGTGTAACCTCGGCTGTCACCGACAAACCCGCCTCCTTGGCGGCCTGAATCAATTCCACCGAGCCTCCCGAGGAAACGTGCCCCACATGCAAGCGGGCCCCGGTCAGGCGAGCCAAACGGATATCTCGGGCGATATGAATTTCCTCCGCTTCCACTGGGTTGCCCGGCAAACCCAACCGAGTGGACATCCGCCCCTCGTTCACGACTCCGTCCGCGCGCAGGCCGCAGTCCTCGGCATGGATCACCACCGCGGCGTCCACGAGTTTTGAGTACTCGAGAACATTTCGCATCACTCTCGCGTCCATGATGGTTTCGCCGTCATCGCTGAACGCCACTGCACCGGCGTCCTTCAGCGCAGACATCTCGGTCATTACCTCACCGGCCAGCCGGCGAGTCGCCGCCGCAATGGGAAAGATGCGCGCAGGAGAATCCTTGGCAGCGCGATCAAGAATGTATTGTGTGACTGCCGGGTCATCGTTCACCGGTTCGGTATTCGCCATGCAGCAGATCGAGGTAAAACCCCCGGCCACAGCGGCGCGTCCCCCCGAAGCAAGATCCTCCTTGTACTCCTGCCCGGGCTCCCTCAGGTGTACGTGCAGGTCGACAAATCCCGGAGCGACCCATTTGCCCTCGGCCTCAATTACCTCAGCGTTCTCAGCCTTGAGACTCGGACCCACCTCGACAACGCGGTCGTCTTCCACCAAAAGGTCGGCCACGGCGTCGTGGTCGATGGAGGGGTCGAGCAAGCGCCCTCCCCGGATCAACACTCTGGACAAGAAATCACTCCTGGTTTTGCGGGAAGGCGCGCCCCGCGATGAGATAGAGAAGCGCCATCCGAAGGGCGACGCCGTTTCGCACTTGGTCAAGGATGACGCTGGGCCGGTGATCGGCGAGGTCGTGGGAAAGTTCAACACCTCGATTGACCGGACCCGGGTGCATCACGATGGCATCGGGCCGGGCAAATCGGAGTTTCGCGCGGTCCAGCCCGAAGGTGGATGAGTACTCGCGCACGCTGGGAAAAATACCTCCACCCATGCGCTCGTTCTGGATGCGAAGGGCCATGACAACATCAACCCCATCGAGTACTTCCCGGAGCGAGCTATACGCCTTGACACCCAAATCTTCGATATGCGGAGGGAGCATAGTGGGCGGGCCCGCCACCCGGACCTCCGCACCGAGTTTCGTGAATCCGTAGATATTGGAGCGAGCGACCCGGGAGTGAGCGATGTCACCGATAATCGCAACGGTCAGCCCTTCGATTCGACCCTTCTCCTGAAACACCGTCAGCATGTCGAGGAGCGCCTGGGTGGGGTGCTCGTGGGCCCCGTCCCCCGCGTTGATCACCGGGGCGTCGAGGACATCGGCGATTCGCTGGGGCACGCCCGCCACCTTGTGGCGCACGATCACGACATCGGGATCCATCGCATCGAGGGTCTTGGCGGTATCGAGCAGACTCTCGCGCTTGCTCAGGCTGGACGAGGAAACCGAGAAGTTCACCACGTCGGCGGCCAGCCGCTTGCCCGCGATCTCGAAACTCGTTTGGGTCCGGGTGGAGGGTTCGAAGAACAGGTTGACCACCATCCGGCCTCGCAGGGTGGGGACCTTTTTGACATCCCGAGTCCCGATCTCTTGCATGTGCTCGGCAGTTTCAAGGATCAGTTCGATCTGATCGCGCTCGAGGTGCTCGATGCCCAGCAGGTCCTGGCCGATCATACGAATCCTCCCGACTTTTTTGTCCGCTCGAGATCCGGGGGCGAGTCGTCCAACCCCTGGACCACGACCTCGAACAATTCTTCCTCGGACTTGTCGTACGGCTTGGCCCGAAAGACCACGGATTCACCCGGCTGGGTGGGAATATTCTTGCCCACATAGTCGATCTTGATGGGCAGTTCTCGGTGGCCCCGATCCACCAGAGCCATCACCTTGACCGAACGCGGCCGACCGAAATCCATCAATGCATCCATGGCCGCACGAATCGTGCGGCCGGTGCTCACGACGTCTTCTACCAGGATGACCACGCTCTCATCCACCGACGAGGGCATCTCCGTGGTCCGCAGGCGGGGCCGGGTTCCGCGAGCGGCCAGATCGTCCCGGTAAAGGGTGGTGTCCATCGTCCCCATCCGGGGTTGGCACTCCGCCAGGGACTCAAGATTGGCGGCCAGGCACCGGGCCAGAGGCACACCCCCGTTGGGGATGGCCACCAGGTACAGAGCACCGAGATCTGTATTGGATTCGACGATCTCGTGAGCCATTCGCATCAGGGCTCGACGAATCTTCGTGTCGTCCAGGACCACGCGCTCTCGCGACTGATCCACAGCCGAGGCCGTTGAACTCGCCAGGGGAACGCCAGCATCCGGGCTCATAGCGGCTGAGGAGGCGCTTTTGGCGCCTTCGGGAGGGGAGCTGGAATCAGGGCTAGTGGTTCGGGGGGGCGCCAACGTTGCTCCTTTGACCGTCTCTCGGGACGGGCTTAAAAGGGGCTGATCAAGTGGCGGGAGTCTAACCGCTGCCACGGCGCCGTCAATCGCGTATTCGGGCGCATTTCCCGGGGCCGGAACCGCCCCATCGGGAATTCAGGACTGCCCAAGCTCCTCCCGGGTCTGGCAACGCACCCGGTTGAAAACTCGATCCCAGCGCTTTTCAGCGCGCCACCAGTTGGCGGGATTGAAAAATTGCAGGGCATTGCCATTGACGTCCCAAGACCAGTAGAGGAAGAAGGCCGGCCCCTTCATCTCGTCCATCCGAATCGTCCCCCAATTTCGGCTGTCGTTGGAGTGATCGCGGTTGTCGCCCATCATGAAATAGCGACCCTCGGGAACGATGTACTCGCGATTGCGCCCGAACGGATTGCCCAGAATTGGGTCGTCGAGCATCTCGTGGACGCACTCCTCTAGGAGTTCATCCCGGATCACCAGCGAAGCGCCCCGGTTGTCTTCAAAAATCTCGCCCGTGGCGATCTGCTCCGCCGGCACGCCGTTGATCGTGACAATCCCGCTGTTGATGTAGATCCGATCCCCAGGCAATCCGACCAGGCGCTTGACAAAATCGTCCTGGGGCAGATCCGGGTACAGGTCGGCGGGCACGATATCCGTACGCAAGCCCTCCTCGCTGCCATCATTCCTGGCGACTTCAAACACGACCACGTCGCCCCTCTCGGGCTCCCGAAAACCCGGGAGGCGAATATCCGTAAAGGGAATCCGTGGGCCATAGGCCAGCTTGTTGACGAAGAGGTGATCCCCGATCAGGAGGGTCGGAAACATAGAGCCCGACGGAATACGAAAGGGCTCGACCAAGAACGCGCGAATTGCCAGCGCGATGACCACAGCCACCAGCAGCGTGCTGATCTGCTCCCAGATCGCCGCGAGGCGGCCTCTCCCGGACACGCCGTTCGCCTGGTTGCCTTCGTTGTGCGGGGAGGGATCCTGGGGATCCACGGGAGAAGTCATTCGTCTCCAAGCTTGAGAGCGGCGAGGAAGGCTTCCTGGGGAATTTCCACAGATCCGACCATCTTCATTCGTTTCTTGCCCGCCTTTTGTTTTTCCAGCAGTTTTCGTTTGCGGGAGATGTCGCCCCCGTAGCACTTGGCCAGAACGTTCTTTCGCAAAGCGCGAACCGTTGTCCTCGCGATCACCCGCGTGCCCACAGCGGCTTGGATGGCCACGGGGAATTGCTGGCGAGGAATAAATTCCTTGAGTTTTCGAGCGAGTTCCGATCCTCGGGATTGGGCCGCATCCCGGTGGACGATCAGCGACAACGCATCCACGGGGTCGCCGTTGACCAATACATCCAATTTGGCGAGATCCGCCGGGGCAAATCCCACGAGTTCGTAGTCGAACGAGCCATAGCCCCGGGTCACGCTCTTGAGCTTGTCATGAAAGTCCGTCACCACTTCCGCCAGGGGAAGTTCATAGCGAACCTGCACCCGCGCCCCGTGCACCTGCATGTCCCTCTGATTGCCCCTTCGGTCCTGACAGAGGCCGATCACCGCGCCCAGATAGGTTGAGGGGACATGGATATTGGCATGGATCATGGGCTCCTCGATTCGGTCGATCTCCGAGGACTCAGGCAGGGCTGCGGGACTCTCGATTTCGAAGCTCTCCCCAGCCTTCGGGACAACGCGGTAACGCACGGTGGGTGCCGTCGCTATCAAGTTCAGGTTGTACTCGCGCTCCAATCGTTCCTGGACGATTTCCCCGTGCAGGAACCCTAGAAAACCGCAGCGAAAGCCGAATCCCAGGGCCGCGCTGGTTTCCGGTTCGTAAGCGAAAGAGGCATCGTTGAGGCGAAGCTTTTCGAGCGCCGATTTGAGATCTTCGTAGTCCTCAGCATCCACGGGATAGAGCCCCGCAAACACCATGGACTTGACTTCCTGGAAGCCTTCAAGGGCCTCTTCCGAAGGATTCGATCGCAAGGTGATGGTGTCACCAATGCTGACATCGGAAAGCTTCTTGATGCCGGCGACAACCATTCCGACCTCACCCACGCCCAGTTCGTCCACCTTGCGCGGCGAGGGATCGATCACCGAGAGCTGGGTGACTCCGTGCTCTCCCCCCGAGATCATCAGCTTGATGGTATCCCCGCGGCTCAGTTTCCCGTCAACCACACGGACCAACATGATCACACCGACGTAAGGATCGAACCAGGAATCAAATATCAACGCCCGAGTGGGTGCGTTCACGTCCCCCACCGGCGGGGGGATCCGATCGACCACCGCCTGAAGCAGCGCTTCGATTCCCGTTCCCTGCTTGGCGGAAACCGCCAATACATCGGCAGCGTCCAGTCCGACCACGTCCTCGATCTCCTGGGCCACCCTGTCGGGGTCCGCCGAGGGAAGGTCGATTTTGTTGACCACGGGAATCAATTCGAGATCGGCATCCACCGCGAGATAGGCATTGGCCAGAGTCTGGGCCTCAATCCCCTGAGCCGCATCCACCACCAGAAGCGCGCCCTCACAGGCCGCCAGGGCGCGTGAAACCTCGTAGGAGAAATCCACGTGGCCGGGCGTATCAATCAAGTTCAACAGGTATTCGTGACCGTCCTCGGCACGAAAACGCAGTCGCACTGTCTGGGCTTTGATCGTGATCCCACGCTCGCGTTCAATGTCCATGTTGTCGAGAAATTGATCCTGCTGGTCACGGCCCGAGAGCGTGCCGGTGGCTTCGAGCAGGCGGTCGGCGATCGTGCTCTTACCGTGATCGATATGAGCCACGATGCAGAAGTTTCGAATGCGTTCGGTGGGGATGCCGCTCATACCGACTCCTCCCGAAGAGCAACGCCCGCCGCCGAGTTCAAGTAGCCGGCAAGAGCTTCCCGCCAGGGCCGCAGTCCGATGCCAAGACGACCGGCTCGCTCACACCCGAGCACCGACCAGGCCGGACGCACGGCGGGCAGTTCCAGATCGGCGGTCGCCAGCGGCTCCAGGGCCAGATCCCCATAGCCGGTCAATTCCAGGATCGAGCGTGCAAATTCGAGCCAGTTGGTTTTCCCTCGATTTGAAAGGTGGAATATCCCGCTCATTCCTGATTCTTCTCCCCCATGGGTGCCCGGCGAACGGACACTCGGCACGTTACCCCTATCGGCATCGGGAGGAGCAAAAGCGAGGGATCCCAGATCCAAAAGTCCCTCAGCAAGATCCGCCGCATAGGTGGGCGAACCGTACTGATCCGAAACCACCCTCAGCGGACCCGATTCCAACCCCTGGGCACGGCGACGCGCCTGGCGGAGAATCGCCCCGACGAAGTTACGGCCCGGGCCAAAGACCCAACTGGTCCGGACCACCACAGCCCCGGGCAACGCCTTCAGAACCAGGCGCTCGCCCTCGGCTTTGGTGCGTCCGTAGGCGGTCCGAGGCGCAACCGCGGCGGTTTCCAGATAGGGATCCCTCGCCGTTCCGCTGAAGACATAATCCGTCGACACATGAATGCAGTTGATCCCCGCCTCCCGGCAGTCCTCGGCCAGCCAGCCCGGCCCCTCGGCGTTGATGCGAAGAGCCAGGGCCTCCTCGCTCTCGCAGCGATCCACCCCAGTGAAGGCGGCCGCGTTCACCAGGATATCCGGGCGACCAATTCGACCGTCCTTGAGCAATTGGGCCAGCGCACCGGGGCGCGCAATGTCGAATTCAGAATGGCTCAGGGCGCCCGCCAGCACTTCTCCGGGACGCGCTTGCACTGCCGAAGTCAGGCATTGCCCCAACTGCCCGCCGCTTCCTGTGATGAGCCAACGCACGGACTCTCCTCAGGCCGCTCGCGTGGTCTTCGCCACACGGATGAACAAGTTTGCCTGCATGCCTAATCCCCCGACTCGTCCAAGATCCAAGTCGGAAGTCGGTTTTCACGCTTCAGGCGGAGAGCCATTTCTTCCGCCACAACGCGCTGGGACAGGGGGCCCACCCGAACCCGCCACCGGTCGTCTTCCAGGGGTTCGAGAACCTGGACGGGATAGCCCGTGGAGCGCAAGTCCTCGGCCAGGGAAGCGGCCAAGAGCGGATCGCCAAAAGCCCCCACCTGGATCGCAAAAACCCTTGGGCCGGACGGCGGGCCAGCCCCCACCGGAGGCGGGGAGTCGATCTCGTCGCCCAATGCAAGCCCCTGGACTGTGGAAGCGGACGTACCCTGGGATCCCCAATCGATGGCTGTGGTCCGGCCCACAATGTGACCCGCCACCAATGTGGGTTCCTCCACCACGAATCCCACCACGAGGCCGACGCCAAAGCCGCCGACCATTAGGAAAACCAGAACAAGGCTGGAAATCAGCCATCCCAAAAATCGCCCCTTCTGGCCTGCGCCTCGCCGTTCCGCCATCACATACGCTCCGGTGCCGTCAGGCCGAGAAGATCGAGTCCCTCGGCCAGGACGTTTCGGACGGCGAGGACAAGACCCAATCGCGCCGCAGACAGGCTTTCGTCCTCAGAGATTACCCGGTGCCGACTCCCGTCCTGGATATAGGGATTCCACAGCCCCGCGAGTTCGCGCAAGTAGTAGGCCACATGGTGGGGTTCACGCTCCTGGGCCGCGCGTTCCACCATCTCGGGGAAGGCGCCGAGTTTTCGGACCAGTTCGATTTCCTCGGGCAATTCGAGTCGCGTGGGGTCGAAGGAAGTACTGGAGGGCATGGGAACGCCCTCCTCCTGGGCCCGGCGCTCGATGCCGTGGGTTCGGGCGTGGGCGTACTGCACGTAATAGGCCGGGTTCTTCCTCCAGTTCTGATCCTTCGCGAGGTCGAGATCAAAATCGAGGTGGCCCTCGGGTTTGCGCTCGATCATGAAAAATCGAAAGACGTCCTTGCCCACATCCTTTACCAGTTCATCGACGGTTACAAACGTTGCCCGTCGCGTGGACTGCTTGACCTTTTCCCCGCCACTGGTGATGGTCACAAACTGGTGCATCACCAACTCAAGCCGCTCTTCGTCGAAGCCCAGTGCCCCAACCGCCCGGCGCACGAAGGGGAATTGCTCGATGTGATCCGCTCCTTGAACATCAACCACGCGATCAAAGCCGCGCCTAAATTTTTCGCGGTGATAGGCAATATCCGGGAGCAAGTAAGTGGGCTCACCACTGCTCTTAATGACTACGCGGTCGCGGTCCAAACCCATCTTGATCGAAGCTAACCAGACGGCACCCTCGGATTCGAAAATCAGATCCTGGGCGCGAAGGTCGGCGATGACCTCGTCGATCTTGCCTTCGTCGTAAAGAGACTTTTCATTAAAGTGCACATCGAAATGAATGCCGATAGAAACCAGTGTCGCCTCGATGTCCTTGAAAATTTCCTTGTGCGCGAATTCCCGAAAATGACCATCGCCGGGTTCGTCCACCAGTCCCTCGGAGTGGCTCTCGATCAATTCCCGAGCAATCTCGCGAATGTAATCGCCCTGATAGCCATCCGTGGGAAACGCCACGGGGAGCCCGTCGATCTCGTCCCGCCACGCATGTTCGGGATCCGCCATCGCTTCGGGCGGGGGTGCCGCCGCTCGGCCGAGTTCTTCCAGGTAACGAGCCTTTACGGAATCGCCGAGCACTCGCATCTGGCGTCCGCCATCGTTGAAGTAGTACTCCCGGGTAACTTCGAAGCCCACCTTCGCCAAGAGGCGAGCCAAACAATCACCTAGAATCGCCTGCCGGCCGTGACCAGTGCTCAGGGGGCCGGTGGGATTCGCGGACACAAATTCCACCTGCAACTTCTCACCTTCGCCAATCTGGCTACGCCCGTATTCTCCGCCGGCGTCAATGATGGTTCCCACCAGTTTCTGCCAGGCTGCCGGGGCAATGCGAAGGTTGATAAAGCCGGGGCCCGCGATTTCAGCGCTCACCAGCAAGCCCCCTGCATCCCCAAGCCGGGTGATCAGGTCCTCGGCAATAGCACGGGGCGGCTTGCCAAGACGCTTGGCCAAGCCCATGGCCAAGCTACAGGCAAAGTCGCCGTGCTCTGGCTGGCGAGGGACTTCGAGGCTCACCTCGGGAGCCGGAGCCGAATCACCCGATTCCTCCAGCAGACCGGCCAGCGCCCGCCCAATTTCCTTGACGAGATCTTCCTTCATTTCGTGATCCTGGACGACCCCGAAGCTTGCTGGGCCAGTCTCCTTCAGTCGGACATGGAGGGGGGAGCAAATCGCACCACGATCTCCCCGGGGCGCGCCAACTCCAGTTCTTCCCGAATCGCTCGCTCAAGAGCGAACGGATCCCGCTCCAAAGCATTGATCTCGGACTTTAGGGTTTCCACCCGGGTGTTCAGCGCGGCAATCCGATCACGGGAAACTTCAAGTTCTTCGTGCGTTTCGTACCAAACCACAAGCCCCGATTCTCGATCGGCGAGGGTCAAAGCCAGCCCTGCCGCGGCGATTACAGGCAAGAGCCAATAGGCCCTGAGCCCCCTCACCCACACCCCATTGCGGACGACGGTCATGGGGCCGGATAGTACCCGAATCCCAAGGCTTTGGGTTCCAATCTACCCTCGGGGAGGATTCAGATCGCTCAATTGGGCACTTCCATCAGCCGCTGAACCCGAGCCACATAGTCGGGATGGTCCCACTCACGAGGCCCAACGTACCGCTCCACAATGATGCCGTTCGGATCCACCAAGATCGACTCGGGGAAACCGGTGGTCTGGTAGCGCCGAGCCGCGTTCTGCTCGGGGTCGAGGAGCACCGGAAAAGTAATTCCCAATCGCTCGCGGAAGGCCTCGACATCGTTCCGGGACGCGTCCACTGAAACCGCGAGCAACTCGAAGCCACCGCCCTTCAGCTCCCGATAGAGGTTCTCCATCGCGGGCATTTCGTCCTCGCAGGGCTTGCACCATGTGGCCCAGAAATTCACTAATACGACCCGGCCGCGCAGATCCGTCAAGGCAACAGGCGTACCATCGGCAAGGCTCATCAGCGCGAAATCCGGCGCTGAATCGCCCCGGGAGAGCGGGGGTTCAATGGGTTCCCCCATGAGGATCAGCATGCCCGCCATTGCGACGAGAGCCAACCCAGCCAGCCATGCAACGGGAGGTACTCCGGATCCCGGTGCGGACTCCACCTCGTTCCTCTCAGTCATGCTGGATTCGGAAAGCCGCTTCGACCATGGACCCTAGCCACAAGTCACCAGGGTTCACGTACTGGCTAATCGTCCGACTCGACCCGGTCGACCCGGTCGACCAGTTCGATAATTGAGACAGGAGCTGCATCGCCCACCCGGTTACCGACCTTTATGATCCGCGTATAACCTCCCGGCCGCTCCCGGTAACGCTCGGCCAGTTCTCCGAAGACTTTCGACGTCACCGCCTTGTCCTTGATAACCGCCTCCGCCTGACGCCGAGCGTGCAGATCACCCCGTTTCCCAAGAGTAATCATGCGGTCGGCAATGCCCCGCAATTCTTTAGCCTTGGCGTCGGTGGTCTGGATCAGCTCGTGATCCATCAAAGAAGTCACCATGTTCCGGAACAGTGCCTTACGATGCGAACTGTCTCGACCAAGTCTTCTACCTGATTTTCGGTGCCTCATGGATCAAGCCTCGCGCTGCTCACGCATCTTCTCGAGTTCATTGCGCACCGGCAGGTCCTCAATTGACATGCCCAGGGATAGCCCCATTGATGCGAGGGTATCCTTGATCTCATTCAACGATTTCCTACCGAAATTCTTCGTTTTGAGCATCTCACCCTCGGTCTTCATCACCAGTTCACCGATAAATCGGATATTGGCATTCTGAAGACAGTTGGCCGAACGAACAGAAAGCTCCAATTCGTCCACCGACTTGAAGAGATTCGGGTTGAGAGGCTCGGGCTCATCTGCCAACGCCGGGAGCGTTTCATCCTGCTCTTCGAAGTTGATGAAGATGGTGAGTTGCTCTTTCAGGATTTTGGCCGCGTAGGCAACAGCATCCGCCGGCTCAACAGCCCCATCCGTCCAGACCTCAAGATTCAAGCGGTCAAAGTCGGTCTCACGACCCACCCGGGCAGGCGTGACCAGGTAGTTGACCCGCTTGACCGGAGAAAAGACCGAGTCAATGGGAATGGTTCCAATCGGCATCTCTTCCGACCGGTTCTTGTCCGCGAGCACGTACCCCTTGCCGCTCTCGATGGTTGCCTCAAGATCGAAATTGGCCTCAGCACCCAGAGTACAGATAACACGATCCGGGTTGACGATCTCGACCGCCTGGTCATCGGAAGTGAAATCCGCTGCGGTCACCGTTCCGGCTCCAGACTTGCGGACCCGAATAGTACGCGGCCCCTCGGAGTGCATGCGCATCCGGACTTCCTTTAGATTGAGGATGATCTCGCTCACGTCCTCAAGCACCCCGGGAATCGTCGAGAACTCGTGCAGCACCCCTTCCATTCTCACGTTCGTGATCGCCGCACCTTGGAGAGAGGAAAGCAGAACCCTTCGGAGAGCATTCCCCAAAGTGGTGCCGAAACCTCGCTCCAACGGCTCGCACGAAAATCGACCGTAGGTCGCCGCAAGCGATGTTTCCTCTAAATCCAACCGACGAGGACGTATCAACGTCCTCCAATTCGCTACTACCAGTTCCTGTTGCATCGGAACCTCCCTTGAACGATTTTTAGAAATATCCTGAGATATATAGGTTTGAAAGATCCGCGGACACGACCGAATTGGCCCTGCACCGGCGGCGACTCAATGCCCGGGCTTTTCCGCGCCCACGGTGTCTGCCTGGCCGACTAGCGCGAGTAGAGTTCCACGATCAACTGCTCATCAATGGGCAGCGTTATATCTTCGCGCACCGGCAACTGCTTGACTGTTCCTACCTTCTCATCTTTGTCCATTTCGAGCCACTGCGGGACGCTCCGCCCCTCAAGAGTCTCCAGCGCGCCAATGACACGCTGCACCTTCTGAGATTTCTCCCGGAGAGAAACGCTCATGCCGGGCTTGACGAGCAAGGAAGGCGACTTGACTTTCTTTCCATCCACCTGGAAGTGGCCGTGCTTGACCAATTGCCGGGCCTCGGCTCTCGACGTGGCATAGCCCATACGAAAGATAACGTTATCCAGCCTGCGCTCGAGGAGGACCAGAAGGTTCTCACCGGATCGACCCTTCATGGATGCCGCTCGCACAAATGTTTTCTTGAACTGCTTCTCCAGCAGTCCGTACATCCGCTTGACTTTCTGCTTCTCACGCAACTGGACTCCATAGTCCGAGAAACGCACCCTGCCCTGCCCATGCATGCCCGGCGGATAGGCTCGGCGCTCGATCGCGCACTTCTCACTGAAGCAGCGGTCGCCCTTCAAAAAGAGCTTGGTGCCTTCGCGTCGGCAAAGCCGACAAACTGAATCTCGATATCGGGCCATGACTTGCCTTTCAGACTCGGCGCCGCTTGGGCGGCCGACAACCGTTATGCGGAATGGGAGTGACATCTTTGATCATCGTGATCTTCATGCCAGCAGCTTGTAGGGCACGAAGGGCCGACTCGCGACCGCCGCCGGGGCCCTTGACCTCGACGCCCAGGGTACGAACGCCGTGCTCCTGCGCCTTTTTCGCGCATTCCTCGGCGGCCATCTGGGCAGCATAGGGAGTCGACTTCCGAGACCCCTTGAAACCCTGCTGACCCGCACTCGCCCAGGCGACTGCGTTTCCCCCAACATCCGTGATGGTGATGATCGTGTTGTTGAAGGTCGATTGGATATGAGCAACACCCGTCTGGATGTTCTTCTTGACCTTCTTCTTCCGTATGGTCTTCTTGACTGCCATAAGTGTACTTTGCTACTTCCTGGGCGTGAGTTTCTTGCCCGCGACGCTCTTGGACGGACCCTTGCGCGTCCGTGCATTAGTGTGAGTACGCTGACCTCGAACAGGCAAATTGCGGCGATGCCGCAAACCCCGGTAACAACCGATGTCCATAAGGACCTTGATGTTCTGGTTGAGCTCGCGGCGCAGATCTCCCTCTACCTTGTAACCGCGTTCGATCACTTCACGAAGCTTGATTGTTTCGCTCTCGCTGAGCTGCTCGGTTTTCGTACCGGCCTCGACGCCCGCCTTCTCGCAAATCTTTCCGGCGAGTGTGCGCCCCACTCCATAGATATATGTCAGCGAAATTTCAATTCGCTTGTTGCGGGGTAGGTCCACGCCTGCGATCCGTGCCATGCGCCTCTCCTCTGAATATTGCTACGAACCAGGCTCAGCCCTGGCGCTGCTTGTGCTTCGGATTCTCACAAATGACGCGAACTACCCCTCGGCGGCGGATGACTCGGCACTTGTCACACATCTTTCGTACGGACGATCGAACTTTCATTTTGAATCTTCCTCTGCCAAGTGCCCGAGTGGGCTCTTAGTGTGAGCCCTCTACCCGTGTGAGAACTTCCGGACCTGCATCCGTGATCGCAATCGTATGCTCGAAATGCGCGGATAGTTGACCGTCCACCGTCACCGCTGTCCAACCGTCGTCCAAAATGCGAACTTTTTCGCTACCCACATTGACCATGGGCTCGACGGCGAGAACCATTCCGTGCTGCAGGCGCTGCCCCCGACCCGGCGACCCATAGTTGGGTACCTGGGGAGGTTCATGCATCTGCCGACCTATTCCGTGGCCAACGAACTGCCGTACCACCGAGTAACCATCTCCTTCGGCCCGAATCTGAACGGCCGCTCCTATATCGGAGAGTCGCTTGCCGGGAACCATCTTCTCCACCCCCTGATACAGGGAGTCTCGCGTGGTCTCGAGCAGTTTTCGGGCTTTTTCGGAGATTGGCCCCACCGGAATCGTGACCGCCGAGTCGCCATGGAACCCCTGGCTCTCGACCCCGAAATCCAGGCTGATTATGTCACCCTCTTTGAGTTCTCGCGACCCCGGTATCCCATGGACAATTTCGTCGTTGACCGAGGCGCAGAGAACCGCTGGGTACGGAGGGAGACCCCCAGGGGAATAATTGAGAAACGGCGAATTCAGTCCCCTCCGCTTCAGTTCTTTCCCTGCAAAATCGTTGAGTTCGCCGGTGGTTATCCCGGGTTGAACCCTCTCTCGCAGGGCCAGCAGAATCTCACCGGTATGCTGACCGACTTCACGCATCTGGTCCAGTTCCCGGCGGCTCTTCAGGCTAATTTTCTCCCCGTAGCTCACGCCGCCTCCAACGCTGCGACCATGGCCTGAGAAACTTCGTCCACCGACCCCATCCCCGGCACTTCGCGCACTAGAGACCGTGCCGCGTAGTAGCCCAAAAGTGGTGCGGTCTCCATGCCATAGACCCGCATTCTCTCGCGAATCGTTGTCTCGTTGTCATCGGCCCGGCCCTCGAGCTCCGCTCGCTTGAGCAGGCGTTCGACGATGCCTTCGGTATCCACTGTGATGGCCAGACAACAATCGATCCCCGACCCGATTCTGTCCAGCAGCCCATCCAGCGCTTCTGCCTGGCCCAGGGTACGAGGAAAGCCGTCCAATATAAAACCTTGAGCGGCGTCGTCTTGGGTCAGCCGCTCTTCGGCGATTCCGATCACGATCTGATCACTCACGAGGTGGCCCGCATCCATCACGGCCTTCGCCTCCAGGCCAACTGGTGTTTCTGCGGCAACCGCTGCGCGAAGCATATCGCCCGTTGATATATGGGGAACACCGAGGTTCTTCGAAAGGAGAACCGCCTGAGTGCCCTTGCCAGCTCCTGGTGCACCCAGCAAAACAATTTTGGTCGAACTCATTGCCCGAGCCTTCCGCGCATCCGACCGCCCTTCACGAAGCCCTCGTAGTGGCGGGAAACCATGTGGGCATCGATCTGGCCCACCGTGTCGAGCGAGACACCGACTACGATGAGCAGCGCAGTTCCGCCGAAGTAGAAAGGCACATTCATACGCGTCGAAAGAATTACGGGGAGCAGGCAAACCAGAGCAACGTAGATCGCCCCGATGAAGGTCAACCGGCTGAGGACCTTGTCGATATATTCAGCCGTATTCTTTCCCGGGCGAATTCCGGGGATATACCCCCCCGAGCGCTTGATGTTCTCTGAGACGTCCACAGGGTTGATGATGATCGCCGTGTAGAAAAAACAGAAGAAGATGATCAGAAAGACGTAGACCGCGTTGTAGGTCCAGTCGCCCGGATTCAGGAACTGATCGATAAAGCTTTGCACTGCGGGGTTGTCGCTAAACTGGCGCACTGTGAGCGGAAACATCAACAATGACGAGGCGAAAATGGGCGGGATCACGCCCGCGGAGTTCACCCGAAGTGGAAAATAGCTCATCCCACCCTGGGCCACTTGCTTGCCTACAGCCCGTCGGGCGTGCTGGATGGGAATTCGCCTCTGCCCACGCTCCACGAAGACCACCGCTCCAACTACCGCAAGAGCAAAAACCAGGACCAGGGCTGCCTGCAGAATCGAGAACTGATCATTTCGGATCATATCCGCCAGATTGGACAGGCCCGAGGGAATACTCACCACGATTCCCGAGAAAATAATCAGCGAAATTCCGTTGCCGATGCCCCGCTCTGTGACCTGCTCACCAAGCCACATAATGAATGCCGTACCCGAGGTGAGGGTAATCATGGTCACGAGCCGGAAGCCCCAGCCCGGAAAAAGAACGGCACCTTCACCAAACTGGCCGCCCTCGAGCGCGAAAGCGATCAGCAGGCTCTGAAAAAGTGCCAAGACAATAGTTGCGTACCTGGACCACTGGTTGATCTTTTTCTGGCCCTGCTCACCTTCCTTCTTCAGCGCTTCCAAAGCCGGGATTACCACTGTGAGCAACTGGAAAATAATTGTCGCACTGATGTAGGGCATGATTCCCAGGGCAAAGATGGACAATTGCTCCATAGCGCCACCTGAGAAGAGATTCATCAGACCAAAGACGGTTCCCGACATTTGGGCAAAGAAGTCCCGGATCACCTGGGAGTTGATACCGGGGGTGACAACCACGCAGCCAATCCGATAGACGGCGAGCATCCCAAATGTAAAGAGGATCCGTGCTCGAAGCTCCGGAATTCTCCAGATGTTCTGAATCCCGCTGATCATGCAATCAACTCCACGCTTCCACCAGCTGCTTCAACCTTGGTCCGAGCTCCAGCACTCACACGGTTAAGCTTGATCGTCAGATTTTTCGGCGATTCCCCTTCGCCCAGAAGCTTGATTTCCACTCCCGATCCACGAATCAGCCCGTTCTTCGCCAGGGACTCCTGGTCGACGGTCGCGCCGTCTCCCAAGCGCGCGAGTTCGCCGACGTTGACGATCTCGACATCCTTGCGAAAGATATTCTTGAAACCCCGTTTGGGAACCCGCTGAGTGAGGGGCATCTGCCCGCCCTCAAACCAGGGCTTAATTTTCTTTCCGGACCGGGTCCCCTGTCCCTTCACGCCGGTTCCAGCGGTTTTGCCGCGCCCCGAACCGGGTCCGCGCCCCACTCGCCGGCGACTCTGCTTCGCGCCCGGCCTCGGGCTTAGTCGATCAAGCATCCACTTACTCCTCGACCACCACAACCAGGTGGCTGACTTTGTTGATCATGCCACGCACCGAAGGCGTGTCCTCAACTTTCACGACCTGATGCAATCGCCGAATCCCCAAGCCCACCAACGTGGCTCGCTGCCGTTGGTTGTAACCGATTGCGCTCTTCACTTGCTTCAACACGATCATTGCCTTTTCAGCCATCACCGTGTCCTTCCAAGTTCGGCCAGTCTTTCATCGGGATCCCTCAGTTCCTGCAGTCCGGCCATCACGGCGTTGACGACGTTACGCGGATTGTTGGTGCCCAGGGTTTTGGTCAAGATGTCGTGGACTCCAGCGGATTCAACGATCGCCCGAACTGGACCGCCTGCGATTACGCCGGTACCCGGTGAAGCGGGCTTGAGCATTACGCGGCCAGCGCCGAAACGACCCAGAACCTCGTGAGGAAGCGTCCCATCCACTAGGGGGATTCGAATCAATGCCTTGCGAGCCTTCTCGACGCCCTTGCGAATAGCTTCGGGGACTTCACCCGCCTTCCCCAAACCGACTCCGACCAGCCCGTTCCCGTCGCCCACAACAATCAGAGCGCTGAAACTGAACCTCCGACCGCCCTTGACGACCTTCGCTACCCGATTGATGTAGACCACACGATCCGTAAGATCGTGATCGTTGGGATTAATTTGAGAGGATTTGATCAATTGCGCCATATCAGAACTGAAGCCCCGCTTCCCTGGCTGCTTCGGCCAGTGCTTTGACTCGCCCGTGATACAGGAAGCCATTCCGATTGAAGACCACTTGGTCTATCTGTTTTTCCTTTGCGAGAGCCGCCAGCGCCGTCCCCACCTTCTTGGCTGCATCGATATTTCCCGTATTGCCCTCGGGTACAATTAAGGGACTGCGGGTAGAGACACCGCCCAGGGTTTCCCCTGAAGCCGGGTCCAGGATCTGCGCATAAATATGCTTGGAACTCCTGAAAACCTTGACCACGGGCCTGTTTGCCCGGGCGAGGGATTTGTTGGTCCGCTTCCGCCGGGAGTTCCATTTTCGCCGCTTCTCTTCTACAACCGAATTCTTCATAAGACCCTCAGGCCGCCCCTGTCTTGCCGACCTTGCGCCGGATATGCTCGCCCTTGTAGCGAATGCCCTTCCCCTTATAGGGTTCGGGCGGTCGCAGTTTTCGAATGTCCGCGGAGAATTGCCCCACGGCCTGCTTGTCCACTCCCTCGATCTTCAGGCTGGTCGTCCCGTCCATCACGACAGAGAGTCCTTTCGGAATATCCATCACTACCGGGTGAGAGAACCCCAGGGTCAGATGCAGCTTTTTGCCCTTGAGTTCTGCACGATATCCAACGCCTTCGATTTCAAGCGCCTTGTTGAACCCCTCGGTGACACCAATGACCATGTTGTTCGCAAGCGCCCGAGCAAGTCCATGCTGAGCCCGGGTCTCTTTTTTGTCATCCGGTCGGAGTAGGACAAGCTTTCCGTCCTCCACCTTCGCCGTGATCACAGACGGCAGCGGACCGACCATATTCCCTTTAGGGCCCTTCACCTTGATCTCGGTATCGCCAAGCGTGACGTCAACACCACTCGGCACCGTGATCGGCATGTTTCCGATTCGAGACATCTCTACCAGACCTCGCAGATCACTTCGCCGCCCACTTTCTGGCTCCGTGCATCGCGATCGCACATAACACCATTCGACGTCGACAAAATTTTCATTCCCAGCCCACCGCGAACCTCTCGCACATCCCCTGCCCCCAGGTATACCCTCCGGCCCGGTCGACTAACACGCTGAACGCTGTCGATCATCGCGTCCCCAGCGCCCGAATAACGGAGGTCTATAACAAGAGTCGGCTTTTTACCTTCGTCCTCGGTCCTAAATGGACCAATGAACCCCTCCTCGCTCAGCACCTTGGCAACGGCGACTTTGAGCTTGGAAGACGGACACCTGACCTCTGCGTGTTTTACGCGGCCGGCGTTCCTTATTCGCGTGAGCATGTCACCTATCGGGTCGGTCATCATGGTCGAAAATCCTTACTGCCTGAAAGGCACGCCTAGGTGCCCTAGCAGTGCTCTGCCTTCTGCATCCGTTGCCGCCGTGGTTACCATCGTCACGTTCATTCCGGTCACGCGCTCCACAGAGTCATAGTCCACTTCTGGGAAAATCGTCTGGTCGTGAATGCCCAACGTGTAATTCCCACGGCCGTCGAAGGCGCGCTCGGAAACACCACCGAAATCCCGCACACGGGGCAATGCCACAGTGAACAGCCTGTCGAGGAATTCCCACATACGGGCACCTCGCAGGGTCACCTTTGCACCGATCCCTTGTCCCTCGCGCAGTCGAAAGTTTGAAACACTCTTCTTCGCGCGTCGGAGCGCCGGCTTCTGGCCGGTAATCAGGGTCAACTCCTCCATCGCCTTGTCGAGGAGCTTGGAGTTCTGAGTAGCCTCACCCATTCCGATGTTGATAACAACCTTCGAAACCGAGGGGACCTGGTGCGGATTCGCATAATCGAACTGGTCCCTGAGTTTCGGAACAATTTCTTCTCGATACCGCTGATGTAGCCGAGCATTCATTCAGAGCACCTCCGGTGCCAATGACACGATTCGCATGAATCCACGCGCGCGAAGCTCCCTGGCAACAGGGCCAAAGATGCGGGTTCCAACCACTTCCTTGTCGTTACTCAGGAGAACGGCTGCGTTCTCGTCGAACAGGATATGGGAACCATCCGCCCGTCCAATCCCCTTCTTGGTCCGAACGATGACGGCGCGCCGCACTTCGCCCTTTTTAACCCGGCCGTTGGGGATAGCCTCCTTGATGGCAACGACAATAATGTCCCCAACTGACGCGAATCGGCGACGAGACCCACCGAGCACACGTATGCACTTGACTTTGCGTGCTCCAGAATTGTCGGCGACCGACAGTGTCGATTCTGCTTGAATCATCTCCGCTCTTCCTAGACCCCGGTCGCCCGGGCAACTGTTTCCTGCACCATCCAGCGCTTCCGCTTGGAGAGCGGGCGATGCTCAATGATCCGAACCTGATCGCCTGCTTTGCAGTCATTATTCTCGTCATGCGCGACAAATCGGGAATAACGTCGAATATATTTTTTATATCGCCGATCCTGGACAAGGCGCTCCACGCGCACCACGACGGTTTTATCCATCTTGTCGCTCACGACAGTTCCGACCATGCTTCTCTTGTTTCCTCGCTCGTTCACTTTTTCGCCTCTTGCTTCTCTGCCAGCGCAGTTTCTACTCGAGCAATTTGCTTTCGAAGTTTCGACAATTTCGCCGTGTCTTCCAGTTGTCCTGTCGCGTGCTTAACTTTCGCATTGAACAGTTCATCGCGAACCTCTCGCGCTTTCTGCTCCAGTTCACCGACTGCCAGTTTTCTGATCTCTGCACTTTCCATATCTACTCCTCCCGCTCCACGAAGCGGGTCGGGATCGGCAGCTTGTGCGCCGCGAGGCGCAGGGCCTCTCGAGCCACGATGATGTCGACGCCTTCCAGTTCATAAAGGATCCGGCCACGCTTCACCGGCGCCACCCATGCTTCAGGGCTGCCCTTGCCCTTACCCATTCGAGTCTCGGCGGGCTTTTTACTGACCGGCTTGTCGGGAAACAGGCGGATCCAGACTTTCCCGCCGCGCTTTATGTGGCGCGTCATGGCGATACGAGCGGCCTCGACCTGCCGCGCTGTAATGAACCCGGTCCCCAAGGCCTGTAGACCATAGTCGCCAAAGGAAACCTTGTTTCCACGCCAGGCCTTACCCCGGAGTCGGCCCTTTTGGACTTTCCTGTGTTTTACTTTTCGCGGTTGCAGCATCGCGCGTTCTCTCCCCTACCTGCCTGGACCCGGCCCGGGCACTTCTCCCGGCGCATCATGGCTCAACGGTCCCTTGCGGAGTTCCTTGTCACCTACTTCGCCCTTGAAGATCCAGCACTTTACGCCCACGATCCCGTAGGTCGTCCGTGCTTCCGCTAGGCCGTAATCAACTTCGGCTCGCAACGTGTGAAGCGGAACTCGACCCTCGCGATACCACTCCCTGCGGCCCATCTCTGCGCCCCCCAAGCGCCCCGAACACTGGAGACGGATTCCTTCGGCACCGAATTTCATGGTGGCGATCATCGCCTTTTTCATCGCTCGCCTGAAAGCGACCCGGCGCTCCAACTGAGTCGCAATATTTTCAGCGACCAACTGCGCATCCAGTTCTGCCTTCCTGATTTCCTTGACGTTGATAAAGATATCTCGAGATGAAAATTGCTTGAGATCGTCGCGAAGAATATCGATTTCGGCGCCGCGCTTTCCGATCAAAATCCCGGGCCTAGCCGTATAAATATTGGCCACGAGTTTGTCGCCGGTGCGCTCGATGATCACCTTAGAAATACCCGCGTGATAGAGCTTCTTCTTGATGAAGCCCCGGACGGCAATGTCTTCGTGCAGTTGCTCGGCGTAGTGCTTGCCAGCAAACCAATTCGACTGCCAACCATAAAGGGTGCCGACTCGAAAGCCGTAGGGATGGACCTTTTGACCCACTTTGTCTCCTCGATCTTTCCGCTAGTTGTCCGCGAGAACCACGGTGATATGACTGGCGCGTTTCTGGATCCAGTCAGCTCGTCCCTGGGCGCGGGGGCGAATGCGCCACATGCTCGGGCCCTCATCAACCGTAATCTTGCTCACTACCAGGCTGTCTATATCAATTCCCGCGCTCTGTTCGTCGTTCTTGTTTTCCGCATTGGCAACGGCGGAACGCAAAAGTTTCTCGATGGGCCCGGCCGACTTTTTCGGCGATAGGGAGAGGATGTTTATTGCCTCCTCCACGCCCTTCCCTCGGACTTGGTTTGCCACGAGACGCGCCTTGGAGGCGCTTACGCGAAATCCATTCAGCGAAGCACGAACTTCCATATCAACGCTTCACCTTTCTATCCGTCGCGTGCCCCGTAAATTTCCGGGTGGGGGCGAACTCGCCGAGGCGATGCCCGACCATGTTTTCTGTGACGAAAACAGGCATGAACAATTTTCCATTATGGACATGAAAAGTCATGCCTACAAAGTCGGGCGTGATCATGGAGCGTCGCGACCAGGTACGAATAACCTGTTTCGAACCGGCGCCGGCCACACGGTCGACCCTCTTTTGAAGACTCGGATCGACAAAGGGACCCTTTTTCAGTGAGCGCGCCATCTATTTCTTTCCTCGCCGCTTGACGATGTATTTGTCGGAGGCCGAACTCTTTCGGGTTTTGCGTCCCTTGGTGGGCTTGCCCCAGGGCGTGCAAGGGTGTCTCCCACCTGAGGACCGACCTTCGCCACCACCCATTGGATGATCAACGGGATTCATTGCAACCCCCCGCACGTTCGATCGCCGGCCCTTCCACCTGGAGCGGCCAGCTTTCCCAACGCGTATATTTTCATGATCGCGGTTACCGACCTGACCAATTGTGGCCATGCACTCGATGCGAACCATTCTCACCTCGCCGCTGGGCAGCCTCAATGTGGCGAGTTTGCCTTCCCGCGCCATCAGCTGGGCACTCGTGCCCGCAGAGCGAGCCATTTGCGCCCCTTTACCCGGCTTAAGCTCAATGGCGTGAAGTTGGGTGCCGAGCGGAATATTCGCAATGGGCATCGCGTTGCCCGGCGTCATCTCAGCAGTGGTGCCCGACTGAAGTTCATCACCCACCTTGACCCCGTTGGGAGCCAGGATATAACGCTTCTCACCGTCGGCATAGTGGAGCAATGCGATGTTCGCCGAGCGGTTCGGATCGTATTCGATCGCGGCAATTTTCGCCGGGATATCGACCTTCTCGCGTCGAAAATCAATCTTCCGATGCCGACGCTTATGGCCACCCCCGCGTTGGAACGCCGTAATCCGACCGTACACGTTCCGGCCACCACTCTTGTTCGCACGGCCGCCGAGAAGAGATCGCTCGGGCTTGCCCCGGGTGATCTCATCGAAGCCAGAGACGCTCATATTCCGGCGTCCCGGGCTCGTCGGCTTGTAGACTTTCACGGGCATCCGCTCAGACTCCTTCGAAGAACTCGATCGAGTGGCCCTCTGCCAACTCGACTATGGCCTTCTTCCACGCGGGCTTGCGACCAACAACACGGCCCACCCTGCGCTTTTTACCTTGCTGTCGCATGGTCCTGACGTTCTTGACACTTACCTCAAATAGAGACTCCACAGCCTGCTTGATCTCAAGCTTGTTCGCGCGAAGGTCCACTTCAAAGGTCGCCAGGTTCTGCTCGTCGCGCCCGATCATACTTTTTTCGGTTTGAAGGGGCCGATGAATCACTTGATGAACATTCATGCCTCGGCTCCCTCTGGCACAACCACGCCCAGTCGTGAGTGCAGGGCTTCCACTGCAGCCCGAGTAATCAGAATCTTTGGGTGCCGTAGAACATCGTATACATTCAGCCCTTCAGCGCGAACCAGTCCGACATGTGGAATATTCCGAAGAGAAGCCTCAAGCATGGGCTTCGCGTCCTCAATCACCACCAGAACCGGCGAATCCGACAAGCCCAACTTTCCCATGGCCTCAACCATTCGGCGTGTCTTGTACTCCTCCATCTCCAGTTCTTCGACGATGACAATCGAACCTTCCCTCTGCCACTGAGTGAGTGCGCTTACCAGAGCCGCTCGGCGCACCTTCTTAGTTAGCTTGTGCCCATAGTCCCGGGGAACAGGACCAAATGCAACGCCACCGCCCGCCCACTGGACAGCGCGCCGGGTGCCCGCTCGAGCACGGCCAGTGCCCTTTTGCTTATGGGGCTTGGCTCCACCACCTGAAACCGCTGCGCGGTTCTTGGTTGAATGCGTTCCCGCATGCCGGAGGGCCAGTTGTCTACGAACCTCAGCGTGATAGAGGTGCGGGCGAACCTTGCCTTCGAAGACTGCCGGATCCAGTTCTATAGATCCTGACTTCTTGTTTTCGATCGTAACGATGTCGGCGTTCGCCATGATTAAAGCTTGATCTCCACGTCAACACCCGCTGCCAGTTCCAGCTTCATAAGGGCGTCCACCGTCTGGGGGGTGGGGTCGATTATGTCAATCAGCCTCTTGTGCGTACGCATTTCAAACTGTTCTCTCGACTTCTTGTCAATGTGGGGCCCGCGCAAGACGGTGTACTTATTGATATTCGTCGGTAATGGAATTGGACCTGCCACATTCGCACCAGTTCGCAAAGCCGTGTCTACGATCTCTCCAGCACTCAGATCGAGAAGCTTGTAGTCGTATGCTTTCATACGAATCCTGATTTTCTGTGTCGCTTCGTCGGCCATTCTTTTCCTCAATTCCAAGCTGCTCTGCAGCAGCGGAGTCCATTCGCCCTTAAGAGCGGTTCGGCTACTCGATCACTTCGGCGACAACACCGGCGCCGACCGTTCGCGAAGCGTAGTTCCTTATCCATGGCGATGGGCGTAATCAACGTCACCTTCATCTCCACGTTGTCCCCGGGCATCACCATCTCAGTACCTTCCGGAAGCTCGGCCACGCCTGTCACATCTGTCGTCCGGAAGTAGAACTGAGGACGATAACCATTAAAGAACGGGGTATGACGTCCCCCCTCGTCCTTCGTCAAAATATAGGCCTGAGCCTTGAACTGGGTATGCGGCGTGATCGAGCCGGGCTTCGCAAGTACTTGACCCCGCTCCACATCGTCCTTGCCTGTTCCGCGAAGAAGACAACCCACGTTATCCCCGGCTTGGCCCTGGTCCAGAATCTTACGGAACATCTCCACGCCCGTGATCGTCGTCTTCGTCGTGTCCCGAACTCCCACAATCTCAACTTCGTCGCCCGTATGAATGATGCCCTGCTCGATTCGCCCGGTCACAACCGTTCCACGACCCGTAATCGAAAATACGTCCTCGATCGGCATCAGAAAACTCTTGTCCAGTGCGCGCTCGGGCTCCGGAATATACGAATCCAGCGCCTCCATCAACTCGTCGATACAAGCGTTCGAAGCGTCGTCATCAGGCGACTCGAGAGCCTTCAAGGCGCTCCCCTTGACGATCGGAATGTCATCGCCTGGAAACTCATAGTCCGAAAGAAGCTCGCGAACTTCCATCTCAACCAGCTCGAGGAGTTCTTCGTCATCCACCTGGTCCACTTTGTTCATGAAAACCACGATAAAGGGAACGTTCACCTGGCGCGCCAACAACACATGCTCGCGAGTCTGGGGCATCGGACCGTCGGCCGCCGAAACCACCAGCACGGCACCATCCATCTGAGCAGCACCCGTGATCATGTTCTTCACATAGTCAGCATGACCGGGGCAATCTACGTGCGCGTAATGACGACTCTCCGTCTGGTACTCCACATGAGACGTCGCGATCGTTATACCGCGCTCCCGCTCTTCCGGAGCATTGTCGATTTGATCGAAAGGAGTGAAATCCGCCAGCCCCTTATGGGCCTGCCGTTGGGTAATCGCAGCCGTCAGCGTCGTCTTGCCGTGATCTACGTGTCCGATGGTCCCCACGTTTACGTGGGGCTTCGTCCGCTCGAACTTCTCCTTGGCCATCGCGTCCTCTCGTCCTTCCGTAAGTGTGGCGGAACGCCCTTCGGCGTCCCCTACTTCGCGTTTCTACTACCTGTCCTACCGCGCCACGATCGAGTCGGCTACCGAATCCGGCGCCCGATCGTAGTGCGAAAATTGCATCGTATAACTGGCCCTGCCCTGGGTCATGGAGCGCACTGCGCCCACGTAGCCGAACATTTCTGCCAACGAAACCTCTGCGGTGATCACCTGGGCACCGCCGCGCATGTCGATTCCCATAATCTGACCGCGGCGGCTATTCAGATCACCTTGAACCGCACCTCTATATTCCTCTGGAGTTACGACCTCCACAGCCATGACGGGTTCCAGGAGGACGGGGTCCGCCTTGCGGAGCGCGTCCCCCATGGCTATTGCGGCCGCGACACTGAAGGACCGCTCGGAGGAGTCCTCGTCGTGGCACTCTCCGTCCAGAAGCTTCACACTGACATCGGCAACGGGAAAACCAGCGAGCATCCCGCTCTCTACGGATTCGCTGCAGCTCCTCTCGATCGCGGAAATGAAGTCCTTGGGGATGGACTCACCCCGTATCGCATTCTCGAAATGGAACCCTTCGCCTCTCTCGCCGGGACTCACCTCTAACGTAACAACACCGAATTCACCCGAGCCGCCTGTCTGCTTGACGTATCGGCCTTCAACGGTGACCGATCGAGTGATCGCTTCTTTGTAGGCCACTTGCGGTCGGCCGACATTCGCGTCTACCTTGAATTCTCGCAGGAGCCGCGATGAGATGATCTCAAGATGAAGCTCACCCATGCCCGAGATGATGGTTTGACCAGTCTCGCCGTCGGTGCTCACCTTGAATGACGGGTCTTCGAGAGCAAGCCGTTCCAACGACTCCGAGAGCTTCGTCATATCGGCGGTCGTCTTGGGCTCGATTGCAATAGAGATCACCGGGGCAGGAAACTCGAGTGATTCCAGAACAATCGGGGCGTTGACGCCGCAGATCGTATCCCCCGTAGCCACACCCTTGAGGCCAACCGCCGCTACGATATCCCCTGCGTAGGCCCCCTCGACGTCCTGGCGCTTATTGGCATGCATCCGCAGAAATCGTCCGACTCGTTGCTTTTGCCCGCTACCCCCGTTCAGGAAGGTCTCACCGCTCTTGGCGGTTCCGGAGTAGACCCGGAGGTACGAAAGGTAACCGGCATGCTTGTCGCTCACTAGCTTGAAGACAAGCGCGGAGAAAGGCTCATTGTCGTCGGCATTTCGGGAGACAGTGGCGCCATCCTTCGGACGAATGCCTTCGATGGGAGGTACATCGACAGGAGAGGGGAGGTAATCAACAACCGCATCCAGGAGGGGCTGGACACCCTTGTTCTTGAATGAACTACCGCACAAAACCGGCACGACCTCAAGGGCCAGAGTGCCACGACGTAGTGCGCCCACGACACTCTCATCACTGACCTCGGCACCTTCCAGATAACGGGCCATCAGGTCATCGTCGAACTCCGCAGCCGCTTCGACCAATTTCTCTCGGGCCTCGTTCGCGGTCTCGCGCAACCTAGCGGGAATCTCATCGGCGCGGAATTTCGCACCGAGGCTGTCGTCCTCCCAGTAGAGCGCCTTATTCCGGATCAAGTCGATCACGCCTTCAAAACTTTCTTCTGCGCCAATCGGGAGTTGCAGCGGAATGGCATTGGCCCCAAACCGCTCACGAATCATCTCAACCGCTCGGGGAAAATCTGCCCCGATTCGGTCCATCTTGTTCACAAAGGCCACCCTCGGCACACCGTACTTGTCGGCCTGTCGCCACACAGTCTCAGACTGAGGCTCTACTCCGCCGACTCCGCAAAACACAGCCACAGCTCCATCTAGAACGCGAAGGGAGCGCTCCACCTCGATAGTAAAATCGACATGACCGGGCGTGTCGATGATGTTCACTCGGTGGTCCCTCCACTCACAAGTCGTCGCGGCAGCCGTGATCGTGATGCCACGCTCCTGCTCCTGCTCCATCCAGTCCATTGTTGCCGCACCGTCGTGAACTTCCCCGATTTTGTAGTTAACGCCGGTGTAGTAGAGAATGCGTTCCGTTGTCGTCGTCTTGCCCGCATCGATATGCGCCATGATGCCGATATTTCTGATTTTTTCGAGTGGCGCTGTTCGCGCCATCATTTCGCCTCGTCACTGCGATTCAACCTTGGCTTTCCGAAACCCGCGCTTCCCCACGGAGCGCCCAATTCAGACAGCGGCCCTAGCCGCGCTACCATTTGAAGTGAGCAAAGGCCTTGTTGGCGTCCGCCATCCGATGGGTGTCTTCCCTCTTCTTTACACTTTCACCGCGTTCATTAGCGGCATCAATAATTTCATTCGCCAGACGCTCTTTCATGCTCTTACCGGGCCTTGCCCGGGAGTAAGCCGCCAGCCACCGCATGGCCAGGGACGACGCCCTCTTGGAAGATATTTCCGTGGGAACCTGATAGGTGGCACCGCCTACTCGACGCGACTTCACCTCCAGCCTGGGACGAACATTCTCGAGAGCCCTACGAAACATCGCCAGGGCGTCACTCCTCATCTTCTGCTCTATTTCTTCAAAAGCGCCATAGAGGATCGACTCGGCCGTGCTCTTCTTGCCATCGCTCATTAAAACATTAATGAACTGCCCAACCATCTTGTCACCGTGTTTTGGATCAGCCGGTGTTTCCCGCTTCTGTACTACTCGACGTCTCGGCATTTCTTATCCCTGTGACTCTATATATGAATAATTGTCAAGCGATGCGTCCCCCAGGAGGGTCGCTATTTCGGTCGCTTAGCTCCGTACTTCGAACGACCCCGATTACGCCCGTCCACGCCGGTCGCGTCCAGGGTGCCTCGAACAATGTGGTACCGAACGCCGGGGAGATCCTTGACTCGCCCCCCCCGAACCAGGACAACCGAGTGCTCCTGGAGGGTGTGACCGACACCGGGGATATAAGCGTTGACCTCATTGCCATTGGTCAAACGAACACGGGCAACTTTCCGCAATGCAGAGTTGGGCTTCTTGGGCGTTGCGGTAAAAACACGCAAGCACACTCCGCGCCGTTGCGGGCACTTGGCCAAATCTGGCGAACTGGTTCGAGACTGCTTGGGCTTACGGCCCTTGCGTATCAGCTGTTGAATTGTCGGCATGCCACCTCGGCTTCATGTTTGGCTCGCCGGGATCCGGCGGCGTCTCTTACTATTCGATTTCGGGCCATTGGCCGTTGTTTTTCTCCGGCTCGTCGCACCACCGGCTTGCTGTCGGGTTCAGAACTTTCAGCGTAGCCCTCAGGCCAACTCCAGAGACAAGAATCCACCGTGCCCGCGTCTCGGTTACGAAGGGAGCGGAGAAGGCAGGCGAAAATTTCCTATCTGCCCACTGCACAACCGCACAATACGGCTCGTGCAAACCACGAAGACTGCAGGCACCAATCGATTAACCCTTGCCTGCAGACTCGCTTCCTCAGCTAGCCCCTCCGAAATCCGGAGGCGGAACGCGGAGATGCAGTCTCCTGTTCCAAAGCCGCCGCATCTTAGCGACCTGCTAGTCCATGTCAACGTCAACCAGCCTGCTGGGCTCGCAGTCTGCGATCCGGCTCCACCCAAGACGACTACCGAGGCCTTTTTAGCCCAAAAAATGGTTATCTCTAGAGCGCTCGAGAGACGATTCCCCGCTCGAACAACGAGGTCCTGGCCTTCCCGTTTTTGCTCTGAGCGAGGGGCGGGGCCTCCGAACAGGGGATCTACCGCGCTCAGTCCAACGGGCGGTCGGGGTGGAGACTGTTCCCTCACCCCGACCAGCTCGCCGAAGAATACGCTCTCAGCCATCGAGCGGGCTGGGGTCGAAGTGGACGCTCGCTTCGTCGATTCCGGTCTCCCCCTGGGCTCTCTCTCCGAACGGGTTCGCTGAAACATCCGCCTCTTCCACGGAGACCTCACCCTCTGGCGCCTCAACCTGAATTCCGAGCCCCTGGTACATATCAAGCCCTGTCCCCGCTGGGATGAGCCGGCCCATGATGACGTTCTCCTTGAGCCCGCGTAGCCCGTCTGTCTTGCCCCAGATGGCGGCTTCAGTCAGCACCTTGGTGGTCTCTTGGAAGGATGCGGCCGAAATGAATGACTCGGTGGAGAGCGACGCCTTCGTAATGCCGAGCAGCTGGGGCTCGGCCGACGAGGGCTGCTTACCTTCTGCTTCCAGTGCCTCGTTGGTATCGCGGAATCGCGACCGCTCCACGTGTTCACCGAGCAGAAAATCACTGTCCCCCGCATCGGTTATCCGAACTTTCCGCAGCATCTGACGGACGATGACCTCAATATGCTTGTCGTTGATTTTGACGCCCTGGAGGCGATAAACCTCCTGCACCTCGTCTACGAGATAGGAAGCCAAAGCCTTCTCACCCTTGATCTTGAGGATATCGTGGGGATTCGAGGAGCCATCCATCAACGCCTCACCCGCTCTCACTCGGTCGTTCTCATGCACACTCACGTGCTTACCCTTGGGAATCAGATATTCATCAGGATCACCGCCTCCTTCCAGCGGAGTCACCAGAACCCGACGCTTGCCACGGACGTCCTGACCAAACGAGACGATGCCATCGATCTCGGCCACTACCGCGCATTCCTTGGGCTTGCGGGCTTCGAAGAGCTCCGCCACACGCGGAAGACCGCCGGTAATATCCTTGGTCTTACTCGCTTCCCGTGGAATCTTGGCAACAACGTGTCCAGCACCGACCACCTCGCCCTCGGCCACCGAGAGAAAAGCATTCACGGGCAGAAGCGATCGAGACTCGGATTCGCCGTCCGGGCCCTTGACAACCACGCTGGGCCGCAGACTCGGATCCTTGGATTCGATAATGACCTTCGAAGAAACGCCCGTGAACTCGTCAACCTGCTCCTGCATGGTCGAACCTTCGACAATATCCAAGAACTCCACGCTGCCCTGTATTTCGGAAATAATCGGGCTTGCAAATGGGTCCCAATCCAGAAGGATCATTCCGGGCTGGACAGCATCGCCCTCTTTCACCCTCAGGCTTGCCCCATAAACCACCGGATGTCGCTCACGCTCCCTACCGCTCGCATCAACGATTCCGACTTCGCCGTGACGACTCATCACGGTACTCCGGCCTTCGGTGTCTTGGACACTTCGAATGTTGTGGAACCGCACTTCGCCTTCGGTTCCCGACTCCGCATGTGACTGCTCGGCGCGCCGAGTCGCGGCGCCACCGATGTGGAACGTCCGCATGGTCAACTGGGTTCCGGGTTCGCCAATCGACTGAGCCGCAATCACTCCAACTGCCTCACCTAGATTGACCATCGTACCGCGGGAAAGGTCGCGCCCATAACACTTGACGCAAATCCCAAACGGCTCCGCGCAAGTCAATACCGAGCGCACCATCACTTTCTCTACGCCCGCATGCTCAATGGCCCGAACTCCATCTTCGTCAAGTTCGTCACCGGCCGCGACCAAAACCTCGGAGTTAACCGGATCGAGCACATCTGTCGCCGCGACGCGACCTAGAATTCGCTCTCCTAGGGGCTCGACGATATCGCCACCCTCCACCAGAGGGCTGACCTCAAGAGCATCTTCAGCGCCGCAATCTGGGCCCCGCACGATCACATCCTGCGAGACGTCCACCAAACGGCGAGTCAGATAACCCGAGTTTGCGGTTTTGAGAGCAGTATCCGCAAGGCCCTTCCGCGCACCGTGGGTCGAGATGAAGTATTGGAGTACTGATAGCCCCTCACGAAAATTCGACGTAATCGGCGTTTCGATGATCGCCCCCGAAGGCTTCGCCATCAGACCGCGCATTCCGGCCAACTGCCGCATCTGCTGGGTCGATCCTCGAGCTCCCGAATCAGCCATCATGAAAATTGCGTTAAAGCTTGGCACCGTCTGCTCAACTCCCGCCGCATCGATCACTGTATCTTCGGCGATACCGGCAACCAACTGCTCTGTAATCTTCTCTGTGGCCTGGGCCCAGATATCAACGACCTTGTTGTATCGCTCACCGTCGGTGATCAGACCCTCCTGATACTGGTCGTGAATCTGAGACACTTCGTCTGTTGCTTCGGCGAGGAAGCGCGGCTTGTCGGGCGGAATGACCATATCGTCGAGACAGATCGAGATACCGGCCTTCGTCGCATGGCCATACCCCAGCGTTCGAAGTTTATCCGCCAAGAGTACCGTCGCCTTATCACCCAAGCGTCGATAACACTGGTCGATCAACTCACCCAGTGCCTTCTTGTCCATCATCTGATTGATAAATTCGAATCCGATATCGTCGGGCACAATTTCGCTCAGCAGGATCCGCCCGGTCGTGGTCTGCACCATTTCGCCCGCCATGCGCACATCAATCATCGCGTGGATATGGACTTCGCCCGCGTCATAGGCAATGCGAACTTCCTCGGCGCTGGAGAACTTCAGGCCCTCTCCTCGGCTTCCAGGCATGTACCGGCTCATATAATAAAGTCCGAGAACAATATCCTGGGTGGGTCCGATAATAGGACGACCGGTCGCCGGGCTCAGGATATTATTCGTGGACATCATCAGAACGCGGGCTTCGATCTGTGCCTCGACAGAAAGAGGAACGTGAACCGCCATCTGGTCGCCATCGAAGTCCGCATTAAAGGCAGCACAGACCAGAGGATGCAACTGAATTGCCTTCCCCTCGATCAACGTCGGCTCGAAAGCCTGCATGCCCAGTCGATGGAGCGTCGGCGCGCGATTCAGGAGCACGGGATGCTCCCGAATGACGTCTGCAAGAATATCCCAGACCTCGGGGCGCTCGCTCTCCACCATCTTGCGAGCTGCCTTGATGGTGGTCACGTAACCCTGCTGCTCGAGCCTTGAGTAGATAAAAGGCTTAAATAGCTCCAATGCCATGCGATTGGGCAAGCCACACTGGTGCAGGCGCAGTTCTGGCCCCACCACGATGACGGATCGGCCCGAATAATCTACGCGCTTGCCCAGGAGGTTCTGGCGAAATCGTCCGCCTTTACCCTTCAACATATCGGACAGAGATTTCAGTGGGCGCTTGCTGGGGCCGGTAATGATTCGGCCTCTTCGGCCATTATCAAAGAGCGCATCGACCGCTTCCTGAAGCATCCGCTTCTCGTTGCGAATAATCACCTCGGGAGCGTTGAGTTCCTGGAGTCTCTTGAGCCGGTTGTTTCGATTGATCACTCGCCGATAGAGGTCATTGAGATCGCTCGTTGCGAAACGACCACCGTCCAAGGGCACCAACGGACGCAGGTCCGGAGGAATAACAGGGATCACTTCCATGATCATGAACTCCGGTTTGTTGATATCGGACTCCCGGAACGCATCCATTACCTTGAGGCGCTTGGCCACCTTTTTTCGCTTGGCCTCGCTCGTTGCCTCCCGCATTTCCTCCCGCAGAGTTTCACACTCGGCATCCACGTCGAGTTCCGCAAGCAATTTCCGCACAGCCTCGGCGCCAATTCCATACTCAAAGGCATCGCGGCCATACTCTTCACGCAGTTCAATCAGCCTCTCGTCGTTGATCAACTCGCCCTTGATCAGCTCCGTATCCTTGGGATCTATTACCAAGTAGGCCTCGAAATAAAGAACCTTCTCCAAGTCTCGGAGAGTAATCTCGAGAATATTCCCAATTCGCGAAGGCAGTGACTTCAGAAACCAGATATGGGCAACCGGTGACGCCAGTGTTATGTGCCCCATCCTCTCCCGGCGCACTTTCGACTGAATTACCTCTACGCCGCACTTCTCACAAACCACTCCACGGTGCTTCATGCGCTTGTATTTTCCGCAGTTGCACTCGTAGTCCTTGACCGGACCAAAAATCTTCGCGCAAAAAAGCCCATCCCTCTCGGGCTTGAAAGTCCGGTAGTTAATGGTTTCGGGCTTCTTCACCTCACCGAATGACCACTCCCGAATAATATCCGGTGCCGCGAGCGTGATTCGGAGGGCATTGAAGCTGAGCGGGTCCTTGGGTTTTTCAAATAGATTGTAGAGATCGCGCAAGGTGGCTGTCTCCTATTCGATCTGGGTTCCGGGATGTTTTCCCGCCTAGCTCAGCGGTCCATCGCCGTTGAAACTCAAGTGAGGCTATTCCTCGATCATCTCGACATTCAGGCCGAGCGCGTGCAGTTCCTTCATCAAAACGTTGAAGCTTTCAGGGAGGCCGGGCTCCAGGGTGCTCTCGCCCTTCACGATGGATTCGTAAATCCGCGTTCGGCCGTTCACATCATCGGATTTCACTGTGAGGAATTCCTGCAGCGCGTGGGCAGCGCCGTATCCCTCAAGCGCCCAAACTTCCATCTCGCCCAGTCGCTGGCCCCCGAATTGGGCCTTGCCGCCCAGGGGTTGCTGGGTCACCAGGCTGTAGGGCCCGATGCTCCGTGCGTGAATTTTGTCATCTACCAAATGGTGAAGTTTCAGCATGTAGATGATACCCACCGTCACAGCCCGGTCGAAGACATCTCCGGTCTTCCCGTCGAAGAGAACCATCTGCCCATTCTCGGGTAGGTCGGCGCGGCGGAGTTCCTCCTTGACTTGACTCTCGCTCGCACCATCAAAGACGGCCGTCGACACGTGGATACCCTTGGACACGTTCTTCGCGATGGAACGCAGGGCGTCAGGACCAGCCGTTTCGAGATGCGCGCTGATACCCGGATCCGAGTGAATCTCCTGAAGTTTCGCCCGCAGAACCTCGGGGTCTGCCTGCTCTTCGGCAAGTTTCGCCACCATATGACCGAGTCCGTGGGCCGCCCATCCGAGGTGCGTTTCCAGCACCTGGCCGATATTCATACGGGACGGCACACCGAGAGGGTTGAGAACAACATCCACAGGGGTGCCGTCGGCCAGATAGGGCATATCCTCCTCGGGAAGAATCCGCGAGATCACACCCTTGTTGCCGTGGCGGCCAGCCATCTTGTCGCCCACCGAGAGCTTCCTCTTGATGGCAAGGTAGATCTTGACCATCTTGAATACGCCAGGAGGCAACTCGTCGCCCTTCTTCAGGCGAGCGATTTTCTCATCAAAGACGGCCTTGATCACCATGGCTTGGTCTTCGATATTCGCAAAAATGCGATCGATCTGATCCTGAGTGACTCCGTCGGAGACCTGGAGTTCTCTCCACCTTCGATCGGGAATTGCCTCAAGCAGTTCCGCGGTGATTACATCTCCCGAGCGTACCCACTCAAGGCCCCGGCGTTCGTCACCGATGGTATTCGCCGCCTGCTTGCCCACAATGGCCGCAGAGACGTTCGTAAATGCACCTTTTCGTATGATCCTTATCTCGTCTTCTTGGTCTTTTCGGAGGCGATCGATCTCTGCCTCTTCAAGCGCCTTCGCCCTCTCGTCCTTTTCAACACCTCGACGAGAGAAAACCTGCGCGCCAATCACCGTACCAATAACACCCGGCGGCACCTTGAGCGAAGTATCACGAACGTCTCCAGCCTTTTCGCCAAAGATGGCGCGCAACAGCCGTTCTTCAGGAGAAAGCTGGGTCTCTCCCTTAGGCGTGATCTTACCCACGAGAATATCGTCCTGCCTGACCTCCGCACCGATCCGAACGATCCCTGCTTCATCGAGGTCATTCAGCGCATCTTCACCCACATTCGGGATGTCGCGGGTGATGTCCTCCTTGCCGAGTTTCGTATCTCGGGCGACACACTCAAACTCTTCGATGTGAATCGAGGTAAAGAAGTCATCCTTGACGATTCGCTCGGAGATGAGAATTGAATCCTCGAAGTTGTAACCACCCCACGGCATGAACGCGACCTTCACGTTGACGCCAAGAGCCATTTCGCCGCGATCCGTGGCCGGACCGTCCGCAATGACCTGACCCTCCTTGACTTTGTCCCCGGGCTTAACGATGGGAGTCTGATTTATGCTCGTGTTCTGATTTGAGCGCTGATACTTGATCAGATTGATGATGTCGACGTTGGACTCGGCAGGATCCGTATACATCGGCTTGAGTACGATCCTCGAAGCGTCCACAGACTCGACCATGCAGTCCCGCTTCGCGACGACCGTCACGCCCGAGTCCCGGGCAACCACTGCCTCCATTCCCGTCCCCACCAGAGGAGCCTGGGTCCGGAGAAGGGGCACGGCCTGACGCATCATGTTCGAGCCCATTAGCGCCCGGTTCGCATCGTCGTTCTCCAAGAAGGGAATAAGCGATGCAGCAACTGATACCAACTGGTTCGGCGAAACGTCCATCATGTTTACGGCTTCAGGCTCGACCATTTCAAACTCGCCCTGCCTTCGGGCCGAAACGCGGTCGAGTTTAAATCGCCCATCTTCGTCCAGAGGCGCATTCGCCTGGGCGATGGACATTCTCTCCTCTTCCAGCGCGGAGAGAAAGTTGACATCGCTCAGTACCTTGCCTCCCTCGACTCGCCTGTAGGGTGTCTCGATAAAACCCATGTCGTTGACACGAGCGAAGGTGGAAAGCGAGGCAATCAGGCCAATATTTGGACCTTCAGGTGTTTCAATTGGGCAGATTCGTCCATAGTGAGTCGGATGAACATCTCGAACCTCGAAGCCCGCTCGCTCCCGTGTCAAACCTCCGGGGCCAAGCGCCGAAAGTCGGCGCTTATGGGTCACCGACGACAGCGGATTTGTCTGATCCATGAACTGGGAAAGCTGGCTCGATCCGAAAAACTCCTTGATGACGGCGGTTACCGGCTTGGAGTTGATCAGGTCGTGGGGCATCAGCGTTTCGATCTCTTGAAGCGACATTCGCTCCTTGATCGCGCGCTCCATGCGCACCAAGCCGATTCGGTACTGGTTTTCGAGTAGTTCGCCAACAACCCGGACGCGCCTGTTCCCCAAGTGGTCGATATCGTCAACGCGCTTAGTCGCGTCGGTCCCGTTCTTCAGGTCCACCAAGTACTTGACCGCCCCGAGGATATCGTCACTGCGGAGAGTAAGAAGGTCAGCAAGGCGAGCGGAGACCGGTTCCTCTCCGGCCTTCTGGCCATCGGTCACCGTGACATGTTCTTCGCTGTCGAAATCGAGTTTGTGGTTCAGCTTCAGACGACCGACCAGCGAGAGGTCGTAACGCTCCGCATTAAAGAAGAGGTTGTTGAACAGGTTCGTAGCCGTTTCCAGCGTCGGAGGATCACCGGGACGCAGTCGGCGATAAATCTCGATCATCGCTTCGCCCTGACTCAAGGTTTTGTCGGCAATCAAGGTGTCGCGAATTGCAGTTCCGGTGGTCAACGGGTCCAAGAAGAGCAGAGGGAATTCATTAATTCCCCGCGACTTGAAGTCGTCGAGGTGCTCCTGGGTCAGTTCCTCGTTGCACTCCATGAGGACTTCGCCAGTCGTTTCATCAACGATGTCCACGGGAGCTACCCGCTTAACTGCATCGACCCGGATCAGGTCGCTGGGACCGACAGCGATCCATTCAATTTCAGCAGCCCTGATTTTCCGTGCGGCCGCCTTTGTGAATTTCTTATCTTTCCGGACGATGACCGTACCGGACGCGTCCTTAACTTCCTTGGTGCAACGCTGGCCAATCAGGTTTTCAGGCTTGACCTTCTTCTGGATCTGTTTGCCATCGATTTTGATCGTCTCACAGGGATAAAAGTGCTGCAGAAGGTCCTCGGGCTGATACCCCAGAGCCTTAAGCAAAACAGTCACATGGATTTTCCGGCGGCGATCTATCCGCGCAAAGACAAGATCTTTGTGGTCGTACTCGATATCAAGCCACGAACCACGGTACGGAATAATCCGGCATGAATAAATCTTCTTGCCGGCAGCGGTCACAGTGGTGGAGAGCGTTGTGTCGTAGAAGATTCCCGGCGAGCGGTGCAACTGCGAAACAATGACTCGCTCGGTACCGTTGATCAGGAAGGTCCCGTTCTCGGTCATGATCGGAATCTCTCCGAAGTAGACCTCCTGCTCCTTCACGTCGCGAATGGTCTGCGAGCCCTCGGAGTCCTCCCAGGCCACCAATCGAATCGTCACTTTGAAGGGACACGCGTAAGTCATTCCCCGCTGGAGACATTCCTGAACGTCGTATTTCGGCTCTTCCAGGGTGTACCCAACGAACTCCAGGGATGCCGTATTGTTGAAATCGCGAATCGGGAATACGGCGGCAAAAACGCTCTGCAGCCCCACCTTCTCCCGCTTCTCCATTTCCACACCCGACTGGAGGAACTTGTCGAACGACGCCCTCTGCAGTTCAAGCAGATTCGGAATGTCAATTATTTTCTTGATCCGCGCATATGACTTGCGAAGACGGGGCGAGAATTCTGAGTAAGTAATTTCGGACACTGCTGGGGACTCCCCTCCTGGCCACCTGGTCGACGAGCCCCGATGTAGGACTCGCCGAACGGCAGACCGAGACGAAATTCGGAGATTTCGGGCGTACAGATAGCCGAGCTGAACACTCGGCTCGTATCATCTCACTTGATGTCGACCTGGCCCCCGGCCTCTTCGATCTTCGCTTTGATCGTTTCGGCCTCCTCCTTCTCGATGCCTTCCTTCATAGCCGTCGGCACCCCTTCGACCAGGGCCTTGGCTTCTTTCAGGCCAAGCCCGGTGATGGCTCGGACTTCCTTGATGACCTGGATCTTCTTGTCGCCGAAGGATATCAGCACAGCATCAAACTCAGTCTGCTCTGCGGCAGCAGCGCTCTCTCCACCCGCTGCCGGACCAGCAGCCACCGCGACTGCCGCTGCAGCGGATACGCCCCATTTTTCTTCGAGCAAGGTCGCCAGCTCTGCGGCCTCCATAACTGTGAGACCCGAGAGTGTTTCGGCAATTTCGTTCAGATCGGCCATTTTCCTTGAACCCTTCTTGTTGCGGCGGTTTAATTGCGGATCCGGCCTTTGCCGTCCCCTCCCGCCTGTAAACGAAAACTAAGCTGGACTCGCGAGAGCCCTATTCTCCAAGCGCGTCTTTGCGTGCCGCTACCAATCGAGCCAGCTGACCGCCGGGCTCGTTGAGCAACCGTGCAAGCTTCACTGCTGGAGCCTGCAACAAACCCACCAGCTTGCCTCGCAACTCAAGCAAGTTCGGCAGGGTGGCGAGATGTCTCACATCGCCTTTATCCAGGGACTTGCCATCGAGCACGCCTCCCTTGATTTCAAAAACCTCGTGATCCTCCGCGTACTTGACCAGGATCTTCGCCAGGCCAACCGGATCTCCGTAGGAGAGCGCAACCGCGGTCGGACCCGTGAAGTGCTCCTTCAGGACCTCCGCTTCATGCCCTTCAACGGCCAAGCTGAGCAGCGAATTTTTGGCCACTCGATACTCGAACTCCGACTCGGATTCGCTGCGAAGTTGCCCTCGCAACTCGCGCACTTCTTCCACACTCAGTCCGCGATAGTCGGCCACAAAAACACTCGTCGCTCGACCAAATTTGTCTTTCAATTCGGCGACGGCATCCGTCTTTTGCTCACGTGTCAGCACAACACAAACCCTTCAGATCAAGCGGCACTCACGGCGAGGGGAGCCGAAGGATCTACCTTGAGCCCCGGACCCATTGTCGTGGAAACCGTAATTTTCTTCATATAAATGCCCTTGGTAGCGGCTGGCCTGGCTCTCTGAACCGTCTGGATGAGTTCCGAGGCGTTCTCCACGATGGCCTGTGCTTCCAGCGAGCGCTTTCCAATCGCGCAGTGAATAATTCCTGATTTATCCACGCGATACTCCACCTTGCCCGCCTTCTGTTCGCTGACGGCCTGAGCGACGTTCGGAGTAACCGTGCCCAACTTCGGGTTGGGCATCAGGCCACGTGGACCAAGCACCTTACCCAGTCGGCCCACAACGCCCATCATATCAGGCGACGCGATGACCCGATCGAAATCCAACCAACCCTCTTCCTGGATTTTCTTGGCCAGATCGTCTCCGCCGACAAAGTCTGCACCTGCGTCTCTGGCCTCTTGCTCCTTGTCCCCCTTAGCGAACACCAGCACCCTCACTGTCTTGCCAATCCCGTGAGGAAGCACGATTGCACCACGTACCATCTGGTCCGCGTGCTTTGGATCCACCGCCAAGTTGATAGCCAGATCGACGCTCTCATCGAGGCTCGTGTCCGGAAAGCTCTTGATCAACCCAATTGCTTCTTCCAGGGTGTACAGCTTGTCTGAGTCGATTAACTCAGCTGCTTTCTGATAGCGTTTACTTCGACGCGCCACTTCTCTCAGCCCTCCACTTTCAGACCCATGGACCGTGCGGTCCCGGCAATAATCTTCTTGGCCGCTTCCATGTCCCAGGCATTGAGATCTGCCTTCTTGATCTCTGCAATATTTTCCAGGTCTTTCTGGCTCACGGTTCCCACCTTGGTTTTGTGCGGTTCGTCCGAGCCCTTTTTGATCTTGGCAGCCTTCTTAAGGAGTACTGCAGCCGGGGGAGACTTGAGTTCGAAAGTAAATGAGCGATCGGCGTACACGGAGATCACAGCGGGAATAATCAAACCCGCTTGATCTTGGGTTCGCGCATTAAATGTCTTGCAGAACTCCATAATGTTGACGCCATGCTGACCCAGCGCCGGACCGACCGGCGGAGCAGGATTCGCCTGTCCAGCCGGACAGTGCAACTTGATTATGGCAACGACCTTCTTGGCCACTCGATCTTCCCTCCAGGGCTTCACTCCGGCGCTATTTGCCGGAGCTCAATGCTCGGCGCGAACGCCGTAGCTCTATCTCAGGCCTTCTCCACGCTTGCGTAGTCCAGGACCACAGGCGTCGCGCGCCCGAATACCTGCACCATCACGCGGAGTTTCTCTTTGTCTTCCATCACTTCGTCCACGTAGCCCGCAAAATTTGCAAACGGGCCTGTAACGACCCTCACTGCTTCACCGTCTTCAAATCGAATGAGCGGCTTGGGCTTAGCGGCCCCTTCCTTCATCCGTTGGGTCATGCGCTCAACTTCATCTTCCGAGACAACCGGTGGATCCGTAGCGTTACCTACAAAGCCTGTGATTTTCGGCGTGCCTTTGACGACATGCCAAGTCTCGTCATTTAGGTCCATGTGCACGAGGATGTACCCGGGGAAGAACTTCCTCTTGGAAGTCCGCTTATTCCCCCCCACCATCACGACAACGCTCTCCTCCGGGATCAAGATTTCGTCAAACTTCTCCTCGAACCCAAGGGTCTGCGCTCGCTCCAGAAGCGACTGTTTGGCCCGCGCCTCTTGGCCCGAGTAGGTATGGACGATGTACCAATTCTTAGCCATGCCTCTCGCAATCCCCTCCATCATCCCAAGTCCAGAACCTTCCAACTTCTCAAAAGCGACTAGCTGAGTAGATACTGCATTATCCGGCTGAGCAAAAAATCAACGAAACCCAGCGCGGTCGTGACCACCGTAACGATTGCAGCGACTCCGAGGGTGCCCGCAATCGCTTCGGATTGGGGCGGCCACGTAATCTTCTGGTACTCACCCTGCACGTCCCCAAGGTATACCCGAGTGTCTTTTACCCATTCGACAGGATTCACTGCCATATTCAATCCTCAGGTTCCCAGTCGCATTCGCGACAACTCTGCGCAGTTTAGAAATTTTTCTTCGTTATTTTTCTGATGTTGGCAGGCGCGGAGGGACTCGAACCCCCAACCCCCGGATTTGGAGTCCGATGCACTACCAATTGTGCTACGCGCCTTCATTACACAAGCCCGGTTGTCCAGATCCGCTTCTACTTGCTGCTTGATTCTCTACTCGATCACCTCGGCGACAACACCGGCGCCAACCGTACGGCCGCCCTCGCGGATCGCGAAGCGTAGTTCCTTATCCATGGCGATGGGCGTAATCAACGTCACCTTCATCTCCACGTTGTCCC
>LWDU01031868.1_pt1 | contig 53448 bp, 44 predicted proteins | sample 727161 | NCBI WGS metagenome assembly LWDU01 (sample SAMN04566230, study PRJNA314399) | hydrothermal vent metagenome | isolation source: deep sea hydrothermal plume seawater | place: Mexico: Gulf of California, Guaymas Basin | collected 2004-07-11
TATACGGGCACCTCGATGCAGCCTCGATTGAAGGGAAGACCGTCGGCCAGAAAGTGAGTGCGGGCGAAGTAATCTGTTGGATGGGAGACAATCATGAGAACGGCGGCTGGGAGCCACATCTGCACTTCCAGCTCTCTCTGGTCGAGCCTGAGACTCATGATCTCCCTGGAGTGGTCGCGCCCGAAGACAGGCAGCAGGCGCTGTTGGACTACCCCGATCCAAGGCTTGTTTTGGGGCCGATCTATTGAACAGAGGCCAAGTGGGACTTCAAGGATTCAATTGCTGGCATGTCAGAAGGATCTTCTCTAGTAAGAACAGCTAGTCCGATTGATATCCAGTCAGAAACATGGGCTGCAAACAGGAGCCTTTCCAACAAGGATTCGCCTTCGCACTCGATGACCCACGTTGGTGTCGCCTCCACCTCATCTAGCATCCACTCGATTCTAGAATAGGTCCGCGGGTGAAGCCCTTCACATGATAGCAATAGCAGAGCACTATTCTCAGAGGCACTGCCAGTCCAGGCTACGATCTCATTGTGATTCATCTCGGGCACCTCCGTTGCTCTAGCGAACTTGGCTGAGTTCTCATTGAGTTGGCACGAAAAACGGTAAGCTGCAGGTCCTAAGCAGGTTGGTGAGACGATGCCCAACTCCTTTCCCACTAGGGAACGAGAAAGCGTGGCCGCCATGCCAGAGTTTCCCGACAAATCAGCATCGGAAGACACTATAGAGAGACGCTGGAGCATTTCTGTGATTTCTTCCTCACTGGGTTCAGGGAGGAGGCCAAGGGACCAGCAGGCAGAGAGTTGCTTACCGAAAATATGTCCGAAGGCGGAACGGGGCATTTGCCCCGATGGAACATTCAGACACACTGATTCTTCGCTTTCGGCCAAAACCTCCTCCAACTCCCCCCCTGAGCAGATTCCGACGATTGTTCCTCCTCCGGATATTGCCTCTTTGACGGCATCTAGGGTCTCCTCGGTCCCACCCGAGTAGGAAGTGGCCAATACTAGCCATTCTGGTCCCCACCAACTGGGTAAGCCGTAGTCCCTCCATACGACAAAAGGAAGGCCCCCCGAATCATCGGATAGTGCCTTCAGGAACAGGCCGCCTGCGGCTGAACCACCCATCCCGAGGCATATCACCCCGCTCCAATCGCAATCTTCGCTCATTTCCATCTCAGCGGAAATGGCCGCTCCTAGGTCGTCTACGAACTTCCTAGTGAAACCGACCATGTCCCTGCGATCGTACTTCAAAAGAAGTTGATTGAAGTCGGGCTCGCTCATTTTCTACCTCCTTTGCCGGATAATGGCAGTGCTAGCCACATTCCATCTATGAAGCCGATGCGTAATTCCTCAGACAGACCATCATCATCGTATGGAAGGGCAACGGTGGAGACTTTGTAGTCAGAGGGGTCCATGAATTCGGCAGCAGAGCTGTCCCGATTGAGGACTTGTACAATCCTCTGTTCTGATCGAGCGCAAACTACGCTGGAAGCCTCCATATCTCGCCATGTGGCTCCGGTCCTCTCGAATCTGTCCACCTTCCTTAGAATTGGGCCGTTCTTCTGCCAGCTATCAACAATCCAGAGTGATTTCTTGAACCTGACTGCATCTCCGATGGAGTAAGCTGGCTTTCTGTAACTGAGTGTCAGTCTTGTGACTTCGACTCCCTCGTTGACCCCAATCACTGTTGGACTCTCCTTGACCGAACCTCCGAATGATTTGGTTAGTTTTCTCCCCCAAGTCCTTGCGAGGCTTTTGGAGCCCATTTGGAGATCCCAACCACCCGTTACTGGCCCTTCTTTTGAGATGAAGAACATGGGATTTGGCTCCATCGACTGTAGCAACTCGTCCAAGGTGGACCTGAGGCTGGAAAGCTCTTTTTCGTTCAGTTTCCTCCCTGCGGATCTCAGTTGGACTATTGCCTCGAAGTAATCGCCATCCTTTCTTGCGCAGGGGGTGCATACTGCATTGCTAGTCTGCAGTAGAGGTGAGTGCGAATCACGGAATTTGTAACCGTCAATGGTTCCGGACACATCGACATGCAACCTGTTTGTTCGCGGGTCTATTTCCTGGACTGAGAAGTCTACTGTCACCTTCTTGGCCCGCTCATCCAGTACTAGATTATCCCTAATCCTCATATCTGCTATTGCATCTCGGTCCATGGAGGACCACCCGCCTCTGATTTCGAAAGAGTCGCACTTAGCGCAGCGCATCTGCTGAATTGTGTCAGGCATCTTCGAGAGGATCGTTCGCTTCCTGAGACAGGCCTCACATAGCCTGCCTGTGGATAACGGAGGATCGGCTCCACAAGTGATACAAAAGGCCCCTCCAGACATGCGATTACCAGTGCTCCGCTCAGACGCCCCGTTAGAAGGCTTCCTAGAGCGTTTGGAGTCATTCCTCGTAATCAGAGACTGGCTTCCTGTTGATCTGCCTTTTGAGATCAATGAGGATAGAAATCCTACTGAAGGAATAGTATCCAAGCATAAGTGACAGCAGGGCATAAGTCACCATGGCTGCAATTTCTCCAGTCAATCCATCCCCTCCCTGTCAATCTCCCTGTTCAGTACCTCTAATTCGCCTCGCAGGGTGTAGATTGAGTAGTTTAGCAAGACCAAACCGATGAATAGAATCATGAATGAAACGGCTCCGAAGCCCATGACTTGCAATATTTCCGGATCAAACCCTGTCTCTTCCGACTCCCTAAGAATCACTTCGGGATGTCGATTTGTCCAGATGGTGGTGGCAGCCGCGGTAATAGGCACCAGAACGAAACCGAACAACCCTACGGCAGCAAGGGTGTCTCTGGTTTCTTCCCCATCGGGTTGACTCCTTAGTGACATTACGAGAAACAATGCCACAGAAGTCAGCAGAGCGTATGTGTTTAGTCTCACATCCCCCCAGTCCCAAGGTACACCCCACTCGGCAGACCCCCAAATGGGGCCAGATATTACCACTCCCATGCCAAAGAGCAACCCAAGTTCCGAGCCAATGACGACCATGCTCCAACCTCTCTCAGAGCGCTTGACATACCATGAAACAGAACCAAGGAAGAGTAGACAAAAGGATAGGAATGAAGACCATGCGAAAGGGACATGCCAGTAGAGAATCCGGTATGCTCCGGGAGCGTTCCAAGAGTCGGAATCGACCAAGGGGGCTTGGAAGAAGCCGAGGAAAGCCGTGATTGCCGCGCATGCCATCCCTAAAACCGTAATAGTGACTGCGGAGTCTCTGTAATCGCTCACATGACTGCGAAAAACAACACAGTCATGAATGCTGTTGGTCAGTAATCTGGAATCATCACGGCTGCTAACCATACTAGGGCAGAGATAAGGCTAGCCACTATGCAATTTACCAGTGGTTCATGAATAGATAATCCCCATGTCATCCCCTCATCAATTATGGAAGAAAGGGCATCAGTCAGTTCAAGGAATGGCCAGACCAGGACGACTAGTAGCAGCGGCACTGGAGCGGCAGAAGACCTCGAAAGGTCAGCAACCAAGAGGTGTAGAGCTGTGGCTGCTATCGCTAGGTCCATCATGGCGAGAGCTGGGATCCACAACCACAATATGACTTCAGAGGAAACTTGATCGTCGACTGAACCAGAGAGGACAAACCAAGACAAGTATGTGACTGGTATTGGCAATAGTATCGATGCACCGGTAATGGAGAACGCTGGTCTCGACATCGGTCCGGCTACAGCATTCCACCAGCGACCGCAGTCGGACTCGGAGAGTCTGGACACTAGTGCTGGGGATGAGATCGAAGCAATGAATGCCGGAGCGAGTATCAATGCTGCTTGAAGACGGCTGTCAATATCCTGAAGGTCGTGATCCATTATCAAAGCATATGAGAGAAGAATTGCAACGATAGCAGGTGTTGCTCTGCCTACTGTTTCTATCGGGTTACGTAGCTCCATCCTCATCGACCATCGAACTAGGGATGAAATTGGGCTTTGATCACTGGTTTGACCGATTCCGGGCAATTTCGAGGGTTCGCCGGATGAATCTCCGGGGACTTCGCTCAGGGACTTGTCCTCAATGACTAGGACCCTATCGGCGCAGGATGAGAGTTCTTTGTCGTGAGTTGCCATCAGAATTGCATGATTCATAGAAGATAGTGCCCTAACCCAGCCTCTCAATGTCACCTTCGCAGATTCGTCCAAACCCTCGGATGGCTCATCCAAAAGGACCACTCTAGGAGACTGACTAAGCGCTGCAGGGGCCAACCCACACAAAATAGCTAGTCGGCGTCTTAAGCCCCCAGATAGATGGGCGACTCGGTCGTTCGACCTATGTCGGAGCCCCCAGTGGTCCAAAAGCTCCAAGATCTGCTCAACGTCCGAAGAAATGCCTGCAACTGAGAGAGAAACTACCATTCTCTCGAATACTGTCTCGTCGCCACATATCCCTCCTTTCTGAAGTGTCAATCCCATTGGAGGAGGTGGATTTCTCCTACCCTCTGAATCTCGAACCACAGTCAATTCATCCCCCTCGTGCCAGATTACCTCTCCTGACCTCAATGGCAAGATTCCTGCAAACGCCTCGATCAAGGTCGTCTTTCCAGCGCCATTCTCTCCCATCACGGCAACGATCTCTCCCTCCTCAAGTGTGACCGAAGCCCCTTCCAGGACCTTGAATGGACCTCTGTGTACATCGATCTCCTTTACTTGAGCCAGAGGTGATGAAAGCATATTGTATCGGCAGGGGACTTTCATATTGAGTGTTCCATTACTACGAATCCCTCTTTAGAGCAATCATCTGGGCCCAAATAATGGCCAGGGACTTCGACTTTCTCTGGAGCCAGGTAGAGACGATCGACTTTCTCTGGATCGCGATTCTATTCGTGGTTGCAGTTGGACCCTTGGCCTTCGCTGCTAGGAAAGGGGATAGTTTGGCGCTTGCAATGGTGCTTTCACTTCTTCTTGTACACTTCGTCCAGTACTTCTTGTCGATTTTCGAACACAGTCTATTCAATTTCTATCCCATCGATATTTTCAGCGTAATCCCTGGTTTGATTAAAGAGCCGGCACACCTCCATAGGTTGATCACATCGGCATGGCTGCATGCCGACTTTGTGCATGTTCTTGGGAACGTCCTCGTAATTGCAATGGCAGGAGTCCCACTGGAGCAACGATTAGGCCCAAGAAGGTGGATCGCAGTGTACTTCATAGGCTTCCTAGGGGGAAACATTGCGTGGATCTTGTCACATCCAAATTCATATGTCCCAGCGATTGGGGCTAGCGGGGCTGCATTCGGACTTCTGGGAGCATACATGGCTTGCTGGCCGGATGATAAGATCGAATTCCCGCTAATTTTTCTCATCAGGGCATGGCCTGTGTGGCTGATCGCTTTCGTTCGACTTGGCCTAGAGATTTTCCAGATGTACTCGATTCAGAGTGGAACTGCTGGAGAATCGAACATAGCCCATATGGCGCATATTGGTGGATTCTTCCTGGCTTACATACTTGCGAGACCCATAGCAAGGGGGGCTCCAAGCCCGGTAGGCGAGATAGGTATGCCTAGTGGGGTTTCTTCGTTGTCGAACGAGATTAGAAAGCAGGCCACTGCTAGAATGGGGGACTTGAGAGAGGATCCTTGGGAATCTGCAGGAAAACATTTGGAGGGTAGAGCTGCTAGGATACTATCCAGATTGAGGGATGAGGGTGACGAGCTCGAGACGAGAAGGGCTTGGCTAGAAGAGTTGGCTGAGCACACAATTTGCCCTGTTTGTGATGGCGAAGTAATCGCTATCGACGATAGGGGCGTATACAAGTTAAATTGTTCCCGGTCCCCGAATCACATTAAGTGGCCATAAGTGAGAATCTAATGGGCACTTACAGGTTGGAGTTATACAGGTCTTGACATTGGCTCTCTTAGAGAGCCATGGCCAGAAGTCCAAGAAAGTTGTTCCCGCTTGCCATCGCGATTTTGTTTTTCTTGCTGGATGTGCCCATCGGGGCTGCGCATGTCCCCGATGGAGAAAATACCAATTCGGCAGTGGTTATTGAGGAGGTATCTCCATCCATTCCAGCATTCCTCTGCGGAGTAGAAGAGTGCCTGAAGGACCGGGATCTCGACTACACCTCTCTCGATTCCAGCCCTCCTGCGATGGAATTCGGCTGGTGGCATGGTTTCTGGTCTGACTCGGACTCCAATGGTTTCGACGACAGGCTTCAACTAATCGTGGCCGGAGAAAGGGAGTCCGTCTCTGTGACCTCAATCATAGGTGATGACGGTAGAGGCACAGTTGCGATAATTGTACACTATGCGTGGCACCCGGGTGACTCTGACATCGATTCCTTGAGGAAAATCATCGGGCAACATGGCTGGGAAGAAGAAGAATCTTGGTTCATGGTAATGGATCATCTAGATGCCATTGTCCTAGATCACGTCCCAGTAAGTTCACTGGTCGATATCTGGAGTCTCGAGGGAGTCGTCCTCGTCGAGGAACAGAATGTAATTGTGCCATATCTGGACAAAGCGACGAAGGGTTCCAAGGTGAGGGAATCTGGAATATATGACGAAACATTGAGAGGACTTGGTTACCATGGTTCGGGCAAAGTTATCGCAATTCTTGACACTGGGGTCGACAATGAGCACTTCTCCCTGGATGATTTCTCGGACAACAATAAGGACAACACAAAGGATCCGGATGACATAGAGGATCCTAAGTGGGTCGGAGGTTGCGATGCAACCGGCATTGGTCAATCGGGATGCAATGATGAGGATCCCGATGATGGAGATGGTCACGGGACGCATGTTGCGGGAATAGCACTCGGCACCGGTGACTCGAGTCGCGTGAATCAGGGATACTCCCCTGGTTCTTATCTGGTTGACGTAAAGGTCATGGAGGACTATGGCGGAGGGAATTCGCAATCAATACTAGCTGGCATCCAATGGGCTATCAACAACAGAGACACCGATTGGGGCAATAACGTATCTAGTAGAGGGATTCACGTCTTATCCATGTCCTTCGGCCGAGCTAGCTCTGCGGTTGGAGACAACAACGAAGATGGTTCATCCGCCGAGGGGAGTCTTGTCAATCAGGCCTCAGAGAGTGGTTTGGTCTGCGTGGCCGCAATTGGGAACGATGGGGCGAATAACGTAAATTCAGTTGGGGCGGCGGACACTTCAATCACCGTTGGGTGGCTAGATGACAAGAATACCATCGAACGTAGTGATGACTTGATTAGTTCAAACTCCAACTATGGACCGAGAACAGATGATGAAGATGGGGACTCATGGGATGAGATGAAACCATGGGTTGTGGCGCCGGGTTCGAACATCAACTCTGCACAGCACGCTGAATCATCTGGCATAATTCCTGGTTCGGAAGTCAACAGAGCCAGTGACGACTACACACAGTTGTCCGGGTCAAGCATGTCAACTCCTGCAGTAGCTGGACTTGTGGCAATAATGCTGGAAATTGGTGAGATGCGTAAAATGCCATTCATGGAGGAGGATGAGCCCGGAATAGAGAGGTACGAGGCAATCAGGAGCTTCCTCGCAAGTGGCTCTGAGTTCAGGAATGAATGGGGTGTAGACGAGACATGGGAGGACAATAGCTGGAACACTAAGTATGGATTCGGCATCATTGATGGTGGCGGAATTGCCAGCCAAATGTTCGGTAGCGGGGGTGTAACCAACGATACGGGGGGACCGCAATCACCTCAAGAGGGACACTGGGTAGACATCGAGAGTCCTGCGGCTTACTCGTGGCTTGTCGAAGGGGAGTCATACAACCTGCGTGGCCACATTAACGAGCACGGTGAGAACAATGGGACAATAGAAGAGGTTGTTGCGAAAGTAGAAATGAAGTTCAAGAAATCCCCCAATACGCCCAAAGAGAAGTTGATTCTAGTCAACTGGACCAGAACGATAGGAATCACAAACTGGACCATCCCTTTCTCCGTTCCAGATCTGCCGGATGAATATTCCGAGGTCTCAATCACAGGCATGGTTGCCGTTAGAAACGACATCGGCAGATGGAGCAACACGACGAATTTCTTTTTCCCTGTAGGAATTGTCAATATTACTCTAGAGGTACCAAGCGGACTTGCCAATCTTGAAGGTTCAGTCGAGGTCTTCGGCGAGTTCCAGTCTATTGGAAACGCAACAATCCAGTGGAGGATCGATTACGAAGACTGGCAGGATGCCACCCATTATCATGATGGTCGGTGGTCAGAAGATGATAGGGGGGGTCTGAAGCACTCGTTCTCGAATAGGAAGGGCGATGGTAGCAATGACCCAGATTTTCAGGGACACGCATACTGCGCCCATATGTTCAGGGAATCAAAAAGTACACACTCACAGGATGAATGGGTCGTGAGCTGCGAAGATGACGATCGTGGATGGACTAGTTGGAGCTTCGACTGGGACACAACCCAATACAAGGATGACGAATACAGGCTCTCAGTTCGAATAGTCAGTGCCGTGGGAGTCTTCTCAGAGGAATTGCGAAGAGTCGTACAAATCGACAATGTAGAACCTATGCCTGACTTGCTTTTCGTTAGCAAGTCGGTTTCAGTGCAGGAATTCGGCATTCCAATGCAAGAGTCATACGTCAACACATTCTTGGAAGTCAGAGCCACGATTAGGAATACGGGAGACCGGGCTGCCACCAATGTTGGGGTTATTCTGGAAGAATGGGGAGAGAGACGGGACGAATACGTGATTGCAAACATAGATTCCGGGCAATTTGTTGAAGTTGTCCTTTACTGGAATCCCATGAACGCAGGGGATTCACGGCTATCCATCTCAATTGATCCACTGAATTCAATCCAAGAGCTGGACGACAACAACAACGACCTCTCGGGAACTTTCTCGGTTACTCCGAGACCCCCTGGAATCGATCTTGCGATTAGGGCAGGATCGATTTCAGCTGTAACCGTCTCTAGCCCGATACCTAGACCGGACGAATCAGCTGTTGTCCAAGCGAGAATAGACAATCTGGGATCACAAGACGCTGTCGGCGTCTCAGGGACCCTAGAGATGATGACGGAAAGGGGATGGGAGATGATTGAGAACTCAACTACTCCATTAGTTCTGGGTGGATCGCATTCAATGATTTCTTTCCCCTTTACCCCTAACATTTCCGGACCCATAGAAGTGAGGGTGAGTGTCTTGCTGGAGAGTGGAGGGGACAATGACTGGTCGAACAATGTCCGAGTCAAGACTCTACTAGTTGACAGTACAACTCTATCTGGGCCAAGGGAAGCTGATCTCAATCCTGGAGAATCCCCTGTTGCAATAGTCAGCCTAGACAGCGAGGAGGGGGACGACTTACTAATTGGAGAGAAGGATGGCACCCTATTGATGTACAAATTGACCGAAAGCAGGTCCCTAATAGAATGCAATAACGTGATCGAGGAGCGATGGTCTGGAGATATTGCCATTATCGGTACCGATGAGGGCTTCGCACATATTGTTTGGACAAGGCGTTACATGGGTCCAAACTGGTTCCTGATGCAGACCCTAAGTTACTCCACCATCGACTCAAGTTGTAGAATCGCCCCGGTTCAGGACTTGCTCCCCGGAATACCCCTTTCCGATGGCAAGTACTGGGGAGTAGACATGGATGTAAGAGACTCAGAGATTCTTGTTTCGGGCTACCACAGAGACGTTTTCAGTGAGGGTAGTCTCGAAGATGAGACGAGTATTTTCCTCCTTCACTCAGAGAGCCCGCTTTCCTCTGATGATTGGACCCTGCAATCCGGCATTATCAGGGACATTAATGCCGACCCGGCACAGAGAGACCCGTTATCGGTCGAATTCGGACATGAACAGACCCATATCCTGTACCAGACCATCAGAAACGACACCACTGGAAGGGACCGACTTGGGGTTTGGTACTCGCATGGCCAGATTGGTCAGGAGAACTGGGCATTTCGAAAAGCAGTGGGAGACGAGACGTCACTCCCGATACTGACCGTGATCGAAGATGATGATGGTGATACTTTGGTTTCACTATGGGGAGAGGGTGATCCTCAGGACTCGGAACTGGTCGTATTTGTGACCGATTCAAATTTCAGGACCAAAGAGGGGATGGAAACTAGAATTCCAGCCAGAGGAATGGCAGGAATCGGCGTAGTTGAGTCCGATAGGGGAATCCAAGTGCTTTTCGATAGAGTTGGGGCCAGCGGTCCGCAGGTCGAGTACGGACTTATTGATGTCGAAGAAGGCTGGATAGGCCTCTCAGATACTCTGGTCCGGGGCCAATACAAATCGATAGATAGATCTAAAGATTCTGGAGAGACAATGATGATTATCTCTTCATCGAATGGTTGGCAAATCAGGACCCTGATAGATGATGGGTCATCTAGAGACGGAGGAAGCCTGTCTGACCAACTTAGATCATCCCTCGGTTTGGATCAAGAGAGTTTCGAGATTCTTGTAATTGGTGTAGCATTGGCTGTTCTAATTCTTGGAATGGTAACCCTAGTCGGACTTTCCGCGCAAGGAGTCAGATGGGTTGGAAGGAAGGGCTCCATCGACAAAGAGGCTAGCGTGGTGATGGAGGATGACGTAGTCGATCTGATAGATGAATCCGATTTCTCGATTGGATCTGACGATGTTGAGATAGTTGACGAAGACCCCGGAGGAATTGAGGAAAGTGGTCGCAAGAGCAGGAGGGCTAGGAGAGATAGGAGGAATTCCGCCGATGCGTTAGTTTCAGATTCTACAGGCCCAGTAACTAATGCTGAATTGGAAACTCCTACTCCCAATACTCTGATAGCAAATCCTGTTGGTGGCCAAGTTCCGTGCTTCGGATGTGGGAGCAGGTTCGCTACCGAACCAGGAGTCATGTCAATGAAATGTCCCGTCTGTGGATCAATAATAGAACTCTGAGGTGAATAATGCCTCTAGTTCTGCTCGCTTCGGCTTCTGAAAGAAGGCGTGCGCTGATGTCAGAATTTTTTGGAATCGATGGGATTGAGTTAATTTTCTCCACTCTGGAAGAGGCTGAACCAGAGCCTTCGGCGAGGCTCGAAGTTTGTTTGCAAACCGAAGCTTCTTGCCTGCAAAAGGCAAGAGCGGCCGCCTCGGAACAGGGCACTAGAGACAATCCCTCTCTCGAACTGATAGTGGTTTCCGACACTCTGGTGGAGGATCCCGACGATAGTCGTGTCGCCTTGGGCAAACCGAAGGACAAGATGGGCGCCGCTTCTACTCTGATTAGGCTCTCGGGAAGAAGGCACAAAGTTTGGTCATCTACTGCAATCATGACCAGAAATGGAACAGGGGTAGAAGTTGGTTTTGGTTGGCAGGCGAAGATCTGGACTGATTTCTCGATTGTTGAATTTGACGAAATTGGCGGACAAATAATGGAGGATCTGATTGGAAGTGATTCGTGGATTGGGAAGGCTGGAGGATATGACTTAGCCGGAAAGGCTGAGTCGTTTTCAAGGACAATAGAAGGCGAGGACGTGACCGTTCTCGGATTCTCCACCAGTGCAATCGAGGAACTCAGAAACATGCTAGTTTAGACGAAGGTTACACCACCAAACCTCAAGACGAAATCGCGCTGAATCTCGTCAAACCAATCAAGCATTGATGAGTCGAAACGGACAACCCCAACCTCATCATCCGCCAATAAGTCATCTTGGATGCCTCTGAGAGTGCCCGGGGCTGCCCCACAGGAAACGCAGGCCCCATCAAGGCCGATTACTAGGGACAGGATTCTTTTTTCGTTATTTCTAACTTCGATTTCCCCGCTGGTGACAACCAAGGCACCTCCATGCCCCTCCAGTGCGGCTCTGACGGGCCCCAATCTTGCCATCAGTGCAGGCACCAGAGATTGATTTCCAGACTCAAATAGCTCGAGAAGGGATAACGAGGAAAGTCTAGAAATCTCTGTTGGGTCATTATTTTCTGATATCAGGCGTTCTGCCTCGGTCTGGATAATCTTGTTAATCTGTGATCTATACCTATCCTCTAGGTTATCTGAGCCCCCTTCTCCATTGTCAACCTCTTGATTCACACTAATGCGTATGTGAGGGTCATTATAGGCTCATCTAAGGAAGGGAGAGATTGTATAGTCGGTTAGTTACGGTAAGGGTGAATTATGTCAGAAAAAATGCCATTACTCGAAATTAATGACCTGCATGCAGGCATAGACGGGAATGAAATACTGAAGGGAATTAATCTGATAATTGGTCCTGGGGAGATCCATGCAATAATGGGAAGGAACGGAAGTGGAAAAACAACTACTGCCAATGTGATAATGGGGCATCCTGACTTTGATGTCGAGAAGGGAGATGTAATCCTAGAAGGAGAGAGTCTCCTAGAAATGGAGGCTTGGGAGAGAGCCCGCAAGGGAGTCTTTCTTTCCTTCCAGTATCCACAAGCGGTCCCGGGCCTTCAGGTTGGCAATTTCCTCAGAAAGTCTGTAGCCAGCATTAGGGGCGAAGATGAAGCCAAGAGTTCTAACTTCAGGGAGAAGTTAGCAAATGCTATGGAGTCACTCGACATCCCTCGTTCATTCATGGCCAGATATGTCAACGATGGATTCAGTGGTGGCGAGAAGAAGCGTTTTGAGATCCTACAAATGATACTTCTAAGGCCACGACTTGCTATTCTCGATGAGACCGACAGTGGTCTAGACATAGATGGAATCAGAACTGTCTCAGAGGGAGTGAATGCAGCAATCAGGGACACGGATTCTGGGGCATTGATAATTACACACTACTCCAGAATTCTGGAACATGTCCAACCAGATAGGGTGCATGTCCTATTGGATGGAAGAATCGTATTATCCGGAGGTCCGGAACTTGCAACAAAACTTGAAGAGAGAGGTTACGAGTGGCTGAAAGAAGAGTGAGGGAGTAGAATGGCGAAAAACAATGATGCTCGAGAAGCAGTTGGAGAATACAAAGCTGGATGGCATGATCCTGAAAACTCAACGATTAGATTCGACTTTGGTCTTTCGGAGGAGGTAGTTAGGGAAATCTCCAACCTAAAGAATGAGCCCGAGTGGATGACTGAAATTCGAGTCAGGGCCTTCAAACACTTCTTGAGAAGACCGATGCCGACATGGGGAAACATGTCGATGTTGGAGGAAATTGACTTCGACAATATCTGCTACTTTCTGAGATCATCTGATTCAACCAAGAATAACTGGGATGACGTGCCAGATGACATCAGAAATACATTCGAAAGGCTTGGAATACCAGAAGCAGAGCAGAAGTGGTTGTCAGGAGTAACAGCTCAATACGAGTCAGAAACAGTATATCACAGCATCCGTGAGGACTTGGAAAAGCAAGGGGTAATTTTCCTAGACATGGACAGTGGGCTCAGGGAGCACCCAGAGATGGTGAAAAAGTGGTTCTGCTCGGTTGTGCCATTTGCTGACAACAAATTCTCGGCGCTAAACACTGCAGTCTGGTCGGGAGGTTCGTTCATTTATGTCCCCGAGGGAGTTCACGTTGAGATGCCAGTTCAGGCATACTTCCGAATCAATGCAAAGAATATGGGTCAATTCGAAAGGACTCTGATCATTGCTGACAAGGGGAGCAGAATCCATTACGTCGAGGGGTGCACCGCCCCTTCCTACTCGACTGACTCACTCCACTCAGCAGTAGTAGAATTGATTGCACTCCCAGGTTCACACATCCGGTACTCAACAATCCAAAACTGGAGTTCCAATGTTTTCAATCTAGTGACAAAGAGGGGGATAGCCCATGAAAAGTCGAAGATTGAGTGGGTTGACGGAAACATAGGAAGTAAACTTACCATGAAGTATCCCTCTGTTATCCTAAAGGGAGAAGGTAGTCATGCAGAAGTAATTTCAGTTGCATATTCTGGAGAGGGTCAGCATCAAGATGCTGGGGCCAAGATACATCACCTGGCATCAAACACTACTAGTAAAATTCTCTCGAAAAGCATAAGCAAAAATGGTGGCAGGAGTTCTTACAGAGGGATGGTTACAGTTTCGCCCAAAGCGGACAATTGCAAGTTGAATGTCATCTGCGATGCTCTGATTCTAGATGAGGTAAGCAGGTCTGACACATACCCAACAATGGAAGTAGCGAACTCAACAGCAAGATGTGAACATGAAGCGAGTGTCTCGAAAGTCAGCGATGAGCAGTTATTCTATCTTATGAGTCGTGGGCACTCCGAGAATGAGTCCCTAGCAATGATTGTCAACGGTTTCTTCGAACCTTTCACTAGAGAGCTACCAATGGAATACGCAGTGGAGCTCAATCAACTGATGGCTCTTGAGATGGAAGGAAGCATAGGTTAAGGTCGTCGAATAATGGATTCGGCCTCAAGATACCTCAGTCTGGGGAAGCCAAACAGAGCGGATCATCTTTGGAGATATACTTCCTGGAAGAAAGTTCACCCCACTGGTGACATTTCGGAGATGCCGCCCCTAGGACAACCGGAACTAAGTCTGAGCATGATAGATGGTTCGGAACCACCTTCCGGAATCAAGTTGGAACAAGGGATAGAGGGTAATCCGGATTTCTCAATGGATAATGCACTGACCAATGCCTTTCTCCATGCTTCGGCAAAATCCTCAGAATGGACATTGGTGGTAGACAAGAGATTCTCTCCGGGAAAACCAGTAATTCTAGAGATTAGGACCGGTGATTCACCATCAGTTGCGCATATTTCTCTGGATATTGGAGAAATATCGGAGTTTGAGTTGATTACCAAAGTCACTGGTAGAAGCGAGTGGTTCGGACTACTTAGGACTGGTCAGATTCAAAATGGGGCAATCATGAATGATGTTGTTCTCGGCCTTCAAGAAAAGGGAACTTTTCTGCGTTCAGATGCTATTGCAATTGGTCGAGATGCACAGGTCAGAGCAGGGACAGTGTCTTCGGGTTCGGAGAGAACAAAATCCGATCTCCGATACATTATGGGGGATCCGGGTGGAAACATCAGAGTACTGGGTTCGATCCTGTCTGCAGATTCAATGCACATAGATCACCACATAGAAATCCATCATGAAGCACCGGAAACTTTCAGTCGGTTATCTTGGCACTCTGCCTGCGGTGGTAGTAGTAGAACGATAGGGACTGGGATGCTAACCATTAGGAAAGGCTCCAGAGGAGCAGATGCTGCACAGATTTTCCACAATCTACTGCTCTCTGAATCTGCGGAGGCCGATTCAATACCAGAGTTAGAGGTGATGGAAAACGATGTCGTGGGTTGTGGCCATGGCACTGCAAATGGGCCAATAGACGAAGAGCAGATGTTTTATCTCAACGCTAGAGGTTTCGACAAAGATGGTGCTAAGAGATCATTGATTGCAGCATTCCTCAATTCAACACTCTCAGAGATGGGTGGAGTCGAACTACACAAGTGGCTCGTAAACGAGTTAAGCCTCAAACTAGAAGCCCTCCACACGTGAAGAATTGAACGCTTTAGTCATGGATAGTGACCATTGCAAGGACAGCTTCTGCCTTTGTGGTTTCAAGGGAGAGTGATTCCCGATGCGTCAGCACATGGAGTGTCCTCGGTGCTACAGAGTAGTGGAAGTATGTTACGAAGGGGTTCCCGAGTATTACTAAATTTCCAGATGGATTTTGATTATTTAGGAGGGCGATGAATTAGTGACATCTATGAGGGCGGCCATTATAGCAGCAAATGAGAGAGAGAAATGCTACAGAAAAACGGTTTGCAAGATAGGAGGCTTGAGAACAAGGTCTCCAGAATTCTGGGCGGAGTCGCATTTGGATATCTGGCATTATGCTTCCTCGCTCCCTATTTGCTTCCTTCTGATTCCGTCCCAGAGCTCTCAGGGCGCGCGAATGCTATTGATTACGCATTCGAAAGTAGTTGGGGAAACGCCGAACATGGAGAGGGTGTTTCTGTTGGTCATGACCAATCACTGCATGGCGGAGTATTTGCGTGGAGTGATTTGAACCCAATTTGGGCACTAGCATACGGATTTGGAGATTTGAATTGCCATCAGAAGCATGAGAGATCGTGGGAAATAAATGGAAATCAGATGCCAGTATGTGCAAGAGATATCGGAATTTTCCTTGGTTTTACCATTGGTTGCTTGTTCTTCGGACTCAGGGGCTTCAACAGATGGACGGTTAGGGATAGTTTCCTTTCAGTTCTCCCGGACAAATGGCTCCACGGAATTTACGAAAGGGACAAGAGGATGATAGCGATGCTGTCGATTATGGGACTGGGATTAATTCCAATGGGTGTAGATGGTTTCACTCAATTGCTTCTTAATTCATATGAGTCTAACAACATGCTCAGAATAGTTACTGGGGCGGGATCTGGATTCGTTGGAGGGTGGTGGTTCTGTTCGGCTTTCTCCGCCAGACCCAGGTTCTTTCAAGAGGCTGAGAGCGTCACCCTTCCCGCGAGTTCTAGACTAGTCGTCAAGTGATTTTCACTTTCCCAGCCACCAATCGACCAAGGATTCGATGTTCTCCGGTGGTGACTTTTCCTCGGAGCCACTACCCAGAATCGACAAGCGATAGATTGTATCCACTAATGCACGTTCGTGTCGTCCAGATTTGATTATCTGTCCCATCGAGAAGCGAATGTGAGTCTCGGGATTGAGTGACTGCCATTTCCTGATTGCCTGCCTGAGGGGCCAGATTGCAAGAACAAGTCGTCCAAACGCGAAGTATTCCTCTCGAAGCTGGGACTTTGGTGCCTCTCGTCCGACTAGATTCTTCCTCCGATATATCCAACCCAATTCTTCGAGGAACTTGATAATTCTCTGTGTGTGCCTCTTGGATACACACCGAACTGGGCCCATGGCAGCCCTTAGTTCGGAGGTCTCGGCGGAATTAATGAGAGAAAGGGTCCCACAGACAGAAGACATTGAATGATTTAAGATATTTTTTGGATTATTCTGACGATTCGGGAGTTCTTCTTCCATTGAGGAGAGAGTCTTCTTGTGATTCTCCTGGGCAGATTTGAGTATTTTCCACGGTGCTTCCCCATCCAACCACCCCAATTTTGTCTTTGCAGGTGCAATCCCAATGTCGGAAAGTATGCTTTGATTCTGTGATTCGCTGACCATAGACCTAATCTGGAATTGGTCGACTTGCTCCATTTCGACATTTATTGGATTTGGCCTACTATTCATGAAAGAGCGAATTGCCTCTTTCAGAGAATTACGAAGCTGATTCTGAGACCCCTCGTTTGAAATTGGGCCCAATATTGCCCCCATGTCAAATGGAGTGGGCATTTCCAAATCCCCAGAGAGTAGTTGCCGATATCCATCCCTGATCCGAATCTGTAATTCTGACGTTTCAAAGTACTCTTCTTTGCTAGAAAGCCCACGGAGTGTGCCTTTTCTGATTCTCTCCAGAGCTATTTTCGGATCGCAATCCACCCAAATACAAAGATCTGGAATTAATGCCGCTGAGTTCATCTGGGCAGTTCTCTCCAGACCAATTCCACCGACTATTCCCTGGTAAACAAGAGAAGAGTGGATATTCCTGCCACTGACTACGGCCTTCCCTTCTTGTAAGCGTGGTAGAATCCAGCCATGTGAATGGTCCAGCCTATCTGCTGCGAACAGTCCCGCCTCCTCAGCAGGAGTTAGTTTCTGCCTCCTTACTGATTCTATTGCCAATCTACCTAGTGCATGATCCCTCCGAGGTTCGGCAGTAGCTTCTACAGAAGTGAAGCAGAACTCTGACTGTAGAACCTCATGCACTATCTGTGTTGCTAGGCCCTTTCCACTGCCATCTCCGCCTTCAATTGAGAACAGATACATGCGACTCTCCCGATGCCTAATGGCGACTACCAGAAAACTGTTCCTTAGACAATGTCACTAACCCCATTCCAATCAAAATAAGCAGTGGTCCGATGAAAATCATTCCCCTGCTCCAGAGGCCGAGGAAGGAAAGCCACCATGATCTCCTATAGCTATTACTCCGATACGCCTCAACGCCGCCGTAGACTCCCATTAGTCCAAGAAGAACGGTAAGTAAGGCAATAGCAGTAGCAATGGAAACGGACTGAGCCTGATGGCTCTCGCCACGCATGTCAATTACATTCTCGCCGTTTCCTTTGGACATGGTGACAGTGATTTGGGCTTCGTCACCTGGGACGAAATACAACTTGGTTGTATTGTTCCCAGTGTGAGTAAATGATAGCAGAGCAGATTCTCTGCGGATTTCGGGAATTGAGAATCGTCCATTAGAATCCGTGAATGTCTCCTTGCCCGTAGTTGCACCCTCAACGGAAAGAAGTCTCACCCTTACCCCTTCGATTGGTTCTCCACCCGAGTCGTTTCCAGATAGTTCAGAGATGACTATGCCGGATACATCAGAATACTCATAGGATGCGTCTAGAGTACTTGAGAGAATTTCATCCGGATTTGCTGAGACGAGAAGAATCCCCAACTGCACACCGAGAAGACTTCCGATGATTATCAAAATAGCCCCAGCAACCCTAGTTGATGGCTCACCCGACATGTCTTCTAGGAAGTACTCGAGGTCGATACCTCCTTCGTCATCTTCATCAGTCACGGCATGCCCTAACGATGGGAGTCCTTGAAGTTGGGCGTTTCTGGTTCTTTCCTCGTGAGGGTTATTCGAAATAGTAAGATTGCCGATACGATAGTGGCTCCCAAGGCCGCAACAGAGATTGGGAATCCTGAGGATTCATCGGGACTCAATATTACTTTCGAGATTGTGAAATTGACCAAGTACATCTCTGTCCAATTCTTCCCGGTGATCCAGAATCCCTCGGAATTCTGATCAAATGCGATTCCATTCAAGACCTCTTCAGAACTGTTTCCCTGTGAAGAAGAGATTGAAATTAGAGAAGCGTAAGACTTCACTGCTCCGGAAGTAGAGGAAATTTCCAAAATGATGTCCTCCATCCAAACGTTTGCATATATTTTATCATCGACGCACTCCAATTCATTTAGGTTTGAGACTGGATTGCCATCCCACGTGACAAGGACAGTGAAATTGGTTTCGAAGTTAATGGGGTCTCTGAATGAAAGCTCAGAGGTGCCGTTTGAGGTTACCATGTGCTCACCATTGTAGCACAACCCCCAACCTTCTCCTTCGAAACTGAAGTTTCCGATTATGGTGAAATTGGAGATATCGAATTCTAATGCTACGCCTTCTCTCCAAGTCAACATTATGATTGACTGATCCTTTACGGTAATCCCTTCTCCAAAGTAAGAGTCATCTATTGATACCTGTCTAATTACCTCTCCATTTTGTGAATCAATCTCACTTAGTCTCGAGTGCCCGTAAAGGCCTGAGCTCTCGAAAATTGACTTCCCTTGTACTTCCAGGCCTTGTGTGAAAGAAGAAGAGTTGTGAGGCAATGTACGCAAAATCTCGACATCTCTTTCTTCGGCTAATTGGTAGGTTTCTTCACCCAAAGAATGAGGAGAAAGGAAAAGGAGCAGTAGGGCAACGGGGACGATTGATGGCCCTGGACTCCCTCCCATGTACGAACGATGCTCCATCGATGTTAAAATACGTCCTCGAACAGTTTTGAGCAGATTGGTGAACAAGGTGCTAGTTATGGGTGGCAGTTCGGAAATCAACGTTACTAGGAAGACTGTGTTGACCGTAGTTTCACTACTGGTAGTTTTCCTATCCCCCGAGGCTTTAGGAAGCACGGAGGGACAACCAAGAAGCTGCCTGAATACTTGGTCGGTGGATGATACCGACAACATGACAACTAGTCACGGCACATTTTCAGTCACTGTAGAGAAAATTTCCTCCAATGCTGCAATTTTCGTGGAAGACGAGCAGATTGTTTCGTCCACTATCTTGAATGACATTGTGTCAAACTGGGAGTCGATCATATTCCCCTCCACCACAAACTACTTCGGAACCCCTCCCGATATTGATGACAATTGTCAGATAGAAATAGCCGTCCTATCCATAGACGGTCCTGGAGGGGAAGAAGGGTATTTTGAATCTGGAGTTTCATCGTTACGTGAGTCCCTATTCCTAGACATTGATGACCTTTCAGAAAGGAATCGCGTCATGACCCATGAGTTCGGGCAATTGATTCATCACGAGATGGATCCTTTCGAATACATATGGGTCGATGAGGGCACTGCCGGACTATCTGAATTCCTTAGCTTCGGAGCGTCTCCGGAACTTGAGGAGATATCAAACTCGTGGACATTAAACTCCAACACCAGTTTGAGGTGGTGGGATGGGAGAGATTCTGATAGAGGTTCTAGTTTCCTTTTCATGTCTTACTTAGCAGACAAACTAGGCGGTCCGACCTCGATTAGACAATTGGTCTCGGATGGCTCCCTAGGGGGCAACGGAATTGAGAACCTAGCTAGGAACCCCGGGCCCGGTTCAACCCCAATAGGGACTTCAATGAGCGAGATATTTGCGAACTTCAGTGCTGCAGTCACTCTAGATAGTGCACAAGGCGCATTTGGTTTCTCCGATATTGACTTGGTTGAAGACTGCTCCACCGGTGGCTTCTGCAAAGGAACTGTAAGTGTCGAGAACGATCAGTGGTCCGATGCATGGCAATCGTCTGGACACTCAATAGAAGGATGGGGTCTCAAATCTTTCAGGTTCACACAAGGGGATGGGTATCCATTGAGCATAATGGTTCAACCGGACCGATTTGGTTTCGAGGGTGCCATTCTATCGAAAGAGGACTCTTCCGGTACTTGGACCATGGAAAGACTGAGGATTGACTCAAACGACGGACGGGGGACTGGTCTAGTTCACGGATTTGGCAACACTACTTCTGACGTATTGCTCCTTGTCTGGTACAACTCCCTTGTTGATGACTGCGATTTCGACTTTGCAAATTGTGGTGTTCTTTCGGGAGGAAATTATCCCTCCGGATCATTTACCGTAAGTGCAAGCCAGGTTACAAGCCCTGCAGAAGTCTTGATCGATTCAATCGTGGGTTTCGATCGGGACGGCGACGCTCTGGATGATAGCGTGGAAATTGGGATGAGTGTAAGTTCAAGTGCATTTTCGGAGTCTTTGTCTGTAGAATTTTCAGCTTTTACCAACAACACACTGTATGATTCTGCAGATTTCATGATCTCTGTAGGAAACTCTGAGCCGGAAATCCGCTCAGCATGGTTTACTCCACCGTTTACCAGTGATTGGTCGTTCACGGCGAAGGTCAGAGACATTTCTGGGGAGTTGCAGGATATAGCCCAATCACTTCCTCAGCAGATTTTCAACATGAAACCTGTAGGATCGGGGTCAATTTCATTCAATGAGACTCAGACTTGGACTTCCACATACATCTTTGGAGGGGGTTACGATTCGTGGGGATTCGGTTTCCAAAACGGTTCTTTCGGTCACAATGAAACTCCGCAATCGTACATCTGGGACCTAGGAGATGGAAACTCTTCCAACTTGAAGAATCCTATTCATTCATTCACAGAAGAAGGAAATTTCATTATTACTCTCCTTGTAATGGATCAAGGGGGTTACTTTTCCGAATCAGAGTCATGGACAATCTCAGTGAATGACACCTCTGAACCAATTCCTGAGATTTCCGTTGATGGATTGTCGATTCAGGATGAATTGACTGTACAGACAAATCAGAGAGTTCAATTTTCTGCATTTGGCACGTCTGACAACGTTCCCGTAGACAAATTATTTTTCTCATGGAACTGGGGAGATGGTTCTACTGACTCTGGAACTGGACTCTTCGAAGTTGGACACTCTTGGATAGATGGTAACAGCGAGGGGACAGTTTACTTCCTAGAGCTCATGGTTAGTGATGGCCACCAATCATCACAGAAGACGCTTCTAGTAACAGTTCTGAATAGAGAACCTTACCAGATCTTCTCAGAAAACTTGGAGGCCTTTGCAGTAACGCCCCTAGCAATGCCCGAAATATTCGAGGACGAAGATGGGATTATTGTCGAATACAGGTGGACTTTCGAAGAAGGAGTCAACTTAGACGGACAGGGAGTCACACTTGCATCAGATTTCTTGGAGACAAGTTCGTTCGAAGCAAACCCAATCGTTAGTTGGAGGGAACCAGGGATAAAGAATGTGACACTGGAGGTCAGTGATGACGACGGAAATACATCCATTGCATACTTGGAAGTGGAAATCCTGAATCAACGTCCAGTGGCACTTTTCGAACGGCCTCCGGATGGAGAGATTGGAGATGCTTATATTTTCAGTAGTTCATCATTTGACCCTGATGGTGATACGTCTGCACTATCTCACTACTGGACTTTCTCGGACAGAGAGGATGCCATAGAGAATACAACTTCTGTAAGTAGAACTTTTTCTATTCCTGGCCTCTATAGTATCTCTCTGGTCGTCTCCGACGAGAGGAGTCTGAATTCAGCACCGAAGACGTTTCTGCTGTATATCCAAAATCCCATGCCAGTCCCCATTATTTCATTCAGTTGCCCGAGTGATGGAGATGGGATGTTGTCAGAAATTCCCAATGATGAAAACGGAGAGTTGATTTGGAAGATTCCAAGGACGGTGGACGGTGGGGCTTTCGTGGGTCCGGGAGATGTCATCAGATTTGATGGAAGTGACAGTTTCGATGCAGACCCAGAATTTGAAGGAAAGACATCCCCGGACATCAAAGACCCAGAGTGGAATGGGATTGTTGAGTGGGTTTGGGACTTCGGGGATGCGAGTCCGCCCTCTTCTGGCCCACAAGTTTGGCACAGTTACGAAAGATCTGGCGAATATACAGTTAGGCTAACTGTAGTTGATGGGTTTGGAGGTGGTGACTCAAATACTTCGGAGATTAAGGTAATAGTCTCCACCGCTCCAGTAATTACATCTTCAAGGCCAATTTCTTTCGAGTATGTTGTCGTGGGGGACTTAGTTATTTTGAGTGGGAAAGCCTTAGATCTGGACTTAGAAGAAGGTACTGTGGCTTGGCTGGATGATGATGCACTGTTCGACAGTGACGGAGACGGCGATCCCACCAATGACAGAGACAAGAGTCTTAATGAGTCACTGAGATTCGATTGGGACATTAATGTCTTCATAGATGAAGATTGCAATACTCTGGAGGGTTGTGATGGCAACTCAAGAAATGACTGGATCACCTCGGATCAGACTTGGGAAGAGCCTGGAGAAGTAAGGATTTCACTGACTGTGTGCGATGGATTGAACGTCTGTGAATCAAAGGACTTTGTGATTACGGTCATATCAATAGAAGATACCAAGCCCCCAAAGACGCTTTCCGACTTGAGAATGGAGGATATTATCCCCGGGAAAGAAAGCGCAGGGCTGCTTTTCCTGGTGACACTGGTAGCGATCTTGGGTTGGATGGTCCTCAAGGAGAGGGACGAAGATGAGTTGGACGCTCTAGACATGGCCAAAAAATACGACGTTGATGAGGTCGAGGCGGAAGGTGGGCTGCCGGGCATGGATCAACACCGGCCCCCTCCGCAACCAAGATATCTTACTGCTGATCAGCGCACAAACACGGAGTCGGGATACGTGCGACCAATTAGAACGAGGCGAAGAAAATGAGGATAGGCATAGTGGGAGGAATGGGGGTACAGTTCCTATTGGCAGTTCTTCTGAGCTCGATTGTTATTGCCTCGATTCCGGCAAGTTCCCAATCGACAACCTGCAATGTTTCTCCTAGTAGTGACTGGAACTCAACAGAAGACCCTCGAGATTACCTGTCAGTAGGAGTTCCCGGATACGGTAATGAAAGATCGTTCGGTTTTGGAGGAGACACGGGACTGAAAGCCCTAGACAAAGACATCAGCACGGAATGGTCCGACGGAGCATGGGACGGTTTTCCTGGTATTCACGTTGAGAATGAATCTGCAACGACTATCGCAATGATACTGGAACCGGGCATGAGATACACATTCTGCATTGACTTCCATGGTAATTCGAAAGGGGACGTCTATCTCCTAACTGACTCGAACCTGGACATGTACACCATTGATTTCTACTGTGATGAAGAAGGATGGGATTTGATTTGCGAGGAGGGAGGTTTAGATTCCGTCCCAGTTGAGTACAGAGACATGTTTACTTGGATCCCATTCAGGGATGCCCATGCTTACGAATCTGTGTCCTACCAAGAGTTCTCAGTAGCGATCGACTCCTCCGGATCTGCATGGTCATTTGCTGGATTCGGAGTCTCTGACGAACAAGTCTTGCACTTGGTCCTAGATGGGTGGGACAATAGCCGTGAAGGGGATCACCTAGCTTCTGGAAACATGAGCGTGGAGGTCCTAATCGATGTAGAGGAAAGATTCTCACTGCCGAAGACTGCAGCCTATATCCTAATCGGGACACTCCCCCTTTCATGCATAATCGTCCCACTAATCATCCACTGGAAATATCACTCATCTGCTTTGGGTAGAAGAGAGAGCGAAGAAATGATCGAAGTTCCGTTCCTGAGGGACGGATGACTAGGAATACTCCAGAACGTCCCATGCGATTCTCAAATCTGAGGCGTTTATTCTCCCCTGCTGAGCCAAATGCCAACCAGACTCAGTTGTTGCAAAGACAAAGTCCTGGCCGAGTACTGGTGCGTGTATTCGTCCCCAGTCACCTCCTGGACCCAGTCCCATCAATGAAAAATTTGCCTCGGAAGTCTTCAACTGCAATGCGGACTCGAAAATCCTGAGTGCATCCTTTCTATCGTTTGTCTTATAACAGACTTTAACCAAATCTCCCATTTCCTGTGCGTCCATAACATCCTGAGAAATCTCAGATGCTGAAGGAACTCCATCCAATGAATGCAAGGACGCAAGGACTTTCGTATCTTTTCCCGTAAGTTTGACCAAATCTTCCCTCTTTGAAGGGTCAATATCAACTTCTAGGTCAATCCAACTGGGTTTACTTGCAATAGCTGCTTCGAGGACCGAAAGCCTCTCTTCCTCACTACCCGGATAGTATCCACCCTGTCTCTGAGGCCTACAAGTCATCAAAAGTGGTGCTTCCACGGCTGATGAAATTACCTTGATTGCCTCCTGAAAATCTATGGAGTTCAGTTCCAGCTGGTTCACTATTACCTCTACTTCCTCTTTTTCCCATTTTTCAGACTTCGTGGGTGATTGTATCTTTTCTTCGGTAGTCCATAGGAGATCTAGTCGTACCTCCACTATATCTGCCCCCATTTTTACTGCCTTTGGGGCATCATTGGTCATTTCTTCTGCGGTCCTTCCCCTCAGTGTGACGCATACCAAGGGCTTTTGCATGTGAGAGCCCGAATTAAGTGACCTGTTTAATCATGTCGAGAGAAGAGAAAGAAGTGAAAGCATCACTTAGTCGAAATTAACCCCAAATTACAGGATATTTGCTCGGCAAATAGAGAGTGTTATAGGCCTCGTCTTCCTAAGATTAATGTAATAATTTGAGGGTTCCTATGGAACCCTCAATAAGAGAGCGATAATATGTCTAATGAATATAGTGCAGATAGCATACAAGTTCTAGAAGGACTAGAGGCCGTTAGAAAGAGACCCGGGATGTATTTAGGGGATCCCCACGACGGATCTGCTCTCCACCATTGCATCTGGGAGGTAGTCGACAATGCTGTTGATGAGCACCTAGCTGGTCACAATCCGACAGTGGAATTGAATCTAGAGAGTGACGGATCGGTGACTGTGATTGACCACGGAAGAGGAATTCCTGTCGGCATACATGCCGAGGAAGGAGTTAGCGCGGCTGAGGTGATTATGACCAAACTCCATGCCGGTGGGAAATTCGATAATGAAGCCTACAAAGTAGCAGGTGGGTTGCATGGAGTAGGGGTGAGTGCGGTAAATGCGGTTTCTGAGAATCTCTCGATGACGATATACAGAGATGGCAAAGAATGGTTCCAAGAGTACTCAAAAGGCGAAAAGAAGGGTGCACTGAAGTCCGTTGGGAAATCTGAGATTACGGGGACTTCAATCAACTTCAAGCCAGATTTGACAATCTTCAGCGATGTGCTCGAATTTGATTTTGAGAAAATAAATACCCGTCTGAGGAGGACAGCTTTTCTAAACGCCGGATTGCAGATAATTCTGCGTGATCTACGAGGAGACGACCCGGTTGAGATCGAGCACCAGTACCAGGGCGGACTGAAGGAATACGTCCAAGCAATGAACAAGAACAAGGAAGTCATTCACGAGGAAGTCATTCACGTACTTGGGTCCAAGAATGGGGACAAGGGTGAGGTTTACGCTGAAGTGGCACTTCAGTGGACTAATGCATATTCCGAATCGGTACATTGCTTCACAAATATCATCCATAATACGGATGGCGGGACTCACCTATCAGGACTAAAGAGCTCCCTCACTAGGACAATAAACGCATATGCGCAATCTAGGAATCTACTGAAGAAAATTAGCGGTCTATCGGGAGATGACATCAGAGAGGGTTTGTCTGCCGTGGTTTCGATAAAGCATCCTGACCCATCCTTCAACGCGCAGACCAAGTCAAAGCTGGTCACCAGCGAAGTTGCCGGCATCGTCGAGCAGATTGTCAATGACAAATTAGGAGAGTATTTCGAGGAAAATCCGAACATAGCCAAGTCGATTGTTGAGAAAGCGGTACTAGCTAGCAATGCTAGAGAAGCTGCCAGGAAAGCAAGAGATTTGACTAGAAGAAAGGGTGTTCTAGAGGGGGGTGGTCTCCCGGGTCAGCTTGCCGACTGCCAATCGAAGGATCCAGGAGAATGTGAGATATATATCGTCGAGGGAGAAAGTGCTGGAGGATCGGCTAAGACCGCTAGGGATCGTAGAATTCAAGCCGTCCTCCCACTAAGAGGGAAGATCCTTAATGTTGAGAGGGAGATGAGAAATCTGACCAAGGTATATGGAAACGAGCAGATTCAGAGAATGATTCGTGCACTAGGTGCTGGAGTAGGAAACGAAGAAGAGAGTGAGGGTGCCTTCGATCCCAGTAAACTCAGGTATGCGAAAATAATCATTATGACTGATGCAGACATAGATGGAGCTCACATTCGGACACTGATTTTGACTTTCATGTGGAGATTCATGAGGAGAGCAATAGTAAACGGGAACGTCTTCATCGCTGCACCACCACTATTCTCAATTTCTAGGGGAAAGCACTCTGAGTGGGTTCACAGTGAGAAAGATCGGGATGAAGTAGTGAAGAAGTTCCAGAAAGAAGCGCCTTCGTCCAAGATTAATGTCCAGAGGTACAAGGGACTTGGTGAGATGAATCCCGAACAACTCTGGTCTACGACTATGGATCCAGAATCCAGGACGATGATGAAGGTGGAGATCAAGGATGCCGAGGAAGCCGATTCACTATTCACCATTCTGATGGGTGACGATGTGCCGGACCGGAGAGCTTTCATCGAAAAAAATGCAACAAAGGTAACGTCTCTGGATGTGTGAGGACTAATTATGGCTGAAGATCTACTTAGAAGAGACATCTCGGAGGAGATGAAAGAGAGCTACATCAACTACGCGATGAGTGTGATCATCGGAAGAGCTCTGCCTGATGCCAGAGACGGATTGAAGCCGGTCCATAGGAGAATCCTATGGGGGATGCACCAAGCAGGGCACACACATGAGAAGGGGTATAGCAAATCTGCTAGGTCCGTAGGCGAAGTCATGGGGAAATACCACCCTCACGGCGATCAAGCACTGTATGACACAATGGTTAGGATGGCACAAGACTTCTCGCTCCGTTACCCTCTAATCGATGGTCAAGGAAACTTCGGTTCAATCGATGGTGATCCCCCCGCGGCAATGAGGTATACAGAGAGCCGCCTTGACAAGTTGTCTCGCCATATGCTAGATGACATTAACAAGAACACCATCGACATGACGGCAAACTTCGACGACTCGGAAATCGAGCCGACGGTGCTGCCATCCCGGCTCCCCAACCTGCTACTGAACGGAAGTGACGGAATCGCAGTAGGGATGGCAACAAAAATCCCCCCGCACAACCTCAACGAAGTTGTAGGGGCGATAAAGCTCCACATTAGCAGAGTAATTGAGCAGGATAGTGATATTGGTTTGGACCACCCTCCAAAAATAGATGCCCTAGAATACATGGAATTCCTAAAGGGGCCGGATTTCCCAACGGGCGCTACAATCCACGGAATCGACGGAATTGTCGACATGTACAGAACGGGGAAGGGCAAATTCCACATAAGATCGGAAGTCGAGGTTATTGACGACGCAAAGGGGAAGAAACTGGTCATTCACTCTATACCATATCAGGTGAAGAAGGCAAAGATGCTACAGGGAATTGCGGAACTAGTCCAGAAGGAATCGGTGAAGGGAATTCGTGACATTCGAGACGAGTCGAGCAAGGATGGAATCAGAGTCGTGATAGAAATCAAGCAGAATGCCGACCCCCATGCAGTCCTCAATCAACTCTACAAGTCCAGTAGACTTCAGGAGTCATACTCTTCAAACATGATGGGGATTCTTAGAGGAGAGCCGGTACTGCTTGACCTGAGAACCATTCTGCACACATACGTAAGGCATAGGGAGTCAGTAATCGAGCGAAGGACAAAACACGATCTAGATAGAGCCCAAGCCCGGGCCCATATCCTCGATGGTTTAATTAGAGCACAGGACAGGATGGGAGAGATTATCGAAGTAGGTAGAAACTCGGACTCGAGAGACCAATTCGAGAAGTTCCTGAGGGGGAAAGAGAAGTACCCGAAAATCAAGAGTTTCGACTTCTCCGAGAAGCAGGCTAAAGCAATCGCAGAGAGGCGACTATACCAACTCACTAAGTTGAATGTTAGGGAGGTGTCTGATGAGTTGGAGAAACTGGGTAGGGACATCACAGAATACGAAGGCATACTAGGAAGTAGAACAAGGCGACTCGTGATTATCTCAGATGAATTGGAAGAATTAATCGAGAAGCACGGTGACGAGAGGAGAACAAATATCGATCCGGCACCACTCTCAATGGACAGAGAAGACCTCGTTGCAGAACAGGCGATTGTCATCTCCCTAACACAGGACAACTACATCCGACACCTTCCTACCGAAGCATTCCGACTTCAGAATAGGGGTGGGAAGGGTCTCAAGGGAGTATCGACAAAGGAGGAGGATGCCCCATCGAAGATTGTAACCTGCTTCTCTAAAGACAGGCTTCTTATCTTCACCGACAAGGGCAGAGTATACGGATTACGGGCGTGGGAAACTCCTTCAGCTAGCCGATATGGCAGAGGTAGTCATATTCGAAACCTCTTAGTAGGAATTAGGGAAGATGAGAAGGTAGTCTCAATCCTCCCAATGGATAGGGAATTAATCGGAAATCCAGAAGGTCATTTCCTCCTATTTGCTACCAAGAAGGGACTCATAAAGAAAACTAGACTCAGAGAATATGTCAGAATCAATAAAAATGGTAAATTTGCTCTTAGATTCAAGATTGAGGGTGATTCTCTGGTCAATGTAAGGAACGGAACAGAAGAATCGGATATTGTAATGATTTCCAGTACTGGAAAGGCTAGCAGGTTCGCTTGCTCAGAAATTACTGCTACGAGTAGGAATACATCTGGAGTTTGGGGGATATTCACTGGAGACAGAAAAACTTCCGCCAGAGAGGGAGATGGGGGGCATGTTGTGGGGATGGTAGTTGCAGATAATTATGAAACCCAAATTCTCACAATAACAAAAAATGGCATGGGAAAGAGGACTATTATTGGCTCCGGGGAGAGGGATGGATATAGGAGAACTAGTCCCGGTGCTAAGGGAGTGAAGACAATGAATCTTTATCCAGGAGATTCGATTGTTGGAGTAAATCAAATTCCTGACGAAAACGATCAGATTTTCATCCTAACACGTTCGGGGATGATGATTCGAATCGGAGCTTCTCAAACCAAAGAAACAGTGGGAAGGGCATCAAAGGGAACTAGGGTTATGGAATTAAGAGATAGAAAGACTAAGAAAATCACTGATGGCATAATCTACGTCACAAGGCTTCCTTCTGAATTAAACGACCCGTTGACGTCTGAAGAAGGTGAATTCGAGGAAGAGTAGGGTGACCGTTCTGCTTAAGCCAGAATCTCTGGTCGAAATTTTGTTGCGGCAGTCGCATAGCCTGGCCATTGCGCTGGATTGCTAATCCAGTGGTGTTTCACCTCGGGAGTTCGAATCTCCCCTGCCGCGCCACTCCGCCCTCAGAGGCGCGTGGTAGACACCTCGAAGCTTCTGGAAATTGGTACTATAGGGCTAATTTCTCTCACTGGTATTGTCCTAGTTTGGCTTATCTCCAGACACCTCAGTCTCAGACCCTCAACTGATAGATCGTGGGTGAATGATAATGAAAATTTGGCTACTGCTGATTTCCATGGAGATGAGGTGACAATACGCAATGTCAGAGACTTCGAATGGCAGAGTAACAGAGATTTTGATGAAAGATGGATTGATGTTAAGATAAATCTGAATGAGGTATCGAAGATTTGGTTCGTTCTCGAATACTTTGATCCAGCCCGGAGACAAATGGCGCATACGATAATGAGTTTCGAAATGATGGACGGGACGAGAATATCCTGCTCCATAGAAGTTAGGAGAGAGAAGGGCGAGAGGTTTCACCCAATCAGGGGACTCTTCAGACAATATGAGCTAATTTACGTCTGGGCGACCGAGAGGGATGTTATTGGCGTTAGAACAAGATGCAGAAAAAGGTCTGTGACTCATCTTTTCGAAGCTGTAGTCCTTGGACCTGGGAATGAGCGGCGTATGCTCGAATCATATCTCAATAGGACTAACAAACTCAGTCGAAGTCCGGAGTGGTACAACACGATAACCAATACCTGCACAACAAACATAGTTAGACATGTCAATGAAGTCTATCCGGGAAGGGTCCCTAGAGCAGTAGCAGTCTTCCTCCCTGGGCTAAGCCCCAAGCTACTACAGAAGAATAATTTGGTCAAGATTAAAGGGACCATTGAGGAAACGCTGAGGAATAGCATAATCGATGAAAGGGCAAAATCGTGGGATGGATTAGTTGATTTCGGGGATTGGATTAGGGAGCAAGGCGGATGGGAGCATTCAACTGAATGACTCTGATGTGGTTTTGTGCTAAGCATTCAGCCGCTCGAAAATCCAGAAAGGGTCCGGTGGTCCCTACCACCATCAAAAAGCCACATGATTCGATGGATTGCACTTTCATCACAATCTGAATCGAGAACTGAGTTGGTATTCCAGGGACTCCCTGGAAGAGACATCGAGTCGATGGCAACATGCATGGAGAAAATGGGGGCTTCGATTGAAAGAGGGCATCAAAAATGGGTCATTCATGGAGCTAGGGGTGGGCCGTTCTTACCCCCTGGCGTTCTAGATTGCGGAAACTCGGCAACTACAGCGAATTTCGTTACGTCGATTGTAGCGTGTTTGGATGGTCCGGTAGAAATTGATGGAGACATTTCACTCAGAAGGAGAGATATCTCGCCGCTGACTTCGGCACTAAGGGAACTGGGGTGCAAAGTCTCATCTGATCGTCTTCCATACATTGTTTCTGGACCGATTATTCCAGGTAGTATTGACATAGACGAGTCTTTTTCGAGTCAGACACTTTCAGGGATGATCATATCCTCTCCAGGATTTTCTGGTGAAGTGGAAATTTCACTTCGGGGAGAGGCAGTTAGTCGGCCTTATAGAGACCTAACCATGGAAACTAGTGGTTTGAGTGGTTGGAATGGATACTACGATAAAACGATGATTCTGGATTCGTGGATGGTTGGAACTCCAAGAAAAGTCGAGATTCCTAGAGAGGCTAGCCTATTTCCCATCTCCCTGCTGTTCGACAATCTTCACAACACAAATTGCCTAGATTATTGCCAATTGGGAGAATCACCAATTAAAGATGCAATCGAAGAGTCGAATTCAGAAGATTCCAGTCAGGTTAGCCTTCAGGATGCTAGTGACATTATCGCACCACTGGCCGCATTAATGTCCATGGGCAACGGTGGAGTAATTGTGGGGGCTTCTCATGCTAGAGGGAAGGAGTCGAATCGAATCATGTCGACAATCAGAATGCTATCCTCATTTGGTATCCAAGTCGAAGAAAACGATGAGGGGTTAACCGTTCCCGGGGGACAAAGTCCAAACCAACCAAAGGATCCTATTGACTGTGAAAATGACCATAGATTAGCGATGACAGCTGCAGTTCTAGCCACTAAGGTTGGAGGCGAATTATCCGGTCATGAGATATGTGATGTTACTCATCCGGGATTCTTCGAAATGATCCTCTCTCATTACCAAGGCCGGTGAAATTATGCTGATTAGGTATTGGAAGAAGAACTTGTGGACTCATGTGCTGCTGGTTCTTGTTGCTGTAATCTGGGGCTCCACTTGGGCAGCAGGAAGATTCCTGAGCTATGGATTGAATGAAGATAGTCCTGCAACACTTAGTCCGGCGACCTCCGCGTGGCTGAGATACGCATTTGCGGTATCAGTATTCTTTTGTTGGTCGATTGCAAGCAGGGGTGGACGTCCTTTTCGGTTTCTCCCTCCGGATCGAAAATCATGGATTTTCTCTATTTGGTTGGGCTTTCTAGGCACCATGGCTTACCAATTACTATTCATGCATGGGATGAGGTGGACGGCTGCAGGAGATGCTTCCCTGATAATCCCCCTGAATCCAGTGTTTACCGTCCTACTGGCTGTACCGATGCTGGGTCAGAAGATTTCGGCTAGAATGTCTATTGGGCTACTAGTTGGGATTTGTGGGGTCGCAGTGGTTATAGGTTGGAGTCCGAACTCGGGAATCCCAATAGGACATAGGATTCTGGGAGATTTGATGATACTGTTTGCAGCCCTATCATGGGCAGCGACTAGTAATCTGACGAAGATCATGCTTTCTTGGGAAAGAGGATACTCTTCACTCGAGATTGTTGTCTGGTATTCTGTTACTGGGTGGGTATTGCTTTCTCCATGGATGCTTGTCGAGAACTGGGGCTCAGCACTTCCGGAACCCAGTTCCTCAGAATGGCTCACAATTGCATATCTTGGCATCATTTCCACTGTTCTATCGTACGTACTGTTCGCAAAGGGAATAGAATTGATCGGACCCACTGCAGCTTCGTCATACGTCTTCCTAGTTCCAGTTTTTGGAGTCCTTGGCGGGTGGCTACTCCTTGATGAGGAAATTGGTGCCTCAATGATTTTGGGATTCTTACTTATTGTGGCGGGAGTAACTGAAGTACAGAGAGAAAGCAAGCGTTTGACGACCAGTTCCAGACATAACTGACTGCCTCACCGTTAAATACGGAGGGTCGATGGCCGGCCATCGGGGTGATTGATTGGCACGCAAACCCGCAAAGATGTACAGGCAAATCAAAGGGCAATCCTTCACTAGGAGAGAGTACACTGGAGGCGTGCCGAACAACAGAATCCTTCGCTACCACATGGGCAACAGGAAGAAAGCGGAGACCGGTGGGTTCCCAGTTGCTCTTGAGTTGTATGCAGATAATGCATGTCAAATCAGAGATTCAGCTCTAGAAGCTGCAAGGCAGGTAGCAAACTCAACAATAAGAGAAGATTCTGGGGCAATGGGGTATGCGCTGAGGATGCACACCTACCCTCATCAGATCTTGAGAGAGAACAAGCAAGCTACTGGTGCTGGTGCGGATAGGGTTTCGCAGGGGATGCGCCTATCCTTCGGCAAGAACGTCGGAACTGCCGCCAGAGTTCAAAGAGGGCAGATAGTGATGTCCATTAAGACCGAGGTAGAAAACTACACTGCTGCAAAGAACGCCTTGAGAAAGGCCAAATGCAAATTCCCAACTCCCTGTACCGTCAAGGTTGTACAGGGCTTCGAGCATTTGAAGGGCCTAGTGTGAGGCCAAGGGGACATGTCTCAAACAGACCCTCTTTCCATTTTGCAAGACTCACTGAGAGGAGCACCCATAATCTGGAAGGGCGAGTACCCCTACTTCATCCACCCTATTTCAGATGGGATACCCAGGATGGAAGCAGAAGTCCTCAGAGCGACCAGAGATTTGATTGTGGGCATGGTTGATTGGTCACAAATAGACCTAGTGGTCAGTATTGAGGCCATGGGTCTCCCTCTCCTCGCAGCTGTAGGAGAAGCAACTGGAAAGCCAACGGTAGTTATCCGAAAGAGGTCTTATGGGATGGAAGGGGAGGTAGAGGTGGATGTTTCCACGGGATACTCCAGTTCAACCGCCTACATCAACGATATCTCTCCGGGTGAGAGGATTCTGGTGGTGGATGATGTCATCTCAACTGGCGGCACTCTAGAGCCACTCCTTGAAGCGCTCGAAGGAATGGGAGCAGTGCTCCATGATGTAATTGTTGCCATAGAGAAGGGAGAGGGCAGAGATAGGTTATCGAAAGAGAGGCCCGATTGGCCGATCCGAACTCTTGCCAGAATTGACATCGTTGATGGAAATGTAGTGATTGTCCAATAGAGATAGTGATTAAGTGGACATGAAGAGACATGAGTTCGAACTCGATGACTTGATTAAGAGAATCAAGGAGAATGACAATCGGCTTGTCGCCCTCCAAGTTCCAGAGGGCCTGAAGATGCAGGCATTGGAAATGATGGATGCAATCGAAGAAGATACCTCTGCTAGGATAATCCTCGCAGCCGATCCTTGTTACGGTGCTTGTGACCTTGTGCATGACAAGATGCAGCGCATGGGTGTGGAGCTTGTTGCACATATGGGACACTCGCAAATGAACATTGATTCCGGAATGCCGACTGAATTCATCAATGTCACATACGATGGTGATCCTGCAATCGATCCGGTCCTGCCAATACTAGCAATGCATAGAGAAATCGCAGAGAGACGTCTATCAGAAGCATCTAGTAAAGGTGAGATTAGCGAGGAGGAAGCACAAGAGAGGTTCATGGATGCAGTGGGTAGAGTATCTCCTCTAAAGGGGGCAAAACTAGGTTTAGTAGGAAGTATCCAGCATCTCCATCTGATTTTCGATTACAAGGAACGTCTTGAATCGGCAGGATTTGAGGTTGAGGTGCCAGTTGGCGGAGCCCGACTATCGTTCCCAGGGCAGGTTCTAGGCTGCAATTATTCGGGAGACAGGGATGATATCGGTCACTACCTTTTCCTTGGTAGTGGCGATTTTCATCCAATAGGCCTAGTCCTACATACAGGAAAGCCATTGGCAATGCTGGACCCATATACGGGTGGTGCAGAGGAGATGTCATTTGAAAGAATCGAAGGAATATTGAGGCAGAGGTTCGGACTCATTTTGTCCTGTGATGAAGCTAAGACATTTGGAATTCTAATTGGTGAGAAGCCCGGTCAAATGAGGAGGAATCTGGCACTAAGAATGAAGAAGAAGCTGGAGAAGCACGGCAGGAAGGGTTACCTCATGGCATTGGAGCACGTCGGTCCTGAGTTGATTGACTTCTATCCAGTAGATGCCTTTGTCAACACTGCATGTCCGAGAATTGCGATTGATGATTCGGTTCGTTATGCAAAGCCACTACTTACGCCCTTCGAGCTTGAGGTAGTCCTTGGAGAGAAGAAATGGGAAACTGGTTACAAATTTGATGAAATACCATGAGATTCTTCAATACAGCCTCTCGTCAGGACCATATAATCACGCAATGATTTGGGATTGCGTTGAACGAGTGATTACTCTTCTTCGTCGTCATCGTCGCCTAGGAGGGCTTCCCAGTCGAGCTCTTCTTCTGCGGACAGGAAGTATAGAGCACCCATTGCTACTGCAGCGAGAAGTCCGACGATGTCCTGAGTGCTGAATCCAGTATCTGGCCTAAATGCTTCATTGGAAGATATCAAATCAATTATGAATAGTTTATCTCCACCAAATACAATCCCAGTCATATTAATCAAAATGAAGATCAATATTGTAGCGGCGCCAATCAGTAGTCCCATTCTTTGGTTTTCTTCCAGTTCTACCATAGTATTACCTAAACTGTCCCAAGGGTTCCGAGTTATTAATGTAAATGGTAGAAATAACTCATTTTAGCATAGTATAAGAATATGGAAAATAATCCTATTAATGTGCTATTAGGAGTCTTTTGCATCGGATCCAGCACTGAAATTCAGGACGCCATCGTCCATCAAATCAGCGATAATGTCCTCCATCTTTCTACCAGTTTTATCCGCAATTACCTGAGTCTCGATTCTATCTGAGTGATCCCGAGCAGTTTGTGCCTTTGCCGCATCTCCCTCCAGGTTCCTTTGATCAAGAACAGAGGCAATTCCTCTCCAATTTTCTGGGTTCTCGGCTTCGCTTGCTGTTAGATCCTTCCAAATCTCAAGAGCGCCGTCAAAGTCCCCCTCGTTAGCAAAGCGATTTGCCCTCTGAACCCTTTGTTCACTACTCTCGGAGCTAGAGGCCTGCTTCATCAAAGCCTCAAGTTCATTATCCGCATTTTCTGAAACCAAACCAGTCTGAGGTTCTTCTTCCAATTCACCTGACTCTTCTCCCGGTGCATCTTCAATGGCGTCAAAGTCATCAAAGTCATCGAGGTCATCAAAGTCATCGTGGTCATCGGAATCGTCTGCTGCTTCCTCGGCATCCTGAACCTTCTTCTCAGCAGTCTTGGCCTTCTTCTCGGCCTCCTTTACCTTCTTCTCGGCCTCCTTTACCTTCTTCTCGGCCTCCTTAATCTTCTTCTCAGCGGCCTTGGCCTTCTGTGCGAGACGGAATGCAATGTGCTCAGGAATCTTCTTTGCCATGAAATCTACAATGGCTGGGGAAAGGCAAATTGCATTTAATTGTGGTCCAGACAGTTACAAAGGAGATGAATCGGAAAATCGTTAAAATTTGGTTACTAAATCCTACGAAAGAGACTCAGCCTTTTCCTCGCAAGCCTTCGCCCTTCCAGAAAATCCGATTGTAGAGTAATAAGAGGAAAATGCATTCCATGCATCGGAATCTGAAGGATCTTTGGAAATGATGCTCTTGAGGTTGTGCAATGCCGCTTCGGAATCACCGCCAATTATCAGTTCCAGAGTTTCTTCAATGCCGGAGGATTCCTGTGGAGATTCGTCAACTTCGGGTGCCCCTTCTTCCTCAGAATCTGCCGCACCGTACTTCTCCTCGGCCCAAAGAATTAGTTTTGGCCACTTGCCTTCAAACTTATCGAGCCTCTTATCGATACTTCCGATCATCTTGTCTAACTCTTCACCGTCAAGATTGGACCTGAAAATGGATTTCATTTTACTGGCTGCTACTTCGCGTGACATCTTGCTTAGATCTTCTTGGGCGGTGTCGACTGCGGTTCCGCCTGGATCCGGGGAGGGGTCTTCCTGGCTAGCTTGCTCGGAATTTTCTGGCTTTCCGTACTTCTGCTCGGCCCACTTGATCAAGCCGCCCCACTTTCCTTCGAACTTATTCAGCCGCTTTTCGACACTAGCGAGTGCCTTCTGCAGCTCTTCGCCTTCCAGAGAGGATGAGAAAATAGCTCCTAGCCTTGCTGATACTTCCTCTCTTGTTAGTTCGTCTGCCATTTCCTCACCGCAATTATCCCAATACACATCATGGCTTTAACCCGCCGATAGATTTCCTCACTCCTCTTCATCGGGGAAACTACCGGCCTGTTCAAGAGATTCCGACAACCCCTTCCATTCTACGTTCTGCTTGCCCTTCCGGTGAGTAAGATTTTTCCACTTGTTGAAGGCGACCTTCACGTTCCCTTCGTCCAAAGAAGCTGCGGCTAAGTTCATGGATGCTGCTGCTGCAAGCATATTGACGAGGTTTGTAAATGACTCGTTGGCCTTGATGGCCCCTGCCTCTATATCCGTCCTCTGTTCCCTCTCGGCCTCCTTAATCCCACCCCAGATTCTCTCGATGAAGTTCCTATTATCTGGAATCGGATTGAGTATCGCCTTGTCGACCTCTAAGCCCTTCCAGGTGCAATAAAAAGAGAATGAGAAGAGAATGAAGAGTTCCGCAAAATCCAGCAGCCCCCATTCGAAAGCCTCGAATCCCCATGATCCATCGTGCCTACCGAATGAGCCTGTTGTCTGCTCGCCAGTGATGTTGATTGAGATATCAGCAAATTTTCCCATCTTGTTTGCTGTGGACAATAGTGCAACGAACAAAGTAAGAACTCCTATGCGAATCGAGCGGATGGACTTAATTGCAATCAATTTCCTATCCTTCTTTACTCCGAATTGGTTCTCAATTGGCCTGTGAGCCCACAGTGCTACTAAGGTGTAAGCCAGAGACGCTACTATTGCGTAATCTAAGATTCCAATTTCCAAATTTCCCCATATCTCGAAGTTTGCCCCGTCTGGGAACATTATCTTCTCCTTACCCTCTGGGATGCTGCCCGTGCAAACATCCGGTGAGCTGCAAGCAATACGGCTGGTCAGCCCGGACCTAACTGCGATATTGTCAGAGAATCCGGAGCTGTTTACTGACTCGAAAATTGCTAGAAACGTGACGCCAACTAGGCTCAAACCTGTTGGCTTCTTGAACACCCTCTTCAGCACCACGACACGGCCTCAAGTAGCGCTGGTACGCACAAGCCTATCAAAACACCGAATCATAGAGGTGCACATGGCAATCATAGGGTTGTTGATGGGTCTGAACCGAATATGTCTAAGAACGTCGAAATAGGCAAGGAATCAATGGCGGACTACCTCGACAGGATAGGAGCGGGCAAGGTTCTGATTTCCAAGGAGCCTTTGTCCTACGATTGGACTCCTTCCGAGCTGGTCGGTAGGAAGGACGAACTAAGCGAATTAGCATCGATGTTCTTTGGAATAGAGAATCACAACGTTAGCTGTAGAGCCGTGGTTACAGGCAATGTTGGCTCTGGAAAGACGGTTCTCACCCGTCGATTCTGCATGGATATTGCATCAAAACTGGAAGGGAAAAGGAAATTTTCTATCGTTCATGTAAATTGCAGGAACCATCCTTCGACATCTCAGGTCCTTCAGCAGATTGCATTGTCTTTGGATTCGGGCCATCCTGAACGAGGATTCAGCTCTGGAGAAGTTATCCAGAGCGTTAGACGTAATCTTCGGACCCACGATAAGCACCTCCTGCTAATCCTAGACGAGGTTGATGTGCTAGTTAGAAGGGACAACTCCGACTTGATATACAAGCTCCTCAGAATAGATGAGGATAAGGAAGGAGAGGGTTCCATATCCCTAATCATGGTGAGCCAGGAAGAATCCCTGTTCACCCTCTTCGAGAAGGCCATCAAGTCTCGTTTAGGGGGGAACAACATCCTCCAAATGAGCCCTTACGTGGCCAGCGATCTCGAAGGAATCGCGAGTCAGCGTTACGAGGCGTCATGCAGACCCGGTTCAGTGAGCAAAGAGGTTCTGGAGAAGATTGGAACATTCGCAGAAGAGTCGGGCGGGGATGCAAGGATGGCAATCGAGCTTCTAGAGGGTGCAATCAGAAAGGCCGAAATGGCAGGCAGGGGAGAGGTCATGGAAGCAGATGTTCTTCCAAGTCGTATTCGATCCGCATCAGTAGAGCCGAATCAGGTTGATGGCCTGAAACTGCACCAGAAGTTGGTCCTCCTTGGTATTTGCCGGAGATTGAAGAAAACAGAGGAAGTCTCCAGTGGGGATGCCAGAAAGTTGTACGAACTAGTCTGCGAGGAAAACAGTGAGAGTCCAAGAGGATACACGACATTTTGGAAATACATGAAGTATCTCGAATCCGAGGGATTGATTGTAAGAAGGTCCTCCAGTTCCAACCAAGGTAGGGGAAGGACTCAGTACATCACCATGCCAAACTCTGTGCCTGCGGCGATCGAGAGCAGGATTGAGAAGGGCCTTCTCGAGAGGTAGACGATTGGTTGACTCCGAACCGCTCTTATAGGGACCTTATGTCGGGATGCCGTCCAAGGTGACTAAATGGCAGGTGAGCAGTCCTTCAAGGCAGTGGTGAACGACACCAACCCGGTGTCTGGAGGCAGGTCCTTTGCAATGGACATCACAGGAGCAAACTACAACCATTTTCTGGGAAAGAAGATTGGAGATTCGGTAGATGGGATGTTTGTCGGAGATGGAGAAACTACACTCAGCGGGTACAAACTGGAGATAACAGGGGGATCTGATGTCACAGGCAGACCAATGAGGCCTGATCTGGACGGCTCTGGCGTCAAATCGATCCTCATCACTGCCGGAGTAGGCTACAAGGGGAAGAAATTCGTCAACAAGAACAGCAAAGAGTACCGCTACAAGTACGATGGCCTGAGGAGGAGGAGAAATCTCCGGGGCAATGTAATCAGTCAGGACTCACGCCAGATTAATCTGAAGGTAGTCGATTCTGGAAAGCGCTCACTGGCCGCGATTATCGACGGAGAGGAAGCCGCAGTCGAACAGCCCTCTGGAGAAGAGGAGTGACGACTGGGGTGATTCAAGCTGACCAGAGCAAAAAGCAAGCAGCCTGAAGTCAATATCGGCATGGTCGGTCACGTTGATCACGGGAAGACCACTCTAACCCAGGCCCTATCTGGAACTTGGACAGATACTCATTCGGAAGAACGGAAGAGGGGTATCAGCATCAAGTTGGGATACGCGGACACTTCATTCCATGTGACTTCTGATGGCGAACACTACTCCAAGGGGAAGCACCCAGAGGGCGAGAAGGGGAAAGGAAATCTGCTTAGGGTTGTATCCTTCGTCGATGCTCCGGGGCATGAGACTCTGATGGCAGTGATGATTTCTGGGGCTTCCATCATGGATGGTGCCCTACTATTGGTAGCTGCCACAGAGAATTGCCCTCAGCCACAAACTAGGGAACATCTAGCAGCCCTTGAGATAGCAGGAATTGAGAACATCGTAGTAGTGCAGAACAAGATCGACATTGTCAGCAAGGAGAGGGCAATGGAGTCATACAATGAGATTCAGGAATTTATCAGCGGGACGATCGCAGAAGATGCCCCCATCATCCCAGTCTCCGCTCATCACGACGTGAATCTAGACGTCCTAATTGAGGCCATAGAGGAGACCATCCCTACCCCGGACAGGACTGAAGATGATGGAGGTTTGATGTACATCGCAAGATCCTTTGATGTAAATCGTCCGGGATCGAGGCCGTCTGAAATCAAAGGAGGTGTGATTGGAGGCAGTATCGTGGAAGGGTCATTCAACATCGGAGATAACATACTCATTGCACCTGGAAGAAGGATACAGGAAGGAAACAATACACGTTGGGACCCCCTTAGAACCACAATTGAGGGAATAAAGGGCGGAGGTACCGACCTAAAGACTGCCTATGCAGGTGGTCTTTGCGGCATTTCCACCCCTCTAGACCCGCTTGTCACCAAGGCAGACGATCTTTCGGGGCAAGTTATGGCCAGAGAAGAGGAGTTGCCCCCAATCTGGGAAGAATTGGGCCTCGATCTACAACTATTGGACAAGATGATTTCGGGAAACGAGGATGAGGGTAGTATTAGGCCCCTGCAGCCAAACGAGATGCTGATGGTTAATTCAGCGACAGCAACCAGTGTTGGAACCGTCGCCAGAATCAAGGGGAAGAAAGTGACCCTGAGTCTCAGACTACCGATTTGCGCTAAGAAGGGAAGCAGAATTACGCTCTCAAGGAGAGTGGGTTCCAGATGGCGACTGATTGGGCATGGAACCATCTCGGGATGATCCAATGGTTGCGGTTCTGGTTGATGCATGTGGCTGGGTTTCCTTGGTTGATGCAGGCCTGAACCTGGATATTTCGTTGAACGAAGTGGTAGGAGAAGCGAATCTGAAAATCACCGCAGGAGTCAGGGATGAGCTTGATTCCCTCGCAGAAAGTCGCAGTGGGCTTCTTCTAGACCTCCTCTATGGGAGATCCGAAGTAATTGATTCAGGAGACGGGCACACAGATGACGCCCTACTAGCCCTATCTCTCCAGAACCGTTGGCCAGTCCTTACTGTTGACAGAGTATTGAAGAGAAGACTGGTAGAAGGGGGCTGTTCTTACATCGAAGTCACTTCTGGGCGCTCTCTACGAATGGTTGGCCCCTAGGGCAGTGTGAACAATCTATCGTCGCCATGACCGTTCATCAGTCCAATCCTGACTGCGGCGTCTAGCCATGCATGGGCATAGTTGATTGCCCCAAAGGAACTGACTAAATCTCCTTCGGAAGCAAAATGCCTTGCATCGGCAGCATAATCATCGCACATCCGAAGCATCTCATTGAGCCTCTCTTCGTCCAGTTTGTTTGATGTTGAGGGAGTTGCCTTTGATCTAGCCTCGGCAGTGAGGGCGAGATATCTCTCGATTCTTTTCAGCGTGATTGTATCGGACATTTTCACCCCTCACTTAGTAAGACACCTGCATCTTCACTAAGCTTGAATAGCCTGCTTCTTCCTTCCTTCCTTACTGCGAGGATACCTGATTTGTGTAGCGAATTGTATATCTGAGAAAGGCGAGGCCTGCCGACCTCAAGACGTGCTTGGATCTCAGCGTCAGAGGGGGAAATCTCACGTGAAGAGGCTACAGAGACTACCAGTCTCTCAGCGTCGCTCATTCTATCGAGATGGTCTTGATCGACAATTTCCTTTGACTCCCATTTCGGGCCTTTGACCACTATTGGCCTTTCCAAGTGAGGTATTTTTGGTTGTTCCTCGATAATATCGATGGGCTCGGGTTCTTCGAAGACCTCTTCTGGCTCATATTCGGCTTCGTTGGAGAGTTCGGGGAGTGTTTCCTCGAGCTCCGAGTCAACAGTCCAGAGTTCTCCCTCGGAGAATAATACCTGCTTCTCCTCGATAGATGTCGATTCCGTACTAACCGACTTGCGATTTTCCTCAGTGAACTGTGGTTTACTTTCGTGGACTGGGCCCTCTCTAGGGAGGTTCTGGAATTCTCTTATTTCTGGCTCCTGTATAGGGGTTGAGCGGTCTGGACCTGTTGGCATCTGGTCATTTGTTATGCGTGACCTGCTTACTAGGCCTGAGAATCCCCTTGATTGGCCACTGCTAGAGGGCTCTGTACCCTCTTCCATTGACAGAAGCGTTCCCTCGTCTGCTGTCCAACCGGTGATCTTTTCGGGATTATCAGCGATAGCTTCGTCGGTTTCTTCCTCCTCGGGGTCCTCGTTCGCAGATTCTGGCTCGATTGTTTCCTCATCTGGCAACATGTCATCTGGTTCTACATCCCAGTCTTCATCTTCGAGCACCTGCTCCGCAGTTTCCGATTCTATTTCTCCCACCTCGGACCAAGATTCCTCAATTTCCTCAATGTCCTCAATTTCCTCAATGTCCTCGACAACATCAATCTCTGATTCATGGATTGGAGCGGTCGAAGGTTCAATCTGGGACTCGTCCGGAGGATTCTCTGAGACAGTGGATTTTTTTGGTGTATTCCAGCTTTTTAGTGATGCAAGAGTGTCTTTGGAACCGAGACCTCTCCTTTCGTCTACGAGATCTCTGAGGATGCCGATAACTGATCTAGCATTACCACCCGTTCTGGACATGATCGCCTCGAGCAAGTCGCTATTGATGTTCCACCTCTCGGGCGACATTCTGCGGATTCTGAGGTCGCTAAGCAACTGAATATGCTCCTGAGAGAGGGGCTCAACGGTGGCTATTTCATCGAAAACCTCCCTTGTGTTCTCGTCCAGAGACGTAAATTGAGAGTTGGAAACTGAGACTACGACGAGAGCTCTAAGTCGTTGCAATATGGGTAATATCAAAGACAAGAACGAAGATAAATCGACATGTGATGGATAATCCAAAGCGACTAGTGGAAGAGGACCTGAAACTGTGTCCAGAGTCTCCACAATCCTCTCTACTTTCTGGTGCATGCTCGGAGGAATATCGTGTCCGCAGAAGGTTATTGCAAGCTCGTCCAGGGCACAATTAAGGGGATCATCACTATGCCAATAGGTTCCAACGAAACGATCGTTGGTCTGAGAAGAAATTGCATTGATTAGAGATGTCCTACCTGAGCCTCTCTCCCCTGAAAGGAGAATCAATCTTGGAGATTGAGAGTGCATATGCTCCTTCCACCTAATCAGAATATCCTCCCTTCCGACTATCTCACTGGCCCTGTTCCTCTCAATCGGTCTAGAGTCGAATGGATTACCTCGCAGCGTAGGAAGATCTGACGGAGAAAGATCGCTCAACACCATAGGACCTCAGCATCGTCTGGCATTCTTAATGTTCACGCATACTCACGCATATCAGAGGGTCAATTAACGAGTAATTCACAAATGCGGGACCTAGAAATTGGCAATCATTGGTGCAGTGACTATTTCCCCTATTAGCAGCGTTAACGCATTATTAACGGGTTAACGAAGCGTTAACGAAGCGTTAACGGGCAAATTAACGCATTTTTTGTGTAGATATTAGTGCGAAAAAGGTTAGAAACCCGTTATCATACCTCCAGTTTGAGTACTATGCCAATAGAGAACAGTCGCATCGGAGGGTTCTACAAACTATCAGTTTCAGAGAGAAGAAAGCTACTCGCTGAAATTGCGGAATTAAGCAATGATCAGGTTGAGGCATGGGCCGACACGGGAGAGTTGGACGAAGAGGCAGCAGACAGGATGATTGAGAATGTAGTGGGTACATACTCTCTCCCGATTGGGGTTGCAACCAACTTCGTGATTGATGGATCTCACTATGCGATTCCATTCGTTCTCGAAGAGCCTAGCGTAGTTGCTGCGGCAAGCAATATGGCGAAGAGGTGCTTGGCTAACGGGGGTTTCAAATCGGACAACGATGATCCTGTAATGATTGGTCAGATCCAAGTAGTCAACTGCGATGACCCCGATGGTGCTAGAGATTCGATACTCGCTTCCAAGGACGAGTTAGTTTCGAGCTGCAATGAAGTTGACCCCATACTGGTGAAGTTCGGAGGCGGTTGCCGAGATCTTACTGCAAGGGTGATTGAGACTAGATCCGGGTCAATGGTGATTGTCCACATCCACGTTGACTGCAGGGATGCAATGGGTGCCAATGCGGTGAACACGATGGCTGAAACAATCGCGCCAAGGGTCGAGGAGATCTCTGGTGGGACGGTGATACTGAGGATAATCAGCAACCTAGCCGTCCTCCGTCTCGCTAGGGTGAGCGCAATTTTCACCCCCGAGGAGATGTCGGACAGGGGTCAGGATGCGGAGCAGGGCTCGGAAGTGATAGACGGCGTGATACAGGCATACCACTTCGCTGAGGCAGACCCTTTCAGGGCCACCACTCACAACAAGGGGATAATGAACGCAATCTCCGCGGTTGCCCTGGCCTGTGGCCAGGATTGGAGGGCCATCGAATCGGGGGCTCACAGCTACGCTTCCCATGAGAGGACTTACGGTTCACTGACCAGGTGGTCAAAGGACGAGAATGGCAATCTAGTCGGGTCCATTGAGCTGCCGATGGCAGTCGGCCTGGTTGGAGGAGCAGTTAGGGTGCATCCTGCAGCACAAGCGAATGTGGCTCTACTAGGGGTGGAGAGTGCGGACGAGCTAGCGAAGGTGATAACAGCATCGGGACTGGCACAGAACCTCGGCGCCCTTCGGGCCCTAGCCACCGTAGGAATACAGGCTGGGCACATGAAGCTGCATGTCAGGAACATGGCGGTTACCGCTGGAGCAGAGGGCGAAGAGGTCGAAAAGGTGGCATCCATGCTGCGAGAAAGAGGAGGACGCATCACTCAAGCCTCGGTTAACGAGGCCCTGACGGAATTGCGCGGGAATTAGGGTTTCACACAATTCCGCGATTTCTTGCGTCTTCGGCACGTGCGTCTTTCTTTCCTGCCTCTACGTCGACCCAATTCATCATCAATGCACCAATCAGAATCAGTACTGCTACGCTGAGCACCCCCACCCTGCTATCGAATGCAAGAGTCATCGTAGCATAGAGGAAAGGCCCGATCAATGCAGCCACCTTTCCGAAGAATCCGAAGAATCCGAAGAACTCTGCACTCCTAGTCTCGGGGACCATTTGTCCGAAGAGGCTCCTCGCAAGCCCCTGGGAGCCACCAAGTACCATTCCCATTCCGCATCCAAGGAGAAGGAATTGTAGACCAACATCTAGACCAAGCTTTGCCCAGACATTATCCCTTACCCACGTCGTATATCCGTCCAGTGGACCATCTCCTAGATTAGTAGGGTGGTCTATTCCCACCTTTGTTATCCCATCTAGGCTTCCACCGTAGGCACTGACGCTGAACCTAGTCTCATCCATTGACCCAATTAGGTCTTCAATCATGTCAGACTCGAATCCAGGCACAGCGAAGTAAAATGGATCGTCTGTTGAATTGCCATATACCCAATCATAAGTCCCGGTCCTATCATCCAACTCAACTGGCAATACCTCTGCATATTGGGAAGCCCAAGACTGCTCATCGAATTCGCTCGCTGCATAGTTTAGCTTCTGTGCAATCGCATGCGTATCGTAATTGATGTGAACCTCGTACGCTTGAGAATCCTCATTCCAGTCATACATTATCTCATGATCATCATGAGAATCGAAAACTAGAGGGGCGAAGGAGACTGCTGCGAAGCAAATGAAGACCCACCCCGCCAATGCGACGGATAGGGCTTTCTTGGTCCCAATTCCCTCCTTAATCGTGAATCCTAACCAACGGTACCTGAGGCCAGCACGGCCACCGTTGGATAAGATGGTGAAAAACAATGCACTTGGCCATGCTACGAACTGTACTGCCAGGATTGTAATCATCAATTGTGTAGCTGTGAGGCCTAGGACGACTGGGCCGAAGACGCCCCCTAGTGCGGTTACTGTGTTGATTCCGTCTATGAAGAAGAAATATGCAAGCATATAAATGAACAAAGTTCGGAACTTGTTGGTTTCGCTCAGGGTCTTCTTAATCTCAGAAAGAGCCAGTCGAGTTGAGTCCATAATTCCCATTGCGTCCATCTCATCCTGGATCGGTGGTTCGGGAACCCACTTGAATGTCAGTAGTGCGAATCCATACCACCAGACACCTGCAGAAGCGATGCAGAACGGCACCACCCAATCACCCGAAAGTGAGAGTATCATTCCGAAGTGGATTACGAGCAACAGACCCCCGCCAAGATAGCCGAATGCGAATGCCCTGTTGGAGATGTCATCCATCTCATCATCGGTCCCCATGTGCGGGAGAAGTGCGTTGTAGAACACCCCCGCGCCATTCAGGCCGACGTTTGCAACAACAAACATGACTAGAATCCACAACCACTCATAGCCATCGACCAGCAGTGCAAAACCGATGAGGATAGTTCCTCCTGCTCCAACGTAGGTCAATATCCTGAGCCACCACATCTTGATGGCACGACGATCAGCAATCACACCCAAAGAAGGACTAACAAGAGCCACCATCAATGCGGCACCGGATACTGAATAAGCCCAAATCGCATCTGAAGTCATCAACTTTCCGAATACGGATGTGGTTAGCCCGTTCGCTTCCAGGAACAAGTATGCGTACCAGACTGGAAGTATTGCTGTGGTAACGCTAGTCTCGAAGGCTGACTTCCCCCAATCGTAGAATACGTATCCTCTCACTGCTTGTGGGTCTGATGCTCGGTCTATCTCTACGGTCTCTGACATGTCTATCGTACCTAGGCGTGTGAGGTATAGTATCAGTGTTGTCCCAGATACGGAGTAACTTCTGCCACACTTGTACCGTTCTATATCATGTGAAAGTAGTGCTCCCTTGCATTCTTGGTCTAGTTCTTTCTCGGAAGGAATGATGAGGCACTGGAAGCAACCCAAGGAGAATTCGATTGAAGCTCTCCGGCATGGAATTCTGTTTGGAGATGGGGTCGAATTTGACCTCAGGGTTGATGGGGACGGGGAGTTGGTGATCGTCCATGACGAGTTCGCTCCCGGGAAAGAGACGATCAGAGAGAGGTGCGTGGAAAAACTCCCAACTGACTACCTCAAATCAGCAGGCATCCCCACGCTGGACGATCTTCTTGCAAATCGGGAGTTCTCTGAAGCATGGCAATCAGGAGGCAAGACCGTTGACATCGAGTTCAAGCTCCCTCATCCCTCGACAAAAATAGGGACAATGGAGTACCTGAGTTCGATTATGGGGAAATTAGAAGAATCACTGGAGCCTCTTGACCTTCCAGATAGGTCTGCAGTCGTGTCTTGCTTCTCCCCCAAGATAGGAGAGGCATCGAAGACTTTCGATTTCAGCATCCCGGTGATTCGACTAATGCCCCATATCAGAGCCTGGGGCCGGTTCTGGAGGCTGAAGAGGGTGGTTGCCATTCCTCATTTCGCTAGGACCACGGTAAAGGGAATCACCAGGAGTCTGCGTAAAGAGGGCATGGAATCAATCGGGATGACCCGGGATTATCTTATAGGATGGCCGCGATACATGCACCCGGGCCTCCCCGTTGGCCTTCATGGAGAGGGATTGCAACGCTTCTTCGAGGCTCGGCGAGGCATGGGGGCTTTCGTATGGCCGGCCCCATTGAAGCACGAGGATGCATTGGTGAAAGCAGGAGTTTCCTTGGTCTCGGACAACATGAACCCAACTGTGTTCGAGAAACCAGATGGAACTCCGAGATGGCCCAGACCTGCCAGTCAGCCTCTCGATGAAGAATGGTACGAGAAAATCCGCAAGGCTAGTTCATCAGAGAGAGGGGAAATAATGAATGAGGCAGCTTCTTCCTTACCTATGTGGAATGAGATTGACCATGAGAGGAAGAGCAGGATCATACGAGATCAGGCCACAAGGATGCTCTGGCCGGGCAGTACTGAGAAATGGGTTAGGCTGGCAGACGATGGATTGCCGTGGGGAAGTCCGAGGATTATCGGGCACAGAGGTGCTGGAACCACACAGTGAATGATTACCCCAGTCTCCGATGAGGTTGTTCCTTGGCGATGTACTTCGGACGGTATATGGGTACTCCTCGGCCATCACGAGCATTTCTCTCATCTAGAATTTGGGCGCAAATTCCTGCCACCCGAGCCCAACCGAAGAACGTGGTGTAGTAGTGTGGCTTCCGGAATCCAATCGCATGTAATAGGCTTCCACTGGCCAAATCCACATTCGGGTATGGATTCGTGATCTTCGGATGCTCCTTCAGGATTGGTGGGACTACCTCTCTGAGAGTCTTCGTCACCTTGTAGTACTCGTCATCTGGGCAGACCTCGGAGCCGAGTTCGATCAGAAGTCGGGCTCTAGGGTCCTCTGCCCTAAGCACCCCGTGTCCGAAGCCATATATCGGCCTCCTCGCAGCAAGCTCTGACCGGACAAACTTCTCAATTTCATCTGGATCTGAGGTACCAATCCTCTGGACGAACTCCAGACAAGCCTGATTTGCCCTGCCATGGAGTGGCCCGGAGAGTGCATTCATTGCGCTTGCAAGAGATGCATACACAGAGGCCTTTCCAGACGCAACAGCCTTGCCAGAGAATGTGGAAAGGTTCCCTCCACCGTGATCCATATGGAGAATGAAGAAGAATCGGAGAACCCTATTCATTATCTCGGCTTCCTCGTTATCTACTCCTAACATGTGAACAAAGTTCTCGACTAGCCCCAATTCGGTGTTCCTAGGACGTAGCTTCTCGGGATGGCCGCCACGAAGAAGGAAAATTCTGGCCATCAACTCGGGCATTCTGGCAATGAGATTCATCGAGTCGACTCTGGCGTCACCGGTGGTCTCGGCTGAGCCCATCGCCATGATCCCTATAGAAAGCCAATCCATCGGGTGGCCACTGCCGGGAGTAAGGTGCTCTAGTACTCTCAATGCTCCAGTAGGGATTTCCTCGCCTCGATGTGCCAATTCCTTTCGAAATGCTGCTGACTGTTTGGAATCTGGGAGTTTCTTGTGCATTAGCAAGTAGATGACGTCCTCCTCCTCCAGGTTTGCTAGATCGCCAACGGGATATCCAACGTAATGTACGCCTTCAATCGGGTCTACGTAGGAGGTCTTGCAGGTTCCTACCGGGATTCCCCTCAGTCCCGAATCCAAGTGCCCTTCTGAAATAGAGAATATTGTTTCTTCATCGCCCATATGGTTCCCAGCATAGAGGGTAACTGCCACTCTGTGATAATCCCTCCGACAAATGCCTTTCAGAATTGCCAGTCAAATCAGCCCTAACTTTCGGCCACATCTATCGAATGATTCCAGAACTGAGTCGAGTTCCTCGCGATTAAGTCCAGCAGACATCTGCGTCCGAACCCTAGCCTTGTCTCGAGCAACCATGGGGAAGACAATCGCACCTACCATCACCCCTTCGTCCCTCATCAATGAGGAGAGTTCTTGCGCCTTCCTGCTATCTCCGCACATCACGGGAATTATTGGAGTCTCACTCACCCCCGTGTCGAATCCCATTGAGTCGAGTTGTTTCCTGAAGTATGACGTGTTCTGCCACAGCCTCTGAACATGCTCTGGCTCGGACATCAGAACCTCGATCGCTGCCTTCTGAGCGGCTGCCACCCCCGGTGGTTGACTCCCTGAGAGTAACCATGATCTGCTGTGATTAAGGGCATGGGTCCTGACATCATCACTTCCTGCCAGAATCCCCCCCTGAACGCCCAGTGCCTTCGAGAAGGACCCGATTTCGAAGGTCACCCTGCCCTGCAAACCGAAGTGAGAGACAATACCTCTGCCCTCACCCAATACTCCCTCGCCGTGGCAATCATCGACGAATGTCATTGCTCCGTGCTCCTCTGCAAGGTCAGCAATCTCGTCAAGTGGAGCAATGTCCCCATCCATGCTGAAGACCCCGTCCGTGATGATCAGCTTGCGCTCGGAATCCTTGTGGTCCTTCAGGACCCTCTCAAGAGCCTCCATGTCATTGTGCGAGTATACTGCTCTGGATGCCTTGGTCAGTCGCACGCCATCGATGATTGACCCATGATTGAGTTCGTCTGAGATAATCACGTCCTCTGAACCGCGGACCAATGTGGGGATCAGTCCAACGTTTGCTGTGTAGCCTGACGAGTAGATGAGGGATGCCTCGACCTCCTTGAATTCGGCACAGGTTCTCTCGGCATCCAGATGGAGGTCCATCGTCCCAGCTATCGCCCTGACTGAACCTGATCCAGTCCCGTACTTCTTAGTGGCCTCGACTGCAGCTTCCACGACTCGTGGATGAGTGGTCAGATTCAGGTAGTTGTTCGCAGAGAGCATGATCATCTCCCTGCCATCTATGGTGCACCTTGGCTCACTCGCTGTCTCCAAGGTAGGAGGATTCCAGTCCAATCCCTGTGCCTTGAGTTCAGCATACCTGTCTCTCATCCATGACAGGTCGACTGGCATGACTCTCAGAAGACATCCTAGTTCATTGACTAATCGGAGAGGGATATTGAGAGAGTATTGATGAGAGAGATTCCATCGCAGCACATGGCAACAAGAGACGTGGAGCTGGTTGTCGTCGGGATTGCCCAGGACGGGGGTGTGCCCCAAGCCGGATGCGTGTGCGAAAGATGCGTTTCTGCGATGAAAGATGCTTCCAAGGGGTTGTATCCAGTTTCCTGCGTAATCAGAGGATCCGATGGTAGTGTGCATCTTGTCGAGGCAACGAGGAGTCTTTCCCATCAACTTGGGATTGCAGCTTCTGCCCTTGGTGTGGGAGTCTCACTGATTCCTGATTCGATATCCCTCACTCATGCCCATCTAGGACACATAGACGGTATAGGACAGTTTGGAAAGGAGGTTATGGGCCTGGATGGAATTCCCCTCTTCGCGAGTAGTAGTGTTATCCAAGTGCTTGAAGAGAGGCGTCTTTCCGCTCCCTTCCAGGCCAATGCGGTGTTCTCTGGGTCCGCCTTTTCCCCCTCCGAGGGATGCGGATTTGAATTGGAATTTGTCCGGGTCCCACACAGAGACGAGTTTTCCGATACGCACGCTATCAGAGTCAGTGGGCCGAACTATGCACTTCTATTCCTCCCAGACCATGATGACTGGGGTCAGACCCTGGAGATGGTCGGAGAGGGCAGTATTAGGGGGTGGCTGAGATCGATGAAGGTGGATTTCGCACTGATCGATGGGACATTCTGGAGCGCTGACGAGTTGGGAGGCAGAGACATGGGGCAGGTCCCACACCCAACAATCTCGGAATCGCTAGAATTGTTGGGCAAGAAGCGAGAAGGTGATCCTGAGATAGTTTTCATCCATCTGAACCATACCAATCCTGCACTAGATAGGGGCTCTGAGCAATTCAGGGAGTTGACGGACCTGGGTTGGTCCATCGGAGAGCAAGGATCGACAATACTGCTGTAGATGCAAGCCGAGTATTATGAATCGCCAGTCTAGTCGAGATTTGTGCGAATCAGCGGGATGGTCAGCAGCGGACTGGGCAGAGCCCATGTTTTCATGGCCCAGAAGCACTACCAGTCTCAGTTCAAGGGAGTTCTGGGGGTCGGTGCATGGCCCGGTACGCTCAACGTGGATGTCGGAGGCACCAGCATGGATGAGTTCCGCCAGCTGCGAGTTATTGCCGGTCTGGAAGAGGGAGATGTCACTGAATCCTCCATGCCCATCAGAATAGAGGGATTCGAGCGGGACGGCAGGTCATTCGGGGGGGCCACTGCGTTCAGGGCGAGGATCCGTAGAGAGGATAGGGATTGGGTGGCTTGCGCGATTCTGATCCCGGATCTGACCAGGCACACGAGCACCGCGGAGGTCATCTCAGGAGCATTCCTACGAGAGAGTATTCCCTGCTCTGATCGCGACTTGGTATGCATCGAGCTCAATTGAGTCTGCCTCGCCACTCTCGCTCCAGGAGAGCGCTCATCTCGTATTGCGCCATCGAGAGCCAGCGGCGGTACTCCCGAGAGTCCTCTGGGCGCCTTGAGAACGATGCCAGAGGAGGTAGGTCATCCGAGAACGAAGCCCCTAGGTCAGAATGCGAGATTCCCCACAGGACAAGTCCCTCTGCTGGTGCTCGACCCAAGTCTAGGCTCACCTCAGGACTAGTCAGGGCCGATTCAAGGTCAGAGACTGTGATCCTCCCCGAGGCGATCCCGGAGAACGAGGATGCCACCTTCCTGACTTGGTTCCAGATGAAGGACTTGGCCTTGATGGAGAATCCGACCAGCCTTCCTCTTTCGGACAGCCATGGAACGCACTCGTCTACAGTTCGCACGGGATTAGTGCCTTCCTCCAACCTACAGAGGTTGGAGAAGTTGTTTCTCCCCTCCACCATGGAGCAAGCATCGGAGAGAACATCGGGGTCGTTCTCGAATGGCCACTCCTCTATGACCTCGAGACGATACAGGTACCTCCGAGATTGGACGTACCTGACCTTCGAGTCCGCTGGTGCTCTGTTGACAGATATTGCCATTGCCCCTAGGGGAAGGTTGTCGTTCAGCGCCCTGATGATGGAATCCTCGCTGGTCTTCTCGGAGACCGATGTGGGCAGGTCTATCCGCGCTAGGTTCATTCTGACGCTGACTCCGGCATCAGTTCTGCTCGACATCTCGAGGCACCCCTCCGACCACCAAGTCAGTCTACTGAGGGCCTGACGCAGAGATCCTTCGACAGTCCCGACGTCTGGCTGGATCTGGGATCCGTGGAAGGCATGGCCGTGATAGCCGATAGCGACCAGGAAACGGTCGCTCAGAAGAATGCCCCCCTACTCGGTCTGGAGGTACTCCAGTGCCTCCTCGGCGGAGGCGAAGCCCATGCCGAGAAGAGCGAACTCGACCGCTATGGGGAGGAACTGCTTGGCGAATCCCTCGCTCCTGTCGAAGTTCGTCTTGAAGTCGATGTTGTC
>LWDU01043048.1_pt1 | contig 53428 bp, 44 predicted proteins | sample 727161 | NCBI WGS metagenome assembly LWDU01 (sample SAMN04566230, study PRJNA314399) | hydrothermal vent metagenome | isolation source: deep sea hydrothermal plume seawater | place: Mexico: Gulf of California, Guaymas Basin | collected 2004-07-11
CTTCTCACTGGACGAGTATCCTCAGGAACTTTGTATTGTGTCCTTAACTTTGCGAGTTCCTCTTTGAGTGTCTTTACAGTGTCTGTGTATTTAGTGTCAGAGTATACGCTCTTGAGTTCGTTCGGGTCCTTTTCAAGATCGAACAGCTCCCAGGCTTTGACGTTGTAAAAGTTAATGAGTTTATACCTCTCTGTCCTGATTCCGTAATGGCGTCGGACTGAGTGGGCCCCTGGAAATTCGTAATAATGATAGTAAAAGCTTTTTCTCCAATCCTCAGGTGTTTTGCCTTTGAAGACCGGGACCAGTGATCTTCCTTGCATCGGCTCGGGGATCTCCTTGACTCCCGCAATGTCAAGAAAGGTTTGCGCGAAGTCCAGGTTGGAAACAAAGTCTCTATTCACTGTTCCTGCTTTTATTTTTCCTGGCCAACGTGCGACGAGCGGAGTCTTGAAGCTCTCTTCATACATCCATCTCTTATCGTACCATCCGTGCTCGCCGAGATACCAACCCTGATCAGATGAATAGATAACTATCGTGTTTTCTGCTAGGCCGCTCTGGTCAAGATGCTTAAGAATTCGTCCGATATTATCATCCACACTTGCAACGCAGCGGAGATAATCCTTAACGTATCTTTGGTATTGCCATTTAATCCTTTCCTTGCCTTCGAGCTTGGCTTCTGTGAAGGCCTTATTCTTTGGTTCGTAGGCTGCGTTCCAGGCTTGTAATTGTGCAGTGGTAAGGTTCCTTGGTTTATTAAGTTTCAGGTCATTGGGGGAAAGGTGATTCGCAACAGTCATGGCCTGAGTGGATGCGGCTACTGTCCTTCCTTTGTAATCGTCCCAGAAAGTTTCCGGGTAAGGCATTTCAATGTCATCATACAGGTTCAGATGATCAGGTCCCGGTTGCCAGTTCCGGTGAGGTGCCTTGTGCTGGCACATGAGCATGAAAGGCTTGTCCTTGTCCCTGTCTTCTTTGAGCCATTCGAGAGTAAGATCGGTGACGATGTCTGTAGTGTAACCTTCAATTTTTTGAGTCCCTTCTACACTTTTCATTGGCGGGTTGTAATAAGGTCCTTGTCCCAGAAGAACTTTCCATTTGTCAAATCCAGTAGGATCAGTTTTCAGGTGCCATTTCCCAAATATGGCTGTCTGGTATCCTTTTTTCTGCAACAGTTTTGGAAAGGTTTGTTGTGACCCGTCGAACCGGTCACCGTTTGTCATGAAGCCGTTAAGATGACTATGTTTTCCTGTTAGAATGACGGCGCGACTGGGTCCGCAAATTGAGTTGGTTACGAAGCAATTTTCGAATCGCATTCCTTCTGAAGCTATGCGGTCGATGTTGGGTGTTTTATTGCGGTTTGATCCGTAAGCACTGATTGCTTGGTATCCATGGTCATCCGTGAAGATGAAGAGGATATTAGGTCTTTTTGCGAAGGCTAAGCTCGTTAGAGTTAACGTGAAGAGAAGAATGTATAATTTCATTTATGCTGTGAGGACTTGGCTTAAAATGAAGTTTAACCATTCAACTCACGATGATCTATGCATTTATTACAAAAAATCATTGTGGCTGAGAGTATATTAATTAAAGGAGCCTAATAAATTTTCATCAGTGGAGTTATTGTACTGGAGAAAAGTAATATGCAGATAATTACCGGTAATTGGATTTTGAGACTTTCAGAGGTTCTATAATTATTTTTGTTTCCTTTACCATTTTATAATGAATCCTCTGGAACAAAGTATCATAATGAATAGATTGATCAGATGAAACGGCATCTTTTAGGTTCTTTGTTTGTTGGGTTTGCTTTTTTAGCAATGGCCCAACTTGCCGTTCTTGGTCAGGCTCTGCCTCCAACAAAACCACCAAAAGATATTAAACCTGTTAAGATTTCGGAAGAGGAATACAGGATTGGAAAGCTTTCATTTAATCCCAAGACGAAGGAGCTTTGGTTTCCTTGCAGAGTGAACCAAAATGAAGTTGTTCTTGAATTTGCAATTTGTGATGAGTTCCGTGGCAAGTTACATGAAAGTCTTCTCTCAACAAAGGTCACGCCATTTGAAATTCAGATTGCTTTGAAATTGCTCCGGTGGGAGCCATCGGCGCGCCAGATATACAGGAAGTTTGATGAGAGCGGCAAGCCGATAGGGGTTCTCAAGGATGACGGGAAAGGCAGAATGGAAATTCTTGTTAAGTATAAGGGTAAGGACGGGAAGTCATCGACTGAGCCGATTGGTAATTGGGTGCATAATGCCAACACAAAGAAGGTCGTCGGTGCTGGTAGTTGGACATATACAGGGTCCAAAGTTATAGATGGTTATTTTCTTGCCGCGGAGGATGGGGCCATTGCCGCGATTTATCGTTTCGAAGGCTCTTTATGCAATACATTTAATCCTGGGAGTGATGATGATGAATTGTGGTTTCCGATTGCAGCAAAGGTTCCACCACTTGACACTGAGGTTACAGTCATATTGAAACCGTTGCCGAACGTCAAAGTGCCAGCTGACCGGCGCCTCGGAGAGGAATCAAAAAAAGAACCTCTCAGGAAAAAGATTTAATTATTTAAAACTACCAACAGTAATGAGAAAAATTCTAACAACGTTTGTAATAAGTATTTCATTGAGCGGGGCTGTCTTTGCTCAGGCTCAGGGAAATGAATCCTTAAAGAGAGAAGTTCAGCATGCCGTGTCCAAGGGAATCTCTTTTTTGGTTAAAAGTCAGCAAGAGGACGGACGGTGGGGAGAGGATGAATATCCCGCTGTCACTGGTCTCGTTGTTCAATCAATCCTAGGTGACCCTGGACGTGAAGGAATCGCAATTTCTAAGAACGTTTCCAAGGGTTTGGAATTTATTCGTAGTAAGGTGAGACTTGATGGGGGAATTTACGGTAAAGGACTAGGTTCCTATAACACTTCCATTTGTATGATGGCACTGCTTGAAGCTGGTCAGGAAAAAGACCAAGAAATTATAATTAATGCTCGTAAGTTTTTAGTTAACCAGCAGTCAGACTTTGATCGCAAAGGTGAAGCTGACAACGTTTTTGATGGTGGCGTTGGGTACGGGTCCCGTTACTCACACCCAGACCTTTCTAACACCTATCATGCCCTAGAAGCTTTGCATTATACAAAGGATCTAATAAAAGACGTTCAGGGTGAGGTTTTGGACCTTGATTGGGACGCTGCTATTACTTTCGTGACTAATTGTCAGCAAAGACCTGAATCAAACAAGGCCGATTGGGTCAGTAAGGATAAGAAGGACCGCGGTGGATTTGTTTATTTTCCCGGAAAGAGTATGGCGACCGAAAAAGGAGACGATGGGAAGTTAGCTCTTCGTTCCTATGGAAGTATGAGTTACGCAGGCTTACTAAGCTTTGTCTATGCTGATATGGACAAGAAAGATCCTAGGATAGTTGCTGTGCTTGAATGGTTGAAGAAAAACTACTCAATTACGCAGAATCCGGGAATGGGTGAGCAGGGTCTCTTTTATTATTATAACACAATGTCAAAGGCTCTTAGTATCCTTGACGTTGACCAGTTCGAGCTAGAAGGAGGTAAAAAAGTTCATTGGCGACAGGAATTAACCAAAAGGCTATTTAATCTTCAGAAAGCAGACGGATCGTGGATCAATGAGAATGGTCGTTGGTGGGAAAAGGATCCGGTCCTGAGTACATGTTATTCACTTCTTTGTCTTGAGCGCATGTATTCCGGGCTATAGCCCTATTTTTCTATAAGTTTATTACCTTTATATCATCAAGGGAAGAGGTGGGAATTTTATTGATATTGCGGTGGCATTATTATGATAATGTTTCTCATGATGAAATATCGCACTCTCATTCTTCTTTTTACACTGGCACCGGTTTTTCTGATCAAATCCGAGGCTGTTGAAATTGCTAATTCCATTAACGACTTCACTACTGACGGAACTCAAGATTCAAATGGATGGGTATCCGGATACCGAAATTACTCACAAGACGGAGGAGGAGACGATTATAATGCAACTGATGACTTCATCGCCTTTGACAAGGACTCTCATTGGAGAGGAGACTTCTGGAGAATCGTACCATCCAATGCACCTTGGACTACAGTTAAGGCAGAAAACGGACACCCTAACGGCTCAAAGACCGCGAAGGGCCGCTCGCCTTTGTTTGGAGCCTCAGAGAGCAAAATGATGGGGGTTCGGGAGTCGGTGGCTCGCTTCATCATAATGGGGTCCTCGTTGACTCGGCTGCTACAAATGATACGAATGGGTTTTCACGAACCTACTTCATTAATATAGAGGTTGGTGACGTCGTGGATCTGGCTCTTACTCCTGCCGGTCCTAGCGGTGATAGGGGGGATGGAGCGGACGGTTCATACTTTTCGATGATTGTTGATGATGAGGTCAATGATACTGAGACCCAGCCCGATGGTTCTGCTTTCATTTCAGCGACGGCTGATGACGACGATGAGGATGGTTTATCAGATGCTTGGGAGGAAATTTACGCTCCCGGTGATTTGTCTGCACTCAATGGGGATGGAGTAGCTGATTATGATGAGGATGGGCTCAGTGACCTTGAAGAATTTAATAACAAGACAAATCCTGATGAATCTGACACGGACGGCGATGGATTGGATGATTTTGCTGAAATCGACGAGCACTCCAGTGACCCTACTAATCCTGACACCGATGGTGACGGAATAGCAGACGGTGAGGAAGTTGAGGGCGACCCGCCGACTAGTCCTATTGCTTCTGATACCGATGGGGACGGTTTTTCTGATGGTGATGAAATCTCATTTAACAGTGATCCGACCCGGTCAGATGATACGCCTCTGAGCCTGCTTCTTGGAGACTCTTCTTCAGAGTGGTCCGGAGGGATTCAAGGACAGGATAATTGGACTAATGGTTGGCGCAATGTTTCAGTCGACGCTGCTGGAGAAAATTATGATGCCAGGACAGATTTTATTCCTTATACTGGTGGTTCAAATGATGGAGGATGGGACGGGGTCCAGCAACAATGGAACGGTAATGCATGGGATCTGAACACTGCGGGGGCAGCTCCTTGGACATATCTGGCCAAGGAAGCGACTCATCCTAACGGCACTAATAATGGGGATGAGCATCATACGATTCGCCGATGGACTGCGAAATCAGTAGAAGAGATCGATACGGTCACATCAGTTGCTCTCATTTGGCATTTGCGAAAAAATAATACTAACGGAAACGGAGTGACCGGATCAGTTCATCACAATGGAACGGTCCTGGATTCTTTCGCTATCGCAGGGAGTGATACAGAAGGAGTGACCCGTACAGTGTATGCTAATATTAGTCCGGGTGATTTCATTGACCTTGCGCATAGTCCGATCGGGACGACGGGCACACATGATGGTAGCGACTCTTCTATGAACTGGATCAGGATTGACCAGAGGATGCCGGCTAGCCCGGTTCAGCCTGACGGCAGTATTTTTGTTCCAGCGACAGGTGAGGACACTGATGCTGATGAGTTGCCTGATGCGTGGGAACTTGCAATTTTCCCTGGCGATTTGACGAAACTTAGCGGTCTTGGAGATGCTGATTTTGATGAGGATGGTCTTTCTGATTTGAGTGAATTTGGACTTGGGACCGAACCTGATAACGATGACACGGATGACGATGGTCTTAGTGATGGTGATGAAATTAGTGAGCATGAGACGGATCCTAAAAGTAATGATACTGACAATGACGGGATCACTGATGGGGATGAGCTCAGCGATGATAATGGATTTGTTACATTGCCAAACAATGCTGACACTGACAGTGATGGGATCAAAGACGGTGAGGAAATAGAGACTCATTTAACGGATCCCTTGGAGGAAGATACGGACGGTGATGGTGCACTTGACGGGTACGAGGTCGATAGGTTCTTTGATCCACTCGATCCGAGCATTAACCCTTCCACGCTCCTTGCTGACTCATACGAAGAATACTCGGGCATTCAGGGCAAAGATGACTGGAACTATGGGTATCGAAATTTCACTGCTGATGGTGGAGAAGTAGAGCAATATGACCCGGCCGAGGACTTCGTTGCTTTTGATGAAGCTGAGCACTGGAGGCCTAACTGGAGGCTGGCCCCGTCCGCTGCTCCGTGGACATTGTTCAGTGGTCCGGAAGGGAGTCACCCGAACGGAACGAACAGTGCCCCGAACGAGGAGCACTGGACCATTCGCCGCTGGACCGCATCTGAACTTACGTCCGAGACTCCTCTGGCCCTCAAATGGCATACCCGAAAGACGAATCTCAATGGTGGAGGCGTGACTGGAAGGCTTTACGTGAATGGGTCGCTAGTTGATACGCTTTCATTCGCAGGTAATGATGGGACAGGAGCAATTCGGACCTGGTATGAGAACTTAAATCCCGGGGACATTGTTGATCTTGCTCTTACCCCGATAGGTCCTGATGGTAATACTTTGGATGGCTCGGACGGTTCCGCGAACTGGTTACGCGTTGATACCCTCATTCCTTCCGGGGCGACTCAGCCTGACGGGACTCCATTCCTTGCAGCTTTGGCTCAAGGCTTGCAAATCACTGATATTTTATATGATCCTGAATTGCCTTCTCTTCTCGTTACCTGGCCGTCAGGGGTAGGTCGTAATTATGCTGTTGATATATCAACAGGCCTTTTAGGAGGTGGGGATGAAGGGAGTTGGGAAGAGTACGATGACAGTATTCCTGGAGAAGGAAAGAAGACCACGTATGAGGTCATTATTGAAGAGCCTTTACCGCCCAGATTTTTTATTCGTGTTCGTGATGTTACTGAATAATTCATTTTAAATTAACAGTGATTGATTCCTGCCTTGCAGGTGATCTTTGTAGGGTAAATTATATCCGGTGCTATTTATTTTCAGATCGTTGGTGACAGTTCTACTGTTTTCATCTGCTTTTCTTATTTCATGTAATAAGAAAGAAAGAAAAATTTCAGGGACTGAGGGTTTGGAAATTAAAGGAGATAATGCTCCTGTAGTGCCTGGTACGGAGACAGAGGTTCCTGCCTATGATCCGGGGGACGGTGGTTGGAAAATTGAGGAATGGAATAATGAAGTTATTTCTTCTCTTAAAAAGTTAAGTAAAAAGCTCATCAATAATGAGGATTGGGAGATTTTCACGGATTCATTGTGTTCTTCCGAGTTTGAAGGTGCGTCCTTCACTTGTCCCAAAGTTCCAAAATCTTTCGACCGAGGAAAGGTGCTTCTTTTTAGTCCTGAGAATGAGCCAAAAACCAAGAGTGTGCTTTCCGAATTAATTAGTGAACTCCTTGATGAGCATTCACTGAGAGGTCGAGTTGAGCGTTCAAGCTTTAAGATTGTTGGTATTGAAGGTTCAGCAAATAAGGAAGTGGATTGTGAGGCGATTGTACATTTTGCTGGCAGGCATGATGAAGTCTTTCGTGAGTTAAAGGGAAGACTAAATTTAAAGTGGGATCTTGAATCGGATGAGATGAAACTTCTAAGAGTGGACGGTTCTTTTCGTGTCGTTTATTCCTCTATCGGACAGTTTGTTGACGTTACTCATTCATCATTAGGTGATGTCCCTGAATTCACTGAACAATTTTATCGAGGACAGGACCATTGGACTGGGCGCTTGGAAATGTTGACGGGGATTGATGTTGGGGGCTGGCAAGGAGTAGCGGTTGCGGACATTAATAACGATGGAAAGGATGATATGTATGTGGCTCAACCTGGTGGATTGCCGAACCGACTTTATATCAGAAAGGGTGACGGGACTTTCGAGGACCGGTCAGTGGCATCAGGAACAAACTTTCTGGACTCATGCCATGGTAATCTTTTCGTTGATCTGGATAACGATGGGGATCAGGATTTAATCTCAGGAGTTCTTGATGGTATCGTTATCATGGATAATGACGGGGAGGGGAATTTCACTAAGCGTGCTTCAATGATTCTACCGGCGGCCGTTCCTTACTCAATATCAGCAGCAGATTATGACGTGGATGGAGATCTCGATTTTTATGTTTGTTGCTATAATAAGAGACCCGGAGTGAACAGACATCATCTCTTTGCAAGGCCAGTCCCTTATCATGATGCAAATAATGGGGGCAGGAATGCGCTCTTTCGCAACGATGGCAATTGGGCATTTCGTAATGTGACCAAGAAAGAAGGTCTCGATGAAAATAATCGTAGGTTTAGTTATGCTTCTTCATGGGAGGATTATGATAATGACGGAGACCTTGATCTTTATGTGGCAAATGATTTTGGGCGGAATAATTTTTATACGAATGACGGATCAAGGATTCGTTTTAAGGACGTTGCTGAGGAGGCGGGAGTGGTTGATATAGGTCCCGGCATGTCCGTTTCATGGGGAGACTACGACAATGATGGCAAGACAGATCTCTATGTGGGTAATATGTTTTCCTCTGCAGGTCACAGAATAAGTTCACAGGATCGTTTTCATGAGGGAGCGGATAAAATCACAAAGGACTATTATAGAAGGCATGCGCGTGGGAATTCGTTATACAAAAATATGGGAAACGGTGCCTTCAGTGATGTTAGTCTCAGTTCCGGGGTCAGTGTCGGGCGCTGGGCATGGTCATCAAGGCTAGGGGATATGGACGGTGATGGTTACCAGGACATATATGTGGCAAATGGCTTTATTACGCAGCAGGACTCTGGAGATTTGTGAAGCTTTTACTGGCGACAGGTCGTGTCGAAATCACCCCTATCTCAAACAAGTGTTCCTGACAGCTCGTACTTGAATTCTTTCTCTCAACTCGCTGAACGCATTCGGTCAGGAAATTCTTTCAGTGGTAACGAACGTAACTCTGCGTTTTACAACCTAAGTAATGGTAAGTTCACTGAACTTTCTTATTCGCTTGGTCTAGATTTCCTTGATGATGGCCGTGGCCTTGCTATTACGGATTTAGATGATGACGGTGACCCTGACTATTGTGTTACGAATCGAACGGCTCCTCGTCTTCGATTGTTAAGGAATGACCTTAAGACGGGTAATCGGTGGGTAACATTACGGCTTTATGGTGATCCTGAAAAGAATTGTCCGACCGATCCTGTGGGTGCTAAGGTTGAAATGAAGGTAGGATCCCGAACCCTCTTTCGTACTCTTTATGCTGGGGACAGTTTCTTGAGTCAATCAAGCAAGTGGCTTCACTTTGGCCTAGGTAATTCAGGTGAGATTAATTCAGTGAAGGTGCGGTGGCCCTCTGGTCAAACTGAGTCATTTGTCGGTATATCTGCGGGTGGAAAATTCATTATCAGGCAAGGAGTAACGGATGCACTGCCTGTTGCATTGATAGGCATTAAGAGTGCGTTAACGCCCGCCACACAAGTCATGCCTGACCCGGTTGAGACTGCCAGGATAAGGCTTTCGCAGCCTTTAAAATTACCTGAGAAATTAAAATATAAGGACATGAATGGAAAAATTATTTCCATTGATGATTTAACGAGTGATGGGCCGGTCCTAATCAATTTATGGGCTTCATGGTGTGCTCCTTGTATCTTGGAGCTCGGGGAATTTGGTGCTGCCAATAAACGTTTTAGTCAGGCAGGAATGAAAGTTTTGGTACTTTCAGTGGATGGACTATCTGGTAGTCAAGATTTTCAACCCGAGCGGATCAAGTCCATTGTGAAAGATTCAGGTTATGTTGGAAGGGCTGGGTTCGCTGATGAGCGTATTGTTAGCGTATTGAACGCATTAATTCTGGAAACGATTTACCAACACCGAGACCTCCCGGTCCCAACAAGTTTTCTGATTGATAAAGATTCCTGGATGACTGTGATTTATAAGGGGCTTGTGGATGTGGATTTGGTACTCCAAGATCAGTCAAAGATGGGCCTTGGACCACAAGTGGCTCTGCGTGAATCTGCACCTTTCAGGGGGATTTGGGTTGGTAAGGAATTTAAGAAGGATCCAATTTCAGTGGCATCAGTATATCGTAGATCTGGTTATGTTGATGATGCCAGAGATTATCTTAAGGATTTTATTTCTTCTCACAAGATCATACCTGGAAGTGATCCAGGTTCTCGAAAGTCCTCGCAATTATCGGAAATTCATTTCTTTCTAGGTGAAATTCTCGCAGAAGAGAAAAAATTTAAAGATTCGCTTACTCAATTCAAAGCGGCATCGCATCTTAATCCTAGTTCAAAGAGTATGCTTATGAGAAAGATCTATGCCCTTGCTCTGGCCGGAAATAATAAAGCTGCGATCGAAGAGGCTCTCGGAATAGTTCAGAAACTTCCTGCTGATCCGAATGCTTTAACCTTGTTGGGTGATGTGTATTATGCTCTTGGGCAATCCTTGCCGGCAGCCGAAGCATTTACCAAAGCGCTTAAAGTGAATTCAAAAACTATCCCTGCTCTTCGTGGCCTTGCTCTGATAAGATCAACCGATGAAGAGGAAGAGTTGAGAAATGGAAAGGAAGCACTCAGGCTTGCTGAGTTTCTAATGGGTTCTCCTGGAGCGAGTCAGAACCCTGATTTTATAAGGATCTTAGCGGCTGCACACTTTGAATCTGGTGAATACATAAAATCCAAAACGTTGGCGGAAAAGGCTCTCCGAATGGCCCATGATCGGAGCTTGATATCTTTAATTAATGAGATCGAATCCTTATTAATTTTGATAAGAGAAAAGCGAAAATAATAGAGTGCTGATTAATATTATTTTAATAAGGAAAGAAGGGTTTCAAGGTCTTGCTTATTTATGAAATACCGTCGAAGGTCTTTAACTCACTATAATGCCTTTAGTTGATCGTTTAGAGCGTAGATTTGGTTGGATCGCGGTTCCCGGGATCGTGAAGATTATCATGGGCCTGCAGGCATTGGTATGGCTCCTTTGCTCAGTCCGTGGTGATGAGGCACTACTTTTTAAGATTCTTCTGCACAAAGAGTCAATTTTGAATGGAGAAGTGTGGAGGTTAGTCAGTTTTGTGATAATGCCTCCGGTAGCACCTGGATCGAACGGTATTATCTTCATGTTGTTCGCGGTATTATTTTCTATTTTTCTCGGCAATATGCTGGAAAGTATATGGGGGACTTTCAAGTTGACCCTCTATTTATTGAGTGGGGTCGTTTGTATGGTGGTCGCGGAATTTTTAATTCCTATTCCACCAGAATCGCTAGTCTTTATGAGGAGTTTTCTTCTAATTGAGTCCATTCTATTTGCTTGTGCAGTGTATAATCCGCATTACACGGTAAGGCTTTTTGGTATCATACCAGTGAAGTTATTTTGGATTGCTCTTTTTTCAGGAGGCATACTGGTTGTGGATGCGATTAATAGCCCGTTACTAGGGCTATCGATTATCATTTCTCTTGGTAATTTCATTGTCGTCTTTGTGCCGGGAATGAAAAGGTCATTGCAGATGAGAGCTCAAGTTACAGTTAGGCGAAATAAATTTGATGCTGCGAAGGTTTCAGAAAATGAGTCGTTGCATCTATGCGCGAGTTGCGGCAAGACTGAAAATGATGATAATGATCTTATTTTCAGGGTCGCAGATAGCGGAGAGGAGTATTGCGAGAACTGCCGAGGCAAGAATGCTCTGCCAAGTCCATCTGTTAAGGAGAAAGTCCCGACAGAGAGTGAATTCTTAAATGACCGACCTCCGAAGCGTGAGATTCCGAAGAAGAGGCGTCCCGGTCAATGGAAAGGCTAAGGAGTAGGAGGATTGGCATCAACTCGTGCCTCTTAAACGCTGAAGTTTCTTAATGCGTTGAGTTTTGCCAGCGCTCTCCCGTCTTTAATGACTTCAAGGGCCAATTCAAAACCATCAGTCATATCGGAGACTGATCCGCAAATAACGAATCCTGCCGCTGCATTAAGAGCAACAATGTCACGCTTTGGGCCGCAGTCCGTCCCGTCCAGAATTGATATTAGTATCGAAGCGTTTTCTTTTGGATCTCCTCCCTTAAGTTCAGAAATAGCACAAGACTCAAGGCCAAGGTCTTCAGGTGTGATTTCTGATTCGTTGACGCCAGCCCCGTTCCATTCTGAAACTTTAGTTTTTCCGGAAAGAGATAATTCATCGAGTCCTTCTCCTTCTTGTCCCTTTCCGTGGACTGCCCAGGCTTTTTTTCTACCTAACCGGCCTAAGATCTCAGCAAAAGGAGAAGTGAAGGCCGAATCAAATACTCCGACTAACTGATAATCTGGGCGAACCGGGTTCAGGAGAGGCCCGATCAGATTGAACACGGTTCTTATTCCTTCTTCAGCCAGAGCTTTACGTACAGGGACTACTGCTTTGAAGGCGGGATGATAGAGGGGGGCAAACAAAAATCCTGCGCCGTTTTCAAGAACACATTCACGCAGCGCAGGAACAGGAAGATTAATTGGAACTCCAAGTTCTTCTAGTACGTCTGCTCCTCCGCTCTTAGAAGTGATTCCTCGGTTTCCATGTTTTAATACGGTTAATCCGCCTCCTGCCAATACAAAGACGGACGATGTGGAAATATTAAAAAGATCTAGCTTGTCTCCCCCGGTCCCACAAACATCAATCGTAGGACCGTTACAGTCTTCTGGTCGAAAACCTGGATCAACTGCATGCTTCAGAAAAGTTTCAACGAAAGCGGCGATTTCAGCCGGTGTTTCTCCCTTCGCTGAGAGAGCCTTGAGAAATTTAGTCTTAGTGGCTGTTTCATCATTTTCCTTTAGTAATGCCTCAGCTGCGATAGTAATTTGGCCCTGGTTCAGATTATTTCCGGACTCAAGTAATGCGGTCAGTTCAAGCATGATTCAATGATTACCTTATATTAGGACTCCTCACAGTCTAAAATGAGACATTATTCATCAAGTTTCGATTTGAATTATTCATCAAATTCAGATTTGGTAATCAAAGACAAATAGAAGTGAGCTTTAAAGAACCTGAACAAATATGTTTAAAAGGATCATTGATTCTTGCGGATCCCTCATTAACGGATCCTGGATTCGAGCGTAGTGTTCTTTTGCTTACGAACCATAATCATGATGACGGGGCAGCTGGGTTCATCCTCAATAAGCCAATGGGGAAAAAAGTCTCAGACCTAATCGAGATAGATGCGATGCGAGAGCTTGGTGACTTGCCTGTTTTTCTAGGCGGTCCTGTCAGTTCTGATCAGTTGACCTTTGCTTCTATTAATTGGGACGCGCAAGATGAGGAGCTTGGTTTTGATACTCATTTATCATCTGAGGAAGCGTTACATAGGTTACGGGAAGGTTTTTTTATTAGAGCATTCGTTGGATATTCTGGCTGGTCCGAAGGACAGCTTGAGTATGAGCTTCAGCAACGCTCTTGGATAACTAGGAAGCCGGTTCCGATTGCGGCCAGCTTAGATGCTGATGAAAGTTTGTGGAAAGAGCTTCTTTCTACGATGGGGCCTTATTATAAAATGTTATCCTCTTTTCCGGAGAAGCCAGAGCTTAACTAATTTTCTGAGGAAACGTTCCTGACGGGGCGTGTAATGCGTCGCCATAGAAATTCAAGTTCCGGTGCGATTTCAGAAAATGTTTCTTCTTCAGAACTTGAAGCATTTATGATGGATTTTCCTGCGGCGATCGATGCTAATTCTCCGCGATCTAATTCAAGAACGTCGAGATTTTTTCTTGCGCTTCCGTTCAATGCATCAAATTTAAAATTTTCTTCTTCAGGAGATTTGAAAGCAATGACTTTGGAGCTTTCCATTGGGCTGTTCTCTGCCTGATCAACTAAGGCTCTCCAGTACGGGATCCGGTCTGCTGGCTCAAATCCGAAAATAATTTCCATTTCAGGTGAGAGCCAGGAGGATGCCGAAGATTCTCCATGAACATCAAATTCTCTATATTCAATAATGGGAGATCTTCTGCCCGCGATTTCCAGAGTGTAGCGTAATGCTTCGGTGTCGAATAGGCTTTGTCCGCTCGAAAACAATTCATTTCTTTGATTCGCGAAATCCTTGACCGAGATTGGGGCATTTTTATCAGGTTCTTTCCAAGGTGAATCGGCTATCGGTTCTACAGATTGAATGGCGTTGGATTCGGTTCTCTGATTGACCGACCGCATCATTTCTTGAATCCTCAGTAAAGTTTCCGAGGGCGGTGAATGTTGAGCAACTTCGGGTCTTTTGATGGTGGAAGGTTTGTCCAATAAGACTTTATCTGTTCTGCTCTTTAACCATTCCGATGATGCCATTCGTAGGATATGGCGAGGCGAGGGAAGATCTTTCTTTGGAGCTAATTGATAAAATCCCTCCAAATCTATCCTATCAATAAAATCATTGGCGGTATGGGGTTCTAAATTCGCATATTCCATGCGGTGCCTGATGAGCTCTTTAGCGGCATGGACAGATATGCCTTTGAGTCGGATATTTCTTTCGTTTATTCTGTCCTTGATGGCAGAAGGAATGGCGGCAGTGAATGTTGACTCCCACAGATCATCATTGATTGCCAGAATAACCAAAGGTACCACAGCTTGTTGAGCAATCTCTGCTAGTAGTTGTGTTATTTTTAGGCTCTTATCAGTATTTTTATATAAGAAATCAAGGTGGTCGAAGACGAGGATAAGAGGCTGGTCCTCAGTGATGAATGTGTTGAATTCTCCTATACGGATTTTCGCATCATGATCAGTTAGGGAATTAATTTCTTTTTTTATGAGTTCTGGGCCATCAAGTTCGCATCCATAGAGAATCTCAATCCAAAATTCACAGGATTTATTTGATAATCCTGTCTTTTTGATGAGAGCAGTGACTAGATGAGGAAAGAGTGCTGTAATGTTTTGCTTGAACCATTCAGCGATGAGGGATGAGTGGTCTTTAAGATTGAACATTTTATCATAATGCTTTTTCAAACCGTTAATGGCTGTTGATTTGTTTTCGACCGGTACAATTTCATTTGTGACGAGATTGCATATAAGGTCAGCAAATAATGATCTAGTAATTGAGGCTAATGGCGAGAGGGGCTTTTCAGTGGGGCTATCTGAAAGAAAAAATATTATTTGTTGAAGAATAAATGAATAACTGTATTGAGATTCGACTGATAGATTAATTTGAACTGGTGTCGAGATCGTGGCGTGGCTTTTTAGGGCCTCAGCGATGAGGTGGGTTTTTCCTTGTCCTGCGTTTGGTGAACTTACCATTAGGATATTACCTCTCTGGCTAGTTGATTGTTTGGCGGAAAGGATTTGGTCTTTAATTAAGCCAAGTTCCGTAGGGTAAAGTGAGACGCTTTTACCTGACTGAAGTAACGAGTCAGGGTTAAAAATGGAATCCTCAAATGGGTTGTCTCGGGTCATCAAGGAAGAGTCAATTGCTGACAATTCTTTTTAATTACGAAAATAATGATAATGCCCTGATCTTACTAAATATCTTAATAAATAACATACAAAACAGAGCAAAATTGAGAATCTTATCAAATCCTTCACTAGAAGTTTATAATCCCTTCAAAACAAGGCATTTGGAATTGTGAGTACGATTAATTAATTAACAATAATCTCAGCCCTTTCGAAATAATTAGAGCTGCCCAAAAGAGAAGAAATCACTTTCCTTTTATAACTTTGTGATACAAAGTTAAACCAATGAAAGATTCAGACCATGCGTTAGAGCATTTGAAGGTGATCCGAGGAATGATGGAAAAAGCTACCGTCTATAGAGCCCTATCAGCACCGGCAGCAATTTTTGGAGGAGCGCTGGCGATGCTAATTGGAGTATATTTTTTTATTCAGGATCAGAAAGAGACTTATGTGAGTGGATATGAGTTCTTTTGGACCTGGGTAATTGCCTTCGTCATTGGTGATTCTTTTAATGGTTTTCTATTATTCAGGCGCGCCAGGAAAGAAGGTGTTAATTTTTTATCTTCCGGACTAAAGCATACGTGCTTTGCATGTGCTCCGGCCGCTATTGCTGGAGGGATTATTTCTTATGAAGTGGTCGAACAGGAAATTGAACTGTGTGCCTTGGTCTGGGTCCTTTGCTATGGCGTTTCCATTTTAGCAATGAGTGGAGCGGCGCCACGTTCATTGAGGCGATTAGGATGGGCATTTCTGATATCTGGATGTATCATATTTTTGGTTTGGATGAAATACGGCCCTGCCATTTCTGCGCTTCTGGGAATTAATGCGCTCGGTGCAGGTGCCATTATAATGATGCTGACCTTTGGTCTTTTGCATTTGGCTCAGGGATTTGGTGTTCTTTTGCGCAAGGAGGAAGAGGATCCTGTTTCCTGAAGAGGATTTGATATGATTGATTTCGATAAGCTTGATAAAACGATTCACGAAAAAGGCAGGTTGTCTATAATGACAATGCTGGCCTCCAGAGGTGAATGGAAGTTTCAGGAGCTCAGAGATCAATTAAAGATGAGTGATGGGAATCTTATAACTCACTTGAGATGCCTTCAGAAAGTGGGTTATGTATCTACGGAGAAAGAACTTAAAGGGCGCAAGGTAACTAAATATTTACTAACGCGTTCAGGAAAAAAAGCATTCAAGGGGTACCTGAGGCTACTTGAGCAAATTGTTGAGCAGGGAAGTTCATAAAATTTAATTTTTTTTGTAAGAATACTTTGTATCACAAAGTATATAATTAAATGAAGATAGAAAAAGAAATAATGAGTCGAGTAAATGTACATTTGGCATCCCATTACGGGATGTGTTTTGGTGTGAAGGATGCTTTAGCGGCAACTCGAAGCACATATGATGAAAATGATGTTACAGTTCTGGGTCAGCTGGTTCATAACCCATTGGTTAGTCAGGAATTAACTGAGAATGGGATCAAGCAAGGCGATCTGAACAACTCCATAACAGATATTGCGGGGACCGTTATCATTACTGCGCATGGCGCCTCTGAATCTGATCGATCCCGTTGGGCCTCGACTCACAGGAAGGTGGTAGATACTACATGTCCCCTCGTTCATAAGGCACATGAATCTCTTGTTTCTTTAATTGATTCCGGATTCTTTCCTGTAGTCATAGGCAAAAAGGGGCACGCTGAAGTGAATGGGCTTGTCGGAGACTTTCCACAAGCAATAGTAATCGAAGGGGACGAGGATATATTTGATGTGCCCTATGAGGGAAAGATTGGTATTGTTTCTCAGACTACTCAATCTATCGAAAAGGTTGATGAATTGGTTGAGAAGATACGTTCCACGAGGAATGCATGCGAAGTGAGGTTCATTGATACGATATGTTCACCCACTAAGAACAGACAGAAGGCAGTAAAAGATTTGTCTGAGTTTTGTGATTTAATTGTAGTTGTTGGTGGTTCTAACAGTAATAATACTTCGCAATTAGTGTCTACAGTGGAGAGCCTTGGATGTAGAGCCGTTCAGGTTGAAAGGCCCGAAGATCTAATTCTTGATTGGTTTATAGGTGTTAAGGACGTGGGAGTGACTGCGGGCACTTCGACATTAAACGAGACGGTGATAAGTGTTTCTGAGAGAATTAAAGCCATATCTGAAGAATTGGCGGTAAAAGATCGGGAATATCTTGGAAAAGAGAGGATATTATGCTGAATGATGGTTCCTAGATTCTTTTTTTTATAGGATTACAGGATTATTATGCAAATTTAACGCGAGTATTGATTATTTTGCTCCTTGGATCTATTTTATTTATATGAAGCCTATCAAACTCTTCACTTTGGGACTTTCTTTTATTTTTTTATCGTCGCCTTTGCTTGCGCAGGACCAGCCCCTCACTCCTACGGAAAAGGCTCAAATGCTGGAAACCGTTAAAAACATAAAAGGTAATGTAAAGAAGGGTCGGTACGGAGTTCATTCTTCAGCGATATCGGCATTTCGGGCAGCATCCTCTTCCCCAATTTCCGCATATGAGTTTTATCTAAAGTGTTACAAGGAAATCAATTTTACTAGGAAAGGAGCTAAGGAATCAGAGTACCGTGATTGGAAGTCCAAGAATAAAGATAATCTCAGTTCACGGGAGCATTCTACGGCCAGGCGGTTACAGTTACAGTTTCTTGTCCTTACGCTTAGAGCAGCGCAAATCCCTAAAGATAAGAGTAAGGAGGCACTCGTTCCTGAGTTAACTACGTTAATGGATAATTGCTTATCAGCTTATCCTCACCTTGGCAAATCTAAGAGGATCTTGCATTCAGGAGCCACAGGTTCAACTTTTGCAGAGGTCTATGAGTTGCAGTCTACGCTAAGCGCTCTCAAAAATTGGCCTCGTGCTCCTATGGATATCAGCGGCATTTACGAGTCAACGATTTTCCCTATTTATCGCACCCCTGAAAGAGTCAAGGAACTGACCGCCGCATGGGATAAGAGGATTTCTCAGGAGATCACTTTAGTCGCAGCGACCGACAGCACGGAAGCTGAAATCGATTTTACAAATAAGACACTCCCAAAATTGAAGTGGGCCAAGTATCTTGACTTGCTCAGAGCAGGAAAGAAAAGAGTCGCATTAACTGCAATGGTTTCCCTAGTTAAAAGTAATCCCGAGCATCAGGACATAGATGCATGGCTCGAAGAATTGGAAGGTTACCTTTCAGGTGAAGTCGAGCCTAGCTCTTTTGAGGATGCGGCGAAAGAGGCTGAAACGCTTGCTGCTAGGAAAAAACAAAACGGGGGGACTAATTCTCCAGCAAATTCAAATCGTAATGATGCTCAAAAGGCTCTAGAGGGTTTAAATCTTGGTGGGCGTCGGGGTAATAGAGAAATTCCGAAGGACGTTGACGTGGACAGGATCCGCGAGCTGTTTAATCGGCGCTAGAAGTAGTCCTAACTTTACTCTCTTAAATTTGACGACATGGCCTTGGGTTGGCTTTGTATTTCTTGAATTATGCATTCAGGATCAAATAAATGATGTTTTTTCGTCCACTATAGGACCGAAATTAGAACGCGGCCTTGACATCTAGTTAGGATATGTAAAATATCAGCTCACACAAACAATGTCAGTGACTATGAAGAAGATTAAGATCCTTACATCAATTGCTTTAATTTCCGTTTTGAGTATTTCCTGTACGCAGAAAAAAACCGGCCCCCTTGTTTACAATGGTAAGGAAGGGCAGCCTTACGGTGATCCTTATGCTTCAGCCGAGGAATACAATAATGTTTATACTTCGCAGTCTGGAGGAGGAGATGATTTCTACAGCCAGCCGGTAGGCGATCCTTACGTTCCTCCTGGTAGCGGTGACATTGCTATTCAGCCGCCTTCGCCCCAGCCTAACAAAACTTATGCGTCCAAGCAAAGTGTTCATACTGTAAAGAAAGGTGATACTCTTTATAGTATTTCGCGTAACTACGGTACGACGGTTGCGACTCTGAGGCAGGTTAACGGTATCAGCGGTAGCCTTATCCGGATCGGAGAAAGGATCTCAATTCCTTAATTGGATTTATGTAAATACTTTTTTAAGGGTTCACTTGCTTGCGAGTGAACCCTTTTCATTTACTAAAAGCTTCCTTTAGGAAAGTGATGCTTTCTTTTGCAATGGTTTCAGGATCCGGACTGTAATCGAAAACTTCGACCGAAACGTACCCTTGATAATCTACAGACCTGAGAGATTCGACGATGGGGCCGTATTCAACTTCTCCGGTTCCTGGTCCCCTTAGGTTGGGATCATTCGCATGGAAGTGCGCGATGTAGCCACTGCTTTCGGTGATTATTTGAGGTATGGATTTTTGTTCGTCACTCATCGCCTTAACATCGAGGTGAAGTCTACAAGCAGGGCTATCGATTTTGTTAATGAGTTCAATTGTTTCCTCCGCCGTATTTAGAAAATTAGTCTCTGCTTCTGCTAATGGTTCCATTGCAATTATGACGTCATATTCCAATGCGGTTTCACAAATCTTAGATAGAGTTTCAACGGAACGTTCAATTGCATCGCTCCTGTTCCATTCAGGAAGAATGGTTCTCTGTTTGGGGCTTCCCCATACCATGACTTTGCCATTCATGGCGGCGCAGATGCGGACGAGGTGCTTTCCAAAATTAACTGTATCCTTTTGTAGAAGCGGATCATCAGTTGTGAGATGAAGCCAAGCGGGTTTGACAAGGAGCCAATGGAGTCCAACTACTTCGAGCCCTGCTGATTCGGCTATTGCGCCAATCTTGGTAGCATCACTTTCGCCGATCTCCCTTGGATCTTCGTTGAGGGTGAATGGTGCAATTTCAACTCCATCATAACCGCTACTGGCAATGTGCTCGCAAGTAGCATCGAAATCCCAGCCGACATAGGTTTCATTACATAGTGCAAATTTCATTATCTCAGAGTTCTTCTTTGCTGCCCCTGATGTCAAGGGCTTGTCTGCCGGAGAGGTTAATTTTATTGGATAATTTAGGTCTTACGGTGCCAAAGAACCTTGAAAGCCTCTCCTGCCCCCTGTGGATTGATTGATGGATTCCCAAGTGATGCTTTGATGTCATGCTCTGCAATGAATTCGGCCTGAGTCTGATACTTGATTTCCTTTAAACCATCTATAAGCATACGTTTTCTGATATCTGTGAAGTCGATGTCCGAGGTAATGTCCTGATGCCCGGGCCTTGCAAGGATTTCATGCATTTGCTCGAAACGATTTTGTGCAAAGTATGCCCGGAGAGTCCCGTTGGGGCGTCTTTCATAAAGGGTTGGGAATTCGTCGCCGTAATCAATGCTGAGCATATGCCCCTGTTTCCAGAATCGTATCCAGGAGTGAAACCATCTGACAAAGTCGTCATGTCTTTCGACGCGTTGTCCATCTTCAAAATTATGTAATTCTAGTAGAGAAGAATTTTTTGGAATTTCGTAGTCATCGCCGACGCGGGTGTTCCATTCTTGATTATCTGAATGAGCCATCACTCTTCGCCACTTTTCTTTTTGTTGTTCCCATTGAACTAATTCTACAGGGAATGCGTCTATTAGTTCATTGGATATTATCAAGGCTTTCCCTGAGCAGGACTTAAGAGCAGATTCCGGATCTTTGTGCCATTGCAATAGTTTTCTTTTTCCGAGCCGATGAACTTGTAATTTAAGAAGTGGTTCTGATGTTTCAACAATATGATACTCAAGTTTTAGTCGTGACCAGAAACCGATCCTTTTAATTATTTTCTTAGCGAGGGATCCGTTACCTGCACCGATTTCAATGATTGAGTGGGGAGGATCTTTGTCTTGCCTCCATATTCTTTGGATCCAGGCAGTTATGGCATTTGCCAATGAGTCATTCAGTGTGGTTGAGGTTGAGAAGTCTCCAGTCCTTCCTACTTCTCGTATGTTAGTACTGTAGTAGCCGCTATGATCATCATAGAGGGCACTCTCCATGAAATCCCTGAACGGGATTGGTCCTGAATTAATTAAACGTTTGCGGAGAGGATCCACGATGAAGGGTATTGCTTAGGATTTCTATTGGACCTTTGCCAGTTCCTCACACCCCTTGATGTCGAGTTTACCAGAAGCTAGAGAAGGTATTTCTTCAACTTTCACTATTTCTTTTGGAATCCAAAGGGCAGCAACACCCGAATTCAAAAGTTTCTGTCGAAGTGCCTTTATAGAATCATTATCCATTTCGACTGAACTGAGCATTACTAGGGCCTCACCTTTGGCTTCGTCTGGGACCCCGACGATGGTGATTTTCTTTTCAGCATCAGAGTCATAACCGAGGGCCTTGTTAACATGTGCTTCTATTGTTTCATGCGGAACCATTTCACCGCCGATTTTTGAGAATCTTGATAGCCTTCCTTCAATGAAGAGGAAGCCATCCTCATCGACTCTGCCAATGTCTCCAGTCCTGAACCATTTATCCTTAATGACTTCGTTAGTTTGATCTGGAAGATGAAGGTATTCTTTGAACACGTTGGATCCTTTTAGCCAAATCATTCCGCTTTGATTTATCGGTATCGGAGTATCGTCATTAGTGTCGGTGATTCTTACGGCGACTCCGGGTAAGAACTGACCGACTGAGCCGAGTCGTTCACTAGGAATCAGTTGTTCATTATTCCTAGTATCGACATTGGGAATGTTCACATTTGAAACGGGTGAAGTTTCAGTTAATCCGTACCCTTCCATTACTTTCTTTCCGAACTTCTCCGAAAAGGCTTCTGCCAGTTTCTGGGGCAGTTTTTCAGCGCCAGTCACTACATACTTAATGGTTTCAAGTTGTTCCGGACCCACTCTCCTCATGTAACCCCTTAGAAATGTTGGGGTTGCCAATAGGAGGGTCACCTTGTGTTTCTGAATAAGATTAGCGAGTTTAGGAGGATCTAAGGGGCTCGGGTAGGTGACAAGATCAACTCCCTCAAGCATGGGGTACCATAGCGTAACCGTTGATCCAAAACTATGAAAGAGTGGTAAGCATCCCAGGACTTTATCCTCGTTACTGAGATCGAGCCTGCTGCCGAACTGTGAAACGTTGGCAAGAATATTGCGATGAGTGAGTACTACCCCTTTGGGGTTTCCCGAACTGCCGCTGGTAAAGAGAAGAACGGCTTCCTGATCACCGCCGTCTTTTGTTATGCCAAGCATTGAAGCTAGTATTTTGGGAGGAAAAACAGTTAAAGCTAGTAACCATAAAATGAGTTTCTTTTTTAAAGGTGGAAGAATTTTTTCAATGAACAAGATCTTATCGTCGTTAGGCCAGGGAAATCCTGGATACTTTTCAACGAATGCTTCTGCCGTAATAATTTTGTCCAGGTCAGCCTGTTCCATAGAAGAGGTGATGGCATCAGATCCTGCAGTGAAATTTAGATTAACTGGGATTTTTCCGGATAGTAGAACGGCTAGATTTGCAATTAGGCCTCCCCTTCCTGGTGTTAGTACAATACCGACACGGTTCTTTTGAGTTTCTTTTTTAATTATCCGGCTCAGTGCTGCTGCTGCTGCGAAAACTTTAGTGAATACGAGTTCCGTGCCGTCATTCCCATCAAATATGGTGGTCTTTGATCCATAATTTTTAAGGCCCTTGATGATCGAATAGGGTAGAGAATTATCAAAGATTTCGTGACTGCTGAATGCTTCTTCTCCTGCCTTGAGTAGAGATTCCTGATAGCTTGGAATTGTTAAATTGCTTTCCCTTAGGATTTCACCATAGGAATAGATTGTTCCTTTTTCATTATCAATGGACAGCTTGGTTTCTGATACTTTTTCGACGAAAAGGGGAATGATCGGAATGTCGAGTCCGAGAATCTTTCTGATATTATCGGAAGGAAAATGAAAATTAGCTCCATTTTTAACCGAAGCCTTGGCAGGAACGAAAATGATAGTGTTTTCTTTATGTCTAAAAGGTTCAATAATGGAGCGTAATGCATCATTGGATCCGGAGCTGAAATCGAATGAAGCAACGGTCGAGTCATTTGAATCTATGCCTAGTTCGTCTTTTCTTGAATGCGATGAATCAAGTAGTAGGATCGGTTTTGATTCATCGGCGTTAATGTCCGAGGTGAGTATCAGGAGGTCAGATTTACTGATTCGATTTGGTAACAGAATAAGGCATTCTTCTCCGAAAGGAGGTTTTGCTCCCAGTTGGATAAAATCATTGATGTTCACGTTATCGGTTTCTGTTCCTGACATCTTGGTAATGATATATTTTCATTCTCCTAATGTTTACGTGTTAATGATTTACAAGGCAACGTATTGGAATTAATAATGAGTTACAATCTTTACACTGTAATAGCAGTATTTATTGGAGGTTGTTGATGCCATTTAACGGCATTTCATCTCTAGTAATGTATCAACTTTGTAGCAAGTAGCCGATACAAAAAAAGAGGGTGTTTAAAACCTAACCCACACACTCCTTTAACCAATAAACCAATGGAATACTCAAAACTATGGCTACTACATATCGGAAAAAAGTTAATGGAAAACTCCAAAGTCCTTACTACTACGCTCTCTATTATTAGGTTGACGGCAAAAGAGTCTCCAAGAGTACAGAATTAACAAAGAAACGAGAGGTGATTGGGGAGCCTTAAGGTTTTTCGCTAATTAACTTAATCGGCCTGTCTCCACAAGGGTTGCTCCAACCCTCATATGTAACATTTTTAAAAAGAGAAAAAACGAGACCTTTTCTTAACACTCTAATTGCAAACCAATCTGGCACAGTAAATGCTAAACAATAATTACTCTACAGTTCAGAAGACTACTATAACGAAACCCTAGAAATTCTACATTACATGAAACAAATAACTAAAACACTAAAATATATCCGTTGCGCTACCTTCAACTCGATACTAGCCGCCACCGTAATAGGCTTGGCAGCTTGTGGAAAGAGCTCTGAAAATACGACCACAAATAATACTGTAGGGGGATCTACAGGAGAAACGGTAAAAGTTGGAGTCTTGCACTCTTTGAGCGGAACAATGGCGATTTCAGAAACATCTCTTAGAGATGTTCTTCTGTTCACATTCGACGAAATCAATGCCGGAGGCGGCGTCATGGGAAAAATGATCGAGCCCGTCGTTGCTGACGGTGCCTCTGACTGGCCGAATTTCGCTGAGAAGGCAAAGCAGCTGCTACTTGATGACAAGGTTTCCGTGACCTTTGGTTGCTGGACCTCAGTGAGCCGTAAACACGTTCTGCCTGTGTTCGAGAGGAACAAGGGTCTTCTCTTCTATCCCGTCCAGTATGAGGGAGAAGAAATGTCTCCGAACATTTTCTATACCGCGGAAGCACTCAACCAGCAGGCGATCCCCGCTGTGGATTACCTTTTGGCGGCTGGGAAGAAGAAATTCTACCTGGTTGGCACTGATTACATCTACCCGCAAACCACCAATCTTGTCCTCTTTCAGTATCTTCGCTCTAAAGGAATTGCGGAAGAGGATATCGGTGGCGGATTGCGTAAGGAGGGAAACAAGACTATTGGCGCCGGAAAATACACACCATTCAGCCATACCGATTATCAGGCCATTGTTGCTGAAATTGCTAATTTTTCAGCCGGCGGTGATGCCTGTGTAATAAACACCATCAACGGCGATAGCAATGTCCCGTTCTTTAAGGAATTCGCGGCTTCCGGCCTGACTGCGGAGGATTGTCCGGTGGTTTCGTTCTCAGTGTCAGAGGACGAGTTCCGCAGCCTGCCAACGAAGGACCTTGTTGGGCACCTGGGATGCTGGACTTACTTTATGTCGCTCGACACACCGGCGAACAACAAGTTCACGAAATCGTTTGCGAGTTGGTTGGCTGACACAGACGTCACGGGAATCAAAAAGGAAGACCGCGTAACATGCAGCCCGATGGTTCTCTCCTACAACGGGGTGTATCTGTGGAAGAAAGCGGTGGAGAAGGCCGGGACCTTTGATCCAACCGCGGTCATGAAGGCCTTGGAGGAAGGCATTTCTTTTGATGGTCCGGCTGGCCCAGTTACTTCCCAGAAGAACCACCACCTAACAAAAAACGTCTATATCGGGGAGACCCGCTCAGACGGACAATTCAAGGTGGTCAAGTCCTTCGAGAAGGTGTATGGTGAACCATTCCTCGAGGGAACTTTCAAGTAACTTTGGGTATCCCTCATCGGAAACCGAGCAACTAATAACACTTAAATTGCTCACCATAAGAGGAGTGCACTGTTTTTGAAACCACTAGATATTGCGCATAGGAAGTGAGATCGAAGTCCAACCACTGCCTGTTCATGCGAAATCTAGGCCTGATTATACCGCTGCTGCTGGCAATCTTTGGGTTGCCGGCAGTAGCAGTTTCAGAATCCATCAAAGTCAGGGAAAAGCTGGCTGAAGCGGCCATTTCTTCGGAAGAAAAACAGATCCAAATTCTCGAAAGCTTAATTGAGAGCGGGGACCCTTTCATAGCGAAGGTGCTGATCGCATGGCGGCGCGGCGAATTATTTCTTATTGAGCACGAAGGGTCAACGATTCCGGTTCTTCTGGAGAACGCGGACAGTAAGGAACCCGTAAAAGCGTTTGCTCTGAAAAACGGGAAAGTATTAAATGGTAAGTCCGGCAAGAAGCTTACGTTCGTTCCCTCACAACAAAAAGCCGCAGAAACAACGAGGAACCTTCGCGCGCAGATCAAGAAAACCACTGACCTGCTGGCAATCTTGAACCCAAATCCCAAGCTTCGCGCGGAAGCTGCATTCAAGCTCGGGAGCCAGGGGAAGCCTGAATATTTAACTGCCCTGAAAAACAGGGAAACCGTTGAGGATAATCCCAAGGTGCTCAAGAAAATCAAGGAAGGCATGGCTATCAGCCAGTTGCGCATTGGGGATGAAAAACAGAGAATTCAGGCAGCTGTCAATCTAGGTGAACTGCGTTGTATCGCCTCGCTTGATTCGCTGGAGAGGATTATTCGCGAGCAGGAAAAGTTGACTAAAGGCGAAAAAAACATAGACCTCATTCGTGAAACCTCAAAGGCAATTAAAATAATCGAAGTCCACAAGGACTGGGTCAACAAGGGGCAGACAGTCTTTCGTGGAATCAATTACGGAGCCGTCCTGCTCATCGTATCACTTGGACTGGCCATTACGTTTGGACTCATGGGAATCATAAACATGGCCCACGGAGAAATGATTGCGGTCGGTGGCTACTCCGCATACCTGATGCAAAAGTGGATGACGGGGTTCTTTGGCCCTGAAGCCCTGCAGTGGTATTTTCTTCTCGCCATCCCTTTCGCCTTCTTAGCTGCCGCCACGGTTGGGTTATTGGTTGAGCGAAGCGTAATTCGTTTCCTTTACCGTCGACCGCTCGAGTCCCTGCTCGCGACCTGGGGCGTTTCAATGATTCTCCAACAATGTTTCCGCCTTTATTTTGGAGCTGCAAATGTGCAGGTCAACTCTCCGGATTGGTTGATTGGGAGCGTATCGGTGGGTGACATGTCCTTTAATTATAACCGCCTCTTCGTCATTGCTTTCGCGGCAGTGATTGTCTTGGGGACTGGCCTTCTGATGTCCAAAACTTCTCTCGGGTTGAGCATCAGGGCGGTGATGCAAAACCGGGACATGGCAGCAAGTATGGGTATAAGGACCTCAAGGATTCGCATGGTCACTTTCGCTTTCGGGTCCGGGCTGGCAGGGTTGGCTGGATGTTTTCTTTCCCAAATCGACAACGTGGGTCCAGAAGTCGGCTCAAAATATATCATCGACAGCTTCATGGTGGTCGTCACGGGCGGAGTCGGGAACCTGCTCGGCACCATAACCGCGGCTCTGGGAATCGGCACGGCAGACAGGATGCTTGAGGCGTGGTCTGATAGTCCTGTAGTAGGGAAGGTTCTCGTTTTGTCCGCCATTATTATTTTCCTTCAGGCGCGTCCTGGTGGTCTTTTCGCAGCGAACTCACGTAGCCTCGACTAAAACCCATGCAGCTTACCGCATCACGATTGCTCATGTCTCATTTGATTGCTTTGGCGGTCTTTGCTCTTGTGACATTGGCTCTTGTGCCGCTGATCTACTCGAGCGGAGGGATCGCCAATCACGATATTCAGCGCTACGGCAAGTATCTTTGCTGGGCAGCCCTGGCAGTCAGCCTGAATCTTCTTTGGGGATACACGGGCCTTTTGTGCCTTGGCCAGTGTGTCTTCTTCGGACTCGGTGGTTACGCTTTCGGAATGTACCTTATGTTAAATGTCGGGGTGGATCAGGTCTATAAGACGGCCCTCCCTGACTTCATGGACTTCCTAGGCTACACTGAGCTTCCTGCTCACTGGAAGCCCTTCGAGAGCTTTGGATTTGCTGTTGGCGCTGTCATCTGGGTCCCCGGGGTAATGGCCCTGATCTTCGGGTTTCTGGCATTCCGCTCCCGCATTACCGGAGTTTACTTTGCGATCATGACGCAGGCTCTTACGTATGTGGCCTGGATTCTATTCCTTCGCAATGAATTCACTTTTGGCGGAAACAACGGATTCACTGATTTCAAGAAAATCCTTGGAGCCAACCTTTACTCTCATCCCCATACATCAACCAACGGCAAGGAACTTCTATTCTTCATCCTTTCCGCCCTGCTGCTTATCGTCACGATTTTGCTAATGATTGCCCTGACTCGGACCCGTTTTGGGAAGATTCAAAGGGCGATTCGTGACAGCGAGAACAGGGTGAGATTTTCGGGCTACTGCACGGAGAACTTCAAGCTGTTTATTTTTACTTTGGCGGCCATCATCGCCGGGATCGCGGGAGCGCTTTGGTTACCGCAGGCAGGGGGTATTAACGGGGATGTATTTCTTCCTCGAGAGTCCCTGTGGGTGGTTGTTTGGGTAGCAGTGGGAGGGCGCGGCACGATATGGGGGCCGGTCATCGGCGCGATCCTGATTAGCGCCCTAAAGAGCTGGGCGCAGAGAGAATATGAAAATACCTGGATCATCATCCTAGGCGGCGTGTTTCTGATCATTGTGCTTTTCCTGCCGGGAGGAATCAGCAGCCTTGGGAAAAAACTGCTCGGATGGATCCGGATTTGCCGGAGCCGGACTGAAAACTTTATAACTAACCGCAAAAAGAAGGTCGATCCCAATGGGGACGGCGAAGAAACACTCCAATGAGCAAGCCACAGGAATTCATTCTTACTATCGAAAATGTCAACAAGTCTTTCGAAGGCTTCAAGGCCATCTCTGATCTCAATTTCTACATGGACAAGGGAGAATTAAGGACAATCATAGGACCCAATGGCGCCGGCAAATCAACCTTCCTCGATCTGATCACGGGGAAAATAAAAACCGACACCGGGAAGATCCTCTTTGGAAACGAGGACCATGATCTTACCAAGTTGCGCGAGTATCAAATCAACCGCCTAGGCATAGCCCGCAAGTTTCAAACTCCCTCAGTATATGAGGATCACACCGTGTTCGACAATATCATGCTGTCCCTGCCTGAGTCCAGGGGGGTCTTCTCTTCAATATTCTTTCGGCTTGATTCCGAGGCTAAAGATCGGATCACGGAGATCTTGAAGACTATTCGCCTCAAGGACATGGAAACAGTGATTGCGGGCGCGCTCTCTCACGGACAGAAGCAGTGGCTTGAGATCGGGATGCTCCTAGCTCAGCAACCCAAGTTACTGCTTGTTGATGAACCGGCAGCGGGAATGAGTGATGACGAGACCAAGCGAACAGGGGAGCTTCTCCTTAGCCTTGAGGAGAAACACAGTATCATCGTCATCGAGCATGACATGGAGTTCGTTAGGCAAATTGCTCGCAAGGTGACTGTGCTTCACCAGGGGAAAGTCATTAAGGAGGGATCCATGGACAGTATTCAAAGTGACCCAACTGTTGCCGAAGTCTACCTCGGTCGTAAACACTCAACCGCCGCCTGAATGAGTTCTCCGAGATTGCAGCTGAAAAACCTTAAAGTCGCCTACGGGCAATCGACCATCATCAGGGGCATCAACCTTGATGTTCCTGAAAACGAACTGGTGTGCCTGATGGGCCGCAATGGCGTGGGTAAGACCACAACTCTAAAAGCTGTTGTCGGGCTGCTCAGCCCTGAGGCCGGCAGTATCATCATGAACGGCTTACCATTGGACGCGCTCACCACTTCCGCGCGTGCGCGTGCAGGCATTGCCTATGTCCCGCAGGGTCGTGATATTTTCCCGGGCCTCACCGTTTGGGAAAACCTCCAGACAAGCATCGTGGTCAAGGGGAAGACCGCACGGTCGCATGTCGACTGGGTGTTTGAGCTATTTCCCGCCCTGAAGGGGATGCTTAGACGCAAGGGGGGAGTTCTCAGCGGAGGCGAACAGCAGCAACTCGCCATTGCCCGTGCTCTCCTGCTTGATCCCAAACTGCTGATACTCGATGAGCCGACCGAGGGCATCCAACCCTCGATTATTGATCAGATTGAAGATGCTCTCCTGAAGATTAAGGAGGAGAAAAAAATGAGTATCCTACTTGTTGAGCAGTATGTCGAATTCGCGTTGGCGGTCAGTGATCATTTCTGCATCATGGAGAGAGGGAGTATAGTCAAGGATGGCGAGATCTCACAACTGGATGAAAAGACAATTGCCGATTACCTCACAGTTTGATTTGCGCATACCCAAGCTCTTTCCGGATTCATAGAGTTCTTTCACTGTGAATTGATCCATTTAAGAGTTCTGTCAATGGGTAAAAGCCGTTACCATTATGAGTTTTTCTTTTCCCTTGATATAGATACTGGACTAATAAAATTCAGTAATTCGTCTTTAGCAGTCTATTGATTGCCACGGAGGCGGTTAAAGTTCACCAAAACTTGGCACGGTAATTGCTTTTTATCTTTACGATGAAGGAATTTTCTGTCAAATGACACACAGAACCTCAATCAAATAACCATAAAATAAAAACAACGACACATTATGAAAAAACATTATATCGCTGCCGCGATAATCTCTACTATATCATTCGCTGGCCTTATTAAGGGACAAGCAGGTGAAGAAGCCGCGGCAGAACCTGCTTTAGGCCCTGTTTCAGGAAGCTTCTCTCTTGACATCAATGCCCATCATATGTCCTACGGACGAGATATCTGGGGAGCTGGAAGTGGCTTCAACGACGCGCAAATCAATCCATCGCTGGGGTTGAACTTTGATCTGGGAAATGACGTGACCCTTAATGTTGGGGTCTGGGCCGAGATCAACGACAATGTTCCTGCAATAGCCCTCGATGGGAATGAGTTTCAGGAAGTCGATTTTTGGGCGGGGATCGGCTTTGGACTAGGTGACATTGATGTCTCGCTAACCTATCAGGAATGGGTCTATGTGAGTGATTCGGAGAGAATATTTGATATCGGTATCGGCCCATTTGATCTTCCGTTTAACCCAAGCATCAAGTTCCATTGTCGCTTGGACGAAGGTGCTGCAGGTGACACATCAGGCCCTACAGCCGGAACTGCTCACGATACCGGTGTAGTAACCGTGATCAACGCATTACTACCCGGGTTCAGTATCGGCGGGCTTGATTTTGCTATTCCGGTCAATGTGGCTTTCGCAACGGACGGATATCACGGAGGTGACTCGGGTTATGCTTACTCTTCGATTGGCCTCACAACCAGTGCTCCATTGACGGGACCTTGGACATTAAACGCCGGGCTGACCTACTACTTAACGGATGACAAAGTGATCCCCTCGGCTGCAGGCAACGAGGACGATAACATCCTGACCGGTGCTATTGGCATCGGAATGAGTTTTTAGACTTCAGTCGGCGCTCGCCTTTTCAACAACACTTAGAAGTATTACTAATCTTAGGTTGAAAGGACCTGCATTAGCCGATGCAGGCCCTTTTTTACCTAGTAATTGCTACAGCCTGAACAATGCACCTTACACCGAGAGAACGAGACAAACTCATGGTTGTTGTCGCTGCGGATGTTGCTCGTCGTCGCAAAGAGCGGGGAGTAAAATTAAATTATCCTGAAGCTATCGCCTTTATCACTAATGAGGTAATGGAAGGGGCACGGGATGGCAGATCGGTAGCTGACCTGATGTCCTATGGTGCCACCATTCTGACTCGTAACGATGTCATGGGAGGCATCGCAGAGATAATACACGAGGTGCAAGTTGAGGCAACGTTTCCCGACGGCACCAAACTTGTAACCGTTCATAACCCGATCCGTTAGAGTTTAGTGAAAGTGATGATTCCCGGAGAAATTATTGTTGCCGAAGCAGAATTGATTCTTTGTCAGGGTTTGACGACAAAGATAATCCGTGTGGCCAATACTGGAGATCGACCGATTCAAGTGGGAAGCCACTTTCATTTTTTTGAGGTGAATTCAGCGCTCAAATTCGATCGCGAACAAGCTTTGGGGTTCAGGTTGGATGTGCCGTCTGGATCAGCTGTTCGTTTTGAATCCGGAGACGAACGCGAAGTTAATCTGGTCCAGTTAGCTGGAGATCGCGAGGTGCACGGTCTGAACGGCAAGGTGAACGCAAAAATAAACTAATAACAAAAATCCTCGATATGGCCTATAAGATTGACCGAAAAGCTTACGCAGAAACATACGGCCCAACCGTTGGAGACCGTATAAGACTTGCGGACACCGAACTGTTCATAGAACCTGAGTTAGACCTGATCGCTGAAGGTGGAGGGTATGGAAACGAGATTAAGTTCGGTGGAGGGAAGACGATTCGGGACGGCATGGGGCAATCAGCGAGGGCAACGGGTCCCAGCGTTCTTGATGTCGTAATCACTAACGCGCTAATCTTAGATGCTGAGGTCGGAGTCATTAAGGCTGACCTCGGAATCAGGGACGGACGAATCGTTGGCATCGGTCACGCAGGTAACCCTGACATTCAGGACGGCATAGGATCCTCAATATCTGATTCTGATGGAAATTTCCATCCCATGATCGTTGGAGCTGAAACGGAAGCCATTGCTGGCGAAGGTAACATTATCACAGCGGGAGGAATTGACGCCCACATCCATTTCATATGCCCGCAACAAATTGACGAAGCCATCTCAAGTGGTGTTACTACTATGCTTGGCGGAGGAACCGGCCCGACCGCAGGAACCAATGCCACAACTTGCACGCCTGGGGTATGGAACATTCACCGGATGCTTGAAGCTGCCGATGCTTATCCAGTTAATCTCGGGTTTCTGGGCAAGGGAAACTGTTCAACAGCTGAACCTCTACGCAATCAGATTCTCGGAGGAGCGCTCGGATTAAAGTTGCACGAAGACTGGGGCACTACGCCTGGAGCAATCGATTCTTGCCTCAAGGTCGCAGATGAATTTGATGTTCAAGTTGCGATTCACACTGACACTCTTAACGAGTCCGGGTTCGTTGAACGAACACTCGAAGCAATCGGAGGACGCACAATCCACACATATCACTCCGAGGGCGCAGGCGGAGGCCATGCGCCGGATATCATGAAGGTTTGCGGCGAGAATAACATACTCCCTTCGTCAACGAACCCAACTCGTCCGTTCACCGTCAATACACTCGATGAGCACCTTGACATGCTCATGGTATGTCATCACTTGGACTCAAAGATACCCGAGGATGTTGCTTTTGCTGAGTCACGGATTCGCCCGCAAACCATCGCAGCGGAGGATCTTCTACACGATCTAGGAGCAATCTCAATGATTGCCAGTGACAGTCAGGCTATGGGCCGAGTCGGCGAAGTGATTTGCAGAACATGGCAAACCGCGCACAAAATGAAGGATCAGTTTGGAACACTCGAAAGCGATGACCACCCCTCTGACAACTTCCGGGCTCTAAGATACGTTGCTAAATACACAATTAATCCAGCTATTACTCACGGCATCGCACACGAAGTCGGATCATTGGGCATTGGGAAAATGGCGGATATCGTCATGTTCAAGCCCGCTTTCTTTGGAGTGAAGCCGGAAGTTGTGCTCAAGGGTGGAATGATCGCGATGGCAAATATGGGTGATCCTAACGCTTCCATTCCCACACCTCAGCCAACTTATTACCGTCCACAGTTCGGCGCGCACGGCCGTGCACTGAACACCACTTGTGTAACCTTTGTAAGCAAAGCGGCCCACGAGAAGGGCCTTGAGATAACTTTGGGAAAGAGAATTTCACCCGTGTCCAATTGCCGTTCGGTAACCAAGAAGGACATGATGTTTAACGGATCCACTCCTGTAATTGAAATTGATCCGGAAACCTATCTCGTCAAAGCTGACGGCCAAGAGTTAACATGCGAACCGGCTTCAGTGATTCCAATGGCGCAACGGTATTTTCTATTCTAATCCCGTAATCCCGTAATCCCGTAATCCCGTAATCCCGTAATCCCGTAATAAAATGCTATCCAATGTTCCGCCGAACTTAGCGAGATGTTTATTGAGGTCGATCGCTTCCAACTACAAAAGTGTCGTTTCAGGTGCGAGGCAACCGACGGCACCGACTTCGCTTTTTCTTTAGGAGAACCTCTGAAGAATGGAGATTGCGTTCACCAAACACTCACTCACTGCTACATCTTAAAACAGCTACCTGAAAAGGTTATCCGCGTTAACTTGCCAAGAATCGCAAAGGAAGCAGCACAACTGGCTTGGCAAATCGGCAATCTTCATCAACCAGTAGACATCAGGGACAACTTCCTTCTCGTTAGCGATGATCCGACTCTGCGGCGGACACTAAAAAAGATCGGACTGAAGTTTAAATCCTCAAAAGAAATATTTAGCCCTCCTCCACATTCCGAGTTTCCTGCGCATCAGCATGTCCCAGAACTCGAGTATGACCACAGTCACTTCTTCAGCATCAGCCATGGATCAACCATTTGAATCTTGGCTCGCTCCGCTACTTCAGTGCAGCGACAGCGCTTACCCCGTAGGTTCGTTTGCCCATTCATTTGGCCTAGAGTCCATGGTTCAGTCAGGAACTGTAACGGAACAAAATTCCCTCAAAGAATTTCTTAACGGCCCGGTCAGGCACGGACTGGAAAACATAGACTTTCCTATATTATCACACTCATATTACGCAATATCCGCAGGAAATTTTAATGAACTCATTGATCTCGATTGCCTCTCCGCGGCATGCCGAACGCCTGCGGAGTTAAAGGAAGCGTCCTCCCGGATCGGGCGACAGAGAATGGAAATCCTGCGGACATTGTGGCAGGAAATTTACCCGGTTCCCGAGATCAACCTTCCTCACGAACAGGCCCCCGTTGTTGCCGGCATCGAAGCGTTCATACTCGGTGCGCCAAGGAGAAGCGCAATGGCCGTGTATGGACACGGTTCCTATGCAGCGATCCTAAGTGCATCAATCAAACTACTACGACTGGGCCAAACACAAATACAGAAAATCTTAATGGAATGCAGTCAGGGTCTTGGATCCGTCATTGAAGAATCGGACGGAGTATCAATGGAAAATATTGGTTCCTTTGCACCGCTATTTGACACCGCTTCGATGCAACACGAAAGATGTTCTGCGAGACTCTTCCTTTCCTGAAGACAATCCATGAAACCAAAAACCCTAATACGCGTTGGAATCGGAGGACCGGTAGGGTCAGGGAAAACCACTCTGGCTCATGTTCTCTGCGAAACGTTTCGGGACCAATGCAACATGGCTGTCGTCACTAACGATATCTACACACGAGAAGACGCGATGGCATTAGAAAAATCTGGCGCACTTCCTTCGGACCGTATCGTTGGGGTAGAAACCGGAGGTTGTCCGCACACGGCGATTCGTGATGACATTTCTATGAACTTGGAAGCAATTCGCGAACTTCAAAAAAAACACAAAGGTCTAGATCTCGTTCTCGTCGAGAGTGGTGGCGACAACCTGACCGCGACTTTTTCACCTGAACTTGCTGACATATTTATCTATGTCATTGATGTAACCGAAGGTGAAGACATCCCACGCAAGGGGGGCCCCGCAATCGCTTTCAGCGACTTACTAATAATTAACAAGATCGAACTGGCTCCTTATGTGGACGTGGACCTTGAATCTATGAGTTCGGACACATCACGCATTCGTAAGGATCGCCCGTGGATATTTACTGACTTTCGGACCGGACACGGCATCGAGGAACTTAACCGATGGTTTCACGAGCAGGTCCTCTTCACGGACATTGAATCCTACGGTGATGAGTAAAGTGGCCACAAGAAACGGTATCTCTGTGAGCGGTCATCTTCTAGCCAATGCCGTCAACCGAAAGGGTTTGACTCAACTTGAAAAACTTTACCATTCGGTGCCCTTCCACATCAGCAAACCTTACTGGGACGGCTCAGTCCTGCTGCTCCAAGTGGCCAGCCCAACGGCCGGTCTGTTTTCCGGAGACCAGTTATTCAGCAAAGTAACGGTGGAAGAAGGAGCTGCCTTAATGTTCACTAATCAGGGCGCCAGCCGTATTCATCCTCGCACAGAAGATGGGACACTCTTGGAACAAGAATTTAAGGTTTGTAGAAACGGCTGGCTTGAAATTTTCCCAGAACTCATTATTCCACACAAAGGAGCAAGCCTAACTCAAAAGACAATCGTTACCGTGGCAAGAGGAGGCCGAGCATACTTAGCAGAAATGTTGACTCCAGGAAGGACCGCTTTTGGAGAGACCTACGCTTACGAGAAACTTGATTTGAGATTTACCCTGACTCACGGGAATCGTCCCCTCGTAATTGAACGTGCCAAGATTACAGCTAAAACGATACCTTGGATGTTCGCTCGGCCTCCTCAATGGGAACACATATATTACGGCTGCGCGTGGGCCATTGCTCCTGAGCTTAGTGAAATGCAAGACCGAGATTTTAAAGAACTTGAAGATCTGTCCACACATGATCGCCTAGTAGGATCTTCCCGAATCTCTCCCAACGCAATCGCGATCAAAGTCATTAGCTCATCAAGTATTCCTCTTCGAGACGCGCTGCAGCGTGTTCGCATCCGCATGTCTACACTTTTGCCATTTCTTAGCACCAACCCCAGAAAGCTTTAATCTGAAGCATGCATATTCCCGACGGATTCCTGAATGAAACAGTTATCACTGGGACAACACTCGTGAGCGCCGTGTTCGTTGCTCTCGCGGCAAAAAAAACAAATAAGAAAGTGCTGGCATCACCAATGATAGGAGCCACTGCTGCGTTTGTAATTGCAGCTCAAATGGTTAACTTCCCGGTGGCTTCGTTTGTTTCTGGTCACATCATCGGTGGCGTATTAGTAGCAATACTTCTGAGCTGGCGAGTCAGCATACTGGTCATGAGCGCTGTTCTAATCATTCAGGCTCTGATGTTTCAGGACGGAGGAGTAGCAGCTCTTGGGGCAAACATTCTGAACCTCGGAATAATCGGCCCAGGTGTAGGATACCTATTGTATCGCGCTATCCGATACCGATCCCCGGGAACCAATCCGAACACATGGACTGCCCGTGATTCAACAGCCGCATTTGTTGGGGGCTGGACTGCCACTGTTGTCGCTGCATTCCTTGCTTCCTTAGAGCTTTGGCTTTCAAAACAGGCTGACCTGAAACCTATATTAACGCTAATGATCAGTTTCCATGCACTGATTGGAATTGCTGAGGGCATCGCAACCTTGCTTATTGCGAAATTTCTATTCTACCATCAAAAACAATGCGCAGACTACTGTCCAGTGTATCAGGAAAAATACTTTTAATCGCCTTAGCCCTGCTAATTCTAGCTCAGCTTTCAAGTCAACTACCGGACGGTTTGACTATTTCTCTGGAAAAACTGGGACTGAAACCTACTCATGAAGATTCGTCTAAACTCAGACAACAGTAAAGACATCGCACTGTTCGGATATGGCATTGCAGCGGTGCTGATCTTGGCACTTATTCCGCTAAAGGCTCCACTTTACTGGCACGGAACCCTATTATTATTATCTCTATCGCTTGTTCTCAGTAGTAAAGTTTCGGCCCTTCACTTAATCTCGCGAGCCCTTCTCATCATTCCGGGACTAGTGGCAGCCCTCTTAATTCTTCCTGTAATAGGAGGAGAAACACAAATGGGTGCGGCCACTGCTCTTAAACTCACGGGAATTATGCTCCTTCTTTCTTGGATGACTTGGAAACTACCACCTCATCGAATGTTCAACGCAATGGAATCACTGCGTTTCCCTACATGGTTAGTCGAAATACTACGCTCAACTTACAAGAACCTATGCATGCTTATTCGAGAAGTCTTTTCGATGCGCAAAGCACTAAAATCACGGATCGTTCATCGGGGACTGTGGTTGATTAAAACCGCAGGAAACATGGTTTCATTACTGTTCCTGAAAACCCAAGAGCGTGCTGCTTATCAAATTATCGCTCGCGATTTGAGAAACCATGATACAAACTCTCCCACAATGGAAGAACCCACTTCGATCCAGATCGAGAACGTCAGTTATCGCTACAAAGAAGGTAATGGGCAAGCATTACACGGAATTTGTCTTGAAATAACTCCACAATCCAAAGTCGCCATACTTGGCTGTAACGGCGCAGGAAAGACTACCTTATTACTTCAACTCAGTGCTGTTCTGCCTCTGCAAAGCGGTCGCATTGAAATTAGCGGATTAGAAATGAACCGAAAAAATCGCGCGCGCATTCGAAAAGAGGTGGGTATGCTTTTTCAAAACCCTGACGATCAAATTCTTGGCCTGACTGTTGAAGAGGACGTGGCAATTGGTCCAAAACAGCTTCCGATTCTGGACACTGAAAAGGATTCGATTGTAGAATCATCACTGCGTCAGGTAGGACTGTGGAACCAACGCCATCAAACACCTCATCGACTCAGCGGAGGAGAGCGGAAACGCTTAGCAATAGCAGGACTGTTTTCTAGCGGATCTCGTATCCTTCTCTTAGATGAGCCAATGGCATCACTTGATCCTCCCGGACGCGATGAGATTACCGTCCTTTTAGAAGACGCCCATCAGTCCGGTCATACTATCGTTGCTGCTACACATGATGTAGACTTCGCGGCTGAATGGGCGAATATAATCGTAATCATGGAGAACGGACATGTAATAGCTTCTGGAACCCCTGATATACTGACAAACTCTGAAATAATGGGTAGCGTCGGACTAAAGCTGCCTCGAGTATCACAAGCATTTAACGATTTTGAAAAAGAGCGTCCGTCGTTAGAGAAAAAAATACCGAGGACACAAGAAGAAGCACTTAATTGGCTTCGTGATCGGTTACGAAGCCGCAGCTAAAATAGCCAAGGGCTGAGGTGATACTTGGGATGGTAGGCCTGTAAAGTTGATTAGTGGAAAGCTATAAATTTTTTCACACCCCCTACATATATACATATCAACTCCGCACAAAAAACTGGCACCCCCACGGGTGGGGTGCCTCGAAGGTTTTGAAGTTGCGTCCTCAGTAATGATCGAAATGAATTCAATCATTATGAGAACCCGATATGAGCCTTGATCTATGGATCTCGAAGAGGAACAGAATGCAGGAAAGGGAAAAAAGTGTATCAAGTTACTGTATCAACTTGCTTTGATTAGAGCTTCCATGTAAAATAACTGACGGTTACTGATGCAGTTGAGACTGCTATTACAGGGTGCTGAGATCGGAAGACTTAAGGGCTTATAAAAGTCCGTATTAATAATAAGTTAAGATTAAGTGCTTTTTATCCCAAGTAATTTAATAATTATTGAAATATTTTTATATATAGCCCCATGAATGATCAAAAAAGTGAATCTGAAATTCCTGAGGATTCCTCGAGCCCTTTAGGTTCAGGGATGACAAAGCAGGAATACTGGAAAAAAAATATCACCTGTGTATTAAGCTTATTGGTAGTGTGGTTTGTTGTTTCTTATGGTTGTGGGATTCTTTTTGTTGAACAAATGAATAAGATTTCAATTGGAGGAGCGCAGTTCGGATTTTGGATGGCTCAGCAAGGTTCCATTTACGTGTTTGTGGTTCTTATCTTTGTTTATGTTCGTTTGATGAATCGGCTCGATCGTGAGTTTACGAGTACTTGTCAGAACGAGGAGAAAGTTCAAACCGAAGGAGAGGATCAGTCATAATGGAAGTCAAATATTGGACCTATCTTATCGTTGGCTTTACCTTTGCCGTTTACATAGGCATTGCTATTTGGAGTAAGGCTAAGTCAACTAAGGAATTTTATGTTGCTGGTGGAAACATCAGTCCAATAGCCAACGGCATGGCCACGGCCGCTGACTGGATGAGTGCCGCATCTTTCATTTCAATGGCAGGACTCATTGCTTTTTCTGGTTACGGAGGCTCAGTTTTTCTTATGGGATGGACGGGAGGTTATGTGTTACTGGCCTTTCTAGTGGCTCCGTATTTGCGTAAGTATGGAAAATTTACCGTGCCTGAATTTATTGGTGAGCGTTTTTATTCAAAAACAGCAAGATTAGTAGCTGTTCTTTGTCTTATCGTTGTCTCAGTTACCTATGTTATCGGGCAGATGAAGGGTGTTGGAGTCGCGTTTTCAAGGTTCCTTGAAACTGATTATAATACTGGATTATTTATTGGAATGGGAATTGTATTTTTCTATGCAGTCCTTGGTGGGATGAAGGGTATTACCTATACCCAGATTGCTCAGTATGTTGTTCTTATCTTTGCATATACGGTCCCTGCTATTTTTATTTCACTGGAACTGACCGGTAATCCGATTCCTCAACTAGGCCTCATTGGCAATGTTTCAGATGGCACTCCATTGTTACAGAAACTGGACACAGTGATAACTGAACTTGGGTTTGGCAAATACACTAACAATGTAATGGGGAGTAAATTAAACATGTTTGCTTATACCCTTTCCCTCATGATAGGCACTGCGGGACTCCCGCATGTTATTATTAGGTTCTTTACGGTGAAGAAGGTCAGTGACGCTCGTCTATCAGCGGGCTGGGCCCTAATTTTTATAGCCATTCTTTATACTACGGCGCCGGCAGTAGCTGCTATGGCTCGATTAAAATTCACCAAGACTATCCAGGTCGATAAGGTTGGAGAAGTTTCTGGGAACATTAAATATGAGAAGCGTCCTGAATGGTTTAAGAACTGGGAGAAGACCGGGCTCCTCCAGCATGAGGATAAGAATGGCGACGGACGAATCCAGTATTATAATGATGCTGATAAATCATTTGCTTCTGTCGCTTCTGAGTACGGTTGGAAAGGCAATGAGATGACCAAGATCGATAAGGATATTATGGTCTTGGCAAATCCTGAAATAGCAAAATTACCAGGATGGGTCGTTGCCCTTGTCGTTGCTGGAGGATTGGCTGCGGCGCTTTCTACAGCTGCAGGGTTGTTACTTGCGATTTCCTCATCCATCTCGCATGACCTTCTTAAAGGGATTTTTCGTCCGCAAATTACTGAGAAGCAGGAACTGAATGCGAGCCGGATTTCCATGGTTGGAGCGATATTGCTTGCTGGCTATTTTGGTCTAAATCCTCCTGACTTTGCAGCAGGGACTGTGGCCATTGCTTTTGGTTTGGCGGCGTCATCAATATTCCCTGTCCTGATGATGGGAATTTTTGTAAAGAGAATGAACCGTGAGGGCGCCATTGCGGGAATGATTGCCGGCCTTGGTGTGACTTTACTTTATGTGTTCCAGCACAAAGGAATTATGTTTATTCCCGGGACATCCTATATGGGAGGTATGGAGGAAAACTGGTTCTTTGGCATTACACCAAATGCTTTCGGTGCTGTCGGGGCCATAGTGAATTTTGCTGTAGCTTTTATAGTATCTAAAATGGCAAAGGATCCACCTGAGGAGGTACAAAAGCTAGTTGAAGATATTCGTCTTCCACAGATCAACGAAAACTAGCCTGAGTCTTTCATTTGATCGAAATCTTTTGCGGAGATTGCAGTGATCGCTGCGCAGCGGGGACATTCAATGTTCACGCTTTCTTTGTTACCAAAAACGTCATCCTTGGAGGCTGTTGCCAGAGCGTTGAGGATACGTTCTTTTGTGCAACCGCATCTGTAACTGTAATGCCGTTTTTCGAGCAAGCTTAGCTCTTCGTCTTTATCGAGACTTCTGATTGCTTCATCATTTAAAGAGAGTAGCCAATCCTCATCGCACTCAGGTTGAGCTGAAATGAAAATAAATTCCTCCTCTGAATAATTAAAAAACCTAGCGAGTCTCTGTTCACTTTGTTTGTAATATTCCTGAATTATTTGGAAGATGCTTGCTGAGGGTTTGAAATCAATGGCACTGCGCCTCGGTTCCTTTGGGAAATTATTGATCTGAGTAATGAAAAGGTTTGTTTTATCGTCTCTAATTCCTTCAGTAAATAACCTACCTATGATGTTACCTTCGTTGCTGTTGCCAGTAACGAATAGGTTCATTAGAGGGTCGCAAAAGTGAATGGTCCATGCGCTGACCTCGTCCCAGGGCTTTGAGGCAAGATGCAGCGCAATGCCTGCCAATGCATCTTTTAATTTCTGGTCCTTGTCAGGGCTCGTAGCTATTTGGTGCTGCATCAGGTGAAGATAATGGTCCATATAAACAGGGCCAAAGTTCCCTCTCACCGCGAGTGCATTTCGATGACGTACGAAGTAACAACGGACTTCAACGGAGCTTTCGTCTTGAGTATTATTATTTTCCATTAAAAATTATTTGGTTATAGGCAACAGTTTATCTATTTTAATGCCATTGAAACCCTTGCCTGACAAGGATCAGTGTTATTGTTTAAGTTTCTATTGTGTCTTCAATAAATCCAGAATTTTTACTTCAAGCTTACCGGATGGGAATTTTTCCCATGGCGATGGAGCAAGGTGAAATTGGCTGGTTTAGCCCTGATCCCAGGGGAGTTATCCCGCTCGATTCATTTCATGTTTCCAAGAGCTTAAAGAGAATCATGAGTGCGGGTCGTTTTGATGTCCGCATCAATTCATCTTTTGGTGAAGTTATTGATGGGTGCGCGGAGCGCGAAGAGACTTGGATTGATGAAACGGTGAGGGAGAGTTATTTAAACCTTAAGGGAAGAGGATATGCTCATTCGGTAGAATGCTGGTTCGAAGGTGAACTGGCTGGGGGCCTTTATGGGGTGGCGATCGGCGGAGCTTTTTTTGGAGAGTCCATGTTTTCCAGAAAGCGTGACGCTTCCAAGGTGGCGCTCGTTTCCTTAGTTGAACATTTACTGAAACGGAAATTTATTTTACTCGATACTCAGTGGACCACGCCTCACCTTAGCCAGTTTGGGGCCATCGATATTCCTAAATCTAAATACATGGAGGTACTCCATGAAGCCATTGCAATGGATGTGAGTTTTGTGTGACTATTGAAATAGTGAGATATTTTATTTTGTAATAATCTTGAAATTCTCACCTTTTCCTTTTTCCCATGCACGGGCCACGCTCTCATACAGGCCATCAATGTTTGAGCGGACAGTCAGACGGAATTCTATTGTTTTAGCGTGCGTTGAGGAGGGATAGTTTTTTATTACCTGGTCCCATACGTCCCCGGCACCGACCCGGTTAGTGGCTTCCTTTGAAGCGGCCTTGATCCTATCGATGACAACCTGACCAACATTTAGAGGTGATTGGTCGGTGACCGGTTCAATAAAGTAAAACCTCGCGATGGCGGAACTTTTGTCGGCTACAGTGACTTCGTAAACTCTTGCTGCTCCATCCACTATGTAAGTGTGTTTTGCAATTGAGGAAATACTGCTTAGTGATACCATGTATTCGCCTCCTGGTAGCGAGGCTTTCCAAAATCTAGTCGGTATAGGATTGGAAGAAGAGTTTGTTTTATTTTCTGTTCCCTGTCCAAACGCATTAATGCATAGAAGAGCAGGTGCCAGGAGAGAGAGAATAGTTTTTTTCATAATGATTTCTCCAATTAAATTAATATTTAATTATGCGGCGATGAGATCCCTTTGTCAAAGTTACCATTTAAGCGAATACGATGGGTCTCCTGGCACATAGCCTGGAGGAACCTTTATACTAGGATGTTTTATTTTTTCCAGTTTCCATGACCAGGGCATAATTCCGGACCGAGACCAAATAAAAGTGAAAGAATCGATTAGATAAGGTCTTGCCTCTTTAATAATGTAATCAGCTGCCGGACTGCCGGATCCTTTAACGTTCATAGCTCCTTTTATTGCGTATGATCTTTCCACTTTTTTAGCTGACATCATTTTCCAATCAATACTCAATGATATGTAGAAATGCCGCCCAAAGTCTCTTAAGGCTAGTGATACGTCATTACGATTAAAATTCCATTGGTCATCATAGAGTTCAGAAATCATTCGGGAGCATTTGCTCCAACGGCGATCGGAAAGGTATTGGATGAAATGTTTATGCGCTCTCTTTGCTCCTTTCTCTCCAGACCAGCGAACAGTTTGAATGCCGAAGAAAATAACAACAATGATTCCCAATACGAATAGTTTCAAAAGTAGGGATCTATGCACTTGATTTTTGTCGATAAAATGATCAGTTTCCTAATCTTAATTTGTGTCAAAGTCCTCCAAAGTTTCTCAAAATCAACATTCTGGGAAAGAGTATAGAAAAAATGTTGCTCTTATCCTTGAGAGAAAAAGCGGTAAGATCCTGATTTGCCAGAGATCAGATTGTGATAATTCATGGCAATTCCCTCAAGGAGGAGTGGATGAAGGCGAGAAGCCAGTTGAGGCTCTTTACCGTGAAGCGAACGAAGAAATAGGCCTTTCTGCGAAATTCTATAAAATCATAGAGGAGCGTGAAGGGTATCGCTATGATTTTGATAAGAGGCATGCCAAATGGAAACACTACCTCGGTCAGGAACAAACTTACTTTAGGTGCAGATTTAATGGTAAAAACAAGGACATTGATCTGGGTGCGGACAAGCCGGAATTTACAAACTATTGCTGGATTTACCCCGAGGAATTCAATTTGGAGTGGGTTGCAGACTTCAAACGTCAGGTATATTTGGAAGTGTTTCGGGATTTTTTTGATCTTGAAATTACTTAAAATAAATAAAATGCCTTGCGGTATACCTAGGGTGAAAAGATATTAATTGCGCCCTGACCGCAATATGCGCTCTAAGAATTCTTTCCGGCATTATTTTTCTCGAAGGACGATACGTGTTCTCCGGTCAGCTATGCAATTGCTTAGGCGCATGTCTATCAGGGCTGATCATACGGATGCTTCGAGGCCTGTTTTAGATGGTGGCAAACCTTCAAATATGATTTCAAAGGATTTGAGATCAGGTATTAATGTTGCATTACTGGCCTTTCCTCAAGGAATGGCCTATGCGCTGGTAGCTGGCCTTCCAATTCAATTTGGTATCACGTGTTCCATTGTTGCGGCTTTACTTGCACCTCTATTTTCGGGATCTAGATACCCTATTCTTGGGCCAACGAATGCGACAGCATTTATGATTTTTAGTTACTTTCTTGCATATCCTGATTCTTCTTCGGCTGCCAATCATATGCCGTTAGTGATTATCATGGTGGCTGTTCTTCTAATAACAGGTGCGGTTTTTAAAGTGGGAGATCTTATTCAGTATGTGAGTCGATCTGTTGTTATTGGTTATGTTGCTGGTGCTGCATTGCTAATCATTGCCAATCAGTTCAGTTATGTTCTTGGTATTGATCCTGCGCGAGAAGGGAGATCTTTCTTTACGATTTTTATTGGAACTGCATCGCGGATCAGTGAGTCTAATTTTGCTGCCGTGTTCCTTGGCGTCGGGACTTTCGCATTTTATTTTGTTTTGCGCAGATCTTTCAGAGCCTTGCCGACTTTTGCTCTTAGTCTTCTTGTGGCTTCTGTGGTGAATTACTTTTTGTCGGATTCATTATCTATCGATACTTTTGATGATCAGCAGGGGGGAGGGGGCATCCTTCCTGATTGTTCTATCCTGATGGCTCCTGGCCTCTTTGATAAAATTACAGAATTGTCGGGCATTGCCTTTGGCTTAGCTTTTTTGGTTGCTCTTGAGATATCCGTGGTGTCCAAATCCCTCGTTTCTCGTACTGGGGATAAGTTGAAGATGAATCGTGATATGTTTGGATCCGGAATTGCAAATGTAGGATGTGCCTTCTTGAGCGGAATGGTAGCATCTGGTTCGCTGACCCGTTCGGCTCTTAACTACTCGAGTGGTGCAGCGACGAGATTCTCTAGTGTGTTTTCTGCTTTATTTTGTGGAATAGGACTTTGGGTTTTTCTTAAGGTTGATTTTGTTAATTATATTCCGAAGTGTGCACTTGCTGCTCTTGTCATTGCTGTTGCCATGACTCTCATTAATTGGAAGCAAGTTTTGATTTGTCTTTTGTCTACCCGCTCGGACGCGGCCACTTTTTTAGTGACTTTTATTTCTGCTCTCATTATGCCGCTACACGTGGCGATCTTTATTGGTGCCGGAACTGCAGTGGCTCTTTTCTTGAGACAGGCAGCGCGTCCGGAACTTGTTGAATATGATTTTGGGTCAGGTGGTCAGCTCAATGAAATTAAGAGTGGAGACAATCGTAGTTCTCCTGCAATTTCTATTGTTCACGTTGAAGGTGAACTTTTCTTTGGTGCTGCTGAACTTTTTCGCAGTCAGATTCAGGCAACGGCCAGTGATTCTAACCTCAAAGTTATTATACTTCGCATGAAGAACGCTAGGCACTTGGATGCAACGAGCGTTATTGCGTTAGAAGAACTGGTTGATTTCCTGAAGAGTAACGGTCGTGAGCTTATTATTAGTGGAGTAATGAAAGATGTTTACAGGGTATTGAAACGTTCCGGTGCGGTTGATTTCATAGGAAAGGAAAATATTTTCCCTGGGTCCTTTGGGAATCCTAACTTAGCGACTAGGAATGCACTCAAGAGAGCCCAAGATATTATTGGGTCTTCGAATATTGATGTAAAAATATTTCATGACCCATCCTTGCCGGTTGGGTAATTAATATGCATTAGTTTGAAGTATAAGCACTGATACCAAGATCGCTTCGTAGGAGAAGAATCTTATCAAATTTAGGGCTAGGATCAATGTGTTGCGGGGAAAGATCCCTTATGGCTTCGATCTGTTCCGTGATAATTGATTGCTGTGTGTTACCCGTATTCATATCGACAAAGTACATTGGGGCTCCTTTGTTTCCTCCATTAAAGATTTTCATCAGTTTATTTTGGGAGGTTCTAACAAAGAATCCATGTTGATCGACTGGGGATGCCTCGGCGGTTGGGCTCACGATGAATCTTTTCTCAGCTAGATTGGCTATGACTAGTTTGTGACTTGGAAAACATAAGATGTCATTTTCTATGATGACACGGTTCCTATCGAAGGGGATTTGAGTCCCAATCTCAAATCTATACGAGGGGTCTTCCGGCTTGAAGATTGCAAACACTTCTTGGTTTTTTTCGTTTCTTGTCATAGCAAGCATGTATTTGCCATGGCAGCTTATCATTTCATGATTAATCGCAATCTGAGTGGCTTTTTTTCCGTCTAACTCATATTTATAGAGATTACGTTTACCGTGCTTGCGGTCCCTCGTTTCCAAAACAACGCCCCCGTCGAAGAATTGGGCCTTATCAATGAACAGTCTCCTGACCATTATACCTTTAGCGGCTGGTTGTCCCCATTGGCTAGGGTCATTACTCGCGTAGAGTTCGTATTCACTGATCATGCCGTTATTGTTAACAATGACTGCCGGAAGGTAGCGGAGCGACTTGAATGTGGATTCTTTTCCAAGGTCAATTTGTATTTCGTGAGGATGGGGAGGTATCTTTCCTAGCCATTGGGTATGCCACCATGTGCTTGGATTCCCATCAAAAACATTCTTCAGTTCAGTGTTCATTCTGGACTTTGTTTCGTAACTGTTGGTGTAATGAGCTCTCCATGTAGAGCGATCTAAACTGGCCCCATTCTCATCGCCGAGTAGAATTTCCGAAGCTGAGGACCATCCCATACCATTCACTTCTGAAAGCATTACGAGTCGGAAGTATCTTGCTTTGACCTGATTGAATTTAATTTCGTAATAGCCTTTGCCGATTAGTTTTCCGTCAGAGTAGTTTTGTCCGTCATTAGTGATGTTGACATCATAGTCATTAATTAATTGGCCGCTCTTAGGTTCTATTTCCAGATGCCAGGGTGCTCGTCCCATTGATGTCTGGAAAACGTGAATCTTTTGCCCGTCCCATTGAGGGATAGTGTGATTGCCGAAAGCGACCCGCCTTTCCCATAATCGTTTCCCCGTCTTTGGATCAAAAGCAAATAGGACAGTTTTCTTGTCATGCATGAGTCCTACATCTCCACACTTCATCATTGAATTAGCTTGGGCTGGAACCTTTGTTTCCCAGATTATCTTCCCGCTCATCCCATCAAACGCGACAGCATGCCTGTTTTCACCTGCTCCTGTAAGAAGTAGTAATTTATTGTCAATTACTTGAAACGCCGGTTGTATTGCATTTATGAATCTTCTCCATTTCAAAGCACCTTTTGATGATATTTCCACACATTCCAGTAATCCTTCACTCAGAATAAAAGCATGATTTGCCAGTGGCGAACTGTGAGGGGCTCTGATGATTCTGGCATCATTGCGCATGAGTGTCCATTGCCTCTTTATATTTGAAGATAGACTTTTATTAGCGGGAGCGGCGTTAGGGTTTAGCGGTTCCGAGACGGCAATGCCTCCACCTTTGGAGGGGCTATCGCTAATCACATAAATTGAATTTTTATCGATCAGGTAAGAGAGTGGTTGCCCCACGTTTTGATTCCATTGCCTTGAACCTTTGATTGCTCCGGTGATCGCATCAAATTCCGTAATTTCTGTTGTGCTAGCAAGATATATGGAGGAACCGATCATTTGTGATCGGCCAATCGATCTTTCTGGAACTTTAGTATGCCAGTTTGTTTCTCCTGATTTTATATTGATTGCAGCTAAAGAGAATTGGCCTTTGACGATGAGGTGATTTTCGTGTTTTCCTAGATATTCGATTCCGAGGACTAGGGTATTTTCCCAAACAACCTTTCCAGTTTCAGATTGCAATGCGAAGACCTTTCCTGAATCTTTTGTCATGCATATGACTAGATCATCAATGATGACAGGATGACTTCCTAGGGCTCCGGCGCCTGGTCCTGGGCTGTTATTGTAATAGTGAATCCAGTCCGGTCTTCCATCTCTAGGGTCACAGCGGGCGATCAGGCCCGCGTTGCTGTTCACGTAGATTGAACCCGAGTCCAGGCTTACTTTGTTGCCGAAAGTTCTGGTTACATCGCGAGCCTTTTCCAGGTTCCCAATGATGTCGCTGGACTTTCCGGCCTGGGCAATGGTGCTCATCCATACGAGGGATTGGGTAGCTTCTTCGATGCATGCGAGTTGAACTGTTTGTCCTCCGTGGGAACTCCAGATAAGAACATAGATGAGCCCGTCAAAAATGACCGGGTCGCTGATCGGTATAATGTTTGGGTTTTGTCCCGGGCCGAACCCAAAATCGTCATGGAGCCATTTGGCTTTTCCTGATGCTAAATCGAAAGCTGCGATTCCCTGAGGTATAGCCATGAATCCCCAACGTGTGTAGATCGTCCGGTTCTTAACTTCGGGGATGAAATAACCCGGCAAGAGGTTGCGTTTGGACCGGTCATCATTCATTGGTAACCTCGGCTGGGACCAGATTGATTTTGATGTGTCATTTATATTGTAAAGAGCCAAATGATTGCGGCTGGAAATCAGGAGGTTGTTTTCAATGACTTGTGCATCTAGTGCCATTCCTCCGGTATGACCTCCGCCGAACCAAGGGGTGACGGCAGGGATTTGGATTACTTTTGGATTCAGTTCGTTCAGTGGTAGAGGTTCTGGATCAGCTTTCTTTTCTGGTATTGTGCTTAGGAGTTGGTTGCCAAGATCAATTGCCTTAAGGGTTTCATCCATCCAGATCATTTCTTGACCAGGATCAGAGCCTTTAATTTCCTTTTCTAGGGAATCACGATCTCCAACCATGGACAGAGCGATCCACTTTCCAGTTCTTGCAAATTTGATAATTTTAGGATCATCTGCGTGATTTATTAGATCTTCGAAACTTCGTAGAGCAGCAAGGGCATGCCCCGCGATGAGACTCCGATTAGCAGTTCTCAAAAGTGTTTTGTGAGCACTTGTCGACCATGGGTAACGTCTGAAAAGATCTAGGGCCCTTTGATTAGTGAAGTCAGGTTCTAAGTTTTCACGATTAAATGAACGTTCTTGTATCTTTCGAAGGCCCGAGAGTTCCTTCTCGGGGAAGCTTTTCAGGTGTAAGTCAAGTGCTCTGGATGCATCAAGGATTCCGGTCATGTCTCGCCAGGGGACAATGGCTTCGGGCAGTAGGGTGATTCCAATTAATCGGTCAACTTGCCGAGCGACTCTTCCCGGGGGCTGTTCGATGACCTGTTGCCAACGACCGTCAGGGTCATCGGGAGAAAGGTCTGGCATTGGGCTGCCTTTTAAGGGTTTTAGAATTGGCTGGGGTAATTTTCTAAAATCACTTTCCAAGATTTCCTTGAGTCTGACCCATCTTTCTCTGATCCAAGGATCAGGATGATTCATGTCTTTGTTTTTCTTTAATTTTTCATAATGATCTCTAGTGCTTGGAAGGCCCAGGGACTTATGTGCGCTTGCTCTGGTTGACTGCCAGAAAAGATCATATGGGTTCCTTTCTATTATATCATCATGTCTTTCCGCAGCGACGAATAAATTTCTATCTGCAAGGTGCTGTGTAAGGCCTTGTGCGATAATTTCCCGGTACAATGGAGAGTTGGCTGAAATGTGTCCTAGTCTTTCGAGGCCAGCAATCCTTGTCGATACGTATCTCATCCATCTGGACTGAGTATTATTACGGTCTCCGCGCTCGTAGATTTTTTCTAAGCAACGGATTGTCAGGTCTACATTCCCTGGATCAGATTCGATTAGTATCTTTAAGTGACGATTTCCAGTTTCGCTATCATTGTTATTGTATGCATCATCAGCCTTCTTCCATAGATCATCATTGGCGACTGATATGGCATTTGCCAACATCATTGCCAGAACGCAGAAAAATAAGCTTGTAAATTTCACCTCAGAATAATTCCAAGGGCTTGTTATTTGCATCAGTGATGCGGGCCCTGATCCACCACTCGTGTTCAATGTTTGCGCTCTTTACTAGGATCCTGTTCTTTCCTTTCTTGAGCTTGATTTTTATATTTCCTTGAGAGGCTACGCAACTCTGCCTGTGCAAGTAAGGAGCAACCTGTTCGGAAATCTTTTCTCCATTCAGCCAGACCTTAAAAGCGTCATCCCCGTCCAAGCTAAGGAAAAGGTCTTGGTCCTTTTCCGAATTAAAGTCGGAAACAGCATAAGCAATAGAGAATGTTCCTGGAGGAGGAAGGAGAGGCCCCATCATAAGCATTCCGTTAGTTTTATTTACACTGGCTTCTGACCAACCGATTTCACGTTCTATAGGCTTTTCTCCATCTCTTTTTTGGTTCCCTTGCAAGGCCCAAACATACGTTGAAGGATAGGTCTTTTCGAAATCAATGCCCTTTTCAGGTTCAAGCTCATTTGCAAATGCTTTATGCTCTTTATCATTGAGAAAAGTGCCAAGAACCATCCAGTTTGAAACATATCCCTGTCTTCTGGCAACGTTTGCGATTCCATTGTCGGGAGCGATACTGCCCAATGCTTCCGCCACGGCTTCTCTTCGTACCGTATCCGTGCCGCTTAGAGCTTCACCGAGCATTGCCAGTGCAGGTTCGAAGTCATCAGCATTGCCGGCATGACCGAGTAATTCAAACGCGGCTTTGCGAATCACGTTGTCAGTACTTACAAGCACATCTTCAAGATATGATACCAACTCCCCAGTCGGTGCATCTTCAAGAGGAGTTTCCATTAGCGCGCTTATAGCCGCAATAGAAACGCGACTTTCATTGTCCTTAATGGTTTCTTTTAGAAGAGTATAAAGGTTGGCCTCGGTGCAATGGCTTAGGCAACGGATTGATAGCACTTTTATTTCGGGCGTTTCATTCTTCAGATGAGTAATAAAAAATTCTTTATTAGAATCAGGATTCATTTCTTTTGAGCCGAGGGCAATCATTACTGTTTTCAGAGTTTCGGGAGCGGTTGAAGTTGTTAGTGCGGATAGTAGTTCTTTGCCCAGATTTGGATCCTGAAAGAGAATTGTAATGATTCGGGCAGCAGCAAAGAGAGCACTGTCTCGTCCTGTCCTTATCAGGTCCTTCAAGGAACTTGAAAGAATTTCATTATTGTTCTTAGAAAGAGCCGAGATGATATATGCGTAGTTAGCGTCATCAGTACTGGTGTTTTCAAGTAGATCTAGAAGGACTGGTACGGCTTTAGGGCTTTTACTTCTGTCAAGAGACTCGACCAATGGTCTCTTGTTTGTTGATGACTTTGTTAATTCTTTTAACCTTTCGAAAGCATCCTTATTCCCGACAAGGGCCAGAGATTCGACAGCCAAAGGAATTAATTCTTCGGTTATAGACTCGGTCATTTTTTGAGCTAAGGGCCATGCCTTTTCGCCCATGATTCTGGAATAGGAGGCTAGTGCTCTTAATTGAACGGATTTTATTTTATCAGTGGTTAGTTTTAATAAAATCTCCATTCCCTTATTCTCTTTGATTAATCCAGCCGATTCAGCAGCACCTTCTCGAAGTACTTGATCAGATGATGAGGCGAATGTGGATAATATCTGAGGAATGTCCTGACCGTTTTGAATTTTGCAGTAAGCCACTAAGGCCTTGGACCGAATCCATGAGCGCTCCTTCTCGTCTTTGGTTATCTTAAGAATGCTTTCTAGGGCTTCTGGGACTTTGTTTTCAGAAAGATAATGAAGGGCTTCGGCTTTTAGTATCCAGTCTTCTTCATTGAGTTGTTGAAGGTATCCTATTGTGCCTGATGGCCTCACGGGTGCTCCGAGGGCGCTGAGTTGAAGGAAGATCAGCGAAAGGATTGTCACTGTCTGCGGCAAGACAGTCGGAATTTTTTGGAAGATTTGAAATGTGGAAGGAGGGTTCACATTCACATTTAACGCTGATAAATTGGTAAGTACCGATAGGGGACACCAAGGATCAGGATTGATAATGAAGTGCCATAGGCTTGGCCATACGATCCGCTCCAGCTTCCATCATTTTTATTTTGCTTCCCAATAATTTCTGCTGAGATCTTTGGGTACCATGCCCGGAAATCAGCATCTCCTGACTGATACATGCTTTGTACTGCATAATAATGAGCGTAATGAAAGTGATTCGTGCTTTTAAACTTGGATTCAGGGAAGGCTTTGAGAAAGGCGATGCCTCTTTGAGTGGCTTTCAAATTGCGTTGACCACACATTATTAAGGACATGACTCCTGCAGCAGTTCTCGCAAAGTTTGGTTCTCCTCCGCCTGCTGTGTATTTAAATCCTCCACTGCCCTGATCCTGACAGGAAAGTACATACTCAGCGGCTTTGTCTATTGTTGTTTGGGGCACTGCGATGCCAGCTTCACTGGCGGAGTTCAGTGCAACTATTTGCATGACAGTCATAGAAAGATCAGCGTCTCTAGGTTCAGGGCTATAACGCCATCCTCCTTCTTTATTCTGTGCTCGCAAGGTGATATCTACGGCGCGGGTCAGTGCGGATTTGATTCTTGGATTCTTGCTCTGTCCCCATGCTTCGGAAAGCGCTAGAACAGCCAATCCATGTTCGTACATGCCGGCATGATTTTTTGGTGTTCCAAGATATCCTCTTTGATTCTGTCCAACATTAAGAAGGAAGGAAATCGCATTTTCCATGTTTCTCCCATATTGACCTCGGCCAGGAACGTGTCCCTGAAGCATGAAGGCCATAAGAGTGAGTGAAGTTTCGGCTACCCGGTTCTGGTCACCTCCCCAGCTCCCGTCAGCCCTTTGTGATCCTTCTTTTGAAAGGTATTCAAGGCCCTTTGAAATTGCTGTCCTTACCTCTGGGGTGAGCCTCGCAACACCAACGCTTTGTGATGGAGGGTCCTGGGCATTAACGTTACCCAAGGCCAGCGCACTGATAATAGCGAATGTAAGGGTGATTAGTTTCATTATTTTTGCTTAGCTATTGCTTCCAAATAGGCTTTGACTTGTTTGCGGAATTCCGGAGGTAAATTTTTCTCGTAATTTTGAATGACTGCAGATCTGCCGCGTCGTGAGCGGGTGGGATTTATTTGTCTGCTACGAGCGACTTTATCACCCTTCGCAACTGTGGATGAAGTTCCTTCTGCTGACACTTCTTCACTTGGTCCCTCCGTTGCAAATGGGGAGGGCTGTCCTTTGCCTTTGCCCTTACCTTTGCCTTGACCCTGACCCTGACCCTGACCTTGACCTTGACCTTGACCTTGACCTTGACCTTGACCTTGACCTTGACCTTGACCTTGACCTTGACCTTGACCTTGACCTTGACCTT